>Ga0308160_10008013_pt1 | contig 10349 bp, 7 predicted proteins | sample PhyFR1_FD_201036 | JGI IMG/M metagenome (GOLD analysis project Ga0308160, IMG submission 201036) | Phyllosphere microbial communities from UC Gill Tract Community Farm, Albany, California, United States - DLSLF.R1 | ecosystem: Host-associated > Plants > Phyllosphere > Unclassified | place: USA...
TGCGTTCGCAAGGTTGCGGATGTTGCCCGGATCAACGGATTTTGCGTACGCCAAAGGTTGCCGGTGTTGCCCGGATCAACGGATTTTGCGTACGCCGAAGGCTGCCGGGATTGCGGGATCAACTGTAGGAGCGCGCTTGCCCGCGAAGGTGATTTTGCCGCAACGCATTTGTCGCCTGGCTCACCGCGTTCGCCAGCAAGCCGGCTCCTACAGATTCGCGTATTTCGAAGGTTGCCGGTGTTGCCCGGATCAATGGATTCTGCGTACGCCGAAGGCTGCCGGTGCTGCCCGGATCAACGGATTTCGCGTACGCCAAAGGTTGCCGGTGTTGCCCGGATCAATGGATTTTGCGCACGCAGAAGGTTGCCGGTGTTGCCCGGATCAACGGATTTCGCGTACGCCAAAGGTTGCGGGTGTTGCCCGGATCAACGGATTTCGCGTACGCCGTGGGTTGCCGGGATTGCCCGGATCAACTGTAGGAGCGCGCTTGCCCGCGAAGGCGATTTTGATGCAGCGCATTTGTCCCCGAGCTACCGCTACTTGGCGATCGGGTCCAGGCCGCTGGCTTTGATGGCGGGCGCTGCGGCGGATGAACTCAGGAAGTCCAGAAACTGCTTGGCCTGCTCCGGGTGTTTGCTCTGGGTCACGACGCCAGCGGAATACAGGGTCATCTGCTGCGCCTGATCAGGGATCAGGCCAATGATGTCGATGCCTTCGACCGGCTTGAGCTCGCTCAATTGCTGAAAACCGATTTCGGCATCGCCGCGCGCAACCACTTCGCCCACCGGTTCGGCGGGGATCATGTGGCTCTTGTCCTGAATGCGGTCGGCGATGTGCATCTGATTGAACAGCACGCGGGACAGATAAACGCCGCTTGCGCTGTCCGAGTAGGCGATGGTCCTGGCATTCAGCAGGGTTTGCTTGAAGGCTTCCATGGTGCTGATGTCCGGGTGCGGTGCGCCGTGACGCACGGCCATGGCAATGTAGGATTTGCCCAGATCAACGCGGGTTTTCGGATCGACCTTGCCGTCCTTGATCAACTTGTCCAGCGCCGCACCCACCATCAGTACGACGTCCGCCGGCTCATGTCGGGCCAGCCGATTGGGGATTGCCTGGGGCGTTGCGCCCATCGACGGCGCCACCTCACCTTGCAGTTTCACGCCCGCGCGCTGCTCGTAATCGGGCGCCACCGCCTTGAACGCGCCCATGATGCCACCGGAGCTCAACACGATGAGTTGCACCGGTGCAGGCGCCGTTGCAGCGTGAGTGAGTGAGAAGGGGACAAAGGAGAGGGCGGCACTGAGGAGGTAAGGCAGAATTCTTTTCATGGAGATAAACCTGGCGATGGAAATGAATATGACGAAATAAAACAGCGCGGGCAGTATGTGGCAATTGCGGGATCAGTAAATCCCTTTATTGCGGATACGCCTGCGCTTTTTCGTCTTCAACACCTTCGCAGCGCCTGCGCCAGACGCTTCTTCGCCTGGCGCAGACGCATGACATTTATACCTTGAAGTGGCTGACCAGCATTTGCAGCTGATTGCCCAGGCGCGCGAGTTCGACGCTGGAGGCGGCAGTTTCTTCGCTGGCGGCGGCAGTCTGCTCGGACACGTCACGCACATTGACGATGCTGCGGCTGATCTCTTCGGCCACCGAGCTTTGCTGTTCGGCAGCGGCGGCAATTTGCTGGTTCATGGCTTGAATGTTCGACACTGTCTGGGTAATGCTTTCCAGCGACGTGCCGGCCTTGCGCGTCAGCGCCACCGAGCTGTCGGTCAGGTTGCGGCTGCTGAGCATGATTTCCGATACCTGACGGGTGCCGTTCTGCAACCCTGCGACCAGGCCTTCGATTTCCTCGGTCGATTGCTGGGTGCGTTGCGCCAAACCACGGACCTCATCGGCGACCACGGCAAAACCGCGACCGGCTTCACCGGCCCGCGCGGCCTCAATGGCAGCGTTGAGTGCCAACAGGTTGGTCTGTTCGGCAACCGCCTTGATCACGTCCATCACCTTGCCGATCTTGTCGCTTTCCTGCTCCAGCACGGTCATGGCGTCGGTCGAACGAAGCACTTCACTGGCCAGCTTCTCGATCTGGGTAATCGCTTCGCCCACCACCTTGTCGCCCTCGCGTGCCTGCTTGTCGGCGGCAGAGGCTGCGACCGATGCCTGCTCGGCATTGCGCGCCACCTCATGCACCGTGGCCGACATTTCGTGCATCGCGGTAGCCACCTGGTCAGTCTCTACCTTCTGGCTGTTCACCCCGGCGCTGGTCTGTTCAGTCACGGCCGACAGCTCTTCTGCCGCGCTGGCGATTTGCGTAACGCTGTCACGGATGCCGCCGATCAGTTCGCGCAGGGTAGCGCCCATGCGCTGGATGCCCATTTGCAGAACGCCCAGCTCGTCTTTGCGGGTGACGACCATGTTGTGGGACAGATCGCCCGATGCGATACGGTCAACCACAGCCAGCGTTTCCTGAAGCGGGCGGGTGATCTGGCGAGTGATGATGATCGCCGCCAGTGTGCCCAGGATCAGCGCCAGCAATGTGCCGGCCAATTGCAGGGTGCGGGCTTGCTGGTTGTCGGCTTCGCCGAGGGTGATTTGCAGATCATTGAGTTGCTGCGACAGTTTGATAATGGCGCTCTGTTCCTCGGTCATCTCGGTGCGCGCAGCGTTGATGTTGTCAGTGGCCACCTTGAAGCCCTGCACCGATTGGCGATAACCGTTCAGCGATGCCTCCAACTGCTTCAGGCGCTCGGCCTGGGTGCCGCCGAACATGGCGTTGAGCGGGGCGAGGCCCTCAATGGCAGCGGTCAGCTGGCGATTGGCGGTGTCTTCGGTCTTGGCCGAAACGTTGGCGGTGTAGCCGCGCACTTCGTAGCGCACCAACATCACGTCTTCTTTGGCTTTGATGACGGCCTGGTATTGGTCGAAGCGGCGTTCATCGAACACATCCAGCTTCAGCACGTCGTCGTTAATCGCCGCGATCAGATCCGCTGCTTTCACAGCGTCCACGCCCATGTCGGCGCGGACCTTGGCACTCACTTCATACGCGTCACGCATCTTGTTCAGCGAAGACTGATACGCGGTAATTTGCTCACCCATGGCCTTGATGGATGGAACATTGAGCGGGTTGGAGAACGTGTTCTGCAGGTATTGCTGCTGAGCCTTGAAGGCGTCAAGCGCGGCCTGGACGTTTTGTGCAGCGGTGGTGTCGCCGTTGCTGAGCATGTATTGCAGGCGCGAAACCCGCAGGTCAGTCAGTTTCTGGCCGAGCTTATTGATGTCGGCAACGCGATCGCTGCGGTAGGTCATCTTGCCCAAGCTGTTCCAGCCAACCACGGCCAGCAGGGCAGTCAATACCAGTACAACGCCGAAGCCGAGGGCCAGCTTCTTGTTGACGCTGATGTTTGCAAACCAGCTGTTCATTCCAATTCTCCTGAATTTGTAATGTGCGAAATCGTCAGCTGGAGATTTTTGTTATGGAAGCCAGCACAACATTCATGTGTACGAATGCATCGGCAGACTGGGAAGAATCTGAAACCGATGTCTGAAATGGCTGACAGGCGTATACGGGAGAGGGAGAGGCAGAAGAGGGCGAGCGAGGCGAGGGGGAAATGCAAAAACGCAAGGTCCAGAAACAATCAAGCCCGGCGATGGCCGGGCTGGGGAGGAGCTTGCTTCAATCAGCTCAAGCGAGCAGCACCGACATGATCAGCACCGTCAGCGGCGACGCGGTTTGCACCAACACGATCAGCACCGTCAGCGGCGACGCGGTTTGCACCAACACGATCAGCACCGTCAGCAGCGACACGGTTTGCACCGACACGATCAGCACCGTCAGCAGCGACACGGTACGCACCGACACGATCAGCACCGTCAGCGGCGACGCGGTTTGCACCAACACGATCAGCACCGTCAGCGGCGACGCGGTTTGCACCAACGCGATCAGCACCGTCAGCGGCGACGCGGTTTGCACCAACGCGATCAGCACCGTCAGCGGCTACACGGTTTGCGCCAACGCGATCAGCACCATCAGCGGCGACTCGGTTGATGTTGGTGTGCGACGAGCCATTCTCGGCAACGATGGGTGCGTTCAGGAAGTGGCTGGCGTCCACAGCGGGCAGGGCGAAAGCACTGGTGGCAAGAACAGAGAAGGCCAGGCCAAGGATCAGTTTGTTGGTTTTCATGAGGGTTGCTCCAATACGTTTAATGAGTGGGTGACTCGGTATGGAGGTGATGTTACTCGCCGCAGAATTAATCAGAAGTCAATACGATTGGTAGCGAACATCGTCGGCATTGATAGTTGGCAGAGGGTCGATTGGCGTCGGTTTGTGAGGGGCTGAGGCCACTTCAGCCACTTGAGACGATCAATGAAAATCTTGAGCGGATCGCGAGTAACGCATCGAGGCCTAATCCCTAACCTGAGTCCACTGAAATCACACAGAGGACTTACCGCCATGAACATCCTGCTCCTTAAAGCATCCCGCCTCGACAAGCTGGGCATTCACCTGATCAGAGTCGGCGTCGCGATCATCTTCATCTGGATCGGTGCGCTGAAATTTGTGCCCTATGAAGCGGACAGCATCACGCCATTCGTGGCCAATAGCCCGGTGATGTCGTTCTTCTACAACCATCCCCATGAATACAAGGAACACCTGACTCATGAGGGCCAGCTCGATCCGGCCAAGCGTGAGTGGCAGGTCAGCAACAACACCTATGCCTTCTCCGATGGCCTGGGCAGCGTCGAGATACTGATCGGTTTATTAGTGTTGTCCTACGCCTTCTCGAAGCGACTGGGGATGGTGGGGTCAGTGCTGGCATTCCTCACCCCGATCGTGACGCTGTCCTTTTTGATCACCACGCCTGAGGCCTGGGTCTCAAGTCTTGGCGACGCGAATTTTGGCTTTCCTTTCCTGTCCGGAGGCGGCCGTCTGGTGCTCAAGGACGTGTTGATGCTCGCCGGCGGTGTTGTGATGATTGCTGATTCGGCGCGCCAGTTGCTGAACGCACGCTCCGCGGCGCGCGGTTGAGAGGGCAATCAGGACAGACCTGTTTGCCCTACTTGTGCTGGGCGTGATGCAGGCCGTGGCGCCAGCAAATCGTTGACGCCCACGCAGCACGTTTGTCCTGATGATCGCGTACCGTGACTGGTCAGTCACGATCGCGAAGCTTGGCGTCAATCTTTACGCCGATATTTGTATCGCACATGAAATATTTCAACTATCGAGGCGCCAGCCAACGCCCTACCGTGTACACGCCGCGGAACGTCGCGGCGGAGCAGGGCGTTTTTTACCAGGACAGGACGTTGGGTCATGGCATCAGTTCAGAGATTTACCACGCTAGACAGTTTCAGGGGCTTTTTCGCGCTGCTGGTGGTGTTCTATCACTTGCACGTGGTGGGCGCTTTCATCGAGATGGCGTTTTTTCGTCGGGCGGACATCCTGCTCAACTTCTTCTTCGTGCTCAGCGGCTTTGTCCTGGCCCATTCCTACGGGCTGAAGCCGCGGTTCAGCTTCAGGCGTTTCGTCATCTCGCGCGTGTTTCGCCTGTACCCGCTGCACCTGACGATGCTCCTGGTGTTTATCCTCTTCGAACTGGTGCGCTGGGCCGCCTACAAAAAAGGCTTCACGCTGAATAATGTTCCGTTTACCGGCCTGTTCGACCCGTCAGAGATCCTGCCCAACCTGCTCTTGCTGCAAGCCTGGACAACGCTGACCGAAACCATGTCGTTCAATTACCCGTCATGGAGCATCAGCATCGAGTTTTATATCTACATGCTGTTCGGGGGGCTGTGCCTGCTCTCGCTGAGAAGCCGCTTTCTGCTGTTCGCCTGCATGGCGGTCATCGCCTTCACCATGATCTTCACCGGAAACGAACCGCTGGTCTGGCGTGCGATGCTCGGCCTTTCCTGCTTCTTTGCCGGCAACATCACCTATCTGGTTTATCTGCTGATCCGCGACCGCTTCGTGCCAGTGCGCTGGCTCATGACGGTGCTGGAAGTGGTGACGCTGAGCATTGGTTACTGGATGGTGATGAACGACTTCGAGAACCGTTCGCCGATCGCCAGCGTGACGTTCTGCGGGCTGGTGCTGTTGTTCGCCTTCGAGGCCGGCTGGGTCTCTACGTTCCTGAAGACCGGCGTCTTCAGGCTGCTGGGGAAGCTTTCTTACTCGATTTACATGACCCACGCCGCCTTGCTGTTTTGCCTGTCGACGGTGTTCATCGTGGCGCAGAAACTCACCGGCCGCGATATGGCGCCGATGATCGATGGCCAGCGCTTCATGGACACCGGTTCGCATTTGGGCAACAACGTGTTTGTAGTGGTAGTGACCCTGGTGGCCATTGGATTGGCCGCCCTGGCTCACACCTACATCGAACTGAAGGGCGTCGAATGGGGCAAGCGGGCTGCTGGCCCAGCCAGAAGCAAGGCGGCAAACAGCCAAGTCATCGCCGGCACTCTGGAACCGCAAATCGATCGTGCGGCGTGAACGTGCGCGTGAAGGGCGACCCTTACGAACTGCGCAACCAGCTGACCATTCCCAGTGCTGCCGCGCGACCGCTGGCAAAGCAGGCGGTGAGCAGGTAACCACCGGTGGGCGCTTCCCAGTCGAGCATCTCGCCGGCACAAAATACGCCGGGCAGCGCGTTGATCATCATTTGCTCGTCCAACGCTTCGAACGTTACTCCACCGGCGGTACTGATGGCTTCATCCAGCGGCCGTGGCCTGATCAGCGACAGCGGCAAGGCTTTGATCGCGGATGCCAGCAGGGCCGGGTCGGTGAAGGTTGCGGCTGGGGCCAGCTCTCGCAGCAGCGCGGCCTTGATGCCATCAATGCCGAGCTGACTGTGCAGGTGCTTGGACAGTGAGCGCGAGCCACGCGGTTTGCTCAACGCCCTTTGCACCTCGGCCAGTGTTTTGCCGGGTAACAGATCGATCTCGACAGTGGCCGAACCGGACTGATTGATGGCCTCCCGAATGCGCGCGGACAAAGCGTAAACCAGGCTGCCCTCGACGCCGGTCTGCGTCACCACGCACTCACCCAGCCGCAGAGGCTGACCTCGCAGGCCCATGGCTACGTTCTTCAGCGGTGCGCCGGCAAACTTGCTGCGTAGCAGTTCGCTCCATGCATCGACTTCAAACCCACAGTTGGCCGCTTGCAAGGGGGCCACGCAGACACTGCGTTGCTCAAGCAGCGGCACCCACGCGCCATCCGAACCCAGCCGCGCCCAGCTGGCTCCACCCAACGCCAGCAGTGTGGCGGCGGGAGTCAGTGCGATTTCCCCATCCGGTGTTGCAATCCGCAGGCTGCTGTCGGCATTCCAGCCCAGCCAGCGATGGCGCGTGTGGATAACGACACCGGCTTCACGCAAGCGCTTGAGCCAGGCGCGCAGCAGCGGCGCGGCTTTCATGTCTGCGGGGAACACTCGACCGGAACTGCCGGTGAACGTCTGGATGCCCAAGCCGTGAATCCAGTCGCACAAAGCCTGCGCGCCGAAGCTTCGTAACATGGGCGCGATCACCGACGCGCGTTCTGCGTAACGCGACACGAAGGCGGGCGACGATTCGGAGTGGGTGATGTTCATGCCGCCCACGCCCGCCAGTAGAAACTTGCGCCCGACCGAGGGCATGCCATCGTAGACATCGACCTTATAGCCGGCCTGGCTCAGCACTTCGGCAGCCATCAGGCCAGCAGGGCCGCCGCCGATGATGGCGACAGTCTGATTGCGTGAGGAGGCGTCTGAAGTCATCGGCGGTTCGAGCGGTGGCAAGGTGGGGGCGCGCATTCTACCTGAGCTTCACGACGAGCGATCGCTTGTGGAAAACTTTTTGATCAAAAAACGTACAGCCCTCGCGAGGGCCAGTGTTCTCAGGGCATGCCAGCCTTGCGCTCAGGTTATCCACAGGCGGTTCCACAGGGGATGTGGGTAACTTGGCTTGGCTTCAGCTCGGGTTTGCAGCTTTGTGGGAGCCACCGGGGGTGGCGCCTACACCTTGCCGTGGCGCCTAAAGCCCTCGTTCGACCCACACGCGCTGCGCACTGTGATGCAGGATCCCGTGGCGGCGTGCCAGAGCCTGACGGTCCTTGCTGTAGCCGCCGCCTATTACGCCCATGACCGGAATGTCCCGGCCCAGACAATGGCGGATCACCGCCTCGTCGCGGCGTACAACGCCAGCGTCGGTCATCTTCAGATAGCCCAGTGCATCATCCTGGTGAACATCAACCCCGGCGTCGTACAGCACCAGATCGGGCCGGTACAACGGCAGCAGATAATTAAGCGTGTCGTCCACCACCTTCAGGTAGTCGTCGTCGCCCATGCCCATCGGCAGTGGAATGTCCCAATCACTTTGCGCCTTGCGCGCCGGGAAATTCTTCTCGCAGTGCAGCGAGACGGTCACCGCCTCTTCGGTGTGCTCAAGGATCCGTGCAGTGCCGTCGCCCTGATGCACATCGCAATCAAAGATCAGCACCCGATCGACCCGTCCGCTCTGTAACAAGTACTGACTGATGATTGCCAGGTCGTTGAAGATGCAGAAACCGGCGGGATAGTCGTAGTGCGCATGGTGGGTGCCGCCCGCCAGATGACAGGCCAGCCCGTGTTGCAGCGCCAGCTCGGCGGTCAGCAGCGAGCCACCCACCGCACGCACCGTACGTCGGGCCAGGTCTTCGCTCCAGGGCAGGCCAAGTCGACGTTGATCCTCACGCGACAGGTCGCCGCCCATGTACCGCTCGATGTACCCGGGGTCATGAGCCAGGGCGAGGATGTCCGTTGGGCAGACTTGCGGACGAAACAATTGAGCATCCGTGGTCAGGCCGCTGTCGATAAGGTGGTCGTGCAAAAGCCTGAACTTGTCCATCGGGAAGCGATGGTCGGGCGGAAAGTCCGGGCTGTAATCTTCGTGGTAAATGAGGGGCAGGGGCATCATGCGCACGCGTCTGGTTCGAGAGCGAATCTTGCCATTTCCGACGGTCACCGCACAGCGATTTGCCTGTGCGGCAGTCGTCGTCGGACGGGCATTTTGAAAGGCGAGGCGAGAGGGACACAAGGAATGGGGCCGATTCTTGAGCTCGAAAGCGCGCGTTTGTTGATGCGTCAATGGCGAGATGATGATTTGCCGGCCTTCGCACAGATGTGCGCCGATCCACAGGTCATGCGTTATTTTCCGCAGCCGCTTAGCCGAATGGAGAGCGCCAAGCTGATCGGCCGCGTGCGCGGGCATTTCGCCGAGTACGGCTTCGGCCTGTGGGCGCTTGAACGCAAGGACACCGGAGCATTCATCGGCTTCACCGGGTTGAGTGTGGTGGGGTTTGAGGCGCCATTCAGCCCGGCAGTGGAAATCGGCTGGCGTCTGGCGCGTGAGCATTGGGGGCTGGGCTACGCCAGCGAGGCGGCCTGGAATGTCCTTGGCACCGGTTTCGAACACCTCGATCTGGATGAAATCGTGGCGTTCGCGGCAGTCAGCAATCTGCCGTCGCAGAAGGTCATGCAGGCCATTGGCATGCGCAATGACCCCGCCGACAACTTCGATCACCCGCACCTGCCCAACGGGCATCCTTTGCGCGCTCACGTGTTGTACCGGATCAACCGGCAGGGCTGGCTGGCCACCCTGTAAGCCACCACGCGAATCACGCGCCAAACCTCTGTATCATTTCGCCCAACTTCCTGTGCGCCCATCTTTGGTGCGCTTGGCCTGATTGATGATGACGGTTGGCGAGACGACCGTATGAGGAACCCTTAATGAGCCACGTGCTGGATGATCTGGTGTCGCTGTTGAGCCTGGAGCCGATCGAAGAAAACCTCTTCCGTGGGCGCAGCCAGGACCTTGGCTTTCGTCAGCTGTTTGGCGGCCAGGTGCTGGGCCAGTCGTTGTCGGCGGCGAGCAAGACGGTCGAAGACGCGCGCCACGTGCACTCGCTGCATGGCTACTTTCTGCGGCCTGGTGATGCTCATCTGCCGGTGGTGTATCAGGTGGACCGCGTGCGCGATGGCGGCAGCTTCAGCACTCGCCGGGTGACAGCCATTCAGAAGGGCCACCCGATCTTCACCTGTAGCGCGTCCTTCCAGTACGACGAAGAGGGTTTCGAGCATCAGACTCAGATGCCGCAGGTGGTGGGCCCGGAAAACCTGCCGTCCGAGCTTGAACTGGTGCGGCAACGCGAGCACCTGATCCCCGAGCACATGAAGGACAAGCTGCTGTGCCCCAAGCCCATCGAGTTTCGGCCCATCACTCAGTCCGATCCTTACAACCCAAAGCCTGCGGACCCGGTGAAGTACGTGTGGTTTCGCGCCGACGGCACGCTCCCCGATATCCCGGCTTTGCACCGCTACATGCTGGCTTATGCCTCGGA
>Ga0308160_10008015_pt1 | contig 10347 bp, 8 predicted proteins | sample PhyFR1_FD_201036 | JGI IMG/M metagenome (GOLD analysis project Ga0308160, IMG submission 201036) | Phyllosphere microbial communities from UC Gill Tract Community Farm, Albany, California, United States - DLSLF.R1 | ecosystem: Host-associated > Plants > Phyllosphere > Unclassified | place: USA...
GGCTATTCACTGCCCCATGACTGGCACCGCTTCGACACCGTACTGTATATCGGCGTCCCGGAAACAATCACGTCAGCGTTCGTGAACCTGGTACGGACCGCGCCTGGCGTGCTGCTGCTGCTGCAGCCCTGCACCAGCCCGGTGACGGCGCCGGCCCGGGCCGAGCCTGCAGCAGCGGACCATGCCAATTACGTCACCGGCAATGAAGGGCTTCAGGGGTTCGCTGCAATGCACCGGCAACAGCCGAACCGGAGCGGCTCAGCATTGCCCTTGCCGCGCAACCTGCTCGAAGCACTGCGTGGCCTGGTCGTGGAAGATGATAAGGCACTGGCGGACGCGCTGGCGGCAAGCTGCGCTGCGTTGGCGCTGCCAGCCGTGACCTTGCTCCCGCAAGCGCAAGCGCACTGCCCCCAGCGTGCACACGTTCTCGCCCTGGCGGTGCAGCGCGCCATCGACATCAACTGGCGTCCGGCGTCAGCCAGTATTGCGCAGGCATGGCAAGGCCAGGTGCCGCATGACGACATCCTGGACGACACGGCCCGCCACGCCGAACGCAACTTGCGTCTGAACCGCGGGGCACGCCTGCTGATCGACGTGACGCAGATGGCAAAGACCGATGCGCTGAGCGGCATTCAGCGGGTAGTGCGCAATATCGCGCGCGAACTGTGCCTGCTGGATGAAGTCCACCTGCCGATCGAACTGGTTCAACTGCGCGATAACGTGCTGTACCGCGCCACCGGTGTGACCGGGGCAGTGCTGGGGATCGACGCCAGTACCTGTCCAAGCGGGCAAGTCGACATCCAGCCCGGCGACATCCTGCTGATGATCGATTCATCGTGGGAGCAGTATCCGGGATATATCCCGATCTTCGACACCGTGCGCCAGTTTGGCGGCCGCGTGGTCACGGTCATTTACGACTTGATTCCGCTGCGGATGCCACAATATTGCAGCGCCGGGCTGGTGCTGGTATTCCGGCGTTGGTTCGCCCTGGCTGTTGCGCACAGCGATATGCTGCTGTGCATTTCGCGCGCCGTGCGCGACGATGTAGGCGAATACATCCAGGAACATGGCCTGCGACCCTTCCATCCGATCCGCCTGGACTACTGGCAGCTCGGCGCCGACATCATTCCATCCGGTAGCAACCAGCAAATCCGCCCCGAGGTTGCGCACATGGCTGCCGACACAACTTCGCCGCTGTTTCTGGTGGTTGGCACGATCGAGCCGCGCAAGGGCCATAACGGCGTGCTCGATGCCTTCGAAGCACTGTGGGCCGAAGGCAGCCACGTACGCTTGTGCCTGGCCGGCAAGGAGGGCTGGGAAGTCGAGGAATTGATGCAGCGTATCCGCCATCATCCCATGCTCAATACCCGGCTGTTTTTCGTAGAACACTTCAGTGATGCCGAGATTAACCTGTGCTACGCCGGTGCGCACGCACTGATCGCCGGTTCGGTGGCCGAAGGCTACGGCTTGCCGATCGTCGAGGCGGCGCAGCACAAGGTACCCGTCATTGCGACCGACATCGCGGTGTTCCGCGAAGTGGCCGGCAGCGGCGCCGCCTATTTCCCTTTGGGCGACCGCGCAGCGCTGATGGCACTGGTCAAGCAATTCTCCACATTTGAACGGTCCGAGCGCGAAGCCATGGCGGCGCTGGTATCGGTCGTGAGCTGGCAGGAAAGCGCACGCCAAGCCTGGCACCGCGTGCGCAGTACATACGACCCGGTGTCCTAGCGCGCGTGCAGCGCCCTGTAAGGAGCTGCATGTGCACAAAAATTTGTCACGCTGCAGCGCGACAGTACTACAATGCCAACCTAACTTTGTCAGCAATTTTCAAACATGCGTAACCGTACTTCCTATACCGCAATGGTGGACATCCTCGCCGCCCTCAAGCGCTCCACGCTGGCCGGCGTGCTTGGCTGGCAAGATGTCCGCCAGCGCTACCGGCGTTCTGCACTGGGTCCGTTGTGGATCACCGTGAGCATGGGCGTCATGATCGCAACGATCGGGGTGGTATTCGGTCAAATCTTCAATTCGCCAATGAACGAGTTTCTCCCCTTCCTGACCATCGGCATGGTGATCTGGACGTTCATGGCAACCGTGATTACCGAAGGTGCTGTCGGATTCATCTCCGCAGAAGCCATTATCAAGCAACTGCCGATTCCCCTGTTTGTGCATATCATGCGCATGATATGGCGCAATATCCTCATTCTTGCCCATAACTTCCTGATCTTTCCGGTAGTAATGCTTTGGGCAGGAAAATCGCTGGGATGGGAGGCACTGTTGAGCATTCCCGGCGCGGCACTCCTGATCATCAACTTGGCTTGGGTAGTATTGCTACTGGCCATATTGTGTGCACGCTACCGCGACCTGCCGCAAATCGTCACTAGCGTCCTGCAAGTGCTGTTTTATCTCACCCCTATCATGTGGCTGCCAAAACTCTTGCCGCAGCGTGCCAAGCTATTTTTGCTTGACTATAATCCAGTGACCCATTTGCTGGAGATTGTACGTATGCCATTGTTGGGTGAAATGCCATCCGATCTTAACTGGATCGTCTCAATTTGCATGGCGATAATAGGCTGGGCTGTTGCTCTGATTATTTTCGGTCACTACAAACGCCGCATCGCATATTGGTTGTAAAGTGAACTATGGCTTCTATTGAATTTAACAACGTTTCTGTCGATTTCCCCATTTATAATGCGAGCGGGCGCTCGCTCAAGAAGCGCCTGATCCAGGTTGCCACGGGCGGCCAGCTCGGAGCAGATCCAAACGGGCGCGTCGTCGTGCGCGCGCTTGAAGGCCTGACGTTCACGCTGCGCGATGGCGACCGCGTGGGACTTCTCGGCCATAACGGTGCAGGCAAAAGCACATTGCTGCGTCTGCTGAGCGGCGTGTACGTGCCTTCCGATGGCACTGCTCGCATTGATGGCGACATTGGCTCGCTGATCGACATTTCGCTTGGTATTGATCCGGAATCGACTGGACGCGAAAACGTCTATCTGCGCGGCGCATTGCTCGGCATGACGCGCGCGATGCTCAATGAACAGATGGAAGACATCATCGAATTCTCCGAACTCGGCGATTTCATCGACATGCCGCTGCGAACCTATTCGAGCGGCATGCACCTGCGCCTCGCATTTGCGGTATCGACTATTCTGCACCCGCAAATTTTGCTGATGGACGAATGGCTCGCCGTGGGTGACCAAGGTTTCAAGGCCAAGGCCGAAGAACGCATGGAAGCGTTGGTTGCAAAATCAGCGATTCTGGTCATTGCCAGCCACTCGCGCGAACTGATTCAGGAAACCTGCAACCGTGCCCTCTGGCTCGAGCACGGGAAAATCCGCATGGACGGCACTGCGGAAGAAGTCGCTGCGGCCTACTTTACGTAACTGCCATATCGCGAACGTGTCCTGGTCGTTGCCATTCCGGTCAGTGCGAGGAAGCCGCTTCTTCGTTGAACACTGTTTCAACGCATATTGGTACAGAGAGACTTCTCGAAGGGCATTTCTGAGAGCACCACCGCCAATGCGTTCTCGCCGATATTTCGCGACGATGACCGTTTTTCCATTAAAATAACTTGTTCATTTCACGCGCTCCCAAGCGCGGTATGAGCTGCGCGGGCACTATTCATCACAATATTACGCTCGAATTAATCTCATGACGGGAATTTAATATGCATTCAGATAAAATCTTAATCACTGGCGCATCAGGCGTAATTGGACAGGCGCTTAAAAAAGAGCTGGAGGAAAACGGCTATTCAAATGTGATAGCGCTCTCGAGTGCACACGGTGATCTTCGCAATGAAGAGCAGACGATGAAGATTTTCCAGGAAGTGAAACCAGACGTTGTCTATCACTTGGCCGCACGCGTGTACGGCATCATGGGGAATATGCAGAATAAAGGTAAAGCCTTTATTGACAATACCCGGATTAATACCAACGTGATCGACGCCGCGCACCAATCAGGCGCGAGGAAAGTGGTGGCAATGGGTTCGTCGGCAATTTATTCCGACAGCGTGACATTACCCATGACGGAAAACCAGGTCTGGAATGGTGCTCCGCACTTTTCCGAAGCCGCCTATGCACACAGCAAGCGTGCAATGCTTGCGCAACTTGAGGCATATCAAGCCCAATATGGACTCGATTTTGCATTCTGTATTTCGACCAATTTGTACGGCCCGCATGACAAATTCGACGAGGAATGGGGGCACGTTCTTCCTTCACTGATTTCGAAATTTCACCGCGCGGCTCAGGAAGGAGGCAATGTTTCTGTATGGGGAACTGGCAAAGCTCGACGAGATTTCCTGTTTGGCGCTGATGCCGCTTATGCGATGCGCCTGATCGGTGAAAACTATACTGGGCCAATTAACCTTGCTACCGGCCACTCTCAGACTATCCGTGAAACAGTCGAATTGATTTCGAAAATTTCGGGCTTGCAAGGTGAAGTGCATTGGGATGCGAGCAAACCAGACGGGCAAAATCTGCGCCAGTACGATGTCAGCAAATTGGCTGCACTCGGCTTCGTGCCCCGTCATAGCCTCGAAGAAGGACTGCAAAAGACGTACCAATGGTTCGCTGAAAACACACGCATTGCTCGTACATAAATCAGGACAAGGCCGATATTAACCGGCCAGCCCGCAAATATCTGGGTCCACTGAATATCAGGGCGTTTTCACATCGCGTGCCTGATTGCGTCCGTTTTTTGTAAGCGCCGACCTATCAGCGTCATGCGGAGGCAGGACCGCACACTGATTCTGCGCCATGCCAGAATATTCAATTTTGAGAAACCTATGACTTTTATTTCTTACGCACAGAATCTGGAAGACGTGATGCTGTGGCGCGCCCTGAAAAACTATCGATCGGGATTCTATATCGATGTCGGCGCCTGCGATCCGGATGCGGATTCAGTTACCAAAGCATTCTATGAGCGGGGTTGGCGCGGTATTAATATCGAACCGGTACCGTCGGCATTTGAAAAGCTGAGCAATGCGCGGCCGCGCGATATCAATCTGCAGATAGCAGCCGACGCCAGCAGCGGCAGCAAGACATTGTATAGCATCGACGGAGGCAATGGTTTGTCTACCACGGTAAAAAAATATGCCGAAAAATACAATGCAGAAGCGCGTGTAGTGGAAGAACTGGAAGTCGAAACGCGAACCCTGGCCCAGATTTGCGCAGCGTTTGTCAACCAGGATATCAGTTTCTTGAAGATCGATGTGGAAGGCGGTGAGAAGGATGTATTGACTGGCGCCGATTTCAATGCATTCCGGCCTTGGATTGTTGTTGTGGAGTCGACTGAGCCGAATAGCACCAAACCTTCGCACCTAGAGTGGGAACCCATCCTCCTGAATGCGCGTTATACATTCGTTTACTTTGACGGCCTCAACCGTTACTACGTTGCCGATGAAAAACTCGAATTATTAGGACAAGCATTTTCCACGCCACCAAACTGGTTTGACCATTACGAGACCAGCACCATGGCAAGCCTGCGCAAAGCAAACGAGAATATTCAAGAGCAACTCACCCGTATTGACGCAATTCCTTTCCCGTCGTTTATCGAGGGAACAGTCAGTGTCACTGAGAAAGTTGAAAAATTGATCGAAAATCACTTGTTCCTTTCTCAGAAATTATCAGCTGAGGGAGAGGTTCCCACAAGCACACCGGAACCGGTGCCTGCCGCCCCAGAAACTATTGAAATCAGCCGTCAGGTTGCCGAGTTGCTCTTGGAATCGGATGGCCTGCGACGGCGCATCGATGACTTGAAAGAAGAGTCAATGTCCTCTCAACGGGCATTTGGTAATTCGGAACGGGAAAAGATGCTTATCCGCGAAGAGTTGGCTCGCCTGGTAGACATGAATCAGCGGCTGGCCGCGGAAAACGTCACGTTAAAACAGGAACACGAAAAATTGAACGCGGAGGCAGATGCCTACCAACAGGAGTTATACGAAAGTTCCCGTCATATTGGCGCTATGTCAAAAGAACGCAGTAACATGAACGCAACGATCGCCTCGCTCGAGCACCATGTACGCCATTACATGGCGCAGCATGAAGCAGCGCAGCGGGAGTGCGCGGACGCGCAGCGTCATCTCAACAACGTTGAACAGCAGCGCGATACCCTGCATGCCCATATTGGGGCACAGGATGCGCGAATCGCCGCTTTAAACGCAGAAAACGCCAGACTGGACTCCCATATTGCAGCAATCCTTGGCAGCCGGTCATGGCGCATTACAGCGCCTTTGCGTAACCGTTCAGTTTTCACGCGCCGTGGTGGAAAAATCCATGGTTGATATTTCATTTAACGACGCGGAAATTTGTGTAGTTGGCCGCAGCGATTTCAACAGCGGTATTGGCGCCGTAGGCTTCGCGGCTTGTGAACTTCTGTCTCGCTACTTCCCGGTCAGTTTTTACTCGACAAATCCAGTAATTGATTCGGAACATATCACCTTGCCAAACGGCAGATTGGTCCCCGTCTGCAAAGACCTCCAAACTGCCAAAGTATTCTTTTATACCGATGTGCTCTGGAATGGCGAATACGATCTCAATTACACGAAGCTGCCGGCACATGGGTTGCGTATTGCCCATATCGCTTACGACTCTGATCAGTTTCCGGCAAAGTGGGTCGAGATCCTGAATAACCACTTCGATGTAGCGTATTTTTCCAGCGGTCATCTTGAAGCGGTGGCCCGCACCAGTGGCATCAAGATTCCTATCGGAACCCTGCCAATCGGACTTGATACGGAATTGTTATTGGCGAATCCGTTCACTCAGAACCAGGACAAAGTCCGGTTTGGTTCGGTTGCCGCCTATCACCCGAGAAAGGGGATGGACATCTTGGTCGAGGCATTTATCGCGGAATTTGGGGCCAGCACGGATGTTGAACTGGTGCTCCATTCAAATATCGCGATGGGTAGCGTTTATCAGAATGTACAGCGTGCAGTGCAAAAAGGCGCAACCAACAATATCACGTTGAGTAATACAAACCTGGATTTTGCGGAAAAAAATGCGCTGATCGAGAGTTTTGATGTCTTTGTCAACTGCTCGCGCGGCGAGGGTTATTCGATCGGCCCGCGTGAGGCGCTCGCTATGGGAAAGGTGCTAGTCCTTTCCGACATCGGCCCGCACCGTGACTTGTTTGACTTGCCAGGGACATTTGCTATCCCGGTATCGATCGGATTTCCGGCCCGCTATCCGGAAATTGACAACCAGCTCTTCGGTAGACAGTTTTCGCCAAGCGTGCAGGCAACCCGAACTGCTTTGCGGCAGGCCTATGAGTACGTGCGCAATCCCGGCTTAACCAGCAGCGCCGACGTACGCGCACGCAAAGAACGGGCCAGTCAATTCGCGTTTCACAACCTGGCGCTTGACTATGCGCGTACTATCGTGCCGGACATCGCACGCTTCAAAGTAAACTCGCGCCAATCTTCTTATACCCATATCAGCGCTGCTGCTGACGAAGCAGCCGTACGCGCAGTCGGCGCATACGGTGCGGAGTTGGTTGCGCGCAACAGGGTCGTGCTGCCAGCCCATGATGGCGGATTTTACTCAGTATTCAACGCGTTCATGAGCCACTTGACGTGGGATATGCAGGAAGATCGCTGTCATATGGTCCTGCCCGACTGGGATGTCGGCCGACTAGTGGCGCACCAGGGCGATAAAAAGCTGGTCAGCTTCTGTTACGGGCGTCCCCAAGATGGCAACATCTGGCTCAAGTTATTCAAGCCGCTGTATGGTTTATCCGAACAGCAAATGAACGATGAAGAGTTCTTATACGAAAAGTCGACCACCCCGCCGGCGATCTGGAATCAGAATCGTGAGCCGTTGTTAACCTACGTCCATGCATTCGACCTGTATGGCAGTCCGACATTCAAATCGTTCCGACGCCAGTATCACGCCGCATACAAAGCACACGTGCACCTGTTACCGCAGTTTCAGGACGAAGTCGATGCTTTCAAAGACGCCCATTTCAATGGCAAATTCATGTTTGCAGCGCATGTCAAGCACCCGAGCCACATGATCGAACAACCCGGCATGTGCATTGCGCATGGCCAGGCTTTCATCGACGCCATTCTTGAGCAGCTCCCAGCACGTGGCCTGTCGATGGCTCATCAAGACTGGGGGGTGTTCCTGGCAACGGATCAGGACCGTGTAGTTGCACAGTTCAAGGAGGCCTTTGGCGACCGGGTATGCTGTTTCGACGATGTGCGCAGGACTAGAATCAGCGAAGACGAACTGTACGACAGTTTATCTGCCGACGACAAGGCTAAAGAGGGATTCCAGGTTCAACACTTGGTAGCAGCATCGCCTGAAAACTGGTCAACCCGGATGGCATGGGAAGTAATTCGGGACGCCACAGTCATGTCCTACGCCAATGTGTTGTTTCATGTTGTCAGCAATGTCTCCACCGCTGTTTCATATATGAATCCAGACGTTGAATTAATTTTTATTAAGTAATTTCAACCGTACGGCCGATGCGATCGAGCCTCGATTTCCGCATCGGCCGACATGATTCAACCATCCCTCTTTGCACTCGGTGTTATCCAACACGGAAATCCATTAAAAAGCTGGACACACGCGGCAATCTGAAAATTACGGAGATTGTGCGTATGTGGCCCATACTTACCGATATGGGATTGCCCCTGGAATATCAGAATTTATTCCTTGAATACCCGGTACTTACCAAGGAAAAATCCGTTCAATCTTGACGATGACCGTCATCCATCAGCGATTGCGGCCCGGTACCCTGTCATCACGGCGCCGCCGACACCCTGATTTTCGACATGGTAGATGACGGTGACGCGCGGATCGTTGCACTGATCACGCACGATTGCACCAGAACCGTCTGGGCATTTGTCATCGACGACATAAATTCGGCTCACTTCCGAGCCGATTGCAGGAAGGACATCGAGAATGTGGCGTGTGACGCGGTAACTTGGAATAACAACTGCAATAGTTCCTTGAGTGCTCATGCTGGCAGCCAAAAATGTCGAGGAGGCGCATTATGGCCAATCCGTTTTCAAAAGCCCAAATCAACCGGGACAGAATTCACCTTTGCGCTACTTTTCTGTGGCTTGATCTCCAAATTATGGTAGTAAACCAGGTGCTATAATTGCGCATTCAAAACGCAGGCATGACAACCGGTTTCGCACCATCCAGGCAGTTGGTTGCGTTCAGCGCTGCTCCTCGGCGCTGGTCATTGCCGCTCTCCTCCGGAAACTCGCATGATACAAAAAATAGAAGGCCGACACGAACCTGTTGCCGTCATACGTATGCTCATTGTCATGATGGTCATGACAGTGTGCGTGACGTGGTTATATCGCCAGCAAATACTGAATGGTTTTTCGATTCTCGCAGGGGATCGTTATGATGGCGTCATCTCGGCTACCATCCTGGAGCATTGGTTCAATGTGTTTCAAGGGAGGTCGAATTGGGCGGAAGTGAATTATTTCTATCCACATGTACGCAGCTTGGCCAATACCGACGGTTATTTTATTGTTGGTGTTATTTACTCTCCCTTCCGGCAGCTCGGATTTGATCCTTTTTACTCTGCCGAACTTGCCAATATGGTTGTCAAGAGCGTGGGATTCATTGGCATGTACTGGATGTGCCGCCGTGTTTTTTCCATGCCATTTCACTGGGCCCTATTGGCAGCCATCTTGTTTACACTGAACAACGGCATGACGGTTCACAGCTCGCGCTCCCAGCTTGCGACGGTCGCATTTACGCCTTTCATGGTGATCCTGCTTTGGCGAGCCGCCTTGGCAATCAAACAGAACGACTTTGCTAAAGCACGTCTTTCCGGGGGCTTGGCGGGATTATTATTTGGAGCATGGTGTCTCACATGCTTTTACGCAGCGTGGTTCTTTTTATATTTCTTCATAGTTTTCGGCATCATTGCAGCAATCACTTCCGGAAAATCAGGTCTGGCGCTAATCAAGAAACAATTTACAAGCCACGCCGGCTCTTATCTTCTCGTTCTCATGGTTTCGTTACTGGCATTGGTGCCATTTTTATATGCATTTCTTCCCAAGTCGCAAGAAACGGGTGTTCGGGAATATTCTGAATCGCTGGCATTTACTGTTCCACCCGAAAATGTTCTCCAATTAGGCCATGAAAATATTTTTGTCGGAAAAGCTTATAACGAAGTATTACTTAGCATCAAACCGGACTATCTTCCTACGCACGAATATTACAATACAGGCTTCGGCATTCTACTGTTTGTGATTTTCGTAATTGCCGCTGTACGGATTACTCGGCAAGACCGCAAAAATAACAGGCTGATTTTTTCGCTGATGCTGGCTACGGCAATTACCTGGCTGTCGACTCTGAACGTTGATGGTCATAGCTTGTGGTACGC
>Ga0308160_10008016_pt1 | contig 10347 bp, 18 predicted proteins | sample PhyFR1_FD_201036 | JGI IMG/M metagenome (GOLD analysis project Ga0308160, IMG submission 201036) | Phyllosphere microbial communities from UC Gill Tract Community Farm, Albany, California, United States - DLSLF.R1 | ecosystem: Host-associated > Plants > Phyllosphere > Unclassified | place: USA...
CAAATACTTCATTATCGTCTCCAGCCCCCCTACTTCCACCTGGATGTATTGTCGAAAAATCCCCCACATTCCCATATCTACCTGTAGCGCCAGGTGTATTTGTGGTATATGATATATCTGATCGATAATCCCCTTGTGGAGGAGGTACGGTTCCGGAATCATCTGAATCGTCGGAATCGTCTGAATCATCTCCTCCCTCGCCTAGGGGTCTGCTGACGATATCGGAACCGAATGAAGTGTTTGCCATGGATTTACGGGTTTCCCTACCGGTATCTCTATACGGGGCCAACGGACTGGAGTTTGCATTATCGAGAGCAGAGGTGGAAGCTCTGGGATCGATCGTATATCGCCGGACGAAATCGGGTACAGGGACATCAGGTGAATCTGCATACATCCCTCTTGAAATTTCCGACATGACATCGTTCAAAATAGCGTTTGCCTCGGTTGCTTTTCCGGGAGTCTTGTTCTGTACGGCTGCATTGATCGCTTGAACCCTTGGAGGGAGGGCCCCAAAGTTCATCGTTCTAGGTGGAGACATGCCCCCAAGGAGGTCATCATCTGAATCGTCGGCTGGTAAGGTATGTGAACGAAGTCCGGATTTGGGTTTTGGTTTAGGGAATTTCGCATTAAGTGGTGTATTTCTCAAATCGGTGATATATGTGTTCCGGGCTGCTTTGGGTGTAGAAGAGAGTGGTCGAGACGAGTTTGAGCGATCACCTGGAGGTCGGATTGAAGGTGAACTCGACATTGAACTGTCGTCCCTTGGCATCCCGTATCCTGAAGGTAAACTAGGAGTGGGCATATCACTCTCATCATCATATCCATCCCCAATTTTCAATTCTCTCAATTGTCGATCATTCTTGTCAAACGGAGATTCCATACTACTTTCCCAACTTTCATTTCCGGTAAATTGTTTCTTGCCTAGTGGAGTTGATGCGGTCGCTCCTTTGCCAAACATGAATGATCCTTCTTCGTGGGCTGAAGAGAATGACTGGTCCTGGCCGCGGGGTACGTCTTGTTCGTGGTCTTGGTATGTGGTCTGCGATTCATTTTCGTCGTGGATGGTAGAGGGGCCTTCGACTGTACTCCGTACCCCAGCCGCTGCTTCGTAGAAAGTCTTCCAGAACTGACATCAGCTCTCACTCAGATCGCAACACGGATAACTTACATGCGCAGCCTCCCTTGTCGGCTCTCCAGCAATCGCAAACCTCTTGATCTCGGGCAATATCCTAGCCGTAACAATCTGATGAAATTTCGCAAAATTGGCATCAATCTCCTGTAAAAGCAAAGTATTCAACTGATCAATCTGTTCCATCTGAGTGGATAATGGCGAAGAGGGATTGATACCCGGTATCTCGAAGAATGGGGGGTGTAGAAGTGGATTATGAGGTGGTTGTGCCATTGTTGCTTGTGCGATGTAATGTTGAGGTGGAGTAGGACGCGACTTGACATCTTTTGACGTGTCCCTTCTAAGGTATCTAGCCCGGATGTATCCGATGACTAGTCGCACGTGAAACCCGGTCCGAGCGTCATCTGGATGATGAGATGATTTAACTCACCCTATAGCACAAGGTAATGTCTCGCATTCGTAAGTAGGTATATAGCATATAAACAATCATATCATCAACCATCACACATCAATCACCACATCTTCTCAAAGTTTCATATACACATTCACCATGTCAGACAAGTCAATGCTTGTCGACAGAGCTTCATCTTCATCATCAAAGCCACCTCCACTCTGCAGACACGAATTCAACTCTTGTTCCCATATCACAGCAAAGCTCCCTTCAAAAGATCAGAATCAGTCAGATTATAGGCGACAGCTTAGATCTTCTGGTAAGTTTCCTTAGCCAGCTCGATTCGAGCACAAGCTGATTAGCAGAAATAGTAAAGAGGTTCGGGGAGGTGGTCAAATGGGGAGCTACTGAGGGGACTCATGGACCAAAACGGCGACGGGTCAGTCCATTCACAGCTCCACGCTCTAGCTAGTAGCGCCGGAGTATAGGCAGCTGACTGGATAGGTAGCAGCGCCCAAGTGCGGCAGTTGCGATGCAGTCCTCACGAGACTCCATGCGTGCTTGACATGTGATTTTATTGGATGTTGCCCCCTACCCGCTCCTCACGGCAAGACATGTTTCCAGAAGCATTGGGCCGAATCCAATGGAAAGTGTTCTTTCGGTATGTCCCCCGGATCATCTCGAGAGGCAAGGAGGAGATACTGATGGACAGCACTCGACTCTAAATCAGGAGGGATATATTGTCGTGATTGCGATAACGACCCTATCGTCTCTGATACATTCGAGGAACTCATGCACGGATTCTTGGTTGAAGCAGAGGAGGATGAGGATTATAGCCTGGATCTAAAAGGCAGACAGAGGGGCAGGTGGAGAGCTTGGTCACCTACACAAGATGAACGTAGGGGATTAGTCGAGAATTTCACAAAAGCTTCTTGTCGCGGTATGCCCCCATTCCGTTCTTCAGTTCAAAGCTAATAGGAAGGTGTTCGACCATTACTAAATCTATCTCAAACTTGTTTCTTATCCGCAATTTTACAATCCCTAATCGCCAATCCCATGCTGAAAGCTTTTTTCCTGAGCGATAAACATAATCGCCACCTATGTGCCAATTCTCCTGGTCTAGCAGTTGGCAGGCCGAAATTAGGGAGTGAATTCGCAAGTAATGGTACAGTCGGCCCAGATAGAGAGAGGGGATGTATGTGCTGTGAGATGGATCGGGCTTTCGAAGAGGTATGTCTAAGTCCTGCCCTCGTGAATTTCAACTGATGGGTAGTTCCACAGCGAGGACAAATCACCGTGGGGACCTATCACGATGTTGTATACCATGTGGCACGCGAGTGCAGAGCTCGAGGGGTACGGTCAGCAGGGTATGTCCCCATTTCCATCTCGACTCCTGAAAATGATAGCTGACGGACAGATGCGCATTCCTTCTTCCTGGCCGCGCTTGATCAGATGCACGCTACTGCAAAAGGTCAAATGTCGAGCTGTAATTGTATAGCCCGTGAGCCTTCTGGTTTGACTTCTTTGCGCCGCATGCTGATTATAGACCAAACTTTCGCAGGAGCCCTAACCTCCACGGTAACTTGCTCAGCATGCAAGACCCCCTCCGTAACCGTTGATCCAATAATGGATATCCAACTGGACTTCCCACGAAACGCCACTGCCGATCAATCCATCACCCTAGCCAGTCTGCTCAAACGATTCTGTGCAGATGAACGCGTAGGAGACCAGGGGAAGGGGTATGCTTGTTCGAATTGTGGTGGGGGGTCTGGAGCTGTGAGTCCACATCTCCGAGTGAAGAGAAAGCTAATTGTAGACTGCTACTAAACAATTGAAAGTCAAGAAACTACCAAATGTCCTTTCATTCCAGCTTAAGGTATGTCCCCCTCCTTTGCAAGATATAAGCTGACGAATAGCGATTCGCCCACGACGCCACATCAACCAAAATCGAAGCTCCCGTCTTATTTCCCTCTGTCCTCGATATGCGCCCATATACAGAGGTGAAATCACCAGATTTATCAGATTCTGTATTCCGATATGACCTTTTTGCGGTCGTCACGCACGAGGGGAAATTGGATAATGGGCATTATTGGGCGGATGTACTTAGTTCAGGGGAATGGTGGCACTGTGATGATGATAAGGGTATGTCGATCCGAGTTCCAGGATTGAGGTCTCAAGATGAGATGAAGTGAGAGGAAGGAGCTGATGAACAGTGACGCCGACTACTTTCTCTGCTGTCCGGGCGCAGAAGGCATATATGCTTTTCTACGTCAAGAGGTCTGTGTCATATGTCAAGTCCAACAGGACACACGAAAATGGTATCAACGGTCATGCCAATGGCCACAGTAATGGTAATGGTAATAGCAATGGTAATGGAAGTGTAAACGGCCACTAGATTTCGGTACGAACGACTTTAGTGCGGGTTGAGTGGTATGTAGCTATACAGGTAAACAGGTTCAGTGGTACAAGGGCAGAAGTACATGTACATGCATGATCTATCGTGCATCAATGACTATATTCACTATCCATCCACCAACTGTCTAATAGACAGATCAGTATTCACTTAAATAACGGTACTGAATCATCAGCAATTGCTCGACATCAAACGCTGCAGTTAGAGCAAGGCAAAGCTCCGGCTAACACCGTCGATATCGCCAAAAACCCCGGCTGACGCCGTGGCAACTTACCTCAAACCTGAAATCCGTCTTTCTCCTTTGACACCAAACATTCTCCCAATCGAAATACGTATATGGCCCTTGCTCGTAATCATCCGTTACGGCTGTTGGTGATGCTGCACGTTGGAACCAAGTTAAGTATTGTTTATGGAATCGCCATGCTTGTTTCTTTAGTTCTTCTGCAGCGCACCACCTGTTGTCAGTTTTGTTTCTTCTTTTCCTTCTTCAATAGCAACCGGGGATCGGGAAGAAGGGAGGAAGGGGCAAAAAAAGGAAAGAAGGGAGGAAGGAGGAAGGGGAGGGGAAGGAGAGAGGAAAGAAGGAAGAGCGGAGAAGGAAAGAGGACATACTGCTCATAAGTCCCTTCGCGGTAGTAGAAGATATAAAACAATTGATCCAAGTCCAAACGGGATATCAGAGCTCGATCCGTTAAATGTCGTAATCGAGTTTGGGGGTAATATGAAGGTGTCTTGACTCTGTTCTTGGGGTGGTAGTATCTTGGTCTGTCATTAGCTCCTATCTCCAAAGATCTTATCTCCATCGAGACGAGTAAGAAAGAGAAGAAGAGTAAAGAGAGGGGACATACGGTTCACCATCAAGTTGAGATGGGGCATTGTTGAAACTTCCATCTAGGGCGTTGTGGAGTTCATTGAGATCACCAGATCGTTGTTCCGCTACTTCATCAGCTTCTCTTATCCTCTGTTGAATGATTGATTGGTGGGTACGTACAAAGACCCTTTGCAGTTTCGAAAGTCTGCATCAAACCACTCAAAACACCAGGAGGACCCCTTGGGCTCGTACTAGTAGAATATGCTCCAGCTCTTGAACTCTCGCCTTGTTGCTGCTGCTGTTGCTGCTGCTGTTGCTGCGGTTGTTGGGGTCGCTGAGCTTGAGGTTGAGCGTAACCTGGTGGCATCGTTGGAGCAGGAGATTGGGATGCGGCTGGATATGATTGTTGGGGTTGTTGGGTCTGGGGCTGCTGGTTGGATGTTGCGGGTGAAGTTCCGGTAAGACCTGGTGGTGGGGGTGGCAAGTGTCCCTGGTCATCAGCACACTTCGAGTAAAAGAGTGGAAGTAGGCTTACATTGGTGGAGGCCGTACGGGATGCGGGCTCGGGAACAGGAGCAGGGCTCTGTGCAGGTAGTGCCAATTCCTTTTCCTCCCTTGGTGGCTCCGAGATAGCAGGTGTCAATTCAGGCAACTCCGACTTGTTTTCCACTGGCGAAGCAGAGACCTCTTGACCAGAAAGCGAAGCGCCAGGAGCAGGCGCAGGAGCGGTAGCAGTAGTAGGTCCAGCAACAGCAGCAGCATACCTAATCGGTGGCATACTAGTCTTTGCTGTTGGTGCAGGAACAGATTCAACCTTTGTCTTGGCGGGTAATTCGGCTTTTGTACTATCAAGTGTTGATTTCCTAGATGGTTGTTTCTTTGCTATTATCGGTGATGGGGGTTCTTCGGAGGTAGGTGCAGGTTTGGCAGTTGATGATGGAAGTGAGATTGAAGGAGTTCGTTCTTTGGCTGGTGTCTTTGGTACTGTTGCTGTTACGGGTGGTGTTGTTGATTCGGTATAGTCGACTGCTGATGATGAATCGAGGTTGGAGAGATCGTCATTATGCGAGATATCCTGTAGGTATTCGTCCTCCTCCTGTAGGTTGAGGTCTTCGTATAGACCATCATCGAAATCGAAGTCTTCTTCCTTTTCAATCAGCTCATGCTTACGAACCAAGTAGAAGTAAGCTTACAGCATTCGCTTCCACAAAGTACTTGACATCCTCCTGAATAACCTCAACCTGATCAGTCTGCAATTGCCCATTCTCCAACATTCTCTGCACAATCTCCAACTTTGAATTATGCCATACCCTCCTCTCATTCAATTCCTCCAATTCACTCATTTTCTCTCCCATTGCCTTTTTCTTTTTCGAACCGCCTTGGACAGCTTCCATCTCTGCTTCAGTCTGTTCGATTTGACGAGATAATTCATCTACTGTCGTTCCTATCCAATCGACAATTTCTTTCTTGGCTCGTTCGGCTGGATCTAGTTTGGCTTGGGCTATTAATCCTTCTTTTGAGAATGCCTTCATCTTCATTTCTTTCTCAAGTGCCTTGAACCGTTCCATTTGCTATCCATCAGCATCACTTGCACTAATCCGGAGGGAGGGTTGTCGACCTGACGGTCGAGCACGTAAAACTCACAGCCTCGATCAATTTCCTAGAATCCGTTAATGCAGATTTATCTTTAATATCCGAACTTCCAATCCAAGCTTTAATCGTATCCCTCATTCTCTGTAATTTCTTAATCTGAGTCTTGAGATCCGTTTCCAGCTTGTCCTTCTGAGTGGCATTAGAAGACATTCCAAGTTTATCGAATGTTGATTCGAAAACTTCTACTCCTGTAGTGACCGCTTTCAGCGTTCGGTCGATTTCGGCTGTTTGTGTGAAGGTGTCGTGAGGGGGGTACGCGAAGGTGGTATGGAAAGTGGGCGATATGGTCAAGTGATAGGAAAGGATCTGATTAGCTCACGAACATTCGAGATAGAAGATAGGCATACCTTGCAGTTTACGTTGTGCCATCTTTGGCTATTGGTATATACGAGTGAATATCAGCTTAGACAATGGTTAACCATCATCAAGCTCGGGCTAAGGTTAATCGTCCGGGAATCACTCGCGCCTATTTATCCCATTTTTACTTCCGCCTTTGCCGCAAGCCTAACTAAACAGCTGCACGTCGGTGGAGGTCCATTACTTAGATTGACGCGACTGATAATTGTAATTTATCGACTATAGGTATAGTAGCAAGATGGTCAGGCCAATGAGAGCTGCTATAGTCAAGGTAAGCTATGTGTTTGGAGGAGGGGTTGAAGCTTATATTAGGTATTCTCAACAAAATATTCCTTGACTCTACCGGCTACTGCCCTTAGTTATATCGAGCAGGTCCTTACTGAGGTATGTTACTTCCAAGATTGGGCTGACGATAGAATGAGATACCGGATGATGAATGGGATACAGGACTTGAGTTTTGGGCTAAAGAGTATCTCAAAGGCGAAGGTGAGTTCATCATTTGGTAGACGGGGCTAATGGTAGATTCATCATCCCTAGTCTCCTTGACAGGTTTGAAGAGGGCATACGAGATCTTACAACTTGGTGTAAGGCCCGTCATCTCTCTAAAAGTGAGGAGCTGATGATAGGCAAACGACGATACACAAGCTCCTGATCCTTCCGAGATTAATATTGAATCACATTTCGCAATTGTCGACTCATTCGATATGCCTCCTGTACATTTTGATCCGATTCGAGGGGGATTTACGACTAGTAAAGGGAAAGGGAGTATTGCTGGGCAAGCTTCTAGTCGGGCTGCGTACTTGAGGGAGAGGTGGGGGATCATCAAGGAGGTAAGTACCCCCTTCCCCTTGTCTGCGAATCTACCGCGGGATGAGGAATGGAGAGGAGAGCTGAGCTTCAGATCATATTGAGGAACGAGAACTTCACACCTCCAGCAATAGGAGGGCATGATCGATCTGCCTACCTCAAGCTCACATCTACAAGAAACCTCCTTGGCCGAGCTGGACAGCTCTTTCTACTGTTTGGGATGTTATCACGGAATCCAGAGGGGAAATTGTGTCTGGAAGATGGAGAAGGAAGGGTACCGCTCGATATGGAAGATGCCGTGAGTCCCCATCCCTTCGATGATACGTAATGAGAAGTGGAATGAGACTGATGATAGGTTCCTGGAGAGGGGATGTTTACGGAGGGATGTATGGTGTTGATAGAGGGGGAATATACTATTGAAGAAACTGTTAGGGTTCTAGCGATGGGTCATCCTCCGAGTGAAAAGCGGGATATCGCTAGGTGAGTCTTCGGTCATTATAAAGAATGGATCTGATTGAAGATCATTACATGGTCACGTCGATTTCCTAGGAACAGGCGCAGTCTCGCTCAAAGAAGAGGTATGTCATCCAGATCAAGCTTGTCCCCCAAGTACAGAGTTGATGAACAGCAAAAATACACGCCCACAGTCCTGGCAAACTCTCAAGTCTCATTCGTAGTCCTCTCCGACGTATGGCTAGATAATCCACGTACGATACCCGCTCTTCGTAAACTGTTCGAGGGATACGCCCAAGCGGTAGAGTACAAGCCTATGGCGTTTATCCTATGTGGGAATTTCTGTCAAAAGGGGTGGGAAGGTGAAGGTGGCCTGAAGCGGTATACCAGTACGTCCTCCATCACTCGCAGTATGTATGATACTAATCCCCAGCCGGATTCAACGCCCTAACAGACCTCCTCCTCACATTCCCACTCCTCCTCTCGTCACATTTCGTATTCGTCCCCGGCCCCCTCGACCCATGGTCATCCCAAACTCTACCCCGCCCAGCAATCCCTTCAGCTATTACTTCAAGATTGACAGCTCGTATACCCAAAGCTAGATTCGTTTCGAATCCATGTCGAATCAAGTATTTTGGTTTAGAGGTCGTTGTTTGCAGAGAGGATATTATGGGTAAGATGGTTAGGAATTTAGTTACGGTTAAAGATGAGGGTAAAGGTGCGGATATGAAGCGTTATGTGAGTTCTTTCACTATCTCGTATCTCTGTTTGAAGATGAGTCAAGAGTATAGCTGACGATCAGCTTGTTCAGACGATCCTGGATCAAGTCCACCTCTCGCCACTGCCGCTCACCACCCGCCCGACATTATGGGAATACGACCACGCCTTACGCTTATACCCCATGCCTACCGCTGTGATCCTGGCAGACAAGTACGAGCGCTACGAACTCACGTACGAGGGGTGTCATGTCTTCAATCCGGGTAGGTTTGTAGGTGGAGGAGGAGAATTCGAGTGGGGGATGTATTATCCCAGTACGGGTAGGAGTGAGCGTAGTGCTCTCTCCCTTGATGAGTAGAGCGTTAGACAATCATGGTCTTGTCATAATCATCAGACGAAGAATGATACTGTTGTAGCAATAGACAAAATACATGTATACATGCATTAGATAGATAGATTTCGAAAGTCGTCAACCCGGTGAACCCACTACACAGGTCCACCGGCCCCAATATGCCTTTGATCCGAAGATCTAAAGCTAGACTCCCAGCTGAATCTCCTCCCGCTCCGTTTCTCCTAATCCTCTAAATAAGGACTAGATGAGCGCTGCGAATCAGCGCATCGGGAATAGAGAGACTAGATCCATGGATTCATTCACAGAAAGGCAGGCGCGTAATGGGATTAAATGGATTAAATCGAAATATATTAATACACGTTGAATATGGTAGATGAGGAAACGCCGCCAAACTCCGAGTGTGATGTGGCGAAAACTGTCACTCCTACTACTCCTCGTGTACTTCTGCCCCCCTGCTCACTGCTTGATTGAATAGCTGGTATATTTCTCTTCTTTACACATACTCGTACGTTCATAACATAGTATATACAGGGGGATATCAGCTGATCTAGTCTCTCTTCATCGACTACGACCTCGCTCATACCATATCACTTGCACTCTATCGCTCGAACATCCATCTGTCTCTACTCGATATTATTTGGATTTCCGATATCTAGAAAATGGTGGGTCTTGGAATCAATATCTCGTGGCGTGGTATGGCAATATGGGCACTGGACTCTGGACAAGGAAGGCTATTAGGAGATCGTCAGGCGAAGAGAGGATACGGAGCGGAAGGGTTGGCAGGGTGGAATATAAGAACAGGAGAGAACCCACATTTGCCATACCACATCACGGAGAACCATCACGGAGGACAGCACTAACATCCAGGCGGACCAATACACAACCGGAGAGGAGGCTGCGGCCAAGAAGGCATCCCGATCTTTCAAGAAGTACCAGTACCGAGGTGTCGAGCTTGATCAGCTATTGGACCTCAGCAATGAGAAGTTCATTGACGTGAGTGTGTTGTTGAATTGGAAGGACTGCGCTTACCTATATCTTCTTGTTACTCCACTACACCATTCAAATTGAATCAACTTCATTTCAACCTACCTCTACTACATCTCCAAAATTATCCCATACCATTCACCCCAACAGCTTGTTCACGCCCGAGCCCGAAGAAGGTTCCAGCGAGGACTTAAGCGAAAGCCCATGGGTTTAATCAAGAAGCTCCGACTCGCCAAGAAGAACGCCGGACCTAACGAGAAGCCCGCCATGGTCAAGACTC
>Ga0308160_10008018_pt1 | contig 10346 bp, 11 predicted proteins | sample PhyFR1_FD_201036 | JGI IMG/M metagenome (GOLD analysis project Ga0308160, IMG submission 201036) | Phyllosphere microbial communities from UC Gill Tract Community Farm, Albany, California, United States - DLSLF.R1 | ecosystem: Host-associated > Plants > Phyllosphere > Unclassified | place: USA...
CGACCGTCTGACCGGCCGGCCGGCCGACGACGCGTCGGCGGGCGGAGCCGACCTCAGCGCGAGGCGGCGAGCGTCATCGGCAGGTGGGGGATGCCGTCCTCGAGGAACTCGTCACCGTCGACCACGAAGCCGAACCGTGCGTACCAGCCCGAGAGGTGGGCCTGGGCGTCGAGCCGGATCGATCGACCCTCGCACCCGGCGACGGCCGCTCGCATCAGGTCGGCTGCGAGCCCGCGACCGCGAGCCGCCGCCGCCGTCGCCACCCGGCCGATGCGACGGTCGGCGCCGTCGTGCAGCACCCGGAGCGTCGCCAGGACCCGGGTGTCGGCGTCGGTGTCGGTGAACCAGAGGAGGCGCGCGGTCGGTTCGACGTCGCGCCCGTCGAGCTCGGGGTAGGGGCACTCCTGTTCGACGACGAAGACGTCGACTCGGAGGCGGAGGATCTCGTAGAGGACGACGGGGTCGATCTCGGCGACGGACGACGAGTGCAGGGTGGGGTTCACGGAGCCACGCTATCGGCCTCGCGGGCGTGACCTGATGCCGCCGCCGGGCCGCTCACCACGCCTCACCCAGCGGCATGGTCGTGAAGGCCCCGCCGACGGGTGCGTCGGGCGGCTGCACGTGACCCGCGAAGCGGTCGGCGAACGCCTCGGCGTCGTCCTCGGGGTGGTAACCGATGGCCTCGCCCGCCGCGAGCGACACGACGCGGCGGGTGTTCCGGCTGACGCCCCAGACGACGTGGTGCCCGGCCGGGGCCGTCGTGAGGGCGGCCAGGATCAATCGGGTCGCGTCGGCCGGCGACAGCCACGTGCCCAGGCTGCGGACGTCGTGCGGCTCGACCTCGGCCGTCATGATGCGCGCCGACACGACGGTCGAGCCGAAGCGGTCGGCGTACAGGCTGCCGACGGCCTCGAGCAGCACCTTGCTGACGCCGTAGAACGAGTCGGGGCGAGGGGCGGGGACGTCGTGGTCGGCCGCACTCGAGCCGGGTTCGAACCCAACGGCGTGCACCGAACTGGCCGCGAGCAGGCGGGTCACGCCGGCGCGACGGGCGGCCTCGTGCACGACGTACGCGCTCTCGACGTTGAGGTCGCGGATCTCGTGCCACGTGCGCTCGGTGGCGTGCGAGGCGAGGTGGACGACCAGGTCGGCTCCGCCGAGCGCCACCGTGAGGGACTCGAGGTCGGTCACGCCGACGTGTTCGAACGTCTCGTGTGCTCGGAGGTCGTCGGGTGGCGTGACCACGTCGAGCAGCCGCAGGTCGTGGCCGGCCTCGAGCAGCCGGGGGCGGACCCAGGTCGCGATGCGCCCCGAGCCCCCCGTGATCGCGATGGTCGCCATGTGTGCCGCCTCTCGTCGTGGGCCCGTCGGCCCGTCCCGTCGTCTGCACCGATCCTGCCCGAGACCACCGACCCCGCCCCTCGGGGCACGTCCCGCGTCCGCCGAACGGCCCTCGCGACGCGTCCCCGCGTCCCCCGGATGCCCCACTCGAGCCTGACAGGGTTCTGGCGAAGGCCTGGCAGGGCGCTCCACGGCCCGGGTCGGTGACGCGTCACCTCATACCGTGACGGAGGGCCCGACGACGTGCCACGACCCCGTCCCCGACCGAAAGGCACCTCATGTCGTCAGCTCCCTCGTCCCTCGGACTCCTCCTGGTCCGCGTCGTCCTCGGGGTCGTCTTCGTCGCCCACGGGTGGCAGAAGCTCGCCGTCGACGGTCTCGCCGCGACGCAGGGGGCCTTCGGTGGCATGGGCATCCCGCTCGCCGAGGTCGCGGCCCCGGTCGCGGCCGTCACCGAACTCGCCGCCGGTGCAGCGCTCGTCGTCGGCTTCGCCACCCGGGTCGCCGCCGCCCTCCTGGCCGTCACGGCGGTCGTCGCCCTGGTCGCCGTCCACCTGCCGAACGGCTTCTACTCGACGGCCGGCGGCTTCGAGTACGTCCTCGTCCTCGCGGTCGCCTCGATCGCGATCGTGCTCACCGGCCCGGGCCGCCTCGCCCTCGACGCCCTGGTCGTCCGCGGACGGCGTGCCCGTCGCGAGGCCCCGGCCTCGCAGCCCGTCACCGTCTGACCGACGAATCCCGGCGCGCCCGGTGGGCGGGGCCGGGACGGGTGAACGTGACGTGCCCTCGAGGGTGATTTGCGCCTCCTCGTCCCGTCCCCGCCCCCGATCCGTGGTCGGGTGGATGCCGATGACCCTCGCCAGCGACCGCCTCCGCCCCTCGGGTGACCGACCCAGAACCGGGTCGCCCGTCCTCGTCTTCGGGGACGTCCTCGACGACATCATCGTCAGCCCCCGGACGGGCGGCGACCCCGGAACCGAGACGGTGGCCACCATCAGGCACCGGGCTGGGGGCTCGGCGGCGAACACGGCGGCGTGGCTCGGCTCCTTGGGGGTCGACGTCTCGTTCGTCGGTCGGGTGGGCACGGCCGACCTGCAACGCCATTCGCAGCTGCTCGCCAACGCGGGGGTCGTGGCCCGTCTGGCCTACGACGCGCACGACCCGACGGGCACGGTCGTCATCACCGTCGACGGCTCGTCGCGCACCATGTTCACCGATCGGGGCGCAGGCGCCTCGCTGGGCCCCGACGACGTTCCGGACGACCTCGTCGCCGGGGCCGGTCTCGTGCACTTCACGGGCTACACGGTCGCCCAGTCCCGCAGCCCCGTCGCCCTCCGACGCCTGGTGGGCCGGGCTCGGGAGGCCGGAGCGCTCGTCTCGGTCGCCCCGGGCAGCGCCTCGATCGTCCGCCGGTTCGGGGTGTCGGCGTTCCTCGCGGCCGTCCACGGGGCCGATCTCTTCTTCCCCTCGGACGAGACGGCTCGCGAGCTGACCGGGCTGGACGAGCCGATCGCCTCGGCGACGGCCCTGGCCGAGCACGTCGGCGTGGTGGCGCTCGTCGGCGACGACGGGGGAGCCGTCGTCGTCTCGCGGGGGCAGTCACCGGTCGTGGTCGACGGGGTCGTCTCGCGCTGGGTCGACTCGGTGGGTCTCGTCGACGCATTCTCGGCCGGGTTCATCGCCGCGTGGGCGACGTCGCGCAGCCTGGGGGTCGCGGGACGCAGCGGGGCCCGTGCCGCCGCCCGGGCCGCCGGGGTGGCCGGAGGGCGGCCGCCCGCCTGACGACGTCGGACCGGACGAGCCCCGGACGAGCGCCGGACGAACGTCGGGTCAGCGCGGACTCTCGGCGCTGACCAGCACGGTCTGGACCCGGGGCGGGCGCTCGGGGGTGAGCCTGATCTCGAACCGGACGACACCGCGGGCACCGCGTCGACGCCAGACCAGGTGAGACGGTGCCGACGACTCGTCGGCCGGGAGCGGACCACCCTCGCCGGAATCGTCCCAGCCCCCCACCGACTCGACGAGAGCGGCCCAGGAGGCGCGGCGCCGGTCGAGGGGGAGGTCCAGTTCGACGTTCTCGCTGAACAACCCGTCGGGCACGGTCCCGCCGCGGACCACGGCCTCGACCGCGTCCCGCGCCGTCGACGTCTCGGGCCACGGGTGCACGACGACGCGGGCGTCGGCGCGGTCGGCCATGATGCCGTCAAGTGCGAGCCCGATCGGCTCGGAGACCTTCGAGTAGGTCGCGTTCTCGAACCCGATCGCGCCGAGGCCGGTCGAGGTCTGCCAACGCATGTGGGCCGAGAACCCGGGGTAGCCCCCGCTGTGCGACACGACGGTGCCGTGGTCGGGGTAGTGCTCGACGAACAGGCCGAACCCGTAGCCGCCGGGGTGCCCGGCCCGGGCGGGGACGAACCGCTGCACCTGTTGCATCTCGCGTCGGGAGGCGCGCGAGAGGATGCCGTCGAGGTCGCCCCGGCCCTCGGGGTCGAACGCCGAGCCGAGCCAACGCGCCCAGCGCGTGAGGTCGGTCACGGTGCTGAACAACCCGCCGATCGGCGAGAAGGCGCCCGGGCCCGAGAAGGGCAGGACGTCACCCCCGTCGGAGGCGCGGCGGTGGCCGATCGCGACGCCACCGGCGGCCGACACGGTCGCCTCGAACCCGGTGCTCGTCAGACCGAGCGGCTCGAGGACGGTCGACTCGACGACCTCGCGGTAGGGCCTCCCGGCGACGGCCGCGATCGCCCGGCCCACGAGGGCGAAGCCGAGGTTGGAGTAGGCGAAGGTCGTGCCCGGCACGCTGTCGAAGCTCAGCCCGGCCTGCAGCAGGGCGTCGAGTTCGTCGTCGGTGAGGGATTCTTGCCGATCGCCCCACGGATCGTCGGTGGGGAAGCCGGCCGACATGGTCAGGAGCATGCGCAGGGTCGGCACGGGGGAGTCGGCCGTCGGGAGGGCCACCTCGCGGAACGCCGGCACGAAGTCGGTGATCGGTGCGTCGAGCGACACGAGCCCGGCGTCGCGCTGGGCGAGCAGGGCCGTCGCGGTGAAGCTCTTCGTGCACGAGGCGATGCGGTACGCCGTGTCGATGCCGGGTGCGGTGCCGGGGCCGATCTCGCCGTACGAGCCGTCGAGCGTGACGCCCGAGCGGTCGAAGGTCGCCCAGACGGCGCTCGGCCCGCGACGCTCGGGCGGACGCGCGGCGAAGACGGCGTCGATCCCCGTGAGTGGGCCGGTGCGGGCGGGGTGTGATGACGTCGTCACGGAGGCGGTCCTCTCGAGGGGCGGGGTCATTCGGTACGGGTGGTGCGGCGCATCGCCTCGTACGCGTCGAGCGCGGCCCGACGTGAGGCCTTGAGGTCGACCATCGGCTCGGGGTACGAGGCGTCGTCGACCTCGGGAACCCACCGGCGCACGTAGTCGCGCTGCTTGTCGAACTTGTCGGCCTGCAGCACGGGGTTGAACACCCGGAAGTACGGGGCCGCGTCGGCGCCCGAGCCGGCCGTCCACTGCCAGTTGGCGGGGTTGTTCGCCTCGTCCGCGTCGACCAGGGTGTCCCAGAACCACTGCTCGCCGACCCGCCAGTCGGCCAGCAGGTTCTTGACGAGGAAGCTGGCCGTGACCATGCGCACCCGGTTGTGCATGTACCCGGTCGTCCACAGCTCGCGCATGCCGGCGTCCACCAGCGGGATGCCGGTCGTGCCCTGCTGCCACGCCTCGAGCTCGCCCGGCTCGAGTTCGTGCCACGGGAACTCGTCGAACTCGAGCCGGTAGTTCTTCGTGGCCAGGTGCGGGTTCGCGAAGAGGACCGTGTGGTTGAACTCGCGCCAGACGAGTTCGCGCAGGAAGCCCGAGGCCTGCTCGCGGGCGCCGGGCGTGAGGTCGCCCCGCATGCGGTGCCAGACCTGGAACGGGCTGACCTCGCCGAACCGGAGGTGGGGCGAGAGGTGGCTCGTCGCCTCTTGAGCCGGTTCGTCGCGCAGGCCGTAGTCGGCCAGGTGGCCGGTGGCGAAGCGTTCGAGCGTGTCGAGGGCGGAGGCCTCGCCCGGGGTCCAGGAGTCGCGGAGTCCACCGGCCCAGTCGGGTGCCGTGGGCAGCAGGGCCCACGAGTCGAGGTCGTCGCTGTCGGGCGCCGTTCGGGGCACGTGCAGTTCGTCGGGGGCCGCCTCGGGGTGGCGCGGCTCGGGACGGTCGAGGCATGCCCGCCAGAACGGTGTGAAGACCTTGAACGGCTGGCCCTGGCCGGTCTGGATCGTCCAGGGTTCGAACATCAGGTTCGCCTGGAAGCTGCGCACGTCGAGCCCGAGCTCGCGCAGGGACGACTTGAGCTCGGCGTCGGCGTCGCGGGCGGCGAGGCCGTACCGGCGGTTCCAGAAGACGGCACCGGCGCCGATCTCGTCGACGAGCCGGGGGAGTTCGCGAGCCTGGGGCCCTCGGCGCAGGGTCAGTCGGCCACCGATGGCCCGCAAGGACTCGGCGAGGGCGGCGAGGCTGTGGTGCAACCACCAACGCGACGCACCGCCGAGGGGGCGGATGCCGTCGGTCTCGTCGTCGAGCAGGAAGAGGACCACGACCGGCTCGCCCCGCTCGACGGCGGCCACGAGGGCGGGGTTGTCGGCGAGGCGCAGATCGTCGCGCAGCCAGACGATCGAGGGCGACGTCATGCGTTCGCCCCGACCGGCGTGCCGAGGCGCAGCTTCGTGCAGAGCTCGGCCAGGGAGGCCAGCTCGTCGTCGTCGAGCGCACCGCCCACGCGCCGGCGGATCGCCTCGGCGTGGCTGATCGCCGTGCGTCGGTAGAGGTCGTAGCCCTCGTCCGTCATGGTCACGATGATGCCTCGCCCGTCGCCGGGGTCGGAGGTCTTCTCGACGATGCCCTTCGAGGCGAGTCGGTCGACGAGGCGGCTGATGCTCGGCTGCGTGAGCAACAGGTGACGGGTCAGGTCGCGGATGCGAGCCCGCCGATCGGGCTGGTTCGACAGGTTGAACAGCACGTCGTACTCGTTGAACGAGATCTCGCTGGTCGGAAAGCACTCGGTCAGTTCACGCATGACGCTGACCTGGGCCCGGAACAGGGCTTCCCAGGCCCCCACGGCCATCGATGTCTCGCTCATGTCGTACCTCACGTTCGTCGAGGACGAGTCTACGAAAGGCCACCGCCCTCGGGCCGACACGGGTGGGGACGAGACACGCGCACCGCGTCGTCCGGACACACGACAGATCGCCGGGGCACACGACAGAGGGCCGGTCGCTTCTCGGCGACCGGCCCTCTTCCCTTGCACCAGGAGTGTCCTGCAATCACATTCCGCCTCGGTCGCCACAGCAAACGACGTCGGCGAGACACAATCTATAACGGATCGGTAACGGTGGTCCAGGGGTGAACCCGATGAATTCCTGGGAACTCGGACCGAGTCGGCACCGCGGCCCTCGCGTGATGCGAGCCAGGTTCAGAACACGTCCGGCGACGGCGTCGACGCGTGGCGGATCGAGACGTCCGCGTGGCGGTCGAAGCGGTAGCCGACACCGCGGACGGTGCGGACGATGTCCTCGAAGGCGCCGAGCTTCGACCGCAGCCGGCGGACGTGCACGTCGATGGTGCGTTCGTTCGGCACCTCGTCGTCACCGTCGGCCCACAGGCTCGAGATCAGCTCGGCTCGCTCGATGGTGCGGCCCTCGCGCAGGACGAGGTACTGCAGCAGCTCGAACTCCTTGTACGTCAGGGGGGCCACGTCACCGTCCAGCAGCAGGCGCTTGCGGGAGATGTCGACGACCACACCTCCGCGGGCGCCGGGCTCGTCGTCCTCGGTGACCTGCCGGCGCTTCGCCAAGGCGGCCGGGTCCTGCAGGGCCAGACGGACCACGTCGACGTCGCGGCCGCCGGCCCCCTCGGGAGCGAGCGCCACGGCGGCGTGCGTCTCGGCCGACGGGGCGATCCGACCGACGAGTTCCTTGATCTGCGAGACGACGTCGCCGAGCGAGGTGCCGTCGGCAGCGGCCTTCAGCTCGTCGAGTCCGACGTAGAGGACGAAGCCGCGGGCCTCGGTGCCTTCGGGCACGGCGCGAGGGCGAGGTGCCGCGGGAACCGAGGCGACGGGCGCGGCGGTCGGGGCGGCCGAGCGGGCGGGCGCGATCTCGCGGAGGGGAGTCGGTGCCGCGGAGCGGGCGGGCGAGACGGTGCGGGTGGCGGTGACGGGGCGGTCGAGGATGAGGGACATGACAGGCGGGGTCCTTGCGTGACGGCGGCGGTCCCTCGGCCGACGGGTCGCCGGGATGCGGAGGGACTGCTCGATGTGTGTCGGTGCTCGATCCCGCCGGCGATGGTGCCGTGCGTCACGAGCAGTCGGTGCGATGCACCGTTCGGGATGCGCGTCGAGGGTGGCGACGCGGAGCATCCTGGAGTCGGTGGCTCAGTGACCGGGTGGGGCCACGAACTCAGCTGGCGGTGTCAGCAGCTTCGACTCGGCGAGGTGTGTGACCGGATCAGGCACACATTCGACACGTGACAGCGTGCATCGGCATCATCATGCCGGTGCTCCCGAGGGCCTCACGAGAGGTCGGGGCGAGCACGCTGTTAGTCATGGGGTCGATCTTGTTACACCCCGCGTCCCGATGTCAAGCGACGTTCGTGTTCCAACGGCGTGGGCGGCCCGAAAACGCCGAACCGCGCCTCCTACGGTCGAGGAGGCGCGGCCCGGGTCGTCGGGGCGGCGTGCGTCAGGCGAGCCCGTACAGGCGGTCACCCGCATCGCCGAGGCCCGGCACGATGTAGCCCTGCTCGTTGAGCTTCTCGTCGACGGCGCCCAGCACGACGTGGACGTCGCGGCCCTCCATCGCCTTCTCGACGGCGGCGAGGCCCTCGGGCGCGGCCAGGATGCAGACCGCCGTGACGTCGACGGCGCCGCGGTCGAGCAGGTAGTCGATCGCCGCGATGAGCGAACCGCCGGTGGCGAGCATCGGGTCGAGCACGAAGCACTGACGGTTCGAGAGGTCGTCGGGCAGACGCTCGGCGTAGGTCGTGGGCTGGAGGGTCTCTTCGTCGCGCACCATGCCGAGGAATCCGACCTCGGCCGTGGGGACGAGCTTGGTCATGCCCTCGAGCATGCCGAGGCCGGCGCGCAGGATCGGCACGACGAGCGGACGCGGCTGGCTGATCTCGAGACCCGTGGTCGGACCGACCGGGGTCTCGATGTCGACGGGGCTGGTGCGGACGTCGCGCGTGGCCTCGTAGGCCAGCAGCGTGACGAGTTCTTCGGTCAGCGCCCGGAAGGTGGGGGAGGGTGTGCTCTTGTCGCGGAGCACGGTCAGCTTGTGGGTGATCAGGGGGTGGTCCGCTACGTGCACTCGCATAGGCTCAACGGTAGCGGAGTCGACCGGTTCCGTGAGCCGTCCCGACCCCGCAGAGGCCCCGTGATCGCCGTCCCGCCCGAGTTCGACGACTGGATGTCGCTCGCCCTCGCCGAGGCCGACGCCTGTCGCGTCTCGGCCGACGTGCCGGTCGGTGCCGTGGTGGTCGACGCCGACGGCGTGGTGATCGCGACGGGCCGGAACGAACGCGAACTGCGCCAGGACCCGACGGCCCACGCCGAGGTGATCGCCCTCCGGGCCGCCGCCGAGCACACGGGCGACTGGCACCTCACGGGCACGACGCTCGTGGTCACCCTCGAACCGTGCCCCATGTGCGCCGGGGCCCTGCTCGCCGCGCGCGTGCCACGGCTCGTCTACGGCGCCTGGGACGACAAGGCAGGAGGCGCGGGCAGCGTCTACGACATCGTCCGCGACCGCAGGCTCCCGCACCGCGCCGAGGTCTACGCCGGCGTGCGCGAGGCGGAGTGCCGGGCGCAGCTCGACGCGTTCTTCGCCGAGCGGCGGGTCGCCGAGCGGCACTGAGGCGGGCCGATCGCGGTGGCCGACCCGCGCCTCCTCGGGGTCAGTCGGCGGCGCGGATGACGATCGCGTCGGTCGGCGGGTCGACCTGGCCCGGCTTCACCCAGACGTCCGGTTCGACGTAGATGACGCGGGCGATCGGCACGGCCTCGCGGATGCGCGACTCGACGGCGTTGATGGCGCTGGCGACGTCGGCCAGGACGGTGCGGCCGGGCATCGCGACCTTGACGCCGACGAGCAGCTCGTCGGGGCCGAGGTAGAGCGTCTTCATGTGGATGATCGACTCGACCTCGGGACCGCCGGTGACGGCCGCGCGGATCTTCGCGACGTCGTCGGCCGAGGCGCCCTCGCCGACGAGCAGGCTCTTCGTCTCGATGCCGAGGATGATCGCGACGGCGACGAGCAGCACGCCGATGGCGAGGGTGCCGATCGCGTCGAACACGCCGTCACCGGTGATCCAGGTCAACACGACGCCGACCATGGCGAACGAGAGGCCCAGCAGGGCGGCGGCGTCCTCGAGCAGCACGACCGGCAGTTCGGGGGCCTTGGCACGGCGCACGAACGACACCCAGCTCTGCTGCCCCTTGCTCGGTCGGGACTCCCGGATCGCCGTGCGCAGCGAGAAGCCCTCGAGGGCGAGCGAGATGGCGAGCACGAGCACCGGCAGCCAGGGCACCTCGAGCGGGTGCGGCTCGCGCAGCTTCTCGATGCCCTCGTAGAGCGAGAAGACCCCGCCGACGCTGAACAGGATGATCGACACGACGAAGGCGTAGACGTAACGCTCCCGTCCGTAGCCGAACGGGTGCTCGGCGTCGGCCGCCTTCTTGGACTTGCGGCCGCCCAGCAGCAGCAACACCTGGTTGCCCGAGTCGGCCAGCGAGTGGACGCCCTCGGCGAGCATCGACGACGATCCCGAGAAGGCCCAGGCGATGAACTTCGTCACCGCGATGCCCAGGTTCGCGCTGAGTGCGGCGATGATCGCCTTGTTGCCGCCGTGACTGCTCATCGGTTCCGATCCCCTCGTGTGGTCCTGGTCGATCCTAGGATGGCCGGATGGTCACCACCCTCCCCACCACAGCGATTCTCGGAGCCGGCTCGATGGGCGGCGCGATCCTGCAGGGCCTG
>Ga0308160_10008019_pt1 | contig 10345 bp, 9 predicted proteins | sample PhyFR1_FD_201036 | JGI IMG/M metagenome (GOLD analysis project Ga0308160, IMG submission 201036) | Phyllosphere microbial communities from UC Gill Tract Community Farm, Albany, California, United States - DLSLF.R1 | ecosystem: Host-associated > Plants > Phyllosphere > Unclassified | place: USA...
GAAGGCCGCATCACCCCGGGCTGCCTGGGCCTGTGGTCCGACGAGCACGTGCCGGGCCTGGCGCGCATTGCCGCCGGCATCAAGGCAGGCGGCGCCGTCGCCGGCATCCAGATCGGCCACGCCGGCCGCAAGGCCAGCGCCCAGCGTCCATGGGAAGGCGACGACCACATCCCGACGACCGACCCGCGCAGCTGGGAAACCATCTCCCCGTCGGCCGTCGCCTTTGGCGCCAACCTGCCGCAGGTGCCGAAAGAGATGACGATTGCCGACATCGAGCGCGTGAAGGCCGACTTCGTCGTCGCCGCACGCCGCGCGCTGGAGGCCGGCTTCGAGTGGCTGGAACTGCACTTCGCCCACGGTTACCTGGGCCAGAGCTTCTTCTCGGTGCACGCCAACCAGCGTACCGATGCATACGGCGGCGACCTCGCCGGCCGCAGCCGCTTCCTGCTCGAGACCCTGGCCGCCGTGCGCGCCGTCTGGCCAGACAATCTCCCGCTGACTGCGCGCTTTGGCGTGATCGAGTTCGATGGGCGTGACGAAGAGACGCTGGACGAAGCGGTCGAACTGACGCGCCAGTTCCGCGCCGCCGGCCTGGACATGCTGAACGTGAGCGTTGGCTTCTCGACCCCGGATGCGAGCATTCCATGGGGCTCGGGCTTCCTGGCGCCGATCGCCGAGCGCGTGAAACGTGAGTCTGGCTTGCCGGTGGCGTCGTCGTGGAATATCGACTCGCCGGCCGTGGCGAACCGCGTGGTGGAAGAAGGCCAGATGGACCTGGTCATGATCGGCCGCGCGCACCTGGGCAATCCGCACTATACGTATGCTGCAGCCAAGGCGCTGGGGCAGGATAAACCATCGTGGACACTGCCGGCGCCGTATGCGCACTGGCTGGAGCGGTATCGCTCGGCGGAGTAATTAGAAGAGATGGAATGAAAAACGCGGCTTTCGAGCCGCGTTTTTTTATGGATCGCGTGGATATGCGAACGTGCATTGACGCATGGGCACGGGGCGCCCACCCTACTTCATTTCGGCCAGCGGCTTCGGCGACTGTAGGGTGGGCGCCCCCGTGCCCACGCGTTCAATCAGCCCACGCGCAGCCATACAGCGTTTATACCCCGCGGCTACGATCGGCCGCAAACTGCAAGCGGAACGCGTGGAACCCATCCGCATCGATCGCATCGCGGATCTCCTGCATCAGGTTCAGGTAGTAGTGCAGGTTGTGGATCGTGTTCAGCCGCGCACCCAGGATCTCGTTCGAGCGGTGCAGGTGGTGCAGGTAAGCGCGCGAGAAGTTGGTGCAGCAGTAGCAGGTGCACGATTCGTCCAGCGGCGCCATGTCCTCTTTATAGCGCGCGTTCTTGATCTTCACATCGCCAAAGCGCGTGAACAGCCAGCCGTTGCGCGCATTCCGGGTCGGCATCACGCAGTCGAACATGTCGACGCCATTCGCCACGCCGTCCACCAGGTCTTCCGGCGTACCCACGCCCATCAGGTAGTGCGGCTTGTTTTCCGGCAGGCGCGGGCCGACGTGGGCCAGGATGCGCTTCATGTCTTCCTTCGGCTCGCCCACCGACAGGCCGCCAATCGCCAGGCCCGGGAAGTCGATGTCTTCCAGGCCGGCCAGCGATTCGTCGCGCAGGTGCTCGTACATGCCGCCCTGGACGATGCCGAACAGCGCATTTGGATTCTCGCCACCGTTGAATTCGTTCATCGAGCGCTGGGCCCAGCGCAGCGACATGCGCATCGACTTCGCCGCCTCTTCGGCGGTGGCCGCGCGGCCGTCGATCTCGTAGGGCGTGCACTCGTCGAACTGCATCACGATGTCCGAGTTCAGCGAACGCTGGATCTGCATCGATACTTCCGGCGACAGGAAGCGGCGCGAGCCGTCGATCGGCGAGGCGAAGGTGACGCCCTCTTCCGTGATCTTGCGCATCGCGCCCAGCGAAAACACCTGGAAGCCGCCCGAGTCGGTGAGGATGGGCTTGTCCCAGCCCATGAAGGCGTGCAGGCCGCCGAACTTGTCGAAGACGTCGGTGCCCGGGCGCAGCCACAGGTGGAAGGTGTTGCCGAGGATGATCTGCGAGCCGACGGTCTTGAGTTCGGTCGGGTCCATCGCCTTGACCGAGCCATAGGTCCCGACCGGCATGAAGATCGGGGTTTCGATGGTGCCGTGGTTCAGTTTCAGGCGGCCGCGGCGCGCATGCGACAGGCCGCTGGTGTCTTTCTTCAGGAGCGTAAATTCGAGCATCTGGGTCTTAGCGAGAGGTAGTGGTCAGCAGCATGGCGTCGCCATAGCTGAAGAAGCGGTATTCGTTGGCGATGGCGTGCGCGTAGGCCTTGCGGATCGCGGCGTAGCCGGCAAAGGCCGACACCAGCATCAGCAGGGTCGACTTCGGCAGGTGGAAGTTGGTGATCAGGCGCGTCACGGTCTTGAAGGTGTAGCCCGGCGTGATGAACAGCGCGGTGTCGGCGCTGCCGGCCACCAGTTCGCCGCTCTGCGAGGCCGATTCCAGCGCGCGCAGGCTGGTGGTGCCGACTGCCACCACATCGCGTCCGGCTGCCTTGGTGGCGCGCACCGCATCGACCGTTTCCTGGCCGATGGTGTACCACTCGGTATGCATCTGGTGCGCCGATAAATCTTCCACGCGCACCGGCTGGAAGGTGCCGGCGCCAACGTGCAGCGTCACATACGCGAAGTTGATGCCCTTGGCGGCCAGCTTGTCGAGCAGCGGCTGGTCGAAGTGCAGGCCGGCGGTCGGCGCGGCGACGGCGCCCGGTTCCTTCGAATACACGGTCTGGTAGCGCTGCTCGTCGAACTCGTCGGCGTTGTGCTCGATGTAGGGCGGCAGCGGCAGGCGGCCGTGGGCCTCGATCAGGTCGAACACGTCGCCTTCGAAGTGGAGGGTAAAGAATTCGCCGACGCGCTCGCCGGTGGTCACGTCAAATGCGTCGGCCAGGCGGATGCGGTTGCCGGGCTTGGGCGACTTGGAGGCGCGCACCTGGGCCAGCACGGTGCGGTTGTCGAGCACGCGCTCGACCAGCACCTCGACCTGGCCGCCGGTCGCCTTGACGCCGAAGAAGCGCGCCTTCAGCACGCGGGTATTGTTCATTACCAGCAGGTCGCCGGCTTGCAGCTGGTCGAGGATGTCGGCGAAATGGCGGTCGGTAATCTGCTCGCCATCGAGCTGCAACAGGCGCGAGGCACTGCGGTTTGGCAGCGGCAGCTGGGCGATGCGCTCGGGCGGCAAGTCAAAATCGAAATCGGAAAGCGAGTACATTCTGTTCATTTCTGGGAAAATGGGGGCTGGCAGCTTTACAATACGGGCTGCAGCGCGTGCGGCGAACCCTCTATTTTACGTCAGCCCGCGCCAAAATGCCGCAGATATGCCACCGCCAAAACCCACTTCCGCCCCGAAAACCACAGAAAGCAAGCTCGCCCGCCTTGGCCTGCGCACCGACATGGACCTGGTGCTGCACCTGCCCATGCGCTACGAGGACGAGACAAAAATCGTGTCGATACGCGAGGCCTGCCTGCGCGGCGGCCATGTGTCGCAGATCGAAGGCGTGGTCACGAAAAACGAGATCAGCTTCAAGCCGCGCCGTCAGCTCCTGGTGACGCTTGCCGACGAGAGCGGCGACATCCTGCTGCGCTTCATGAACTTCTACGGCAGCCAGGTCAAGCAATTGGCCGAAGGCGTGCGCGTGCGCGCCCGCACCGAAGTCAAGCACGGCTTCTTCGGCGCCGAGATGGTCCACCCAACGTACAAGGTCGTGAACGAGGGCGCGCCGCTGCCGACTTCGCTCACGCCGGTGTACCCATCGGGCGAAGGCCTGTCGCAGCCGATCTTGCGGCGCGCGATCGGCGACGCCATGAAGCGGGTCGACTGGACCGACACCGTGCCGCCCGCGATCCGGCGCCAGATGGGGCTGGGCGACTTCGAGCCGTCCGTCAGGCTGCTGCATTACCCGCCGAAGGATGCCGACGAATACGCGCTGATGGAAAAATCCCATCCGGCCTGGACGCGCATGAAGTTCGACGAGCTGCTGGCCCAGCAGCTGTCGCTCAAGCGCGCCCAGCGCGCCCGCCGCGACAAGGGCGCACCGACGCTGCGTGCGGTGGGCGAACTGTCGAAGGCCTTCCTGCAGGCCCTGCCCTTCAAGCTGACGGGCGCCCAGGCACGCGTAGTGAAGGAAATCAGCGCCGACCTGCGCGAGGGTTACCCGATGCAGCGCCTGCTGCAGGGCGACGTCGGCAGCGGCAAGACCGTGGTCGCGGCGCTGGCGGCCGCCCAGGCCATCGATTCCGGCTACCAGGCCGCGCTGATGGCGCCGACCGAGATCCTGGCCGAGCAGCATTTTCGCAAGATCGCCGCCTGGATGGAGCCGCTCGGCGTCAAGGTGGCCTGGCTCACCGGCAGCCTGAAGAAAAAGGAAAAGGCAGCGGCCAGCGAGATGGCGGAGACAGGCGAGGCGCACCTGGTGATCGGCACCCACGCGCTGATCCAGGACTCGGTGCAGTTCGCCAAATTGGGCCTGGTGCTGGTCGACGAACAGCACCGCTTCGGCGTCGGCCAGCGCCTCACCTTGCGCAACAAGGGCAGCGACGGCCTGGTGCCGCACCAGCTCATGATGTCGGCCACGCCGATCCCGCGCACCCTGGCCATGACCTACTACGCCGACCTGGAAGTGTCGGTGATCGACGAGCTGCCGCCGGGCCGCACGCCGATCGTCACGCGCGCCATCGACCAGAACCGGCGCGACGAAGTGATCGAACGCGTGCATGCCGCCGCGCTGGAAGGGCGCCAGGCCTACTGGGTATGTCCGTTGATCGAAGAATCCGAAGCGCTGCAGCTGCAGACGGCAACGGAAACCTACGAGACCCTGGCCGAAGCCCTGCCCGACTTGCAGGTCGGCCTGGTGCACGGGCGCCTGAAGCCGGCCGAGAAGCAGGTGATCATGGACGCCTTCTCTGCCGGCGAGATCCACGTGCTGGTGGCGACCACCGTGATCGAGGTCGGCGTCGACGTGCCGAACGCTTCGCTGATGGTGATCGAGCACGCCGAACGTTTTGGCTTGTCGCAGCTGCACCAGCTGCGCGGGCGCGTCGGCCGCGGCTCGGCGGCCAGCGTCTGCCTGCTGCTGTACCAGAGCCCACTCGGCCAGGTGGCCAAGCAGCGTTTGATGACGATGCGCGAAACCACCGACGGCTTCGAGATCGCGCGGCGCGACCTGGAAATTCGCGGTCCCGGCGAATTTTTGGGTGCGCGCCAGTCGGGCCAGGCCATGCTGCGCTTTGCCGACCTGGAAACCGACCAGTGGCTGGTCGAGCACGCGCGCGACATCGCGGCCAGCCTGCTGGAGCACGAGACGCCGCAGAACGTGGCCATCGTCGATGCTCACCTGGCGCGCTGGCTGGGCGGCCGCGAAGAGTTCCTGAAGGTCTGATCCCATCGGGTTTCGTCAAATCTGTCGGATTTGTGCCTCCGTGTGACAATTCGATAGACATTTGGCATCTGTTTGGAGATATCGTTGCGTCCGGAGCAATACGCCTGCATGGCGGGCTGCTCCGCCCCGATAACAACAAACAGGACCCGGCCATGCCTTATCTCGGACTCGGACTTCACTTCCTCGTCGCGCTCTTCTTCGCGGTGCACGCGGTGCGCACCGGGCGCCAGATGTACTGGCTGCTGATTCTCTTTTCCTTCCCGCTGCTGGGCAGCATCGTCTATTTTGCAGCGGTCTTCCTGCCGCATTCGCAGATCGAGCGTCAGGCGCGCCTGGCCGGCCGCGCGATCGGCCGCAGCCTCGATCCGGGCCGCGAAGTGCGCGAGGCGCAGAGCGATTTCGACCTGACCCCGACCGCCTACAACCAGATGCGCCTGGCCGGCGCCCTGCTCGACAATGGCCAGAGCGCCGAGGCCGTGGCGCAGTACGAGGCCTGCCTGCGCGGGCCGTTTGCCGCCGACCCGGAAGTGATCTTCGGCGCGGCACGTGCGCAGCTGGCGCACGGCCAACCGGAGCGCGCCGCGGCGCTGCTGGCGCCGCTGCAGGCCAAGCAGCCTGGCTTCCGCCCCGAGGAAATGGCGCTGGAGCTGGGGCGGGCGTATGCGGGCACCGGACGCGCGGAGGAAGCAGGCGCGCAGTTCGAGACGGCGGTGGAAAGGTTCGGCGGGATCGAGGGGCGCGTCGAGCTGGCCTTATGGGCGCTGGGGAGTGGCCGCCAGGCGCTGGCCGAGCGCGAGTTGCAAGAGATCGCGCATGCGCGCAAGCATATGACCAAGCACACGCGCACCCTGCACCAAGGCTTGTTCAAGCGGCTGGATGCGGCGACCGCAGGCAAGCACGGCTGAATTGCTGCTGAATCGCTCATTAAGCGCCGCACAGCGTGGGCACAAGTGCCCACCCTACAAAAGCGGGTCCGTAGGGTGGGCACTTGTGCCCACGCGGTTTGGAGCGTTTGAAAGGTCCGTAGGGTGGGTCGGTCCGCGCGCGGCTCGAACCCACCATTTACGTGCTGATCGCTGTCGTAAACGTCAACCGGTTCCCGAACGGGTCTTTCACCGACAAATCGCGCGTGCCCCATGGCGTCGCCTCGATTCCCGGGCGCGCATAGCCGTAATTCTTGGCTGACAGCTCCGCATGCAGGGCGTCGATATCGTCGACCGCGATGCGCATCGCCGCGCCGGGGCAGCAGTCGCCATGGTGTTCGCTCAGGTGCAGCACGCAGCCGTCGCGCGAGACCTGCAGGTAAAGCGGCAGCGCAGGCTCGAAGCGGTGCTCCCAGTCGACCTGGAAGCCGAGGAAGTCCACGTAGAATGCGCGCGCCTTGGCTTCATCGAAGATGCGCAGGATCGGCGCGATGGCGCCCAGCTTCATTGGCCGGCTCCCGCCGCTGCGGCGTCGATGCGGGTCAATTCCACCCCATCCACCGTCATCTTCCACTTGTCACCCTCGCGGTGTGGCGGCTTGCTGACGACGAAGCGCGAGCCGATGAAGCCGCCGCCGGCGTCGAAGCTGTCGCCATCGAAGCGCTGCAGTTCGATGCTGAGGTCGAGCTTCTTGCCCGGCCGGTCGCGCTTGTACTTGATCCTGCCGTCCTTGGCCATCTGGAGACGCATGTCCTTGCCCTGCCAGTCGCCGACATAGGCCAGCTTGTCGGCGGGGACGGGAACCGGCTCGGCATGGGCCGCAAGCGGCAGCAGACCGGTGCCAAGGGCGGCAGCAAGAATGGCGGCGCGAAAGATATGCAAGGGAGACTCCGAATGGAAACGCAGCGATGAACGGCCCAGTATTCGATGCGCCGCAGCGCTTGTCAACATGCATACGCCCGGCGGTGTTGCGGAATCACCCTGCCCGATCGGCCTCGTAGGCGACGCCAACCTGGCGCCGGATCTCGTCCATCACGCGCATCAGGGCCAGCGTCTCCTCGTGCGTCATGCCGGGGCTTTCAAGCAGCCCCGCGCGCAAGCAGCGCTGCGCCTCCATCGCCTCGTGCACATAGCCATTGCCGAGATACGGCGTGTCGACCGTACGGGTGCTGCCGTCTTCCAGCGCCACCGTCACCGTGCGCGCGCGGTGGAACATGGTGTTCATGCGCACGTGGCCGCGCGTGCCCGATACCGTCAGTTCGCCCGGCGTGCGCGCCAAGAACGAGCAGCTGCACACCGACATGCCGCCACCCTCGTGCTCCAGCATAAAGCCGGTCTGGACGTCGACGCCAGTGGGGCCGATCTGCGCCTGCGCCTGCACCGCGCGCACCGGCCCGAGCAGGCTGGCCGCGATCGACAGCGGATAGATGCCCAGGTCGAGCAGTACACCGCCGCCCAGCGCCGGATTGAACACGCGGTGTTCGGGACCGAAGCCGGCGGTAAAGCCGAAGTCGGCCACCACCTGGCTCACCTCACCGATCTCGCCCGACGCAATGATGCGCTTCACCTCCGCCAGCGCCGGCAGGAAGCGCGTCCACATCGCCTCCATCAGGAACAGCTTCTTTTCACGCGCCAGCGCGACCACCTGCTCGGCCTCGCGCGCATTCACGGTGAACGCCTTTTCGACCAGCGCGCCCTTGCCGTTCTCCAGCACCAGCAAGGCATTCGCCGCGTGCTGGGGATGCGGCGTGGCGATGTAGACCAGGTCGATGTCGGCGGCCGCGGCCAGCGCCTCGTAGGAGCCATAGGCGGCAGCGGCCTTGAATTCGGCGCCAAAGGCATCGGCCTTGTCCTGGCTGCGCGAAGCCACGCCTGCGAGCACGGCATCGGGCAGGTCGCGCAAGGCGGTGGCAAATGCGCGGGCGATCTTGCCGGTGCCGAGGATGCCCCAGCGGACTTGTGTGTTCATTCAGGTTCTCCGTTTTGGCCGGAACACGCCGGTATCGGCGTAGAAGGCGGCGTCCTGCCCAGGCCACCAGCCCGGCACCCCGAGCACCGGCAGCGGCGTGAAGCTGGACGTCGCCAGGGGTTCGCTCGCCAGCTCGAACGCCACGCGGGCGTCGATCCAGGCGCGCTGTTCATCGGGCGCCAGCGCAAAGTACGCATCGTCGGCGAACAGCACGCGGGTGTGCGCCGTGATCGCCTTGCGCGGCGCGACCAGCTTTTCCATCAGCGCGTGGCCGAACAGCCAGACCTGGGCATCGCGCCCGAACATGGCGCGCTTCTCGAACAGCGCCTCATCCCAGCAGTGGGCGCGCAGTTCGTCGACCAGTGCGCGGCCCGCGTTTGAAAAGCGCACCACCAGCAGGGCCGCGTTTTCATCGAAGATGGTGGCGGCGTCGCGCGCCGGCCCGCGCGACTGCCCTACCCCGCCTGCAGCCGCAATCTGCGCCGCCTGCAAGGCGTTCAGCTGGCGTTTGATCAGGGGGAAGGTCTGCCACACCAGGCCATTGAAGAAGTCGTGCAGGTTATCGCGCGTGGGCACGCCGCCGGTGGCGCTGATGAAGGCTTCATACGCCGTCCCTTCGGGCAGCGCTTCCTGCGGCACGAAGGTGATCGGCAGGTCGCGGTGGTTGCGCAGGGCGAGGCTGGCCGCATTCCGGTTGAAGGCGGCGCCGAATCCGGCCAATAAGTCGTCGCCTTCGAGGCCGAGGCGCTCGAAGGCGGGACGGACGCTGTCGTACCAGGGATGGGACCAGTCTACCTGCGCCAGCATGCTCAAGCCTGGACCATCTTCCAGCCGATGCTTTCGCCGGCGTTCAGCGGTACCAGGCGGTCGTCGCCCATGTCCACGGTGTTCGGGATGGTCCAGTCTTCGCGCACCAGGGTCACCGTGCCCTCGTTGCGCGGCAGGCCGTAGAAGGCCGGGCCGTTGAAGCTGGCGAATGCTTCGAGCTTGTCGAGCGCGCCGGCGTCGGCAAAGGCTTGCGTGTACAGCTCCATCGCGTGCAGCGCGGTGTAGCAGCCGGCGCAGCCGCAGCTCGATTCCTTGGCGCCGATGGCGTGTGGCGCCGAGTCGGTGCCGAGGAAGAAGCGCTCGTCGCCGCTGGTGGCGGCGGTCACCAGCGCCAGGCGGTGCTCTTCGCGTTTCAGCACAGGCAGGCAGTAATAGTGCGGACGAATACCGCCGCGGAAGATCTCGTTGCGGTTGTACAGCAGGTGGTGCGCGGTAATCGTCGCCGCGATCGGGCCTTCGGCTTCGGCTACGTACTGGGCCGCATCCTTGGTGGTGATGTGTTCGAAGACGATGTTCAGGGCCGGCAGGTCGCGGCGCAGCGGACGCATCACGCGCTCGATGAACACGGCCTCGCGGTCGAACAGGTCGATGTCGTGGTCCGTCACCTCGCCGTGCACCAGCAGCGGCATGCCGACTTCCTGCATCACTTCCAGGGTCTTGTAGCACTTCTTCAGGTCGGTCACGCCGGCGGCCGAATTCGTGGTGGCGCCGGCCGGGTAGAGTTTGACGGCGTGGATGAAACCGGTGTCCTGGGCGCGGCGGATCTCGTCCGGGTCGGTGTTGTCGGTCAGGTAGAGCGTCATCAGCGGCTCGAACTGCATACCCGATGGGAGCGCGGCCAGGATGCGGTCGCGGTAGGCCAGCGCGTCGGCGGCGGTGGTGACCGGCGGCTTCAGGTTCGGCATCACGATCGCGCGTGCGAACTGGCGCGCGGTATGCGGCAGCACGCTGGCCAGCGCCGCGCCGTCGCGCAGGTGCAGGTGCCAGTCGTCGGGGCGGGTGATGGTGATGGATTGCGGGATCTCGATGGTGGACATGGCGGCTCTCGGAATGCGGACGGCGGTATTTTACCTGTATGGAGGATGCAGAGCGCGCTTGCGTCCTGGTGCCACCTGTGCGAGACTGCATCGCAATTGCAACGCACTGGAGATGCACATGAAAACCTCGACCATTCCTTCGT
>Ga0308160_10008020_pt1 | contig 10345 bp, 7 predicted proteins | sample PhyFR1_FD_201036 | JGI IMG/M metagenome (GOLD analysis project Ga0308160, IMG submission 201036) | Phyllosphere microbial communities from UC Gill Tract Community Farm, Albany, California, United States - DLSLF.R1 | ecosystem: Host-associated > Plants > Phyllosphere > Unclassified | place: USA...
TCTGGTTCCGGCAAGACCACTTTTCTCAACATCGCCGGTCTACTGGAAACATTCGGCGGAGGCGAGTTCAGATTGGACGGCGTCGACGTGAAGGGCATGTCCGACAGCCAGCGCAGCAAGCTGCGCAACGAGAAAATCGGGTTCATCTTCCAGGGCTTCAACCTGATCGCCGACTTGGATCTGTTCGACAACTACGACGTGCCGCTGCGCTACCGCGGCATGGGCACCAAGGAACGAAAGCTGCGCATCGAGGCGGCCCTCGATCAGGTCGGATTGGCCTCGCGTATGCGCCATTATCCCGCCGAGCTGTCCGGTGGCCAGCAGCAACGCGCGGCGATCGCGCGTGCATTGGCAGGCAGTCCGGGTCTGCTGTTGGCCGACGAGCCCACCGGCAACCTCGATACGCAAATGGCGCAAAGCATCCTGGAGCTGATCGAGCAGATAAACGCGCAAGGCACGACCGTCATCATGGTGACGCATGATTCCGAGCTTGCTGCCCGCGCGCCGCGCAACGTCCACATCGTCGACGGCATCGCCACCGACATGTCGGAGAAGCCTGGCCGCCAGGACTCCGCAGCGCAAGATCAAGTGCCCCCATAGCGCGGCGACGCCGTTACCTCTTCATTGGATTGCCGCGGCGCTGCGCAACCGGCTCCGCCTCTACGGATAGCGCAAAGAGAGAACACATGTTCGGATACTACTTCGACCTGGCGCTGCGCAGCTTCAAGCGCAACCGAATGCTGACCGCACTGATGGTGCTAGCGATCGCGCTTGGTATCGGCGCCAGCATGACGACGTTGACGGTGTTCTATATCTTGTCGGGCGATCCATTGCCTGGCCGAAGCCAAACGCTGTTCTATCCGCAACTCGACCCGGGCGACATGGAGAATTTCACGCCAGGCGAGGAACCCGAGGACCAGATGACGCGGTACGACGCGGAAACGCTGCTGCGCCAGAGCCGTGGCGATCGCCAGGCGGTGATGAAGCGCGGTAGCGTGGTGGTCAGGCCAGAGCGTGCTGAACTCGGTTCGTTCTCGGTCGATGCTCGCTATACGTCCGGCGACTTCTTTCCGATGTTCGCCACGCCTTTCCTGTACGGCAACGCCTGGGGCAAGGCCGAGGACGACGGCCGCAGCCGTATCGTGGTGATCGCAAAGTCGCTCAACGACAAGCTCTTTGGCGGGGAGAACAGCGTGGGCAAATCGTTGTGGCTGAGCCAGAACGAATTCCGCATTGTTGGCGTTCTCGACAACTGGCGCCCGATTCCGAAGTTCTACGATCCGTACGGCAGCCTCTACGGCGAGATCGAGCAGGTGTTCGTTCCGTTCTCGACGTCGCGCGACCTCAAGATGGATGCGTCGGGCCGCATGCACTGCTGGGGCGCCGGCGACATGGAGGAAGATCCCGATGGCACCACCGGCGTCAACGCGCCATGTGCCTGGCTGCAATACTGGGTCCAGCTCGACACGCCGGAGAAAGTGGCGGCCTATCGGCAATACCTCACCAACTACTCCAACCAGCAGCGCGCCGCTGGCCGCTTCCAGCGACCGACCAACGTCCGCCTGCGCAGCCTGATGGAGTGGCTGGATTACAAGAAGGTGGTGCCGAGCGACGTGCGCCTGCAGGTTTGGCTGGCGTTCGGATTCCTGGTCGTATGCCTGCTCAATACCAGCGGCCTGTTGCTGGCGAAGTTCCTGCGCCGTTCCAGCGAGATCGGCGTGCGGCGCGCGCTCGGCGCCTCGCATCGCGCGATCTTTGCGCAGTATCTGGTCGAGGCCGGCGTCATCGGGCTGGCCGGCGGTGTGCTGGGGCTGGGATTCGCGCTGCTGGGTCTATGGGCGGTGCGCCAGCGCTCGGCCAGCTATGCGGAACTGGCGCAGCTGGATCCCGTCATGCTGATCGTCACCTTCGTGCTCGCTGTCGGCGCCAGCGTTCTCGCTGGGCTGCTGCCCGCGTTCCGCGCATGCCAGGTTGCTCCAGCCATCCAGCTCAAGACTGACTAGCAGCCAGGATCGCGTCGACGAGACACGCGCCGCAACATGACCAATCTCCCCCGGCAACCTGGGGGAAAGAGCCATCACCGAGGGAACGCCATGGACATCCGCCCCATCTTCTCAGCACTGCGCCGGCACAAGACGGCTGCGCTGCTGATCGTGCTGGAGATCGCCGTCAGTTGCGCCATCCTCTGCAACGCGGTGTTCCTGATCCACAGTCGCCTGCAGCTGATGGATCGCGCTACCGGTCTGGCGGAAAGCGAACTCGTGCGCATCCAGTTGGCCAAGAGCGGCAACGACGACCAGGCCGCCGCGCGAGCCAAGGAAGATCTGGCCGCGCTACGCGCGCTGCCCGGGGTCAAGGTTGCGGCGGTTTCCAACTCGGTGCCACTTGGACTGTTGGGCAGGAGCCTGGACGTCAAGCTGACGCCGGATCAATCGCCGCTGTTCGAGACCGCTTACTATATTGGCGACAAGCAATTGCTCGATGCGATGGGATTGAACCTGGTTGCAGGCCGCCGTTTCCTGGCTGATGAATTCATCGACTGGGCGGCGCTCGACGCACCCAACAGCAACGTCGGGATCCCTTCGGCCATCATCACTCGGGCCATGGCCAACAAGCTGTTTCCCGAGCAGGATCCCCTCGGAAAATCTTTCTATGCCTGGAATGATGCGCCGATCAAGGTGGTCGGCGTCGTCGAGCATCTGGTGCAGCCCCATGGATTCAACGACCCGTCTTCCTACGAATACGCCATCCTGCTGCCCGTGGAGGGAGGCTTCCCGACGTACTTGCTTCGCGTGGCGGATTCGTCGCGCCGCGCCGAAGTGCTGAAGCGTGCAGTGGATACCTTGAAGCGGATCGATCCGAACCGGATCATCCTCAAGCAGGATACCGTGCAAGAGATGCGGGAAAGCTACTACCAGCAGGATCGCGAGATGGCCTGGTTGTTGGTCATCGTCTGTGTTGCGTTACTGGTGATCACGGCGCTTGGCATCGTCGGCCTGGCCAGCTTCTGGGTACAGCAGCGTACCCGGCAGATCGGCGTCAGGCGCGCCCTTGGTGCGACCCGCACCCAAATCCTGCGTTACTTCCAGACCGAGAACTTCCTGCTCGCCACGGCTGGCATCGTGCTCGGAATGTTTCTGGCATACGCCATCAATCACCTGCTGATGAGCAAATACGAATTGCCTCGGCTTCCGCTGGCGTATCTGCCGATCGGCGCGATCGTGCTGTGGCTGTTGGGCCAGCTGGCGGTACTTGCGCCTGCGCGGCATGCGGCGTCGATCCCGCCTGCAGCGGCAACGCGTTCGATCTGAGCTTGCGATCCGAAGCGGCGAGGATCCGACGCGGCCTGCGTTCGGATGGCCGGCGATGTGCTGATCGATACGCTTCAATACCCCGAGCTTCTGGAGGGGCGCAGTCTATATGCGTCTGCCAGAATCGAGCAGCCAGGCTCGCACTCGGCTTTGACGGCTGTCCCAAACCGTGTTTACCCCCGTCCTAATGTTGAGATCGGCCCTAGACCGTTTTCAACCTGGCAGGTCCATCTACTGCATTCGCGAGCGAATCGGCTTGCGACGTCGGCCGGCCCGCAGCTTGCCCGCATTGCCGATCCACGCGGGTTACGAGCCCTTCGCCCAGCATGACGACCTGGTCGGCAAGATGGAAATAGCGGTCGTCGTGGGTGATTACCACAACCGCCTTGCCCTTTGCTTTCAGTGACGGAAGTATCTCGTCGTAGAACACAGACTTGAAGGTCGGATCCTGATCGGCGGCCCATTCGTCGAACAGGTACAGTTCCTTGTCGTCTATCATTGCCGCGAGCAGCGCCATGCGCCGCCGCTGCCCATCCGACAGCGACAAGGTCGAGAACTTACCCTGTTGATACATCACCTTGCCGTCCAACTGGAGCGCATGCAGATAGTGATCGACCATCGCCGAAAGGCCTTCGTAGGTCACCCCCAGTATCTGATCGAAGAGGTGATAGTCGGAATAGATCGCGCCGATGGCCTGACGGTAGGTGCCGATCGAAGTGCTGGTGATGGCGTGGTCGCCAAAATAGATGACTCCGCCGTCGGCGCGGTAGTGTAGGGTCAACAGCTTGCCGAGTGTCGATTTTCCCGAGCCGTTGCCGCCGACGATGAATGTGATCTCGCCCTTGCGGAACTCCAGGTCTAAGGGGCCAACCTCGAAGCCGCTGCCGGTGCCATCGTAGCGATAGCGGACACCCTCGAATCGCACGCGTTCCCATGCCAGCGGCGTTTCCTGCCCCGGATCGATGTCCTCGCTCGGAATCTCGCCGAACAGCTTGGCGACGCGTTGCATCGACACGCGCGAGATGGCGAGTTGGGGGACGTAGTTGAGAATGATCGAAACCGGGCCGGTCACGTACAACAAGGCCATGATGACGCCGACAAGTTCCTGGTTGCTGACCACGCGATAGTTGACGAAGACGAAGATGATCGAGCCGATCACGAAAAAGCTGAGCAGATCGCCGTAGTTGCTGGCCGTGCGCACGATGGTGTGGCCCGCCTTCTCATTGCGCTGCACCTCGTTCTCGTACGACATCAGCACCGATTGGAAATAAGCCTCGCGCTTGGCGTCGTTGAGCTTGAGTTCCTTGATGCCGCGCAACAGCCCGTTGATCGACTCTTGCAGGCCATCGAACCCACGGCGTGCGCGTATGAAATAGCGGCGGCCGATCATCATCGGCACCTGATACGTCAGCACGCCGAAAGCGATGCATCCGAGTACGAACCAGAATACGTCGGAATTGAGGATCAACAGGAAGCCGAGCATGCCGATCAAGGTGACCATGTTGATCAGCAGGTCAGGCAGCATGCGCGCCCCTAGCACGATGCGCGGAACGTCTGTGGTCAAGGCGGTTAGGAGGCGCGCGGACCCGATGCGCTCGAGCGCGGAAAGCGGAGCGCTGGCGATCTGACGATACAGACCGATGCGCAGTTGCGACGCCACGTCGATCGCGACTCGACTCAGCATCACCTGCGACAGTGTTCTGCTGACGAGGATGAACAGGCACACGGTGATGAAGATCAACGCAAACGGCGCATTGGCGATCTCCAGCGAGAATACTCGGGTAGGTGAGGTTGCGATTTCGTCCAAGCGAGCGTCTCCTGGCTTGAGCACGCTCAGGATCAAGGGAATCAGCAACGAGTAGCAAACGCCAGAGAGACCGCCAAGCACGATCGAAAGGAATACCTTGTTGGGTGCCTTGCGGGAAAACTCGGCAAACATGTTCATCTCGCGGCTCCTGAGAGTATCCAACGTTCCTGTCGTACGGACTCAGGGCGCGTCGGAAGTTCGACCTTTGTCGAAGGTGCTATCCAATGCGTGGTACTGCACGTCGCGGAACGGCTCGACCATGTCGTCGTAGTGCGGACTCAGCGCATTGCCGGATTGGCCTGTCGAGTTCATGTAGTAGTGCTCGGCATGGGCGCCACGCAGGGCGATGACCTGCCTGAACCCCGCGCCGAACTTTTGCAGGTAGCCGTCGGCACCTGCGAAATCAGAAGCCGCAACATTGATCGTGTTTTCCGAGCCGCCGTTCCCGATGCGGCGCTCGAACATCTTGTCCAGTGGCTTCCATTGACTGAAGGGAACATGCGCATACACGGTGCTCTGGATTCCGCCCCAGTGCCAGCTGGCCATGCTCCAATCCCCCTTCAGTTTGTACAGCTCCCACAGGGCGCTGTTCTGCGCAGCGGTCAGGTCGGCATCACAGGTCTCGCGCAAGGAGGTCGCGCTGTCGTCGCACCAGGCGGGATCGTCGCCATGCAGCATCTCGCGCAGATACGAAAGAGAGACATCGCTTTGCATGCCTCGCAGCATCTTTGATGCCTGCGGATTGTTCCAGGCACCACGCAGCTTTTCGCCGAAGACGCGCTGGCGAAAGTGCCGCATCCACACAGTGAAGATCGCCGCGGCCTGGCTGTCCGCACGCATGTCGCCATTCCATGTCTTCAGATAGGTGGCGGCTTGGGCGCCGTGCTCCCCGTGCGGCAGACGTTGCTTCAGCTCAGCCATCAGCGCGGCTGCCTCCAGGTCGGTGGTGTCGGACTGGATCCGCTGCATGTCGCCGACCGTCAAGGGGTGCCCAGTGTCGATGCGCTGCCGCAGCAATTGCTCGATGCGGCGCGCGCGCGACGGGGACGCCCAGTCGTGCGATATCAGATAAGGATAGTCGTCGCTGACGACCTTGTTGTTGGCATTGACGATGTACCCGGAGGGCGGATTGTAGCTTTGCGGCCACGCCGCTTCGGGTACGTGCCCAGACCAGTCATGGGAGCCATCCCAGCCGGGCGAGGGCAGCGTTCCCTGGCCCTGCTTGCGGATGGGAATGCGTCCTGCGCCAAGATAGCCGATATTGCCGCTGCGATCGATGTAGAGGATGTTCATCGCCGGCGCGACATGGTGTGCGAGGGCGGCCTTGAAACTTCGCCAGTCGGTGGCGTAGTTCAGCCGGAAAAAAGCCTCGTAGCTGGTATCGCCCGTATCGAGCGCGGTCCAGCGCAGCGCGACGGGCTGATCGAACACGCCGTAATAGTCACTGATGATCGGGCCATGCCGGGTCTCGCGAACCTTCAGTGTTACCGGCGCGTATTGCTTGCGCAATTGCTGCGGAAAATCGGCGCGGACCTGCAGCGTTTCGGTACGTGTCCGGAAGGGCTGCCATTTGCCGTCGACTTCGTAGCGTTCACCGGCCTGATCGGGTCGTTCGAAGAACAGATCCTGCGCGTCGGCCATCATGTTGGTGCCACCCCAGGCGATATGCGCGTTGCGTCCGAGAACGGCCACGGGCAAGCCGACCAGACTCATGCCCGATACCTTGTAAGCCGGCGCGTCGACACTGATCGCGTACCAGAGCGAAGGAATCTGCAGCCCTAGGTGCGGATCGTTCGCGAGCAACGCCATGCCGCCTTTGGAATGTTGGCCGGCGACGACCCAGGCGTTGCTGCCGACGTTGCGTCCGCCGAGCGCATAGGCGTTTTCCAGCCGATGCTGGAAAGCGGCGAGGGCCATCAGGTGTTGCGAATCGCGACTGGTTGCCGCGGCGGCGATGGTCGTCGGCGCGTCGGCTGGGTAGGACGGGAAAAAGGCCGCGAGTTGCGCATCCGTCAGCGACTGGCTGGCGATGTAGCGATCGATTTCGCGGCGGAAGTTCCCGCCCAGGTCAAGCGCGAATACCTTGATCCACGCCAGCGAATCCAGTTCGGTCCAAGGCTCGGGAGCGATGCCTAGCATTCTGAATTCTGCAGGCAGCGGGTGCTTTTCGGCTATCCAGGCATTGACCCCCGCCGAATACGCGGTCAGCGATCGCTGCGCTTCCGGGCTGAGCGCGGGCCAGGCCGACTTCGCAGATTCGTAGAGGCCCAAAGTGCGGAACCACACATCCGTCTCGATGCTGGCCTTACCGAATATCTCGCTAAGACGGCCGCGTGCCATGCGTCGTTGCAGCTCCAGTTGCCACAGCCGATCCTGCGCATGCACATAGCCGACAGCAAAGAACGCATCAGCGTCGCTGTCCGCTCTTATGTGCGGTATGCCGTTGCCGTCGCGCGCGACCGTCACCGGCGCGGATACTCCCTTCTTTAGATGCAGTGTCCCATTGGCAGGCAGGCTCGCCTGCAGCGACCAAAATAGCCATGCCACGCCGAGCAGCAGCGGCAGCACGACTAGCGCGAGCAGGCGCTTCGCCAGAGGAAACGATTGAGGCGTCATCAGGTAGTTAGAGTCGATGGCGGGTCGATGCGCGCGATGCCATCGGCCTGTCGGGAATCCCGGTTGCGGGCAAGGAACGCCATGCGGAGAAAGGATTCCAGTTCGGCATGCGACGCCATGAAACCGCCATTGGCTTCAGCAAGCGAACCCAGCAGCAACGCAGTCCCGGGTCCATGCATGCCCGGATGGTTGGTCCAGTCAAGAGCGTATTTCGAAGAGCGACGCGCAGAGTATGGCATTTTCCGGTTCGTCCCTGTAATTCCGTCGCGGATATATACACGGACCGGGCTTGACTAATCAAGGTATCGATGGAAAAGTAAATTCGAGTGATGGGCTGGCCTCCGAATGTTCTGCAGGCCAGCACCGGGGAAGACGTCTTCAGCCAGTTCGGGCCTAGCGTTGCAGCCATTGCTGCTGCTTGTCCGATACCTGCTGGCTCCAGATGCGTCAGGAGAATAAATCGTACTCAAGGAGGGGGTGGCCGTGCAGAGTTTTCCCGAGATCGTGCTCCAACGCGCGCAGCTGAACTCGGATGGCGTCGCTTGCCGCTTTTTCAGGGGCCCTATGCTCGCTAATGACGTTATGACGTTTGGTGTTCTATGGGAGCGCGCTGCCGCCTGGGCGCAGCGGCTGCAAGCCCAGGGGCTGGAACAGCAACGGGCCGTGCTGCTGTGCAAGTCGCAACAGAACTTCGTTGTCGCGTTCTATGCATGCCTGCTGGCAGGCGTCGTCGCTGTGCCCGCGTCTCCTCCACGACGGAAAAATTCGCAAAATCGTCTACAACTCATCGTCCGGAATGCCGGTGCGCATGCGATCATCTTCGATTCCGATGAGCTCGTGCAGGCGGAATTGGCGTTGGGGGCCGAAGCATTGCTCAGAATCGACATGCGTGAGCGTGTGGAGACGTTCGCAGATTCCGTGTGCGCTGCACAATGGGAACCGGTGCATGTGGAGGCATCGATGCCTGCTTTTCTTCAATATACCTCCGGCTCAACCGGAGATCCGAAAGGCGTCGTCGTCACCCATGGAAATCTCGTAGACAATTGCGCGGCGATTCAAGATGGGATGCAAATCACGGGAGAGTCGCGCTTATTTACTGCTTTGCCTCTGTTTCACGACATGGGGCTTGTCGGTGGGGTTCTGCAATTCATGTATTCAGGATGCTCGGCGAGCTTTCTGTCCCCTGCCGAGTTCGTGCAATATCCAGAGCGCTGGTTGCAAATCATCTCCGAGTTTCGTATTACCGTCAGCGGTGGGCCGAACTTCATGTACGATCTCGCCGCGCGTACGGTAAGAGACGAAGCAATCGCTGGGGTCGATCTGTCGTCATGGGGGGTCGCATTCTGTGGGGCCGAACCCATTCGTGCAGCGGTCATCGACCGATTCACGCAGCGATTCGCTACGCATGGTTTCCGGGCGGAGGCGTTCTACCCGTGCTATGGCATGGCGGAATCGACGTTGTTGATCACCGGCGTGCAGGTCGGCTCTGCGCCTGCGATGCATCGGCATGCTGGTGCGGAAGTCATCGGCTGCGGATTGCCTCGGCGCGGTACCCACGTCGAGATCGTAGACCCTGAAACGTTGTCGAGAGTGGCGGAAGGGCAAGGCGGAGAGATCTGGGTCAGAGGTCGCAGCGTCGCGCAAGGCTACTGGATGCGGCCGGAGTTGAGCCAACGCGTTTTCCAGGCGCAGATCGACGGTTCCGGCCCCTACCACCTGCGTACCGGAGATCTTGGTTTCATGCTCGACGGCCAACTGTACGTGACCGGGAGGCTCAAGGACCTGATCATCGTCAACGGCAGGAAGTACGCGCCGCAAGATATCGAAGACAGGTGCGAGCAAAGCCACGAAGCCTTACGACAAGCCGGCGGCGCCGCCTTCGGCATCAGCGACGAGGACGGTGAGCGGCTGGTGGTGGTGTTCGAACTCAAGCGCGAATGGTTGCGACGCCGTCCTGACTGGCCGGCCGTACTAGGTTCGATGCGCGCATCGGTCAACGCCGAATACGGCTTGCCCGTAGCGGACATCGTGCTGATCAAACCTGGCGCGTTGCCACGTACGTCGAGTGGCAAGGTGCGGCGGGCGCAGTGCCGGATGGACTACCTGTCCGGTGAGCTGGAGCGTGCCGCGTCGCATTGATATCGGCGGTTGACCGACCGCTCGTCTCGCGGTCATGCGAGTGCGTCTCAAAGGATTTGCTGTTTGTCACGTCATTAGGTGGCTTTGGCGTTTTTCTCAAGGTTGAGGAGCTGTGATTGATGAGCGCGCGCGAGCTATGGCTGAAGGATGCATTGTCGGAATTGATGGGCGTCGATGTGGCGCGTATCTCAGCGACACAGACCTTTGCGGAGCAGGGTGTGGATTCGTTGATCGGTTTACGCCTGACGCGCAAGCTCGAAGAGTCGCTGGGCATCGAGGTCGATCTCGAATGGCTTTTCGATCATCCCAGCATCCACGAATTGGCGCAGTTCCTGGATGCGCATTTTGGAGTGCTTGACGCCGAATCGGTGCGACTGAACCCTGACCGCAGGATCGACGCATGAAGCAGGATGCACAGTCTGGGCCATGGATGCCTCTGTCGGCGGCGCAAAGCAGTCGCTGGTTCCTGTAT
>Ga0308160_10008023_pt1 | contig 10342 bp, 13 predicted proteins | sample PhyFR1_FD_201036 | JGI IMG/M metagenome (GOLD analysis project Ga0308160, IMG submission 201036) | Phyllosphere microbial communities from UC Gill Tract Community Farm, Albany, California, United States - DLSLF.R1 | ecosystem: Host-associated > Plants > Phyllosphere > Unclassified | place: USA...
CGCACGTGACGGACCTGCCCCTGCTCCTCGGCACCGAACGGTCGTGGAGCCGGACGGCGCTCATCGGCTCGGCGACGTGGGCCGAGGTCGACCGTCGTGGCCGCTTCCTGCGTCAGATGTGGGCCGATTTCGCGCGTGACGGCGTCCTGGCCGCCGACGCGACCGCGGGCCTGAGTGACGTGGTCACGCTCGACCGCTGAGCGTGCGGGCGGTGACTACTCCTGGAGGGCCTTCACCGAGGGGAGCAGGTTCGCGACGCTGGCGTAGTAGACGATGCCGTCCCGGTAGGTCACGACGGGCAGGTAGTCGGGGTCGTTCACGTCGGGGGCCTGGAGTGCGCCGGCGACCGACGTGTCGATCTCGGTCCACCCGGCACCGATGAGCGACTGCTTCTGGGTGTCCCACTGGGCGCTGGTCTTGGCTCCCTGCGCGTACCAGACGCGGATGTCGCCGCCGGAGCGGGCCCAGTAGCAACCGAGGCCGCCGGCGTCGATGATCGACTGCATCGTGTCGTCGAGGACGAAAATGTCGGGGTCCAAGACCAGCCCGTCCTCCGCGAGGCTCGAGTACTCCTCGTCCGTCAGGACGGTCTCGCAGGTCGCGTCGCTGACGGGCTCGGAGGTCGCCGAGGGCGTGGCCGTCGGTGCCGCGGTGGTCGCGGAGGGTGAGGACGTCTGAGCCGGGGTTCCCGCCGAACAGCCTGCCAGGGCGAGGAGGACGACGGCGAGGGCGGGGAGAGTGGAGCGCTTCATGATCGTAAGTGTGTCAGACGACTTACACTCTCGGAATCGGGGCCGGCCCGGGTTGCGTGGCCGACGGGTCGTCGACTACTCGTCGACGACCAATGTCAGGCACGCGCGGGCGTGCGCTCGTGCTTCGGCCGGCGTCGGTGCAGCGGACAAGCCGAGCAGCCTGCGTCGATGCGGTTCGCCGAGGAGCAGGGTGTAGAGCTGTTCCGCCCGCTCGCCGACGTGGTCGGCGAGGAACGCGATCGAGCGGGCCGGGCCGGCGGCGTAGAAGCCGGCGGCGACCTCGGGGAAGCGTGGAGACTCCGCGATCACGAGCCGGTGCAGCGCGATCGAGACGTCCGAGTGCAGCGCGATGACGAGTCGGGTCGCCGCGTCCTCGAGGGGTTCGGCTTCGGAGCCTGGCTCGTCTGCCGCGAGGAGATATCCGTGCTGCCGTTCGACCGCCGCCGTCAGCATGCCGGCGAGATCGCCGAACCAGGTGTAGATCGTCCGCTTCGTCACGCCCGCGTCGGCGGCGATCGCCTCGATCGTCGTCCCGCCGTACCCGTGCCCGGTGAACCGGCGGATGGCGGCGTCGAGGATCGCGTCGCGCCGTCGGTCACGTTCGGCTGCCGTCGGGCGACCACGTCTCGATTCCATGCTCTAATGATACGGTAACGTCTCATTAAAGGGAGAGGGTGGAGATGACGAAGATCCTGCATGTCGCGATCGTCGACGATTGGGAGGCCAGTCGGCCGTTCGGCGAGTACGAGGTGTCGACGAGAGCCGTGCCGTTCGTCGACGCCGGCTTCGTCCACGCGACGACCGCTGACCGACTGCCCGAGGTGCTCGAGCGGGTCTATGGGTCGCTCCAGCTGCCGCTCGTGCTCATCGTGCTCGACGTGGAGGAGCTGCAGGCGTCCGGCATCGAGGTGGTTTTGGAACCGGAACCGCGCGTGCTCGCACCCCTCCCGACCGCCGGGTCGGCCGTCGTCACCGAGCTGCCGCTGGAGCGAGACGGCTCGGGTGCCTGGCAGTCGCCGCAGACGTTGCCCTAACCTTCAGGCGCCGCGCGTGGTCAGCCGAGGAGGGCGCGGAGGTCGGCGAGGACGTCGTCGAGCAGTTCGGTGAACGATCTCGTCTCGTCGTCGGCGATCCAGGCGGCGAAGGCCAGGTGGAAGGCAGCGGAACCGCTCTGCGCTGCGAGTGCTGCGGGTACGGGAGCGACGCCCTTTGCGATGAGTGCGGTCGTGAGGGCGTCGGTGAGCGAGCTGCGCTTGAGCGACTCGCGTTCCATCAGTGCTGCGCTGGAGTCGACGATCCGCTGGCGTGCGCGGGACCACGGGCGCCGTTCGTCCGCGAAGAACGCCGCGCCCCCGTGGAGTGCGGCCTCGACGAGTGTCATCGGCGCCGCGGCTTCGGATGCGAGGAGGGCGTCCAGGAACCGCGCCTGATAGTCGTCCTGGTTCGTGAACAGCACCTCGCGCTTGTCGGTGAAGTAGCGGAAGAAGGTGCGCTCGGTGACACCGACGGCTGCGGCGATGTCGCTCACCGTGACGGCCTCGAATCCATGCGTCCCGAAGAGTTCGATGGCGGCCAGCTTGAGCCGCCCCTCGGTATCCGCTTGCCAACGAGCCATGGATCCATCTTAGCGATGACAGTGGCTGACATCAGGTGCTAGAGTGATGTCATTCACTGACATGAAAGGAGCACGCCATGCGTGTTTTCGTTACCGGAGCAAGCGGCTGGATCGGGAGCGCCGCCGTCGATGAGTTGCTCGCGGCGGGTCACGAGGTGCTCGGCCTCGCCCGCAGCAACGCCTCCGCGGCTTCCCTCGAAGCGAAGGGGGCGGTCGTCCTCCGCGGTGATCTCGACGACCTCGCATCGCTCCGTCGCGGAGCCGTGGAGTCTGAGGCGACGCTCCATCTCGCGAACAAGCACGACTGGTCGAACCCTGTGGAGTCGAACCGCGCTGAGCGTACGGCGGTCGAGACGCTTGCCGAAGCGCTGGTCGGGTCCGGGAAGACACTCGGCCTCGCTTCAGGGCTGTTCCGACCCGACGCGGACCGGCCGGTGCTCGAGACCGATCCGCACCCGGCCGTCGGGCCGGAGTCGATGCGCGGTGGAAGTGAGAACCTCGCGTTCGACTACCAGGATCGCGGGGTCCGGAGCATCGCTCTCCGCTTCGCACCGACCGTGCACGGCCACCACGACCACGGGTTCATCGCACAGATCGTCGCGGCCGCGCAGCGCACGGGTGTCTCCGGATACATCGGCGACGGCTCGAACTCTTGGGCCGCCGTGCAGCGCAGCGATGCTGCCCGACTCGTGCGACTCGCGCTCGAGCAGGCTCCTGCGGGAGCCCGAGTGCACGCCGTCGGAGAGGAGGGCGTGCAGGCGCGCCGGATCGCCGAGGCGATCGGTGAGGTGCTCGGCCTCCCGACGACGTCGATCGACCCGGATGACGCGGCGGGTCACTTCGGCTTCATCGGGCGCTTCTTCGGCGCCGAGATGACGGCGTCCAGCGCGGCGACCCGCGCCGCGTACGGATGGGATGTCACCGGCCCGACGCTGGTCGAGGACATCGCCGCTGGGGCGTACACAGCATGACGCCGCCGCCCCGTTGGAAGATGGCGGTCGTCACCTGGCTCGGGGTGTACCCGCTCATCACGCTGCTGCTGTTGGCGCTCGGGCCACTCATCCTCGGCCTGCCGATCCCGGTGGTGACGCTCATCCTGTCGGTGACGCTCGTCTCGCTGCTCACCTTCGTCGTGATGCCGCTCCTCGTGCGCGCCTTCGGGCCGTGGCTGCGCGCGGGCGGGACCGGCGCCGATCGTCAGTAGTGGTCGCGCGCTTGCAGGATGACGATGTGGGTGTCGGTCACCAGGTACACGAGTCGGTTCGCGTCGTCGATCCGTCGGGACCAGGCTCCTGAGAGGATGTGCTTCAACGGCTCGGGCTTCCCGATGCCGATGAACGGATCCCGGAGGACGTCCTGGATGAGTAGATTGATCCGCTTGAGTGTCTTGCGGTCTTGGCTCTGCCAGGAGGTGTAGTCGTCCCAGCCGCTGCGGTCGAAGGCCAGCTGCCGGGTCACGCGTCGAGCAGCTTGTGAGTCTCGAACTCGCCGTTCCGAGCGCGTTCGATCGAGGCGAGGAGTCGCTCGGCGCCCTTGGCGTTGCGGAGCAGGTACGCCGTCTCGACCATGGCGTCGTAATCGTCCTTCGAGACGAGGACCGCGTTTCCCCGCTTCGACACGACCTCGACCGGGACGTGGTCGTCGTTCACCTGCTGGATGAGACCGAACAAGTTTTTGCGTGCGTCGGTCGCGGTGATCGCTGACATGAAGAGCCTCCTGGAGTGGTACAGGAAAGCGTACCACTCCAGTTCACCGTTGGCCTTCTTGGCCTACCCGAGCGCCGGCTTGATGTCCTTGACGATCGACTCCAGGATGCGCGCGTTGAGGTCGACGCCCAGCTGATTAAAGCGTGTCTACTGATGTACATATCGACAGATGGGCGAGAGGGGAACAATCTTGGATCGTGTCTCCTAGGGCTGTCCCGGCTGTGTTGGGCTTCCAGCCCAGACTAGGCGCGACATCCTGAACGATCGCCTCTGAACATGTGCACGAAAATGAGCTCGAGAAGGAAATCAGACGCGTTCGGCGCTGCGGTCGATTACGACCCTGATTCTGGCTGATCTGCCTCCCGGATCGTCGCTCCGGAGGCAGGTCCCTCGCTCCGGAGGCAGGTCCCTCGCTAGGCTCCAGTCATGCAGACTCTTCACATCGAGCTTCGCAACTGCCACGGGGTTCGAGAGCTCGATGCGGTGCTCCCATTTGACCGGAAGCGAGCCGTGGCCATCTACGCGCCGAACGGGACGATGAAGTCGAGCTTCGCCCGTACCTTTCTTGACTTCTCTCGAGGGAAAGACTCAGCCGATCATGTCTTCACGGATCGTGAGACGGTCCGCAAGATCGTCGATGAGGACGGGGCACAGCCAGACCCTTCGAGCGTTGCCGTCTTCCTGGCTTACGACGAGCAGTACGCACCGGACGAGTTCGCTTCGACACTCCTCGTCAACGCGCCGCTTCGCACCGAGTTCGAAGTCATCAACAAAGAGCTGATGAAGCTTGAGCTCGCGCTGACCAAGGAGCTGAAGAAGACTGCTCGGACAAAGCAAGATGTCGCAATGCTCGTGTCACAGGTCTTCACGAAGCAAGACGACAACTTCTTCGGCGCCTTGGCCCGGGTCAGCTATGAGGTCGAGCAGCTGGAAGACACGCCGTTCGCCGACCTCCCCTACGACACGCTCTTCAACGCCAGCGTCGAGAAGGTATTGGCCGACCCCGCACTTCGAGATTCGCTCAGCGACTATGTCACCCGGCTCAACGAGTTGCTGGATCGCTCGATCTTCTTCAGTCGGGCATCATTCACCTACTACAACGCCGAAACGGTGAGTAGGAGCCTGGTCAGCCAGGGATACTTTAAGGCCAAGCACGCGCTACTCCTCTCGGGCGACGAGAGTCCACGAGAGGTTTCGAGCGAGAAGGAGCTAACGGCCCTGATCGCCGAGGAGAAGCAGCGGATCTCGGACGACGATGAGCTGACAAAGCGACTTGGGGCGCTGGAGAAGGCCCTGAATGCCAATCAGGCCACTCGCGACTTCTTCAAGCTGGTTTCCGATCGGCCTGAGCTCCTTGCCCAGTTCCAGAACGTCGAGCTGTTCAAAGAGAAGCTCTGGGTCTCGTACCTGAAGGTGTCGGAACAGCTCTTCTCAGAGGCGGTGGCTAGTCACAAGTCATCTGAGGAGCGGCGCAAAGCGATCCTGAAGCAGGCAGCGGCCGAGCGAACGCGCTGGGAGGAGGTGATCGAGCTTTTCAACACGCGGTTCTCCGTTCCGTTCACGCTCGTTCCTCGGAATCGGGAGAAGGTGATGCTTGCTCAAGAGCCTTTCCTGACGCTGGATTTCGAGTTCAAGGACGGTGGCGGGTCATCCCGCGTCGACCGGGAACACTTGCTCCAAGTGCTGAGCACCGGCGAGAAGAAGGCTCTGTACATCCTGAACATCCTGTTCGAAGTAGAGGCTCGGCGCGGCACCGGTGAGCTGGCACTCTTCGTCATCGATGACATCGCTGACTCCTTCGACTACAAAAACAAGTACGCAATCATCTACTACCTGCAGGAAATGGAGCAAGAAGAGAACTTCCGGCTTCTGATCCTCACTCACAATTTCGACTTCCTCAGGACGATCTATGGCCGAGGCGTCGTTGGTTGGGGGCACTGTTTCATGGCTGAGAAGAGCCCAGACCGGGTGAAGCTCAGTGAGATGAAGGGCAACACCATCAAGAACCCATTCACGCTCGACTTCAAGAAGGAGATTTTCAGCGATGGGATGAAGCGGATTGCCTGTATACCCTTCGTTCGAAACCTCATCGAGTACAGCCGGGGCACCGATGACGAGGACTACCTGAAGCTGACCTCTTTGCTCCACCGGAAGACCGACACTGCTTCCATCACGCAAGGTGAGCTAGACACCATCTTCAAGAGTGCTCTGGCAGGTTTGCCAGACCGGTCGTGGGCTGATCCAAGCGAGTCAGTGGTCGACATGATTTACCGCGAGGCCGATGCATGTCTCGAGGCAGACGAGGGAGTGAACTTCGCCAATAAGATCGTTCTCTCCATAGCGGTTCGCCTTCGCTCCGAGTCGTACATGTTGGGGCAGATCAACGACCCTGCGTCCACCAACGCGATTACTAGGAACCAGAACTGGGAGCTCTTCAAGCTCTTCGATCAGCGAGGACTTGGCACCTCCGTCGAGCTCGCGCTCTTGCGATCGGTGTTGCTCATGACCCCGGAGAACCTACACATCAACTCGTTCATGTACGAACCGATCATTGATATGTCAGACGGTTCGCTCCGAGATCTCTACTCGTCGATCGCCGGGCTCGATTCACCGGCAGCGTAGCCGCGGTCTGTCTCGGTTCTTCGACCCGGCAGGCTGCCGTCTCTCGGATGAGAGCGTTCGCTTAACCGTGCGTTGCAGCGCAGCGGAGAGTCGCGCTGTGGACGCGCCTCCGCCTATGAAGGAGGCTGTGTCGGACCTCTAGTTCAGGCTCGGTGCTATGTCCATCACGATCGCTTCGAGGATGCGAGCGTTGAACTCGACGCCCAGCTGGTTCGGGACGGTGACCAGGACGGTGTCGGCGGCCTGGACGGCGGCGTCCGCCGCGAGTTCGACGGCGATGACGTCGGGCTCGCAGATGAAGCTGCGGCCGAAGCGCGCGAGTCCGCCGTCGAGGTGTCCGAACTGGTTCTTCGAGTCGACCTGGGCACGCAGCCCGAAGTAGCGCCGCGTCTCATCGTCGATGAGGGGCAGCACGCTGCGGCTCACCCAGACCCGCGGCTGCCAGTCGTCACCGGCCTCAGCCCTCGCGTCCCGGAACACTTGATAAGGCGCCAGAATCAGAGCCCGCGATCACCACACTGGAGGCTTCCGCGTAGATGGCCGACCGAGGCTGCCGACGACGCGGGACCAGCCCATCAAGCCAGAGAGGAGACAACGTCACATCAATGGGTAGTACCTAATTACGCGCCCGCCCGAAGGGCTCCGCGGGTTCTCACCGGTACGACTCTGGACTATATCGAGCGAATACGACGAACTGCAGGGGCTACCTGCGCCTCTTGCGCGCAAGTCGTCTGCGGGTCGACTCGCTGGGGCGTTTCGCGCTGAGCTCCTGCAGGGAAAGGTCCACCTGCCGAACGTGCCTCATGTATCCTAGCGAGGATCCGATATTACGACTCTCCTCCAGGGACTGTTTTGCTTCGCTATAAGACTCCGGTCGGCCGGTCAGGACCTGTCCTAACGAATGAAGTACCTTGGCGCGTCCCCAGTCGTCTCCATAGCCCTCCAGGAGTTCGAGGCTCGACCGGAGCAAGGCTACAGCTTTTTCGGCGTCCTTCGGACGTTGCTTGATAAGGCACAATGCCATCGAATGTTTTACGTGGGCCTGATGCCAGTTATCGCCACGCTTCACGCCGTTGGCCAGGCTCTGTCGGAAGAGGCGAGGTAATTCGTCGACTCCGTTACCTGAACCGTGATGGCATTCCCAGTGGGCGACTAGGTGTTGCGCAATCGCGATCTCTCGCGAACCATCATCATCCTTTATGAATGAGCGGAAAAGCTTAACGGCTTCCGGCTGTCTTTGAGAACGATAATAAGTCATCGCGCGTAAGAACTGCAAGTCGGGAGAATTTTTGCCAATTAGCCCCCGATCGGCTTGCTCATCAGCTAGGCGGAGGCCCTGCAGATTCGCAGCCAGGGATTCAATTTCCGCAACTTCGCGGTATTCATGTGCACCGACGCCGGGGTCGATTTCGGTGGAATGATATGCGAATCCGGGCCCAGATGATAAATAGGTGGGCAAGCCTGGTTGGTTGGAGAGGGATAGAGCGAGGTAGTGCAGGTTGGCTTGGAGCCAGAGGTCCTCATCGCGACCTTTATCAGCGAGCACGCGTCGGCGGAGCCGCGGTTCGAATTGCCATTCGCCAGAGCTCTGGCTGAGGAGACCGAACATTTCCAGCGACGTCAAAATGCTCTCGCTGTAGCCAAATTTTGCAAGGGTATGCAATGCCGAGGATTTTGTGTGGGCGTTAGCGGCTGCGAGAAGCACCACCTCCGGACGGTGAGCCAAGTCGATGTCATTCACTCGACAGTGCTCCGCTCACGCAGGTCCAGCCTCGCCATTGCGTCGTATACTTCTCTCACAGTCGGATGTGTATCGAGAATAGCATTCGCAAGTATCTGAGCGTCCCGCAAATCTCTTTCCCAAGCGAAATCTAGCGCAACCGCGGCAAATTCATCGACGACGCCGTCAAGCTCGGATGGTAGGTTTATCGAGCTGGTTGCCATGGTTGGCAGGGAGCTACTGTTCGTATTGAAGCCTACTGGCTTATACTGAAAGACCACTCTGGCACCGAGCCGGACCATATGCGATATCGATGGTTCCCAAATGGTGTAGTAGAAAGCGCGACGCAGAGATTCTTCCATCTGATCGCAGTTGCGGAAGATGACAAGCAGGTCATCAAACCGTCTTCCCAGCTCAATTTCTCGGTTTAGTAGGTCGATGAGTGAGCTAAGTTCTTCTGCTTCGTTTACGCTCCCCAGATTCACGTGCACATTGTCGATATTTACCGAGCCAAAGAAGGCACGGATATCGCTGGCAACCGACAGGGACAGATTTTGTCGGGGTGCGGACAATGGTTTGCTTCCGCCCACCGTCTTCAAGATCGCGCGAAATGCTGCGAGTGGGCTCGCGGTGACCTGATTATTTGGGTCGAGCACGGAGGGTGTGAAGGCAGCGGGCAAATCTTCTGCTGTTGCGACGATCACATCGATAAACTTTCCCGGCAGGCAGTCTTCGTCGCCTCGTATGTGTAACACTCCGCCAGTTTTGAGAAAGGTGCGCACGCACTCTATCTCGGCAGACCAGTTGAGGTGGAAGGATCTCAACTCTGCTCATCTCGAACTCTGCGCACGTTGACGTCCCCCCCCGAATGGATGTCTGACGCGACATCGGATGATGCCCGCCCCATCATGCTGCTACTGGTCTGTACATCTTCGACAGTAACGTTTCGCTTGGCACGAATTCCCGAGGCCACGCGTCGGTGCGCAGGCTCACGGCGTCGAAGGATTACGTAACCCACTGTTCCTACGAGGAGTCCGATCAGCACGGCTACCATGATGGACCATGGTGTTTCGAGAAGACCCAGCGAGGTTGTGATCGCCCAGACGATAGCGCCGACCGAAATTGCCAGTACTGCACTACCGAGTTGAGTCCTCATGGCGACATAGTAGTGCCGCTGGTGTAGGAATGCGCGACATGTGCGCATCGGGCTTTCTGTGTCGGGATCGTTGCGCCGGCTCAATCGCAATCGGGTGGGGCTACATGCAGAAGTGGCGCGCTCCACAAATAGGCCTCTGATCTGCGGCGACTCTGCCGATCCTGTCTGGTGCGGCGGGCTGTTAGACCATCGCGGGCTTGATGTCCTTGACGATCGACTCCAGGATGCGCGCGTTGAAAGCGACGCCGAGCTGGTTCGGGACGGTGACGAGGACGGTGTCGGCGGCCTGCACGGCTGCGTCCTTCGCGAGCTCGGCGGCGATGACGTCGGGCTCGCCGATGAAGCTGCGGCCGAAGCGCGCGAGTCCGCCGTCGAGGTGTCCGACCTGGTCCTTCGAGTCGGCCTGGGCGCGCAGCCCGAAGTAGCGGCGCGTCTCATCGTCGATGAGCGGCAGGATACTGCGGCTCACGGAGACCCGTGGCTGCCACTCGTGACCGGCTTCGGTCCAGGCGTCGCGGAACATCTGGATCTGCTCGGCCTGCAGTTCGTCGAACGGCACGCCGGTGTCCTCGGTGAGGAGCGTCGACGACATGAGGTTCATGCCCTGCTCCGCCGTCCACACCGCGGTGGACCGCGAACCGGCGCCCCACCAGATGCGCTCACCGAGCTCCGGGGACTGCGGCTGGATCGCGAGCAGACCGTTGGTCCCCGTCATCTGCGGGTTGGCGCGAGCCACACCCGCGCCCGCGATGGCCGCACGGAACACCTCGG
>Ga0308160_10008024_pt1 | contig 10340 bp, 9 predicted proteins | sample PhyFR1_FD_201036 | JGI IMG/M metagenome (GOLD analysis project Ga0308160, IMG submission 201036) | Phyllosphere microbial communities from UC Gill Tract Community Farm, Albany, California, United States - DLSLF.R1 | ecosystem: Host-associated > Plants > Phyllosphere > Unclassified | place: USA...
TTCAAGTTCATCATCTCATGCAATTTAAGTCCCGGTACGTTCTGCAAGATTGGTCACTGGTTGATGATCTAGTGCTTTCGACGTGTTATCGGAGGCTGTCAACAACGCTTTTAACTCTCCATCCTACGCACTATGCGATGTAGCAAGCGACACGTACTGCAGATTCATCTATCTCCAATCAAAGTACCAAGGGGTTCGATTCGTCAACTTGTTATGGGAGACTTTCCACGTGCTCAAGTGTTTTCCCTCGGAAACAGCTCGCCGCTTCGATCACGCGCAATGGCTCCAAGAGCTTCGGAAGAAGAAAGCATCGAACTGGATAGAAAGGATGGACAGGCAGTTTGCCAAAGCTCAGGCGACCCGAGAGGTCGGCGATGAGTGAGTGTCGCTTACACAATTCGACTATGCTCATTCGTAGATATTTCGAAGAAAACGATATCTGCATGGCGACTTGGTTTTATCTTCGAGCGCTATTTGACATCTGTCCTTGGCTGCCATCCGCATGGTACCTTTCGGACGAGGAGGGACAGCAATTGGCTCGAAACGATCTGTGGGTGACCCGACCTAAGCCCTTCGACTCAACTAACGGCAGGGTCGGCCATTGCTGCAACCGAATTGCATACTTTGCTTGGAAGTCCAACAGAGATGATTTGGCCATTATGGCCGCTGCATTCACAGCCGACCAACCGTTCAACTCACATAGATCAGCCGTGGTGGCTCATGAGCGTGAGCTACCCGTCTAGGACGCTAAGAGCTAACCTTAGTGTCGAAAATATCTCGCTCATACAAGGAGTCCAAATGCTACACTCGTACGGCCGGCTGGTACCAGATGCTGGGGCTCGAGACAATGAGTGACAAGTTCTGGTCCAAGGGTCTGTTTTTAGGTGTTACATTCAGTCTCTCTGATGTTGTTCACTGGGCTGCGGCGCACCATCAAGGGGGTAAAAAATCGAAAGTTTGGGATTTCGACCGGCGCGATTTCGCAAAAATCGTAATGGATGCGAACAATGCATGGAGGAAAACATATGGATACGCCAGGAAACCTTTTCACTGGGATGGAACTGAAGATGAGACGTTGGGGCTGGAGTTAGGAAAGGATCCGGAGGAAGATATAAAGGAGTACATCAACACACCGATAAGGACACCACATCTCGCGGCTGCACGAACGTGATGTTGTAAAGTCAGGTAGTATGTCTAGGATCCAGGTAGCTTGTATCACATTGATGTGACAACAGTTCGTGTCGCTCTTCCTCGACGTCCTCCTCACGACCTTACTCTACCATGTCTAGTTTGATACCACATATCGCATGCCTATGGTCTAGATCTTTAGTAGTGTGATAGAAGTTCGTGTTGTTCTTCTTCCGAGTCGTCTTTTTCGCCTTGACTGTCCTGGTCCAGTTTGGCCGCGAGCACCAAACTTGGAATACAAATGCCGATAAACAGTACCCAAACCATATGTCTGCCGAATGAATAGGGTGATGCGGCATGTGTGGAGATGGAGAAGAAGTAGCTGACGATGAAGGGACCTATCGCCCTTCCAACGGCCTGGATGTTAGCAGTTGTAAGACGAGCAGAGGGAGCACCTACGGCTACACTGAACGCCAGAGAGTTGGCCAGGGCTAGGTACTCTGGATTAGGGATCTTGTCAAGCACGACCGTATCAAGCAGTCTGAATTTCAGCTGGCATCGGTAAGTACAGGTCAGCTGACTGACGTGGCTGAAAAATCGCCCATCCGGCGAAAGACCATCTGGAGCGCTAGAAGCACACAGACGCTCTTCGGTAAAGAAACATCGGAAGTGTAGTTGAAGTACCAAGCGAATGGGAAGAAGATGACGCCAACGGGATATGCGAGTAGACCTGGGAGTCAGCTCAGCTGAATTCGATGTGGAGTAGAGTGCGTACATAGGCGGAGAAAGAGGTTCTCGGGTATACGATAGTGTAGGTATGGGAATACGAAGACCGTCATTAGGATCGACAAACCCGCGCTTACGGCCATGACCATCCCGATTGCATCCACCTGCATGTCAGCCTCGTGAAATATGTGGTAGTGAGTGATACTTGCTCCCAGCCCAAGCCCTCCTAGTTCGGTACTGGTGAATGCAAACAGGGGAAAGAAAGCCTCCCATGCAAACTGGATTCCGTTGTTGACTATTTCGTAAGCCACTTGTAAGGATACTGGTGAGCAAGACCTACTTCCGTAGAGAATAACCATATTTCGAAAAGGAGCGTGTTTGAATAGATTACTCGCACTGTTACTCGATTGCTTGTCGTTATCATGATCCAATCCTGATCGAGATCGGAGTTTGGGCGGGAGAGTCTATCATTTAGCTTGATACTTGGCCAAGGGACGTACCTCGGGTAAGAGAAAGTATCCAGTTCCAGAAGCTAGTAATGCCCATGCGCCCGAGAATATGGCTGGTAAGAGATATGGGTATATCGTAAATAAGGTGAATGAGGAAGGCAAGAGTCGAGGAACGGGGTTTGCAAGGACACCTCCGAATAGTGGTCTGATTGTTAGCAGGCTTTAGGAGGAAGTTGCTTACCCGAGAGTGAAGCCGACCGTCAAAGCAGGGGTGAAGACCGCGAATCCTATCTATCAGGCTCATCACAAAAGGTTGACCTACCTTGAACCCGATTCGTCTTGTCGCACAATTCCCCTACCATCGTCCTCGTCAGCACTCCAACTCCAGCAAGCAGACCGACTGGCAATCAGCGACACGTCTAGCGATACATGGCAACTTACGACATCCTCTCAAGAAGACAGCCACCAATACACTAGTCGACATACCGAAGCACATGGCGAATACACCCCAGAATGCCGTCAATAGCAGAATGACGGGTCTACGACCGTATTTATCCCCTATAGGAGCATAGAATGGCGCTACGATAGCTTCAGTCACCATCAGACTTGATTCCTGTCCATCAGTCACATCGTACGAGAAGTCACTTACAGCTATAGCTGACCAGATTCCTACATCGTTTTCGTTCACCCCAAATGACAGGATCATCTCATTCACATATGGCATAATTATCGATCCGACCATTCCTTCCGCTATACGAGCTAAGCAGAGGGGTAGTAGTTTCGCATATGGAACAGGCGTGACACTGCGTCTGACATCGGAAGGGCCAGGGCGAAAGTAAGATGGTAGAGGATGACCATGAGGTGTTGTTGCTCCTGATGCTAAACCAGATCCGGATGGGTCGGAGGGGAACAATCCTTGTCCTTGACCATCTTGTATAGCTACATAGAGCGGTCTACCAGCATTCAAGGGGGATGGAGTCCGATGACTCAGCTTTGCGCTGGAGTCTGCTACGAGGTTCACCATACTTTGGTTAAGACATGGGATGATGGAGGACGGATGGTATTTGGTAACAATTTAGGAAAAGTCGATCGGACATGAAGTCAGTAGCCGAGATTTAGCCGACCCCGCTTTGGAGCAATTTGGGGCACACGGGAGTAATACCTGCTCTGGTGGAAGCAGAGTCAATTCCCCGATGCAGCGGTGTGGCTAGAGGGGCGCATGACGACCTCGATCGAGCCGTCGGGGGCGAAGTACATGCAAAGCTCGTATAGGCGGAGTATGGCTTGATGGTGACTAGTCACCCAGCGAGGTCTTGGCGCATTCACTCATAGCCGACGCGACCGGAGATTATCGGGCGGCCGAGGTCGAGTGACTTGCAGTCTTATCAGCTACTTACCACAACGACTCACAACTCCATAATGTGGGCAGCCTGGCGCACGCCTCAGCTCACGAGCTTCATTCGATCAAGCCAAGCTGTGTCCAGGAGGTATGGTTCGACGATCCCACCCCGCCATACCGGATTTACAGTCCCGACCAAATCCCACGTCGACGATATTCGGCACTTGCTAGCTTCGCCCACATCTGTACTCTCCACCCTGGATGACTCGGCCACGAAAACAGATCTGGTAGGGTACAATGATGATTGGATGAACAAGTATCATGGCAAGAGTCAATTTGTGGTCAAGCCAAGAAATACGGAGGAAGTTAGTAAAGTGGTTAAATATTGTCATGATAAGGATATTGCCATTGTCCCACAGGCGGGAAATACTGGTCTAGTCGGTAGGTTGCATACATCGTTAGACAGGTACGGGGTGCTGATTAGAAGGTGGCTCAATCCCGATACATGACGAACTTGTCTTGTCGCTTTCGAACCTGAAAGAGATCCGCTCGTTTGACCCAGTCTCGGGGATCTTGGTCCTGGACGCCGGAGTCGTATTGGAGGCAGCAGATAACTATCTCGCTGAGCAAGGGTTTATATTTCCTCTAGACCTGGGAGCTAAAGGGAGCTGTCAGGTTGGTGGGAATGTAGCTACCAATGCTGGCGGCTTGAGGCTGTTGAGATATGGAAGTCTACATGGGAGTGTACTTGGCTTAGAAGTGGTTTTACCAGACGGGACTATCTGGAACGGGCTGAGTAAACTCAGAAAGGACAATACTGGTATGTCAACTTATCGTGGCGTGGCTCAAGGACAGGGTTCGACCTGAAACAATTATTCATTGGGTCAGAAGGGACCATTGGGGTCATCACAGCCATTTCGATCCTATGCCCGAGAAGACCAGCAGCGATGAACGTAGCTGTATTTGCAGTTCCGACGTATGAAGGAGTACAGAAAGTCTTTGGGGAGGCGAAAGCTCACCTAGGGGAGATACTTTCCGCATTTGAGTTCTTCGACAAGCAGAGTGTGGGTCCTCCCTGAAGTCACGCTGATAGTAGTATGATCTCGTCAAGAGACATCAGCTACACAATGGGGAAGACAAGAAACTGTTTGATGAGGAATCGGACTTTTACTGCTTGGTAGAAACAGGTGGCAGTAATGCCGAGCATGATGAAGTCGTATGTCCCTCTCGACTTGGTTATGCTGATATACAGAAACTATCTGGCCTCACGGAATACCTCCTCGAGAACGAGCTAGTTACCGACGGAGTCCTAGCGCAAGATACCACTCAACTCCAATCTCTCTGGGCGGTCCGCGAGACGATCGGTGAATCAGCAGGGAAAGCCGGATCAGTATACAAGTACGACGTCAGTGTGCCTGTAGGGCAAATGTACGATGTTGTCGAGAAAGTCAGGAGACGGTTGGGTGAAGCGGGTCTGTTGGGACAAGACTGGGAAGGGAGGATGGGAGTTTATGAGGGCGGCAGAGTTCTCGCTGCTATGGGATATGGACATATGGGAGATGGTCAGTCTGACTTGCTCGTCCCGTACGCCGAACTGACGGGCAGGGAACCTACATATCAACGTGGTGGCTGACAAATATGCTGATGAGATTGAAAAGGTTCTCGAGCCATACATCTACGAGATCGTCTGTGAGTCGCGAAACCCGTTTCAGTGATATCATGGATACAGCTGATGGCTAGCCGAACATGAAGGATCTATCTCGGCAGAACATGGGCTAGGTAAGTCCCACCCAAACAGATCTGCCATGAGCTAACGGTCCAGGGGTGATGAAAGCCCCGCACGTCCACTACTCCAAATCAGCAACTTCAATCGACCTCATGCGGAAGATTAAGCATCTATTCGATCCCAAGGGACTGATGAACCCATACAAGTACATTCAATAGACCATAGAATAGAGCCATGCATGCATGACACCCTTGCCGCCCCCCCTTCTGACCCTAATTTGCCACCCCGCCGAGGTCTCCGGATCTAGTTATCTGATTCCGTCATCATGGTGGCGTGTTGTTGCGACTACTCTACTCCTACTCTATATACAGTCATCTCCTTTGTAACAACCGTTGTATATCATTCTGTACTACTTGTACACTCTATCAACATCATCATAATCATCTCATTCGACTTATATAGTCGACCATCCGAGAGAGACCATCAAGAATTGAGCGAGAGACCATTGAAGCGATATCGGACAAGAGCGCTTATCTCGGCCCCCCGCCTATATCATCAGCTCGGCATAGACTCCTCCAAGACTTAGGACGATGTCGAATGATAGGAGAGGCCAGTCTGGGCAGAATGGGGCGGGACCCTCTGGATTCTCAATGTATGCCAGTCGGTTCCTTAATGGAAATATGGCGAGGGATACTGCGGTAGAAGCAAGCCAGGTGAGTTGTCGCCCCTCCCTCCTATCTATCCCGACAATTGGCTACGATCATCCTGGTCATACAACGGTTCAGGCCAATTGTGATGGACTTCGATTCAGCCTGGCGGATGACCATTGACAAGGACTGACACCCAGATCTTCCGCTCTTCATCACCAAGCTCCCCTTCCCATGACCCCTTCCTACCTTCTCCATCAAGCACCCAATCCCATCCACACCTCCGTGGCGGATCACGTTCGCCATCAGTCAGTGGTGGACGTACACCACCATTCCCAGGACCTGGTATCGACTCATTACCGGATATCGACAATGACCTCCCGGGGCCTGCCGACGAGCTTGGGAGTGGGATTGGAATAGGTCTTTTGTTTGGCGACCAGCATAATCGCTCCCTTAGCCAATCAATATCGAAGCCAGTCTCGAGAAATATCGAGACTACCAAGAGCAAGGTTAAAGGGAAGGGAAAGGGACGACATATGGAATCAAGTATCCCAAATCCGTACTCACGTTCATCTAGCGAGAGCGAGGAGGATGACGAAGAGATCGAACCGGATTTAGAAGAGGTGGATACCATGAGGCGCTCTCTGCGAGCGTCGCCCGCGACAGGCTTCGCGGTAGGAAAGAAGAAAGAACCCATGTCGGAACGAGCCAAGAAAGGCTGGCTAGCGCATCAATCGATTTTCCCGCCATCCTCATCATCTTCAAGCGAGACGGACGAAAGTGAAAAGGAAACTGAAGAAGAGTCCGAGACAGATGAGAGGGTAGGGATGATGGGAAGGTCTAGGCGTGTCAAGTCCAAGCCACGGAAGGAGGAGGTGGATGACGAGGATGAAGAAGTGGATGGGTACCATATCTCACCTTCGGAGTTGCAGGATACGCGACGGCCTCAAGTTCCTGGAGATTATCTGGATGAACCATTACTTGGACCTGATGAACTTGATCAAGTTCGGACCCGTGGTGGGAATGGGAAAGTACCAATCCGACTTCAGGTTTATCATGGTCGATTCGGTCATTGGGAGCGTGAGGGATTGAGGAAGTACAAGGATTCTGGATTCCTTGCTCTTTGGTTGACCAGTATCATGGCCGTCTTGATCGGTCTGCTGTTCGTCTGGGGATCGACAGATGTAAGCTAGTCGTTGTGATACATCAATGCCCTAGCTGACGAATAGCCACCAAAAGAAGCGCCTCAGAAATCAACCCCATCCATAATCCCACTCATCCCACTCCTGCTAGTCCTAGTAATCCCATCACTAGTCCTCCCCGCCGCTTTCCTATTCCTACTGCAAAAGACAGTCCGACCAGTCTTGGTCGCTACGGCGGTATCCATCCCATTCTCCCTGTTCATCTGTGGATGGTGGGCTATTGGCGCTAGTTTCGATACCTCTGGTCTGGACCGGGTTGAGATGGGCGATAGATGGTGGGGGACTACCGGACTCCGGATATGTGCCGTGGTACTGTGGGCATTGGCAGCTTGGTTTGGGCGTCTGGTATGGCTGAGACGAAAGAGGCTAGAGAGGACCGTCGCTGTTGTTGAGGTATGCTTTCCTCTGTCATTCGGAGTTGATAGAGCTGACTATCATAGCTATCGACCCAATTGCTACTCTCGCATCCGCCTCTGCTACTTCTCTCCCCTCTCCTCCTGGCAGTTTTCGCATTCACGTCCCTACCTTTCCTCACAATGGTAGTACGCCTAGGCATGATTGGTTACTGGCGCCATCCGTAAGCTATGTACTCCATGACTTCGATCTAAGCTGAACCTCAGTCGTGACAATACCTGGGTATTCCACATTCGACCGTATGCGGGCTGGCTCATCGCTCTCGTGTCCCTCGCCTGGCTGTGGACCTGGGGTGTCGTCAGGGGCGTAGGCAAAGTGGCAGTAGCTGGGGTCATCGGCGAATGGTATTTCCATCGGTAAGCTTCCTGTTCCCGATATCGAAGGCCAAGCTGACCCTTGCAGAGACGAGATCCGGTCCGACGCATTGGAAGTCACTACTGCTGCAGTACACCGCGCCACTGGTACTTCACTAGGCAGTATCTGCCTTGGATCACTTATTGTCGCCATAGTCCGACTTGCCGGTCGAGCCGCCGCAGAGATGAAGCGGGTCACATCACCTCGATCCAATATCCTCCCGACCCCTTTGATGTTTATATCGAAATTAACACCCCTCTTTTCGATAGTTGCTGGTCTACTTGATCAGCTGAATGGATACGCACTGGTGTATGTGGGAATTACTGGTGATGCCTTCTGGCCTAGTGCCAGACGAGCAGTCAGTCTAGCAGGAAGGCGCAAAGGAGGTCATTTACTTGATTGTAGGTCGTTATCTACCTCAATCGAAAACTGCTAATCGGTAGATACGTTGATCAAACTCCTCCTCACGTTGAGCTCGACGGCCATGGGTCTATTCACCGCCACGGCAGGATACTTGTATATGGCCCATTCACTCTCGAATCCAGGTTCAGCACCATGGGCAGCACTACTATGCGGTGCAGTCCCCTTCCTAGCCATAAGGGCAGGAGCATCAGTCCTAGGAGATGCGTAAGCTTCTCCCCCTCATTTCCCAGTCGGAATGTCAAAGCTGATGCAATAGCGCGGACGCATTGTTCATCTGTCATCAGATCGACCGTGAACTCGGAGGAGGTCACTGTGAAAAGGCGAAAGAAGCGGTATGTCAACTATCAGAAATAAGCAATGTACTGATGATCAGTTTGAGGGTGAACCAATAAGAGGGGCTAATGCCGCTTAGATAGCAGGCAGCATAGTGAAGGGACACGGCGCTCGTGTACAGGGACTGCGAGGTAGCTCTGATACATGCTCGACAACCGACTGGTAATGCTCTCGATTGTCTTTCATTGTCATATTATCCTGCTCTTGCTGTATGCCTCGCCATGTCCCGACTTTCGGGCCATGAGCTGTTGTATAATTGTCAATAGCGTAATGCAAATGTAGTATCAGTGAGATCAAAGCATTTCTGTTAATCAGCAATGTCAGTGATCCCGTGCAGAAAATATTCGTTGCATAGATATTCATAGGTGTCGTCTACAAATCAAGACCATCAAGGTATTTATTGTATGATAAAAAGAGGAGTCGATTCAAAAACGAAAACATGGGGAATGATATAAAATCTACCTGAAAGGGTCGTATCGTTACAACTACCTAAATTGATGGGATGGGATGGAATCGCGAGAAATAACAACAAAAGTATATATAAGAGTAGACCTAGATACAAAAGCGAACCGGGAAACATGTTGAATAAGTAGGAGATTATGCTACATATTGATTTGGTTGGGGGAAAAGGTTTATGCGGCTTGACGTTTCTTTGGCGAAGCGTCGGCTAGCGTACCGCATGCGGCGAGGGAATATCGGAGGATATCGCGTGACCCATCTGGTGATTCTGTACCGCCATTGTCTTTTAGACGGTCGATACATCCCCTCATTTCCCATGCGGGAGTAGAAAGGAAATCGGTCGACAAGGGTACCATGGCGGGTGAGCCATTTGCGTAGAATGGAGTTCGGAATCCTTCATGGGGTGTACGAGGTTTCTGATGTGCCGATGATCGAGTGACTGGTGTTTTGGGTGCTAGACCCAGACCAGTTTGAGGTGGTCCCATGGGTACAAAGTCTTCTTCGGCAGCGGGTTTCCGTGTCGTTCTCGGCTTGACTTCGAAATCGAATGCGGCGCCTAATGGAGCTGGAGCAGGCGAGCTTTCCATGTCGTCATGTGTCCACCCTTGATGCAACGCGGATGGGTGATGGGTTGTACGAGGAACAGTCGGTGGCATGGGTGAGGAACCAGGTGAGGAGGAAGTATTGACCAAAGCAGGTGTCTTGGTTGTCGACGACTGGGCCATCTTGTTGGTGCTCGAATGTAGCAGACCGGAACGATCTCGCTCGGGAGTGATAAAGTTGTCGTTGAGGTACTGCTGAGTATCGAGATCGATAGGATTGAGTGGGACACGAAGTTTCTTGATATTGGATCCAAACAAATCTCCATCGTCTTCATAGCGACGTTTCTCTGGCACACCAAAGCGAGGTGGCGCCATGGTACCGTTATAACTCGACGACGCGTAGTTTGAGGGACCGGCAATGACCGATGGACGTTGAGCAGCTGGCATTTGGCTCAGGGTCGCGTATTCGGCTTCGATATCGCTACTGCTATGCGGAGGCAGAGGGATATGCATTTGCTGCGGCGTGATGGTTCGTGGTGGCTGACTCGAGGAGGAAGGAGCAAAGAGACCATCCGATTGTGCCGATGCTGATCGAACC
>Ga0308160_10008025_pt1 | contig 10340 bp, 13 predicted proteins | sample PhyFR1_FD_201036 | JGI IMG/M metagenome (GOLD analysis project Ga0308160, IMG submission 201036) | Phyllosphere microbial communities from UC Gill Tract Community Farm, Albany, California, United States - DLSLF.R1 | ecosystem: Host-associated > Plants > Phyllosphere > Unclassified | place: USA...
GGGAATCCTCTCAGAAGTAAGTCTTTCCTCATATGTTGCGAGACTAACAGACAGGGAGGTGTAAGCATAATCGATGATTCCAACTCTATGCTCTTCACTTCCGACGGATTCGTCGCGGCTCGAAAACAAGATGTCGGGAGATCCGATATCTACATTTTCGGATATGGGCAGGATTACAGGGAAGCCTTAAATGCCTATTATACCGTGTCCGGTAAATCACCTGTACTCCCTCGATGGGCATTTGGGAATTGGTGGTCTAGATTCTGTATGTCCTTCCTTCATTACTTCAACATGACTTGAGTAAGGATTGAAGCTGATAGTAGACGCTTATACTGATAAAGAATATGTGAACTTGATGGATCGATTCAAAGATGAAGAAATACCCCTCTCCGTCGGGGTGATTGATATGGATTGGTGAGTCCTCTGTACCCGCATGTCTCACGAGCTTATGTTAGGCACCTGGTCGATCTACCAGAAGAGTACGGGGCGGGATGGACAGGTTATACGTAAATTCACCGTATCGTCTCATGATGGCAGCTAATGGTCCAGGTGGAACAAAGATCTCTTCCCCGATCCTGAGAAATTCATGAAACAGCTCCACAATCGAGATCTCAAAGTCACGCTCAACACCCATCCAGCAGATGGTATCAGAGCATTCGAAGATTCATACGAGAGAATGTGCAAGGCTCTCGGCAAAGACCCAAGAGAGAAAGAGGTAAATTCAACTCCTCTCCTTCAGCTTGAACAAGATTGATAAATAGCCAATCGCATTTGACCCGACCGACCGGAAGTTCCTAGACGCCTATTTCAAAGCAGTCCATCATCCCCTCGAAGATGAAGGTGCCGATTTCTGGTGGATGGATTGGCAACAAGGTCAGATTAGTAAGACCCCCGGAATTGATCCGCTTTGGGTATTGAATCATTTCCATTTCCTCGACTCCCAGAGGAGATTGGGAAGGCGGATGACGTTCTCCAGATTCGCTGGACCGGGAAGTCAACGGTATCCTATTGGATTCTCTGGTGTAGGTCATATCTGATCAATGACTTCCCAAAGACCACTTACTGATATTGCAGGACACTGTGATCACCTGGGATTCTTTGCACTTCCAACCTGAATTTACTGCCACCGCGTCCAACATCGGGTTTGGATGGTGGTCTCATGATATCGGAGGTCATTTCCATGGTGTCAAGGTATGTCCTTGCTACTGCATTCACGGTAAAGCAAGCTAAGTCATACAGGATGACGAGCTACTAGCTCGATGGACTCAATTAGGTCTCTGGTCCCCAATCCTCCGACTTCATTCAACCAACAACCCCTTCCTCTCTCGAGCCCCTTGGCTTCGATCACCAGAATGTCAATCCATAATGACCCAAGCCCTTCAATTCCGACACAAGTTAATCCCCTACCTCTATACAATGTCAGTCCGCGCGACTCAAACAAACCAACAACTAGTGGAACCAATGTACTACGATCACCCAAATTCGCCCGAGGCGTATAGGAACAAGAATCAATATCTTTTCGGATCGGAGCTTGTTGTTTCCCCGATCACCCAACGGAAGGGGTATAGTACCGATATGGGATCTTGTGAAACTTGGCTTCCTGCTGGGAGATATGTTGATTTGTTCACTGGATTGGTATATGATGGGGATAGGGTTATCAAGACATTCCGATCAACCGATAAAACCCCTGTATTCGCAAGGGAAGGATCGATCGTGCCGCTCGATAATACCTCCGCAGACGGGCATGTAAGGAACGGCGCTCCTATCCCAGAAGCTATCGAACTCATCGTTGTCGTTGGCAAAAGTGGGAAGTTCGAATTAATGGAGGATGATGGACAAGCCGAGGATATCGAAAGTATCAAATTCGCCAAGACTGTTATCTCATTCGACCAGGACAGCGGGCGAATCACGATCGGCGCTACCAAAGACGCACTAGTCAAGGAGAGGACTTGGTCATTCCGACTGCCCGCTTTCGAAGGCGATTCAAAGTCGCTCGACAACATTTCCGCCAAGATAGGTTCCGACAAGGTCGAAACCAAAGTCAAGCGAGATGAAAAGACAGGAGCGGTTATCATCATTCTCACCGACCCCATTCCATCTTCCAAGGAGATCGCCATCGAGCTCGGCGCTAAATCCAAACTTCAGAGGAACGACATCAAGACCCGAGCCCTTGAGATCCTAGATAGAGCTCAGATCGATCATGATTTAAAATGGCGAGTCTGGGAGCATTTCGAACAAAAGGGCCTGAGTCATAATATCTTCCTAAGTCGACTCAAAGCTTTCGGTCTAGATGAAGACATGTCGGACGCTCTACTGGAGGTTGTTCTCGCTCAGGACTAGTATTTTATTGTAGCATGGCCAAACATGAACTTAGTTATGTGGGAAATATGAACTATAAGCGTTCAAAGCTGGTTGACCGCCCAGGTGGATATATAGGACGTTTGATCCTGCCTCAATCGCTCCTTCCTTGATAAGTTGGACCATACCTGCCATTGATTTCCCTTCGTATACTGGATCAGTGATCATCGAATCGGTCGAAGCGGCCACTACGGTCAGCTTCCGTCCCGCTCTCCCTCGTGACTGGAAGATCACGTCCAGCCCATCGGCTGTGTACTCACATTTCATAGCTTCAATAGTCCCCTGATCCGGAATCCCATAAACCCCCGCATGGAATCTCTCATCAAGAATCACATCATCATCCCTAATCACGAGACTATCATCAAGCATCTTGGCGGTGTTCCTAGCGATCCGTAAGACCTGAGCCCTGGTAGCGGCAGGTTTAGCACTAGCGTCAATCCCGATGATTTTCCTTTTCCGACCTTCAGCGACTGCGCCTACTATACATCCTGCGTGTGAGGATCCTGTTACGGAACAGATGATGAGGGTATCGAAGAATACGCCCATGGAAGATTCTTGGGCTGCGATCTCGAGAATTAGGTTGGTAAACCCCAAACCGCCTAATGGGTGGTCGGATGCTCCGGCTGGAATATAACTGTTCGTCAGCGAATCCTTGCTTTCGAGAATGACACAGTATGGTTGGAACGGAAGGGCAGAAACCCACGAGTATGGAAAAGAGGAGGAGCAAGGAAGACACGAAGGAAAAGACAAAGAGACATACTACGGTTTCCCACCCCTTTCCTCAACATCCTTAAACGCTTGCTCGGTAGCTTCCTTATGCCCAATATCAGATCCTTCCTGATTAAGCCGAACATCCCCACCCATCAATCTTGATAGTAATATATTACCAGTCTCTGCATATAATGGTGGATCGATAGGTACCCATTTCTCTTGTACTGTTACCGCTACTCCATCAGTCTGGGTCTTAGTTGTTGGGATGATGCGTACCTTTCATACCACAAGCAGTTGCTGTGGCTGTTACTGCTCTTGTATGATTTGATTGTACACCACCCACTGAGACTAGGGTATCGCAGCCTTTTGCTCTGGCGTCCGCTACCAGATACTCTAGCTATCTATCAGCATATCGCTCTGTGGCTTGGAAGCATACATACCTTTCTGACTTTGTTTCCACCATACGCTAAGCCGGAATTACAGTCTTCCCTTTTTGCCCATATCTTCACTTCCCCACCAAGGGAGGTCGTAAGGTTGGGTAGGTATTGGATCGGAGACGGACCGAACTGATATCAGCCAGATAGGGTGGGGGGCTTACGAGGAAAGTCTCTTTGGGAATCGATTTGAGGTTTTGTACGTATTTTGCTTCGATCATCGCGGATGGGACGAAGCTATACTAATGGGGATAGGAAGAGTCTAGTTAATGTATCAATGACAGAGATAGATAGGGTGGGGACGAGCACGTACTCGCCCGTGAGTATTCGGAATACCAATAGATAAGCACTAAGTCCGGGCAACATCCGGACCGATATCTCGTTAAGCTCCAACCCCTAGAAAGTAGCTTGGGAGTGATGATTACATGCTCCGTATCTTAAGGTTACGCTACTCTACTCATCATCCTCCGGGACAACCTGCTCTACCCTCGGCAGGGTCCAAGCCTGCCACAAGAGGACCGTGTCAAGTACTATCCCAATAGCAGTAATTGCCCCAAGTCCACCCCTGACCTCATATCGTCCCATGAACCATGGCCAGAACTCCAGTAGCCTTACAACGCGCCTGATACCAATCAGATAAGTCTCTAGAGCATATAAACCGGCAAATGTCTTGGCGTTGTGATTATGTATGATCTGTAGGATTGTCGCCAGGAACTTCGCGGATGTTATGAGCGATAATAAGATGATCGGGAGTTGGGTATCTGCGTATTCGTTATCAGTTTGAATGAGGGGATGTATGAGGGTAATATCGAAGTGATAGATCATATATACCACTGCGTATAGTCCAGCGGCGAGCTACTTATCAGCTCACTGGAGTGACATTCGATGGAACTTACCAAACCTCTCTGCACCCAGCTTATCTTCCCTTCTAATCGCCTAGTTGCTCGTTCCCTCTTAGTCCACCTCGACCTAACCAGTCCAGATGGTTTCCACCCTTGCCAAATCACTTCGAAAGGGAGTACTAAGCGGATCATAATGTAACCTTGTGCTAGATCGAATCCAGATAGGAAGAATAAGAAAATGTACATTTCCCAAGTAACCGATTTCGCGAATGATGTTTTCCAGGCGCTCGCAACCATCTCCAAGAGGATTGCACCGCCAGTAATGAGGGTTGCAGGGGAGTCGATACCAGCACTCGTCATCCTGGTATACCAGTACAGCAATCCCAGGAGGAGGATGGGGAGGGAAAGAAATACATCGCTTGATATCAGCTGTGCTCGGTAGATAGGGACCTACTCGAGAAGACTCATCACCAATCGTGTTCTGGGATGTGTATCCTTTCCCCTGTTGCCCATGACACCAACTATATATCAGCGCGAGACTCGCATGAGAGAATTCTCATGGAAGCAAAGGGGCTCACGCCACTGCTCCCAATCGCTATGGGCTCGTATGAGTTGAGCTTCGGTGGCATTTTTGGCGGTATCGGTAACTGATGGTCCAACGAAATTGTCGATAAGATTTTTACGACCTGGAGTGAATGACGAGAATGTGAATTGATGGTGGACCGTTATGCTTTCCTTGTCTGCTTCATCAGCTAAAGTCAACCCAGTGAGACGTACCTTTCGATTCATCGAATGCAACACCTCTCTTGACTGGTAGTGGCAGAAGATGCTAATCGTCAGCTTCGTATGAGCACAAATTCGAAGAATTCACCCTTGGGCCGGCCATATGCTTCATGGTCGATACATATGGCCCATATCTCACGTCGTCCCCATCCGCGGTATTCAACACCAGCTTATGCTCACAATCCCCATTGTGATGGTAATCGGGCCGGTGGCACAAGAATCTAGAAGGCTTCAATCCCATTTGTTGTCCGCACTATTTCATCAGCAAGTCGAACACCTTGTTCGATTGGTCACTGTACCGCACGATCCCTATGGCTTTTATGCCTTTTCTCCCACGCTGTCCTGTTCATCGGCCTGGATTCGTCCACAAGTACTACATGTGACCTGTAATCAGCTTGACAACTCGTAATGGGATTTCAAGTCTTACTTGGTAATAAAGTGAGGCTGATACGTGGTCCACCCTTTCATCAGTTCCTTCCTATTCGCATCTAGATCGTCGTCCGGTTCAGGAAAGTATTGATGTTCCCCCTCTTCTTCCGTTCGATTCTTACAGTTCTTATCGTGAAGTTCCAATAAGCCATAAGACACTGATACTGCATCTAGCGCGTCTCGTTGAACCCCTTGCAATCCGAGCTGAGCAGCGAGCCTGAAATCAGTTCTTGTTCCACGTTGCGCAAGAATAGACTTACTGGTCGTCTACCCGGGGGAGGGACTGTGCGCCTTCTGGCTTCCAGCCTGTCCACTCTGTGATGTTTTGGAGACTGTTTGAGTTTGGGATCAGGAAGGCTGCTGCTCGTACATCCCCTGTAAAGACCAGTCTGTCTCGGCTGCCCATCAGCAACTCACCATACGTAATAATCGATAGACTCACAATCGCTCCAAAGGTAGTTGAAAGGTGAGATCTTTATGTAGATTCCTATCCTTCCTTCCCACTCCTTCGAAAATCTTTTCCGCGAATACTACCCTCTCGATTGGATTGAAAAGTATCTCCATCTCTGGATTTCTGACCATTTTCGTGATGGTATCCCATCCACCTCCAAATTTCTCTTTCGCATTCTCCACATCTTCATCCGAAGGAATACCGGCTTCGTTGTCAGGTACACGAGCCCAGATAGCGAGGTATACATCGAATGTTTCGTCTTTCCCTATGAATGGGTGAATCGCAGTTTCGTTCGAAGTAGAGTTCAGGTATAAAGACGAGTGTGGATTCTTGGCTCCGTCGACTAACATATAAGCCCCTTTGCCTATCACGAAGACGATGGAGCCGAATATCAAAGCCCCAACAAGGGCACATAGGACGATAATACACTTGACTGCCGAGGGTCGTTTACGTCGAACAGCCTGAGGTGGCCGGATGGTATCTTTGTCGATATCCATTTTGGATGAGTCAAGTTCGTATGGGAAGTGGATTGACAAGTGACAGATTTATCGGTTCCAGTTCCAGCTCATCAGCTGCGGATGTGATACGTCGGAGCCACGTATCAGGACCGGCATGGTACATTACCTATCTATAGCCCGTTTGACCGAAGGAATAGTCTATTGAAGGTAAGCATCCGCGGCTATTCAGGGCGGAGTATTCCCTGGAATCCAACGCCAAGGTCCACTCTATAACCCTTATGCTGTGCTTTATATTGGCGTCTACGCACTATGTACAGAGTGCTCCACGAGGGTAGATGTGCCGATGGATGCATGGAATCTTGGGTTGTGCAGTCATCGAGATGATTGTTGATGCTGAATGTACTTATGCCGATTCTCGGCTTGGTTGCTGGTCGCCGGTGCGGGTATTCGGTGTTCCTGAGTATATGTTGATCTCTTTACTCTACTCTACATTCAACATGGCATCAACATCAGCTAAACCACTACAGAACATATACTACGAGCGTGTAAGCCATACTGCATTGACAGCACATTGTGAATGATAGACCCAATAGCTGACTAGCAGAAAGTTGCAACGGAGAAACCATGTTATATATGCAAGAGACCGACGGTGGTTGTACTAGCTACAATCGATACGAAAGATTTCCTATACACCTGTGATTCCCACCTTACGGATTCGTGAGTCATGTCAGTATCTCTTCATGTCCATACTGATCTTTTAGTGGGTTGTAAATTGCTTCCAAAGTCAATGAAGGAGAAGTATACTGATAATAGCGCGACCCTAATCTCTCCACCGCCAGCCCCAACACCATCCGGCCCAAGTCAGGAAGAGATCAAAAAAGTAATAGCAGATTATAAAGCTCGCGAAGAGAAGAAAGGGGCCAAGTCTGATGACAAGGATAAAGATAAGAAGGAGGATAAGGAGAAGGAGATACCAAAACCGGCTTCGCCTATCCCTTCGTCCTCTGCACCAACACCAGCAGCCAGTCATAGGAAATTCGCATTACATCGTCAAATATTTGAGATGAGGAGGGATGATATCAAGAGGAAAGAGCAGGGTGTTAAGGCTAGGGAGGTTGGGAAAGGTATGCTGCGTCTCTTTGGTTATGCGATGGGGAGCTGACATGCAGGTCTGCCGCAGGTGCCGAGGGGGATGTTCTAAGGGTCACATCATCATCCCATCACTACCGTGTGCTCGAACGCAAGTCTGATTTTGGAACGTCAAGCGGTCTTGATGCTGCTGGAGAGACGAACGGTGGCTAGTACTCGGGCCTTCACCGCACATCGAATCTCGTAATGACCATTGCGGTCTCGACCGCCCACAAACGATACTCATATACGACAAGTAAAACACGTAATTCATCCATCTCAAATTTCACATGCATTAATCAAAATACCCATCAATAGCAGCCAGCAACTCCTCAGGTTTTTCCTCAGCAATATAATGACCACACCCCAATCTCTCAGCTGTCAATTCGACTTGATCACCACAATATCCCTCCCAGATCGCCTTGACGTTCCCATCGTTTAGGGTGTTGATGATCCCTTTTTCACCCCAGATGATCTTCAGGTGTGGGATAGCGAGTTTGTTATTGGATTTCAAGTTTTCGCGGTCGTGTTCGAGATCTATGGTTGCTGAGGCTCTGTAATCTTCACACGCCTGACATCAGCTCTCACATCCACTGATTGGTACATGCTCATCAAGCAAAGGCGACGGATGGGGATCAGAGGTATGAATGAGCGTAGAGGAGGCAGGAGGGAAGGCATACTGCGTGAATCCCCTCTTTTGTGAAATACCCCTCTTGATACATCCCAACATCCTCCTCGGACCATCTAACACCCGTATGAGATCCTCTAGACGACAACATTGCCCAATATTTCTTTGGATCTGTCAAGATGAACTCCTCGACTTGCGGAGATGGTTGGATTAGGAAGAACCAGTGCCAGTAGCCTGTTGCCTGGTTGTTAGCTGGCGGAGTCGGGTCAATGGGAGGTGATGCGGATGGTGAGCGATGGGTAGATGACGAGATGGCGAGGCGTCATCATTCATGCCATCCCGTATGAAGTGTGACGAACCAAAGATAAACGGGCATATGATAACAGGATTGGGCAGGATAGCAGAAAAAAGGGGAACATACAAAAGCCATATCAGTCTGCTCATACATCCAAAGCGTAGGTGCAATATCCAGCAAAACAACCTTTTCCACGGATTTTGGATGATCTAAAGCGAGACGATGAGCGACTCTAGCCCCCCGATCATGCGCTAGAATATTGAATTTTTCGAATTCGAAATGGGACATGAGTTGAACCAAGTCGTTCGCTAGTTCTCGTTTTGAATATTCGATATGGGTTGATGAACCGGGTGGTTTTGATGATCTCCCGTAGCCTTTCATCAGCTCTTCCCTTCCCAATATATACATATCTCGATGAACTGGAGATTGGGAAAGTAGATGGGATGCAGGGCACTTACCTCTTAGATCTGCACAAATTACAGTGTACTTCTCACTTAGTTTCCCAGCGACTTTATTCCACATACTACCCATCAGCTCCATCACATGCCGGCTATGTTCTCGTCGTGAAATTTCAATAGACGGAGCAGGAAGTCTGCAAGAAGGTAGCAAACGAGTCCGAAAGGCGAAGAGGGTGGAAAAGGGAGAGGAGGAAGGACGTACTGATGACATTGTGGATACCCATGTATCAAAAGTAATCCAGGTCCTGATCCTCCTACTTTTGCGTAAATCTCAATATCGCCAACAACACCCGAGTGGACTTTGACACGATGCTCCTTGAAGCCAGTAAAGGTCGACATGGCGAGGGTTGTGAATGAAATCGGCGAGTAGAGTGGAGGGTATAAATGAGTAAACCAAGTTAGCGATAATGATTAGCGGTATTCCGGTTCTAGCGGTTCCGGAATTACAGTACACTTCATTTCCGGCAACCCTGATCAAGTCATTTGGAATGTATGTATATATACTCTTGACTCTTGATTGCACACCTAAACGAAGTTGCTTTAGCATTTGCTCATCCCGGTCAGACGTCTGAGCCGAATCTGCCCAATTCCAAGACGAACTGGAATCCGTTCAACTTCTGTTTGACGGCGTTGAGCATATGGGGCGGACATGATTTGACGCGCATCATTTGTCTTCTCACTACGGCCCGCTTCATCAAGAGGTACTGACCAGGCGTCAGTTCCGCCAAAGCAGACATCTACTCTGCATAGCTGGGTGCGTAGGATAGTAGTATAGGATTACAGTGCACCGAACCACAATGCGAGGGAATACAAAAGCCAAATTGGAATGCATAACTGACTATACATATTGGGTGATAAATCCGCTCAGCAGCTATAATCTCAATCATCCATTACAAATATCGTCTTTGCAATCTTGTTCTGCTCAAAGAGCTCGTAGTACTACTACGTCAGCTCCGTCCACCTGACTCTCGAAGTCGGGCAAACTCACCTCTGTCGCCTGGTCGAGATGGATTTTGTTCTCGACAAAAGTCGAAAATAGTTCCCGATTATCATTCAAAACCTTTAAACCTCCTTCGTAGTATTTGGGCACGGAGCACCGTCCAAATTGGAGTCGTATACTGTCCTTGTCAGTGTTCCATACTATGAACTGGGCCGTCGGGTGAATCACGTACTTTTTGGCGTATAATTGGGAGCCGACAAGACTTAATGTATGGGTATGTACTCCGCAACTGCTTACCACTCCGAAAGGTCGGACCATTTCGATAGCATGTAGCAGGGCCGACTCGTGTCCGACGACCTCTAGGACCGCATCTGCTCCCCTGCCCGATGTGATTCGCAATACCTCACTTTCCAACTCTGCCTTTG
>Ga0308160_10008027_pt1 | contig 10338 bp, 18 predicted proteins | sample PhyFR1_FD_201036 | JGI IMG/M metagenome (GOLD analysis project Ga0308160, IMG submission 201036) | Phyllosphere microbial communities from UC Gill Tract Community Farm, Albany, California, United States - DLSLF.R1 | ecosystem: Host-associated > Plants > Phyllosphere > Unclassified | place: USA...
ATTCATGCAGGTCGACGAGCTCAAAGTCGGTCAAGTCCTCAAGGTATGTCATCTTTTGCGTCACAACGAAGTCGAATCATCAGGCTGATAGTACAAGGGAAAGATCCGCAGATTGACCGACAAGAGTCTTTTTGTCGACATCTCGGGATCGGTAGATGGTGTCGTCTACCCACTTCACTATGCCGATATCCAACTCAAACACCCCGAAAGGCGGTTCAAAGCTGGTGGGATTGTTCGATGTCGAATCCTGATTGTCGAGCCCGCTAGGAGTCGAGTCGTCCTTACGCTCAAAAAGAGCTTGATCGATTCCGAGTTGAGCATTCCCGCCAACGTCGATGCTCTCAAGACTGGTACGCTTACCCCTGGTGTTGTTGCCAAGATCCTTGACAAAGGATTGGTGGTTGAGCTATTTGGAGGAATGAAGGCTTTCGTACCTCAGTCAGAAGCTAGGTGAGCTGCGTGTTGCCTTTCGTGAGATCAAGCTAACATTTAGCGCGCAATTCACCTTGGACCTGAAAGACCTATTTTACGTAGGCAAATCAGTCAATGTCCGAATTACCGAACTCCGACCAGAAGAAGATAAAGTCACCGCCTCCATCCGTCAAGCCTTACCCGCCGCTATCGCCGCTGAAAAACTCAACGTAGGGGACATAGTTGGAGGAATGGTCTCCCAAGTCCACTCGGAGCAGGTCGTAGTCACCATCATGCCTGCTCAACTTACCGCCCTTTTATCACTCAGTACACTCGCGAACCACCGTCAGACTGGTATCGAGGAACTACGAAAGGAATTGAAGATCGGCGAAAAGCTAGATGGACTGGTCGTTGTTTCGAAAAACCCTACTTCCGGTCTACTTGTATTGAGTACCAAGAGATCCAACCAGCCATCCTCATATGGGATTTCCAAAAACATCGTCTCGTTCGAATCCATCACCCCCGGAGAGATTGTCACTGGTAAAGTCGTCAAGCACGCTCCTAATGGTACGCAAATCGAACTTCCCAACGGCCTCACTGGAAAAGTACATCCATGCGATGCTACCGACGACTTGGGTCTCATTGCATCCGGTCATGGACCTCTTAATATCGATGATGAAGTCAAATGCCTCGTGCTCAAAGTCAACCCCCATACGAGGATTATCGACTTGTCAACCCGTCAATCTAGACTCGATCCGGAGAACGCTGGCGAGGTCGTCGACCGGGAGATTAGCTCGATCCAAGATCTGAAAGAAGGTCAGACCGTCAGGGGATTGGTCAAGAATGTTCAGAACGGACTATTCGTAGCACTAGGCAGGAGCGTAGTAGCAAGAGTCAAGATCAGGGAACTATTCGACGAGGTCAGTCATTTCCTTCCTTCGATTTTCAGAAGCTGATGTAGTAGTTTGTCAAAGACTGGCAATCACAGTTTGAAAACAATCAACTCGTCACTGGTCGAATTCTTTCTGTCGATCATAAGCAGAACTTTGTCGAAATGACCTTGAGAAAACACACTTCTAGTACCAAGAAAGCCGCTTCTCTCGCCTTGACCGATTTCGAAGTCGATCAAAAAGTAACTGCCACAGTCAAGAAGGTCGAGGAGTATGGTCTCTTCCTCAAGATTGACGGTAGTGATGTCAGTGGTCTGTGCCACAAATCCGAGGTATGTCCTTCATAATCTGAGATCAAGCAGAGACTGACGAACTAGATCTCGAACGACAAGAAGAGGGATGTCTCGAAAGCTCTCCAGGGGTTCAGAGAGGGTGATGCGGTCAAAGCCAAGATTGTCAAGATTGATCTTGAAAAGGGGAAAATCAACTTTGGTATCAAGCCCAAGTACTTTGAAGAAGAGGATGATGAGGATGATGAGGACGATGATGAGGAGGATGTGTTGAAGCTTGGCTCAGACGACGAGGAGTCTGCCGACGGGGAAATGGATGAGGATGACGAGGATGAAGCAGAGGAGGCAGACGAGCAGGAGGATGATGAAGAGGAGGACGAGGAGGACGAGGATGTCGATGTAGGTCATCCCCCAGTTTGTCAAGTCCTCGCTGATCAGGCAGGTCGATATGGCCGTCCCACCCATCACAAGCACCAAGTCCAAAGTCAAATCCGCACCCAAACCTACCGCATCCGCACTAAACGTATCAGGCGGATTTGACTGGTCCGGCCGAGCCCCTTCTCCCGCACCTTCCGCATCCGACTCTTCTTCGGACGAAGCTGAAGCTTCCTCATCCCGCAAGAAGTCCAAGTCGAAATCAAAAGGAGCGATCGATCTAGCAGCTACTGCCCCTGATGATTCTCGTCCATCCACCATATCCGAATTCGATCGAGCATTACTCTCTTCTCCTAATTCTTCCTTCATCTGGATCCAGTACATGTCTTTCCACCTCCAACTGCATGAAATTGAAAAAGCCAGGCAGATTGGAAGAAGAGCATTAGAAAAGATTAATTACAGGGAAGAAGAAGAAAAGTTGAATGTCTGGATGGCACTTGTCAACTTGGAGATTGGTTTCGGGAATGACGAGAGTTCAGACAAGATCTTCAAAGAGGCTAGTTCGTATAATGACTCGAGATTGGTTCATATGCGTTATGCCGAGGCACTACATGTTGCTGGAAAGGACGAGGTGAGCTACATTCATCTGGCGCGGCCAGTCATAGCTGACAAATACAGGCCGCCGAGGAAGTCTACAAAAAGACAGTCAAGAAGTTCGGTGCATACCCGGAATCATGGCTCAAATTCGCCGAATTCTACCTGAAGAAGGACGACGTCAAATCAGCTCGTGAACTCTTGCCTCGCAGTCTGAAAAGTCTCGACAAGACTCATCGTACGTTCACCTTGTCTATGACTGCAGTGGAAGAGAGGACAAAGCTGATAAGCAGATGTGGAGATGACTCAGAAAATGGCAGTCCTTGAATTCCGTCACGGAGACGCTGAACGTGGTAAGACCCTGTTCGAGGGGATCATCGATCGATACCCCAAAAAGCTAGATGTGTGGTCAGTGTACATTGATCAAGTTGCCAAAGCTGGAGATATCCAATCTGCTCGTGGGTTGTTTGATCGTCTACTGGAACAAAAGCAGAATGCAAAGAGGGCCAAGTGAGTCTTTTCGCCATTAGTGTGAGGATCAATGCTGATAGGTAGGTTCTTGTTCAAGAAATGGCTGAACATCGAGGTCCGAATTGGCGATGCTGCGGGTCAAGAGAGGGCCAAGACAAGAGCGAGGGAATGGGTCGCTGCTAATGCTAGACCCGCAGAGGAGGATGAGGATGAAGAGATGGAAGAGAGCGAGGACGAAGAGTAGTTGGTTCCCCTGTATTTACCTATATATTGCATTGCATCTTGTTTTGTCGCCCAGTGTTCTGGAGAAGCATTATAAGAAGAATCTATCTATGTCCGCCAATATGGATACAGTATTATAAGAGCCGGGTATCGCGTAATAAATATTAAAGGTCGATAGGCCTGTCTTGCTGATTAACGCTCTTTCTCCTCAAACCCTCTTCCACCCCTTCCTTGATCTCCGCCACTGTCTCTCCGCCTGCTTGATCCTTGTCAGGCTAAAATCATCAGCATCACATCACCAACGATCACCGAGATACGCACCTTCTGACTGATCCTCTGCCACATCATCATCATATTACTCGTCTTGCCACTGAATTCATCCACGCTCTTTCCTGCCGCTCTGGCCTTTTCGACATCAAACCACCCAGCCAAACTACACAATGGTGGTCGTTCACCATGCAATTGTCGTGTCAAGAATCCAGCTTCTTCCGCTTGTTTGCGATCGGCGAGCTTCACCTCTCGCCATTTCTGATGAGCCGAACTATATTTCTTGTCCCATTCATTCCGTTTTCCTAACCATTTATGAATTGCCCCATCTCCATGAACTTGGCCGATGAGTTCTCGTAGGTTCGGATTCAGAGCTGGGATTTGGTCTATCGACTCGAAAGGACGGATCTTGCCATGTGTCGATATACGCTCAGCGACAATGTGGGATTGACCAAATACAGGTTCTCGCCCCAAGACCGTGACCACACCTAATGTCGGTCCTTGATCGCCCTTGGCGCCGTCTGAATCAGTGATGGATGATTCAGACTCGCTGGATCCCCCAGCTTCCGATTGGACGTCGTCTTCATCCATGTCCTCCTCGTTGGCCATATGAGCAGACGAAGAGGTAATGATGGGTTGGGTGAGGTCCAATTGGGATCCAGCGGTAGAACCGACGGTGGAGGGTACGGTACTGGCGGCAGTTTCCGAAAAGCTCTGCCGTCGACTGATCGCGGGTGAGGATGTAAGGTCTGTCTGGGTGAATGGGCGGGGTTTGGGCTCAATAGGCGAGACCCCACTCGTCGAGCTGGTCTGTGCGGTATTCGATCTGGATGGATCGCGAGACTTGTGCTGCTGTTTGTGATGTCCGTTGACTTTTCTGTCAAGAGCTTTGGATGCTGCAGTATATGCCCAAATATTGAAACTGCCTGTTAGCTCACGGAAACCGCACGACCCAGCTAGCTCACTTGGCACAGGCTCGATACATGTACTTGGCGCTTTTCGTGATAGCCAGCGTCGGAACCACATGACAGCACCCCTCGTAGATCTGTAGATGTACTCGAGTAGCTTTGTACTTGTCAATCATGGCTCTTTGGTCGGGATACTGGGAGAGCGTAGTTGATGATGGCACGTATGTGGTTGGGTTTGCCGCTTTATACGCTAGGTACATGATCCACTTGGTCAGTTCGTCTCTCAAATCTGAATATCGGAAGCTTACTTCGTCCCGCAGTAGTTCGCCACCTCCTCCGGTCTGATTGTCAGCTTTAAACGCTTCTGTCACAGTCAGCGCAGCAGCTTACTATTAGTAGAGGGCATAAGCCTCCGAGCGAACCAAGATTGACAGGCGAGACCAAAGGGTGGCTCAGCAGATTGTTTGGACTGCCATTAGCTCGACAACGAGAAAAAGCCCAATGGAGCGACTCACCAGTACATCTGTACCTGCTCGTCAAAGTGGGCTTCCGACCCATCTGGCATCGTCACTGTAATCCCATCCCCAGGGGCAGGCGGCCAAGCGACACTCGGCTTGTAATGGAATCTAGCGATCAGCTCAATCAATTTAGACGACCAGAGCTGACATACCCGGTATTAGGTATAAAATCTCCCCCGTCCCATCCACCGATACTAGGCATACTGTGTGTCAAGTCGACCCAGGGGCTGATCAAACTAGCTCCAGCGGGCATGGGTAGACCCATCTCCCGAATGATGATGAGAAGCGAGACGACCATACCGGCACCTGCTGAATCGCCCATGAAGATGATTGACGTGGGTAAGATTGGGGTGTGGGTATTTGGTGGTGGGTCTATTAGGTATAGGTAGGAAGCTAGTGCGTCGAGGATACCGCAGGGCTGTCAATCAGCTTGAGTCCAACAACCACACTATTGAGCTTACGAAGGGATACTGAGGAGCTAAGCGGTAGGCAGGAGCGAAGGCTCGAGCTCCTGCTTTTCTGGCATGTCGTTGGATCTGGTACCGGTGCGTATCGAGCGATGAGAAGAAGTATGCCCCACCTAAGAGAGGTCAGCTTTCAGTCGGCTTCCAGTGAGATGGTTTCGAGCCCAGAAAGGGTCCCGACCCGACATACCATGGATGTATAAGATGACACGGTCGCTGGTGACCTCTGCGCCCGAATTATCCTTTATACTCCCCCCGGTGCCAGCTCGGGTCGGTATGTAGCCATGTAAATGAGGATGTTTAGACACCTTGGGAGCTTTATCCGGGTTATTGACCGATGTCCGTCTTAGATAGTCCTTTTGCATCTACGCAAATCAGCTGACAATCATGAAACAGCCGTGATAGCTGACCTCTATCCACTCTCCTTCTAGCTCTCTCCCACGTATACGCCACCACTGGTCTCCTCCAATCAGCTTCAGGCCACCTCCCTGCACTCCATCCGGTCCATATGTACCGAGATGTCTCGACAGTATATCCTCAGCTCGAGTAATCGTAGTTTCAGGTATACGGACCACATCCCTCTTCACCCAGGCTACAAATCAGCGGCAGCTCAGAGGAGCTACACAAACAGCTTACGTGAATTGGGCACCCTCATCGCCGTGAATGCCTGAACCTCCTCCACGCCATGGTGACTCGCAAACTCCAAAAATCGCCTGACCACCTTCAACCCTTCCTCGTAACTCAGCTCATTTTCAGGTCCACCGCCTGGTCCTCCGTCTGTCAGGGATTTCTTCGAGTTTGCTTTTCTTGATTTACGGGCGAATAAGTGTGAGAAGAATGTTGATATGACTGTTGGTGTTGTAGCTATAGCCACTGATGGTGTGCCGAATTGGGGCATAGTGATGAGTATAATAGCAACCTGAAATGTTGATCTCTGGATTGATTGTCTGACGTTATCTTTGGAATCAGAGTGATCGAGAAATGAAGGCGCATCTACCGGAAGAGGATATTCTGGGTGCGTGCCTGACATTGACGTGGCAATATATCACCAGATAAAGTCATTCCTTATCACTCCGCCCTTCCCCTCTGATCATCAGTTTCAGCTTGGACCTCCTTTCTTTGACTTTTTCGACTCGTTCTCTTATCTATATACACAGAGGGGTAGCAAGGAATATTGCTCTCACTTCATATAGATACATAAAAGATGGCAGAACAACAATCAGTCATTCAGCAAGCAGGGGACGCCGTCAACAAGGTAGCAGAGTCTGTCGCTCAGACTTTGAACTTTGGAGACAAGGAAGCAGTCGTCGGCAACCCAGGCGAGCTGACTGAACAAGTAGGCTGAAGGAGTGAGCTGACGGATAGACCTACCCACGCTCTACATTGACGAGAAAGCTGGTTCCGATACCGAAGGAAACGGTTCATCCCTATCCCCTTTCGCAACCCCTCTAGGAGCTTATCAGTCATTGAACCCAACACCCGTCTCTGATGCGACCCCAGCAGCAGTCGCCAACTTCATGGTCCGAAAGCCAGACAGTGTTGAGAGGAACGAATGGGTCGAACTCAGTGCTAGTGCCAAGAAGAAGTTGATCAAGGTCGTCGAGGGATGGAGGAAGAAGGAGGCCAAGATGGCTAAAGAGGGAGAGAGGCTCGAGAAGGAGAAGAAGGATGCGGAGGAACGTGATAGGCAGAGGAGAGAAGAGGCCAAGAGTGTCGTCCTTGTTGACGATGGTTCAAAAGGAGAGGCCAAGAAGGTGAGCATTGTGTATTGTTTCGATGTAAAGGAGGGCTGACGGGATAGACCAAACTACATGCTGTTCCCGACCTTGTTGGAAGCCGAGTACGACTACAAGGATGGGTCCACCGATTCCGACCTCAAAAGACCAACTTTTTCATCCTACTACGAGATGGTACCGCCATGACACAATGTATCCTCACTGGCGATTGTATCAAGACGGTCGAGGCTTTGGACTTGACAACGGAAAGTACGGTCGAGATTGTTGGAAAGGTCGAAAAGGTCAAGGATGGACAGACTGCCCCAGGTGGTGTCGAGATCATTGTCGACTACTGGAAGATTATTGGTCTTGCTCCAGGTGGAAAGGAGGCATTCGAGAGTATCATCCAGCCCGTATGTACCCCTTTTCAGTTTTGATCAATGAGCTGACGACCAGGATATGGACAACTCGAAGCGTGCCGATCTACGACATCTCGAGCTACGAGGAGAGACAGCGACCGCCGTCATGCGATTCCGAGCCCTTTTACTCCGATCTTTCCGAGAACGATTCAACGATCGACGAGTATCAGAAGTCACTCCCCCTTGTTTGGTCCAGACCTCAGTCGAGGGTGGTTCGACCTTGTTTGAATTCGATTATTATGGCGCCAAGGCATACTTGACTCAGAGTAGTCAACTTTACCTCGAGACCATGTTGCCTAGTTTGGGAGATGTTTACTGTATCCAAGAGAGTTTCCGAGCCGAGAAGAGTTTGACTCGACGGTGAGTCGTGAGAATGAGGCTGCAGCAACAAGCTGACATCCCAGACACTTGTCAGAGTACACTCATCTCGAGGCCGAGCTTGTTTTCATCACCTTCAAGGATCTCCTTGACCATCTCGAGAGCATCGTACGTTTCACGCTGCGCTCAGAAATGGGCCTATGCTAACAACCAGATCTGCGATGTCGTCGACAACCTGCTCGCCGACCCCGTCGCTGCCCAGATCATCAAGACTCTCAACCCAGAATTTGTCGCTCCTCAACGACCTTTCCTCCGACTCGACTACCGAGATGCCATCAAGTACCTCGCCGAACACGGTATCAACAAAGAAGACGGAACCCCCCACGTCGACGGGGACGACATTGCCGAGGCCGCCGAACGAAAAATGACCGACAAGATCAACCGCCCAATCATGCTCGTTCACTTCCCTAAACACCTTAAATCATTCTACATGCCTGGTCTACAAGATGATCCCAACTATACCGAGAGTGTCGATATCTTGGTTCCTGGTGTCGGTGAGGTCGTTGGTGGAAGTATGAGGATTAGTGATTTGAAGGAATTGGTAGCTGGTTACAAGAGGGAAGGAATCCCAATGGAGCCATACTACTGGTTCACCGATCAGAGAAAGTACGGTACCACAGAGCACGGAGGTTACGGTCTTGGTGTTGAGGTAAGCTCATTCGAGCCTGATCGACAAGGACAAAGCTGATGCAACATAGCGATTCCTAGCGTGGATGCTTGGAAGGTTCACTGTACGAGAATGCAGTCTGTACCCCCGATACATGGGGCGAGCTACCCCATGATTTGACCCCCATTATATATAGTATTCGGGTACAATTGTGAATAGATCGATACATGCATATACATTGTTCGATCCGTGTGATATATGGTTAGTCTAGACTTAGGTAGGCGAAGGTGCAATACTCCGCGGGAAAGGAAGAACGCGTCGTGACGTCGAGTTCAACTTGCAAATCCACCCTTTAGACTCGGTACACTGTACATCCATGATGGATTCAGAACAGCTATTCCACGGCTCGCAGATAGAGCTCCTCATCCCATCCTATTCATCATGTCCTGCGCAACCAGAGGATCCGTCGTCGTCTTCGTGGTGGACAGACGCTCAGAACTCAAGGACGAGAGATACGGCTTATTTAGGTAGGTCGGGATGAATTACCTCGAAAGGGGAGGCTGACACTTCAGATGAGCAGCTCGAATACTATGTCGGCCTTGCTGTCGATGATGGCTCACATGGGAGGGGGCCATCACACGAACTCAAGCATTTCCTGTCTCGTCTCCAGGTACTTGCAACGTCCCATTGAGAAGAAGCTCGAGCTGACCAGTAGCTCACTATGACCGCTTCATTCCTCCCGACCATGACTCGAAACGTATCCCAACCCAATACCGCTACTCGAAGCAATACAAACACCCTCCAAGCACCCGAAACAACTCCACGACCTAACGATGCCAACCTCGATTTCCCACCTGTCACGCCCATGCCTCAGCCTAGTGTCAAAGATGGAGAAGAGCAATATGCAGCTGCTGAAGGACAGGTGGTTTGGGAAGGACAGATTACGGACAAACACAAGTTGTTTAAAGGGGAGGCAGGGGGTTGGGTAGCAGTCTGGAAAGGGGAGGTCAAGATTGGTGAGTCCCTTGCAGAGGCTCTGATGATACCGGAGCTGATGAAGTATAGAGTACATGCGAACCAATATTCGTGATCCTGTACTAGCCTTGACGGCCTCTGTGACCCTGCGGGACGCACCAGTCAAACAAGGCCACAAGAGGGGGAACTTCAGTATCGACACAGTATCGACAAGGACAGGAGGAGATGATTTCGAGGAGGAAGAGGGCGATTATGGCGGTGATGGACTTGCTCGCTTGAATCAATTTGATCTCCTGGGTGGACTTGTAGATGGTACGTGGATTATCACTTGTACAACAACCACATGCTGACCTTCAGACTCGGTTGGTCTGCCTGCGGCTCGTCTAGGTCAGAGGATGAGGCAGGACCTCTCCATTCCCGAAATTTCCTCTCGCTCGGTCCCTCCCCTATCTCCGATGACCAACTCGCAAACGCCCCAGACGTCTTCTCCATCATGGCTAACCGGGGACCGTTCCGACCCAACACCTTCCTCGACAACATTACGCAAGTCTTATCGGCGGGTACTAGCCATGCACTCTGGTCTGAATGTCCGAATGAGAGCTTTATGTCTACCCCAACTCCTCCCCACCTCGGCCAGCGATGACGACGAGAACGAGGGAGAGAAGAAGATGGTACTCTGTATCGAGATCGTCAATCCCGAGCACGAGGGAATGGCATTCGAAGTCGAAGCTGTCAATATCGAAATATCGGGCAATGGAGGTAAAGCGACTGCCGAGCTAGTCTGTCAACCTGGTCATCAAGCTGGAGACGACTTGTTCCCTATGCGATTGCAGC
>Ga0308160_10008028_pt1 | contig 10338 bp, 9 predicted proteins | sample PhyFR1_FD_201036 | JGI IMG/M metagenome (GOLD analysis project Ga0308160, IMG submission 201036) | Phyllosphere microbial communities from UC Gill Tract Community Farm, Albany, California, United States - DLSLF.R1 | ecosystem: Host-associated > Plants > Phyllosphere > Unclassified | place: USA...
CAACAACGAGGTGTGGTGGGGCAAGCGGGTGCGAGAGCACTCCTGGCAATTTCCGCAAGGGGGTATCAAATACGGCGAGACGCCGGAACAGGCGATGTACCGCGAGCTCGAGGAGGAAATCGGCCTGCGTCAGGAGCACGTCAAGATCGTGGGCCGCACCCGCGACTGGTTGCGCTACGAAGTGCCGGACCACTTCATCAAGCGCGAAGTGCGTGGTCACTACCGCGGCCAGAAGCAGATCTGGTTCCTGCTGCGCATGGTGGCCCGCGACAATGACGTCAACCTGCGCCTGACGGATCATCCTGAATTCGACGCCTGGCGCTGGCACGACTACTGGGTGCCGCTGGACGTGGTGATCGAATTCAAGCGCGACGTCTACCAGCGTGCTTTGCAGGAACTGTCGCGCTTCCTGACCTGGCCGGCCAATGGCGAACGGCGCCACACGTCGCGTTACCTGCGCCAGCCGCACGAGCGCCGCAGCCAGAACGGCAACAGCCAGTCGGCCAGGCCGGCACCGAACGCCAGCAGCAAGGCGGTGGTGGCGGCCAGCAAGGCAATCGCCGATGCCTCATGCAGCGCCAAGATGGTGCTGGCGCGTGACAAAGAGTGAGAATTCGCTACCAGAAGTAGCGTAGATGCAACACAAGAAAGGCAAGCGCGGCATAAACGCCACTGCGCTTGCCTTTTTGCATTCTAGATTGCCATCGTTGCAAGCTTGCGAAGTAGAATCATCGGCATCGTGATTCCGGACACGCACCCATGAAACTCGCTTCCGCCCTGGCGTTCGCCTTTTCCCTGTTGCCCCTGGCCGGCCATGCCGACGAGGCCCCGAAGTGCCTCTACGCCGAAGTGGCCAGGCTACCGATCCGTTATGTGGGCGAAGGCCTGGCGCCGGCGGTCGACGGCAGCATCAACGGCATGCCCGCCACCATGCTGGTCTCCACCGGCGGCTTCGAGACCGAACTGACCATGAACGGCGCCACCCGGCTCGACCTGTCGCTGCAGATGACCGGGCGCTCGGCCGAGGGCATCGGCGGCTGGACCCGCCTGTACGGCGCACGCGTGAAGGAAGTCGTGCTGGGACCGACGAAGAGCCGCCGCGCCATGGTCCTGCCCGTCATCGGCGACGCCAACCTCACGCCGGCCTTCGACGCCATGGTCGGCGCGCCCTTCCTGCTGCAGGCGGACCTCGAAGTGGACCTGCAAGCCAAGCAGATCCGCTTCTTCCGCGCGCGCGACTGCGACAAGACCGGGCTGACCATCTGGAAGGAAGACACGGTCATCGTGCCCTTCGATTTCAATTCCGACACCAGCCCAAACCCGCACTTCACGGTGCTGGTCAACGGCAGCAAGCTCGATGCGGTCATCAGCACCGGCGCCCACCACACGGGCATGACCGCGCGCGCCGCCAAGCGCCTCGGCATCGACCTGAAGGGCCCGAACGTCAAACCGGCGGGTTACCTGGTCGGCATCGGCTCGGAACGCGCGCCGCAATGGACCTCCGTCTTCAAGTCCATCAAGATCGGCGACGAAACGATCAACGACGCCGAGATCGGCATCTTCGACAGCCAGGGCGAGATCGACACCGATCTCGTGCTCGGCCAGGACTTCCTGCGCGCCCACCGCGTGTTGTTCGCGATGAGCCAGCGCAAGCTCTACATCGCCTACACCGGCGGCACGCCGTTCAGCCGCGGCACCGGCCTGGAACCCTGGATGCGCGCCGAGGCCGAAGCCGGCAATCCCGACGCCCAGTACACGGTGGCCCGGATGTACGGTAACGGCCGCGGCGTCGCGCGCGACAAGGCGCAAGCCGATGCCTGGCTCGACAAGGCGGCCGCCGGCGGCGAGCCGCACGCCAACCTGATGATCGGCCGCCGCTTGCTGCAGACCGGCCATGCGCTGGACGCCATTCCGAAACTGCAGGCCGGCCTCGACAAGCTCCCGGCCGAGCGTTACGCGCCGCTCTGGCTGTACAACGCGCGCGTGCGCAACGGCGAGGCCGATCTGGCCAAGAGCGAGCTGCAGGCCAGCCTCAAGAAACAGAAGGACGACGACTGGCCGCTCCCGATCGCCGAGTTCTACCTCGGCAAGCTGGACGCCGCCGGCCTGCTCGACCAGGCCGGCAAGGACCCGAAGACCGCCCGCGCACACAGCTGCCAGGCCAACGGCTACATGTCGGAATGGTATGCCGCGCAGGGCGACAAGGCGCGTGCGGAATCGCTGATGGTGTCGGTGCGGGCACATTGCGGCGCGCCGAAGCCGCCGGTGGCCGCCAACGCACCCGCACCCGCCGACAAGGACAACAAGGACAACACGCTGTAATGAAACACACCCACCTGATCCGGCGCCTCGCCGCCGCCGCCCTGCCTTGCCTGCTACTGGCCCAGCCGGCCCAGGCCCAGGACGCGTCTCCGGCCTCGAGCTGCAACTACCAGGAAATCGCGCAACTGCCGCTGCGCTACGCCGGCCTTTCCCTGCAGCCGGCCGTGGCCGGCGTCATCGACGGCGTGCCTGCCGTCATGCTGGTCGATACCGGCGCGGACGGCAATTACCTGACCATGACCGCGACCATGAAGCGCGACCTGCCGCTGCGGGTCACGCTGAGCCATATCGTGGGCATCAGCGGCAAGTCGCGCCTGTACACGGCGCGGCTGAAGGATTTCGCGGTCGGCCCGATCAGCAGCCCGGGGAGGAAGGAACTGCCCGTCATCAAGTCGATGGCGTCCACGCCGGGCTACGACGCGATCGTCGGCGCCCCCTTCCTGCTGCAGGCCGACTTCGAAATCGACCTACATGCCAAGCAGATCAAGTTCTTCCGCGGCCAGGGTTGCGAACGCACGCCGCTCAACTATTGGGAAGAACCCGCGACCGACCTGCCGTTCGCGCGCACGGACGAGCACGACCCGAACCCGCATTTCAAGATCCTCATCAACGGCAAGGAAGTCGATGCGATGATCGATACCGGCGCCTCGACCACGGTCATGACGCTGGAAGCGGCCACGCGCATCGGCATCGACGTCAAGGCGCCGGGGGCCCGCGCGCTCGGCGAAAGCAGCGGCATCGGCACCAAGCGCGTTCCGCGCTGGAGCGTCCCGGTCCAGTCGCTGCAGATCGGCGAGGAGAAGAGCGGCAACGTGCAGCTCGGCGTGATCGATGCGCAATCCGAATACATGCCGGACATCCTGCTGGGCCAGGACTTCCTGCGCACCCACCACGTGCTGTTCGCCATGAGCCAGAAAAAGCTGTACGTCGCCTATGTCGGCGGCGAGATCTTCCCGACCTCGAACCGTATCGAACCATGGGAAATCGCGGAAGCCGAAGCCGGCAATGCCGATGCCCAGTTCTTGCTGGCCACCGCCTACCGGCATGGCGCCAGCTCGGCGCAGGACCTGGCCAGGTACCGGGACTGGCTGGACAAGGCGATCGCGCAGGGCCATCCGCATGCCAGGCTGCTCCTGGGACGCCAGCAGATGGTGGACGGCAAAATTGCCGAGGCCATACCCCTGCTGCGCGCGGCACTCGACCAGATGCCTGACGAACGCATTGCGCCGATGTGGCTGTACAACGCACGCGTGCGCCGCGGCGAGACCGAACTGGCCACGCGCGAACTGGAAACGGCCTACACGGCCCAGCAATACGACGACTGGCCGACACCGCTCGTGCACTTCTACCTGGGCAAGGCCAGCGCCCCCCAGGTATTGGAGGAAGCCGCCAGGGAACCGCACGTCGCCCACGAGCGTACCTGCCTGGCGACCACCCTGATGGCCGAATGGCATGACGCGCGCGGCGACAAGGCGCAAGCCGCGCCCTTGCACGCCAGCCTGCGCGCCCACTGTGCCGCACCGGATGGGGCGAAGACAGTCGCCAGCGCCGCCCCATGAAACTCATCGCCCGGCGCCAGGGCCGTACCGACAAGCTCGACCTGCTGCGCTGCATCCGCCGCGACGGCAGCGAGACCTCGACCGCGATGCCGCGCCAGGGCATCCTGCCGCACGACCTGGTGCATTACGTGGTCGAGTCGGCACTGGGCTGGCGCCATGGCTTCCTGGGCATGGTGGCGGCCGGCGCCGACATCGGCTGGACCATGGCCCAGACCCACGATCCGGCCAGCGTGAATGTAGCCGACCAGGCGATCCACGCCGAAGCCGTGGTCGAAAGCCTGCAGGCGCAGCTGTGGAGCGCGGCCTTCGACAAGGCCCTGTTCCTCGAGGGCGTGCGCAGCGCCTGCGAGGTGCGCGGCCGGAGCAGGCCGCAGCTGCCCGAAGGCTGCGGCGCGGCGATGTTCGACCAGGCGCTGGCGCTGAACGCGCGCTGGCAGCAGGTGCCCTTCCACGGCAGCCTGGAACTGGAGATGCCCGGCGTATAAACGGCCGGCGCGCTACAATGGTGCCTGTTTCTTTTGCAGGCACCATCATGTTTACCCCCTCTTCCCACGACGTCCGCCGCTTTTTCTGCGAGGCCCTGCGCAAGCGCCGCGCCGGCGAAATCCTGACCCCGATGGATGCGATCGCGGCCGACTGGATCGACCACCATCCCGAATACCACGAGGCGCTGTCCGACGCCGAGGAAGCGGTCGCGCGCGACTACTCGGTCGAGGGCGGCCAGCCGAATCCCTTCCTGCACCTGTCGATGCATTTGTCGATCACCGAACAGGTCTCGATCGACCAGCCGCGCGGCATCCGCGCCGCCTTCGAGGGGCTGGCGGCGCGCATCGGCGAGCATGAGGCGCACCACCAGATCATGGAATGCCTTGGCGAGATGATCTGGTCGGCGCAGCGCCATAACACGCAGCCGGATACCGAGGCGTATGTGGAGTGCGTGCGCAAGCGTATCCGCTGACCCGCTTCAACGCGGCGCGGCCAGTTGCTCGCGCTCGACCTGCCTGCCGCCCACCCACAGCGTGACGATGCTGTCGTAGGCCCGGGTATCTTCCAGCGGCGAACGCTTCATGAGGAGCAGGTTGGCCTGCTTGCCCGGCTCGATCGTGCCGACCCGGTCGTCGATGTGGAAGGCGCGCGCATTGTTGATGGTGGCGGCGCGGAAGATCTGGGCCGGCGACATGCCGGCATCAAGCAACTGCTGCATCTCCAGGTAGCCGTTCAGGCCCGGCAGGTTGCCGTAGGTCGGCGACGACGGCGTATCGGTGGCGAACAGGAAGTTGGCGTCGCGTTTGGCCAGGTAGGCCACGACCCGGCGCAGGCGTTTCAATACCACCTCGCTCGATTCCAGCATCTCGTGATCGCTGGCCCCTTCCGCCAGCTCTTCCTTGAACCAGCGGCCCGCCGGGGTCGCGAACCAGTCCGCCAGGGCGCCAGGGACCACCTTGCGCACGCGCGGGTCGCGCAGGTAGTCGGGTTTGAAATAGGCATCCAATCCGGCCAGCACCTGCATGGTCGGCTGGTAGCCGATGCGCTCGTCGGCAACGCGATCGAGCAGCACGCGGATCTCGTCCGGCAGTCCGGGTTGCTTGTCCAGGCTGCCCCAGTGCCACATGCCGTGGGCCAGCACGTCGACGTGGCCGTCGACCGCGAACTTCTGGGCTTCGAAGGAATTCGCATGGGTCACCAGCACCAGGCCATCGGCTTGCGCGGTGGCGCGCACCTCGGCATACATGGCGGGGCTCATCACCGGCAGCTTGCGCTCCTGCCCGAAGCCGCGTTCGAAGTGGGTCTTCACGCACACCGCGCCGCTCGCCTTGATGCGCGCCACGCCGGCCCGCACGGTATGGTCCTCGGGGCGATAATCGGGCGGCACCGTGGTCGGCTGGGCCGGATCGTAGACCGTGTTGGGAAAGGTCTTGAAGCGCTGCGCCGGGGAGAGGAAGGACATCGGGTAGCCGTTCGCCATCACCAGCGGCTGGCCGCAATGGAACAGGTCGGGATGCAGGGGTGCGGCACGGAAATCGTCCACGACCTTGTTGTCGGCCAGCGCCAGGTCGATGACCGTCGTGTAGCCGTAATACAGGAAGGAACGCGGCAGCTGGCGGTAATAGGCCTCGGCCAGCGCGCGCTGGCCCTGGATCTGCTCCACGCTCATGCCCGGCACCGCGTGCAGGTGGACATGGGAATCGATCAGGCCGGGCGTCAAATAGTAACCCTGGCCGTCCACGCGGCGCGCCCCGGCCGGCATGCGCTGCGCCGCTCCACGCTGGACGGCGGCGATCCGGCCGTCCTTGACCAGCACGCTGCCGGGCTCGATGCGGTCAAGCTTTTCGGGCGAGACCAGCCTGACATTGGTGATCCAGACGGCGTCTGGAGCCTGAGCGGCCGGGTCGGCTGCGGCGGCAGGCTGCGGCAGTGCCGCCTGCACGGCCAGCAGTGCGGCGAAAACGATGTTGTACTTCATGCGGGACTCCGGATGGTTCGTCGATACGGGAGTCCCCAGTCTGGCGCCGCCGCTACCAGCCGGCGCCGCAGATCATGATCCGGGACCTGAAACGGCGGGTTCCACGGGCATGGCCGGGTCCCGATTCATGATCCGGGACCCGGCCTGGCGCCGGAATCCGCCCGGCGTCACCCCGGTATGCACCTTGAATACCCGGTTGAGGGCACTCTTGCTGTTGAAGCCGGCGGCGAAGGCCAGGTCGAGGATGGTCTCGTCCGCCTGCGCCGGATCGTGCAGTGCGCGCTTGAGCGCCTCGACCCGGTGGCGGTTCAGATAATCCTGGAAGTTGGCGCCGCAGGCGCTGTTGATCAGCTGCGAAAGCTCGTGCGGCGTCATGGCCAGGTGCGCCGCCAGCGTTTCCAGTTTCAGCTCGCCGTCGCGCCAGGGCTGATCGCCATCCATGCAGGTTTCCAGGCGCGCCAGGAATGCGTCGCGCTGGGCCTCGGGCAGTGCCCGGTCGCCGTAGCGCGGCTTCGGTTCGGGCTCAGGTTCGGATGCGGGCAGCGGGATCGGGACCTGCACCGGTGCAGGCATGCGGTAACCCAGCGGCTGGCGGATCGCCAGCCAGCCGGTCGCGTACAGGAAATACAGCAGCACCAGCGCGCCGACCTCGTCGGAAGACAGAGGCAGCGCCACGGGCGCAAGGTCGAGCGCAAACGCGGCCACGCTCAGCGCGCCGCCCACCAGCCAGATGCCCAGCAGGCGGCGCAGGCCGGCCGCCAACGGGTGGCCGGCCGCCCGCGCGACCAGCCGGTAGCAGGCGCGCAGATAGGCCAGGAACCCCAGCAGCTTGACGGCCGCCGCCAGGACGATGGTCCACGGCGGCCCGTCCAGGCTTCGCATCCAGGCCAGCTTGGCGCTGGCGGACTGCAGGTAGAACGGCAGCAGGGCCAGCGTGACCAGGGCCAGCGGCAGGAAGTGCAGCAACTGGCGCCGGGTAAAGGGCTGGCCGGACAGCGTGCTGCGCAGGTAGAGGTAGAGCAGCGGCCCGGTCGCCAGGCCGAGCGGCAGGACCGCGAGCGCGCTGTGCGGATAGACGCCGTACAAGCCCTGGATGCCGAGCCAGGCATGACCGACCACGGCGCTGCACAGCAGCAGGAGCAGCGCCAGCAGCACGTTGGCGGCCCGCATATTGGCGGTACGTACATCGGGCCGGCGCGCGGCCAGCGACAGCAGCGCGACGGCAAGGAACAGGCCCTGGCCGATCGCCAGCAGGAACAAGCCGGACAGGATGGTGGTCATCCTGTCATTCTGCCAAAATCAGCCGAGCTTGTCGTCGGCCACGTGATAGCGCGGATCTTCCGGCAGGTTCACTTCGATCATGTCGCGCGCCCGCTCCAGCAAATCGCGGCAATCCGGGCTGAGGTGGCGCAGGTGCAGGCGCTTGCCGGCATTCCGGTAGCGCTCGGCCAGGCTGTCGATCGCCTGGATCGCCGAGTGATCGACTACGCGTGCACGGCGGAACTCGATCACCACGTCCTGCGGGTCGTCCTTGGGCGAAAACAGCGCCTGGAAGCCCGAACTTGATGCGAAGAACAGCGTCCCTTCCAGCTCGTACACCTTCCAGCCCTGCGCATCCACACCCGTGGTCACGCGGATCTGCCTGGCGTGCTGCCAGGCGAACACCAGCGCCGACACGATCACGCCCGCCACCACCGCGGTGGCCAGGTTGAACGCCAGCGTCACGCCGGCCACCAGCACGATCACCAGCGCGTCCGCGCGCGGCACCTTGCCGAACAGGCGGAACGTGCCCCATTCGAAGGTCTTCTCGCACACCACGAACATCACGCCGATCAGCGCCGCCAGCGGGATCTGCTCGATCACCGACGAACCCACCAGGATAAAGGAGAGCAGGAACAGCGAGGCGCAGATGCCGGACAGGCGGCCGTAGGCGCCGTTGCCGACGTTGATCATGCTCTGGCCGATCATCGCGCAACCGCCCATGCCGCCGAAGAAGCCGGTGACCACGTTGGCCGCGCCCTGCGCCAGGCTTTCGCGATTCGGCTGGCCGCGCGTATCGGTGATCTCGTCGACCAGGGTCAGCGTCAGCAGGGTCTCGATCAGGCCGACGCCGGCCAGCACCAGCGAATACGGGAACACGATCTTCAAGGTCTCGACGTTGAACGGCACGTCCGGCACGTGGAAGTCGGGCAGGCCGCCGGCGATCGAGCCGAGGTCGCCCACGGTCCGGGTGTCGATGTGCAGCACGCGCGCCAGCAGCGCCACCGCCACGATGCCGACCAGCGTGGCCGGCACGGCCTTCGTGATGCGCGGGGTGAGGTAGATGATCGCCATCGTCAGCGCCGCCAGGCCGAGCATGGTCCACAGCTGGGCGCCCTGCATCCAGGCACCCCCGGCCTTGAAGTGCTCGAACTGGGCCACGAAGATGACGATGGCCAGGCCGTTCACGAAGCCGAGCATGACGGGATGCGGCACCATGCGGATGAACTTGCCGAGCCGCGCGGCGGCGAACAGCATCTGCAGCACGCCCATCAGGATGATGGCGGCGAACAGGTATTGCGTGCCGTGCTGGACCACCAGCGCGACCATGACCACGGCCAGCGCACCGGCCGCGCCCGAGATCATGCCGGGGCGGCCGCCGAAGGCCGAGGTAATGAAGGAGAGCAGCACCGCGGCGTACAGGCCGGTCAGCGGGGAGACGTGGGCCACCAGCGCAAAGGCGATGGCTTCCGGGACCAGCGCCAGTGCGACCGTCAGGCCGCTCAGCACGTTGGTCTTGACGTGAGAAGGTGAAACGTTGGACAAAACGGCAACTCCATTCAATGCGGCGCTGACGCGCCAAAAAATAAAATCCCCCCAGGCCAGCATGCGGCGTGGGGGGATCCGGGCTGAGCCCGAGGATGCCGTGATTATAGGCGCTGCATATTATTTGCGCACGACCAGCGGTCCGGGCAAGCCATGCAGGTAGGCCGCGACGTCGGCCATGTCCTGGTCCGACAGCGGCTGGGCCATGCCGGCCATGATCGCGTTGTTACGGCCGTTCATGACCTTGTCGCCGCGCTTGTAGGCGCTCAGGGCATGCGCCAGGTAGTCGGCGTGCTGGCCGGCCAGCTTCGGGTAGCTCGGGTCGATCGGGGTCTTGTAGTCGGCGCCGTGGCAGGAGGCGCAGTTGTACTTCTTGGCCACTTCGGCGCCGCGCGCCGGGTCGCCGCCGGCGGCAGCCGAGAGCGAGAAGGCGCCGCAGGCCAGCGCGATGATCAGTTTTTTCATGGCGTCCCCGGGTCTCATTTGTTCGGCGTGGCGGCCGACTGGTTCGCGTAGTAGGCGGCGATGTCGGCGATGTCCTGGTCGGACAGGCTGGCGGCGATGCCGCGCATCGACGGGTGCTTGCGGTCGCCCTTCTTGTAGGCGTTGAGCGCGGCTTCGATGTACTTGGCGGACTGGCCGCCGATCATGGGAACCTGGTAGACCTCGGGGAAGGTGGCCTTGTAGCCGGGGATGCCGTGGCAGCCGATGCATTGTTCGATCTTGTTCGGGGCCGCCTTCGGGTTGGCGACGATATCCGCCGCGCCGGCCGCGGGCATTACGCCAGCCGCGCCGGCGGCCAGGCCGAGCAGGAGTACCGCTAAAGATTTTTTCATGGTTGGGCAATCGTAAGGTTGGATCGATACCGCACTGCACAAAAACTTAGCATTTGTACTACGACCGAACGATTCTATATGAGAAATATGGCCCAGTCTACAAAGCGGCCCGCCTGCCATCGCCAGGGACTTGGCATATACTCATTGGCATTTTCCCACCCTCGCGAATGCCCATGCCCGCTCCCCGACGCTTCGAAGGCAGCGACAACTACGTCGCCACCGATGACCTGAAACTGGCGGTGAACGCCGCCCTCACCCTGGCCCGGCCGCTGCTGATCAAGGGCGAACCCGGCACCGGCAAGACCATGCTGGCCGAGGAAGTCGCCGCCGCCCTCGGCATGCCGCTGCTGCA
>Ga0308160_10008029_pt1 | contig 10338 bp, 19 predicted proteins | sample PhyFR1_FD_201036 | JGI IMG/M metagenome (GOLD analysis project Ga0308160, IMG submission 201036) | Phyllosphere microbial communities from UC Gill Tract Community Farm, Albany, California, United States - DLSLF.R1 | ecosystem: Host-associated > Plants > Phyllosphere > Unclassified | place: USA...
CATGTCGACAATTCCCTCCCGTACAAGTTTGTTCAGTTTGTGGATACAAAGGCAAGTATCAGTGTTTGAAATGTGGGAATAGGTATTGTGATTTGGGGTGTAAAGTTACTCATGATGAGAGTAGGTGCGAGAGGAGATAAATAACGGCGACTGAGTTTTCGGAGTCTTCGTAAGCATGTTGTTGTACCTACTCTTCACCCGCATTGTTTGTACACAGGTGTCCTGCGCGAAGAGGGAGCTAGAGAGGCGAGAGTGTACGATTGACGATCCGATGAGAGTGAATTCGCGAACGACTCACCAAAATGCTCGTCGTTTCTTTGAGCTAACCTTCCTCGCTCCCATCTCCTCTCATTGCCCCTACATACCCACAAGCTACTTCTGCGCTCTCATCTCGCGAGCTCTGTCGTCAGCGCGCGAGAGTAGCCGAATCTGAAGGAGGTTTCCTTTTCGACAAAAATTCGCAAGGCGTCCTTCTCTTCATCTTACCTACTCTCACCCAGAGCTTGCTGACTCACTCACAAATGATCGACAAGTATATCCCTCGCGCTCCTTCGTCGTCGTCGATCTCGCTCAGCCGGCGAGAGATTAGATCAGATGCGAAAGAAACGAGGTCAAAGATTTCGGAAATCTTATCCAATTTCGCACCCTCGATCTGTCTGTCCACCAGGTTCCGTTTCGCACGCATTGTTACAGTAGTCGACAGTGGAGAGAGAAATGAACGCTTTCGCACGCGTCGAGCCACGATCGAACCGGAAAATTTCGAAATCTTAGAGAAATCTGACTAGCAAAGTCTTCTACCTCCCTCAACAACCTCGCTCACCTCGACAAACTCTAAAGAACAATACTTCTTTGAGTGCCTACCTCTAGTTCGATCAGAAAGCAAACCTCGATTCCCTTTCTCTCTTCTTCCCTTTCATCCCGCTCCTACCCTTTTCAATTTCATTCCACAACCAGTTCCCCCCTCCCTTTCTCCCTCCCTTCGAACCTCTTGACTCTGCACACCACTCAACTCTCTCTCTCCAAGCAAATGTCTCGACTCCTAACTCAACTAGATCCGAATCTCCCTCCTCTCTCCTCTTCATCCCTCTCGAATGGCTCTTCACTCCCACCCTCTCCCTCAAAAGAAAACAAACCCGATTCTAGAATGAGAGAATGGACTTTCCCCCGTTCCAATCCTTCCTCTTCCTCACCAATGGCTCAGTCTCATTCAACAGGTGGAATCACTTCTCCTCCTCCCGCACCTCCTCAATCTCATGGTAGATCAAGTTCGATCGCTCACTCTCATCAACAACCGACGAAACATGATAAGAATGGAACGAGGGATTTGAGGCATAGATCAAATTTCTCTCTCCTACAAAACGGACCTGGAACTCCAGATCTATCCATCTCACTCCCTTCTTCTTCCCAATTCTCAAATTCGACGAAAGGTGCGAATGCGTCGAACGTAGGAGGAGGAGGAGGAGCGGGGGCGGCAAAGTTGGTTTATTCGAATGTGAGAAGAAAGGGACTGAATGATCTACTTTATTTCTTGGTGTTTGGTGGAGCGTTTTTATTATTCGCTTCATCATTGTTTGGGGTCGGATATCGAACGACGCCGATTAAGGAGAATGAGGTTGAATTCGTTCGAACGAGGGAAGGGGTTGTGTTGAGGGATGTAGAAATTGCGAAAGGTTTCAGGGAGGTCGAGGTCGAGGAGGAGGTACCTGCGGATGTGTATCAGAGTAGAGGTGATGACAGTCATGATAGAGGGAGGGAAATGATGAGTGATAGTCCAGAGGATGAGAGTTTGAACGATGAGAATACACAGTACGTCCATTTTTCTTCTCACTCTCTTCCACTGTGCGAGACTTTTGAACCAAGCTGACATGGTCCGGTGGGTGAGTCAATAGTATCACTTATCATCCACCAGCAGATTCTGCTTTGTTCCCTCATGTCGAGAATCCTGATGAATTGGACGAACACCTCGAAAAGACAAGAGAAGGAAATCGACCGAGACCTGCTAGATTACCTTTCACCGAAATTCACGACGACGAGGAAGGAGTGGAGGAGTTGGAGGAAGAGGAAGAGGGAAGAGAATTGGAGCATTCGAGAGGTGGACACGATCATGATGGATTCACAATCGACGAAATTGAGGACGATCAGGAGGAGGAGGAGGAAGAATTGGTCGACGATTCAATCTCTGTCGAAACTGGACCGAATCTACATTTATCCAACGAAGAAGCGCTGGAAGCATCTCACGACTCGTTGACGGCGTTGGAGGAACTTTTGTTGGACGCCGACGACGAAGATGAAGAAGCGCACGAATTATCACCGGAGGAGGAAACGGCTCAACACGAAGCGATGCGACATAGGAGGCCAGGAGGAGGAGAGGAGGGTTTGGAGAGATTGAGGAGGGAGAGAGAAGAATTGGGGAGAGCTAGGGAGAGGTGGGAAGCTGCTTTGAGGGAGGGGAGAGAGGATGCCGAGATTGAGGAGGGGGACGTCGAGGTAGAGGATGCCGAGAGACCGGTGGGGGAGTTGAGAGAGAAGAGAATGAGGAGAGTTAGGAAATTGAGATAAGTTAGGAGGTGAAGGGTTTCTGAGTTTGAGTTTGAGGCATACGAGGGTCTTTGTTGTACGAATCAATATATAGTCATAATGATATAGTGTTTTACTCTCGAATACTCACCGTTCGAAGAGTGAGAAGTTGTATTTCACTATGCGAAACTTTGTCGATTGGAAAAGGAGGGAAATAAACTTCAAGCTTTTTTGATCCCTTCTCCAAACCAACCACCTCGCTCTGTCGACTTGCATCCACTCATAACAGACTAGAGAACACTACCAGATCATCTACAAGCTATTTCCGACTCGCCCTCCAGTCATCTCGCTCTTCTAGAAACTTTCTTTCATCTCTCAACAACTTTCCCCTCCTCTCCTCGCTACTCAGACACCACCATCTTAGCCCACAGTCCTCAGTCAAGATGTCAGCAGCAGCAGGAGCATACTCGAATGCAGGCAAGCGAAAGCCATTAGACAGTCGAATTCCTTCTCTCATCTCAAAGTGAATTCAACCTCCCTCTCTCTCCCTCTTCCGCCAGGACCAGTGAGGCTGACGATCAGTTGTGATATTGTTTAGCTCCCTTCTGACTGGACATAGGAGTTTCTTCTTGATGGTGGGAGATCGAGCGAAAAGTCACGCTCAAATCGTAAACCTTCACTTCCTGCTCTCTCAATCAGTAGCCGGTCTAGCAAATCCTACAGATGGTGGGCTCATCTTTCCCTTTCCCCTCTGTTAGTTGAGCGAGTCGCTTATTCTCTTGTTCGTTTCCTGCAGCTCAAAAGAAGAATCCTAGACCCAACGTTTTGTGGTGTTACAAGAAGGATCTAGGCTTCACTTCGAACAGGAAGAAGAGGGAGAGTAAGATCAAGAAGGAAGTAAAGAGAAGTGAACGAGATGTAGGCGAAATGGATCCTTTCGAATTATTCGTTAGTGTCACAGATGTACGATACACGTGAGTTCATTCTCCTTACTACTCGGCCTTTTCGCGAGTACTGAGTAGTAAGAAGTCGTGGTTCACAGATACTACAAAGATACACACAAGATTTTGGGTCAAACTTTCAACATGTTGATCTTGCAAGATTTCGAAGCCATCACTCCCAATTTGCTGGCGAGAACGATCGAAACTGTGGAAGGAGGAGGAATCGTTGTTTGTTTGTTGCAGGGAATGAAGAGTTTGAGGGATTTATACGGAATGACTATGGTGCGTTCTTTTCATCCCTCTCAATCGAGTTTAGTCCGAGTCTCACAAGATCGAGTACCTACAGGACGTTCACTCTCGATACCGATCATCTGTTTCCGCCGATATCGCTCCAGTCGCTCGATTCAACGAACGTTTCCTCCTCTCCCTCGGTTCCAACCCTTCCTGTCTCGTCGTCGATGACGAACTCAACGTCCTTCCCATCTCTGCCGGCAAAGACATTGTCCCTATCGACCCTGATCTCGGAGTAGGAGTTGCGAAATCATCTGGAAAAGGAAAAAGAAGGGAGTTGGAGGGAGAAGCAGAATTGAGGGCATTAAAGGAGTCCCTCAAGGATACGAAAGGAATCGGAGAGGTTGTCGCCGAAGCCCGAACACTCGATCAAGCGAAATCCATCCTCACTTTCACTGACGCGATCACTTCGAAATCCCTCTCTCAAACCGTTTCCCTCACTGCCGCTCGAGGTCGTGGTAAATCCGCCGCACTCGGTCTCTCTATCGCTCTCGCCGTCCTTCATTCCTATTCAAACATCTTTGTCACTTCTCCTTCACCCGAAAATCTCAAAACCCTCTTCGAATTCATCTTCAAAGGGTTCGACAAGTTGGGATGGGAGGAACATTTAGATTATGATATTGTTCAAAGTACGAACCCTGAATGGAAAGGAGCAGTAGTTAGGGTCAATATCTTCCGTCAACATCGTCAAACTATTCAAGTCAGTCTCTTTTCTCTCTTTGGTGTCATCCGAACTTGTGAGACTGACTAGTCGAACGAGCACTCAGTACATTCAACCTCAAGATTATCACGTTCTTGGTCAAGCTGAATTGGTGGTTATTGATGAAGCTGCTGCTATTCCTCTCCCTCTCGTTCGATCCCTCCTCGGTCCTTATCTAGTCTTCATGGCCTCGACAATCAACGGTTACGAAGGAACTGGACGATCTCTCTCCCTCAAACTCCTTCAACAACTTCGAGAGATGTCTCGACCATCTTCCGCACTCGCCGTCAACAACTCGAACAACGCTTCCTCCAACGAAGAAACGAAAGGATCGACATCTGGATCTTCGACTCTCAACGTCGTTCGTTCGTTGAAGGAGATCAAGTTGACTACTCCCATCCGATACGCTCCAGGGGATTCGATCGAGAAATGGCTCAACTCTCTCCTCTGTCTCGACGCAACTATTGCTGTACCCTCGAAGAAGACTCTACAAGGTTGCCCTCACCCTTCGAACTGTGAATTGTTCTACGTCAACAGAGATACCCTCTTCAGTTACCATCCCGCCTCGGAGGTGTTCCTACAGAGGATGATGAGTCTTTACGTCGCGAGTCATTACAAGAACTCACCTAACGATCTTCAATTGATGAGTGATGCTCCTGGTCACCACCTCTTCGTCCTCCTCCCTCCCCTCAAAGAAGGTGACAACACTCTTCCCGATCCTCTCGTCGTTCTACAAGTACGCACCTTTTCCTCTTCTTCGTTCTCCCCACACAGCTCATGTGCTGACATCGTGATTCTCTCGGTGGATTTCCAGGTCGCTCTCGAAGGAAACATTTCGAAACAATCAGTTTTGGACAACTTGTCCCGAGGTAAAATGGCAGGAGGAGATTTGATCCCCTGGACCATCTCGCAACAATATCAAGATGATGATTTCGCTAGTCTCTCTGGAGCTAGGATTGTACGAGTCGCGGTTCACCCAGATTACGCAAAGGTGCGCTCAAGATTTCGAATTTAGTTCTTCTTTTTTCCAGTCGACTGACTAGTTAGGTTCTCGAGTACACAGATGGGTTACGGTTCTCGAGCGATTACCGCATTGAACGAGTTCTATTCGGGTGAACTACTCAATTTGAATGAAGTTGCTGCTGAAATGGAGGTGGAAACTTTCGAGGATGTCGCGAAGACTGAAAAGGTACGCCCTTCTTCTTCTTCTCCTCGAACCTCCCAGATCGTGAGGCGCTGACACAAAAGCCGTATTCAATTTGGACAGAACGCTTCCCTCGCTACCGATCAAATCAGTATTCGAGATGCTTCAAAGATGCCTCCTCTCCTTCAACGACTCTCTGAACGTGCTCCCGAGAACCTCGACTATCTCGGAGTATCGTACGGAATCACTCCACTCCTCTTCAAGTTCTGGAAGAGATCTGGATTCGTCCCTCTCTACATGCGTCAAACTACGAATGATTTGACTGGTGAACACTCTTGTGTCATGATCAGAGGGTTGAACAAGAACATGGAAGAGACTGGTAGATGGTTGGGTGATTTCGCTGTTGGTGAGTCCCAATTCTGCTTCTTCATCCACTCGTTACTGCGAGCTGATGAAGAAAATTTGAATTCTACAGATTTCCGAAAACGGTTCATCTCGCTCCTCTCGTTCAAATTCCGTGAATTCGGTTCAATCACGGCTTTGAGCATTCTCGAAGCTGCGAATGCTGGAGACGTCTCTGGCAAGACTCGAGGTGAGCCTTCAATCTTCACTCATTTCTCAATACTTTACTTATCCCCTCGCTTTCCATAGCTCTCGTTTCGACCGATGTCCGAGATCTCTTCTCTCCCTTCGACATGAAACGTCTCGACTCTTACGCCAACAACATGCTCGATTACCATGTCATTCTCGATCTCCTCCCCACTCTCGCTGCTCTCTACTTCGCCAAACGATTCCCTCTCGACGTCAAGCTCTCTGGAGTACAAAGTTCAATCTTACTCGCTCTCGGTCTTCAACGAAAGTCTGTCGAGGATATCGAGGTGAGTCGCTGTCGATTTCTGTTCTCTGCTGATCGATATTAACCACTCGCTTCTCTCCCTCAGGCTGAACTTCAACTCCCTGTCGCACAAACTCTCGCACTCTTTGTCAAGACTATCCGCAAGCTCACTCGATCGCTTCAAGAGGTTCTCAAAGCAGACGCCGGTCGATCCCTTCCCACCGAGGCCGAAGTTTCCGCTACGCAACTTCTCAAGGCGAACGGATCCAGTGGTGTCGCTACGAAAGAGACAAACCGAGACGCCATGGCGAAAGAGTTGGAACAAGAAGGTAACGAAGTTTTGAAACAATTGAGGGAGGAACAGAGGGAAGTTTTAGATTCTCTCGATCTCAAGCAGTGAGTGAGATTATGTTCTCTTCCATACTCTCTCTCTCTCTGGATTGAAGGACTGACGAGATCGGTTTGATCGTCGATAGATACGCTGTTGGAGGATCGAAAGATGAGTGGGCAGCTGCTGAGGCGCAAGTTGCAGCAAAAGTTAATGGAGGAAAGGGAGTCGCTTCGGTAGTTAGTGTCAAGAACCCTGAGTCGACGAAAGGAAGTAAACGAAAGGCTGGAGCGGAAGCAGGAGGGGTCAAGTCAGAGGGGAAGAAGGACAAGAAGGATAAGAAGAGGAGAAAGAACTGAGCGGTGCTCATTTTCGAGCGATGATAGAAGGGAACTGTGCTTGGATGTGTTGTAATAGTTCGTTTGCATCTTGAAAGGAAGAACGCAGAGAGACTACACAAGGGATGAAGATGAATCTGCGAGTCGATCCCGTCGGTTTGTCTCAGCGAGGGAAGTCTGGCAGAAGACTTTGGGCTTTCGATCCGCGATGCTGGAGTTTGGACTGGTGAGTATAGGATGGCAGGAGTTAGGAAAGTGTTGAAAATGGGAGAGGAAGTTGGAATCGAATTGAGGGGAAACGATGTCGAAACGGTGGAGGAAGTGAGAGAGATCTTCAGGAGCGATCCGAGTTATTGGACCACGAGGGCGAAATCATCAAGTGTTGACAGTGAAGGGTCAAGTGATGACAGTGAGTGATCATGTGGAGATGCTTTCAATCTGGAAAAGGGGAAGGAAGAAGAAAAAGCAAAGTTGTGCAACTTGGAATCACGTTTATTAACTCTTCCTCTACTTATCGACCAAGTCTGCGTATGCGAGAGATTGCGGAAGTGATTCTCGAGTGAAAAGAGGACAACAAGACATCGCAAAATCACTCGCTGAACGAAAATGCTCACAAGCTGATTCTTCCTACCCTCAAGATGAACGTATATCGATGAGCCGCGAGAGTATTCGACAAGTAAAAGTGCTACTAGAATCGTACGCTGTTACGAGCGACGGGAACAAATTGAGGTCGAGAATGGGGGATAGGAGCGAGCGTAAAGTCAAACTCAAAGTTGATGATAGTCAGATAGACTCTATGATGCTTGTCAAGATGCCAGTGATGTCCGGTCCAGAAGGCGGATTGCGGAGCCGCTTGAGCGTTCTTAAGGGATTCCTCTGCGTGCTCTTGCGTAAGAAGAAGCCTGTGATAAGTTCCAATTTCTTGACTCTGTCCCTCTATATAGAATCACACTCCTTAACGCGGAACAGATAGGTAACGAGAATGCAAAAGAGAGGAGGACTTACCAACAATTATGCTGTAATTGTTCCCTCGCAGGTTGATTGCTCCCTGGGTCGTCTCGAGCCTCAGGTCCGGCCGTACATAGCGATGATAACGTGGCCCTGCCATGACACCTTGATGACCACTTTTGAGCGTGATCCCGGGATCGCATGAGACCCACTCTTTCGACCAGGGTCGAAAACATGCAGAAATCGGAATTGCAGGTAGTTTGACATTGTGGGCTTTGTCGACTAGTGTATCTGCTTCAAAGAACGATCAGCGACATTCATCCAGATGCGAGAGAGGACGACGAACTCGGCAAACTAGCTGGTTCTTGACCTTGAAGGCTCAAGTCCTCCGTTTCGCAGATGTAGCTTTTCAAACCTCCAATGGCGTTACGGGCTCGTAGGTACACCATGCTTAAGATCTCATTGATGGTGAACTCGAGCATTGGAGCCAGTATGTCGGGAGAATACTGCAGAAATTGAACGAGATTTAATCAGATTCGTCTCTTAAAGCGGTGCGAGAATCACTCACGCTGCCTTCGAATACTTCAACTTGCGGCCATCCCTGCAGATACTCCTGATTCTCCTCTGGAGGGACTACACGATAATTTAGCGTCATTGCAGCGAAGTGAGGAGGAGAAAGGAGAAACCTGGAATCAGACGAAAGTCTTGACTGACATCGGGGTCCAGACTTGAAGGTCGAAGAGGTGCGAGAGGCGTTGCGCACGAGCTGTGCACGAGCTGAGTGCGCCGAACTGAGCGAGTGTCGGGTATTGGAAAGAGGGAAAAAGTGGGAACCTATCGAAACAGAGTGGGAGGATCCGAAGCAAGTTCAAGTAAGCCACGCTAATATGAAGCCATGGCGGAGCCATCGAGAGCCACACCAGAGCTCGTGAGCACCGATAGAGAGCAGGAGAAGCGATTTGAGATCGAGAGGAAAGAGAAGACATCAAGACGAAGCAGCAACGCCGAAGCACTAGTGAGCACGCCACTTAAGAGCTTGGTGCCGCTACGTTGTGCTCGAGTGTCAAACTTCTTTCCAAAGGAATCGTCGAGGTCGAGGTAGAGAGAGAAAAGCGAACTTCCTTTACTTCGCTTCTTACCATTCACCGACAACTCTTACAGCTATTCAGACACTACCAATAGCTCATTTGAGACTATACAAAGATAGCAGAGTAGCTAGCACACTCGCCCACGCCTTCATAACTTCACAATCTTCCCTGTTCCTCATCAATCAACCTCGTCAATCTCACCTCGACTCGAAGTACGAGAGGCGCTAAAGAACAGCTCTGAGGTAAGCTAGGAGTCTCTGATCGATCGTCATGAAGTCAGCTCATCCCTTTCACGCTCCTCAGTCATTCTCTCCATCCTCCCTCGAAACGATGTCAGATCACCTCACTTCCCTTCCCTTCGAACTGTTCGAAATGATCGTCCAGCTCGCTCAAGCGAATCCACAGACGAAAACCCTTTACGTCTCGAAAGCTTTCCGCCCCTTCGCCCGTCGTCACTTGTTCGAATCGACCAAAATTCGATCCTACGGTCGACTCGCTACGCTCTTCGATTTGATCACTACCGACAAAGCTATCGTTCCCTTCATCAAGACGCTCGACATCAGCTTGAAGGGAGAAAAAGACCCAGGAGTGCCAAAAGATCGAGCGTTGACGACAGGTTTTGCTCACCTCTTCGCAACCGAGATCGTCGGAATCGAATACTCTTCTCGCATCGCCAAAACCGTACTCTCTCCTCTCAACGAACGTTCTTTGATCTCCATGCGCTCTCTCATGATCAAAGACCCTCTCGACGGTTTCCAGAATCCTCTCGATCCCTCTCACTACCGCTGGCTCGAACGCTATACGAACCTGTACTCTTTCGAATTAGCTATAACTCGAGACGTCAACGAGATAGGACGTAAAAGGAGGTCAAGCTCGAACGCAGAAGACTCTACGAATTGGCAAATCGGATATCTCGGACTCGAGGCTCCTTGCATCAACAACCCCTCCATTCACGAGTTCATCTCTTTCTTCCCTAACATCGTCAGCTTCGATATCTTCGAACGTACGGACGATGGAACGTCTTGCCTCCTTCCCATCCTCAGCCAAATCGATACTCCCGAAGATTTGGACTACCTACAGCTCATGTCTTACGCTGAACCTGAGGAACCCGAAGATCTCTCGAGGATTCTTCCTAGATTCAAGAATCTATCCTATCTCGATTTTGGACCGGGTACCCTGCACAACAAGTCGTTCAATCTTCTCAATGA
>Ga0308160_10008030_pt1 | contig 10337 bp, 14 predicted proteins | sample PhyFR1_FD_201036 | JGI IMG/M metagenome (GOLD analysis project Ga0308160, IMG submission 201036) | Phyllosphere microbial communities from UC Gill Tract Community Farm, Albany, California, United States - DLSLF.R1 | ecosystem: Host-associated > Plants > Phyllosphere > Unclassified | place: USA...
ATCAATGTCCTGCTGGCGGCCAGAGATACGGTAAGTCCGTTCAGAATGACATGGCCAATCGCTGATTGCAGACCGCATCACTACTCACATTCCTCACCTATGCTTCTATCCATGAGACAGATGCTTTGAAAGTGGTCGAGGAGGAGATATTGCGAGAGATTGGCGAAGATGGCGAAATTACTTCAGCTTCTCTCAGCCGTCTTAAGCACTGTGAGTCGTCCCTCTTGCGCTAGTGTCAATACTGAAGAATAGGTCGTCCATTCATTGATGAGACGCTCCGACTGTTTCCGCCGGTCCCTCTCAAGTATGTTACTATCATCAAGGACTCCGAGCCAAGCTGATGATCAGCATACGTCGAGCCATCAACCCTACGGTATTACCAGGAAACCACTACATGCCAGGAGGCGCCTCAATAGTTCTCTCGACTATCAACATGCACCGGTCTCCCGAATGGTGGGGACAAGATGCCGATGAATTCAACCCATCCCGGTGGAATGAAAGAAAAGAGGTTCCACTAGCTTACAGGCCATTTAATGCTGGTCCCAGAACCGTACGTCTCTTCATCGAGATGGCAAACTGATGAGCAGTGTGCAGGACAGAAGATGGCTTTGAACGCTGCCGAGACATACGTCGTGCTATTGGTGCAGCATATGGCAACTCATAAAACCCGCCTGCGCTTAGCTAGCGAAGCTCAGCCTGAGTCTACCAGGGTGCCGGCCAGATGGAAGACTGACGGCGATGGAAGAGCGCGAGGAGGTCGGGAAGATATTTGGCCTATTAGCGATATAACCCTGACGGTCAAGGTATGTTCGGAACGTCGCTGTGAGCTGACAGGGTAGGGTGGCCTTTGGGTCGAGATGGTAGACGCAAGTTCGCTATCGTAAAGTGGCGGAGGAGAATTCTTGGATGAAAGGTTTAGGTCTACAGTTGTAAAGTAGTTCCCCTGGTTATGTCATGACCCATCACTGTTCGGTTCACTTCAAGTCAGAACGATATATACTACCCCTTAGGGGTCCATAACGCCGAGACTGCATTTACTCATAATCCCGTTGCTCTGACTTGTACAATCTGCCGCTTTTGGAATGACATGAAATCAGCACATTAGGACAGGATGTTCCAAATTGGCAAGACGATCTCAGGGGCCGGAGACCAGGAGGGGCTTGGCTTGTTTGTCTCTCTCTCTTTGCTTGCAGGCATATCTGACGCCCGTCATGCTTTGACTTCGACATCTGTACAGCCATGATGATGCATAGGATACATGTAGACACATAGACTTTCGTCACAACCCAAAAGACAGACAGATAGGGTACTTATTCACGCTCAGCATTTGCAGAAGGCTGATAAGAGAAATTGCGGGTAAAGCTAATTGTCAGTGATGCCCTGACGATGGTGGTGCCTTTGACTTACTCTCTCAAAGACTCTTCGAGGGCGATTGGGTCATCTGCCGAAGGCATTTCGACAGGTGGCAGACTATCGCATTAGCTTGATACTTGCACATTTGCCAGAGCACTTACTTAGCCCTTAATCTGGCCATTGCCCTCAGACGACTTCGCCAACTTGTGATGTACTCGGCATTCTCCATATCGACAGCATCCCTGATATAGGTATACCTAGCAGCGAGATCATTGGCCAAATGAGCCATGTGCCTCACCATAATAGGCAACGCTCTTCTGGAAACAATCTTGGCTTCTCCAATCGGACTGAAATCCGGTATACCCTGAGCTCTTTGTAGACTGACTCTGAAGAAATCTTCTCGGTCCACATTCTCGCCGGTGCCAGGGATGGCGGGTTCGGATTCGGTAAATGCCCAATCTCCTGGTGTGTGCGGGGCAATGACGATGTTGATCATGTTGAAACTTGTCCGGATCGTGTCAAAGACGAATTCTTTTCCTGAATCGTTGTAGATGATCTTGACAAAGTCGTTTCCGACCAGACGTTTCTTGACTGTTCGTTCTGGGTCGTCGGGGCGATTCGGCATCATGGTGGGAGTATGGAAGATCATTTGAGTCAAATCATCCCACCAGGCGTAGGCGTATTCTCCATCTTGGTCTGTCGACCTGTCCAAACCTCCGACAAAGACATCCACCTGGCCCTTCAATTTGATCAGACGCCCTAAACCAGACAAGAAGTCGATGTAGAGTGGCGAGCCGTCGATATTGGACAGGATATCCCTCTCATGCGTCTGACCTGATCCGACATAGAGGACTGCGATCTTGAGAGTATCGATGACAGGAGTCCGCTCGATTCCAACAAGTGTTCGGGTGAATTTGTCTTCCTGTGGGATGAGGCGGCCTCGAGGTGTCTCCAAGCTGGAGTTGGGGTATGATGACAATAGCTGTAATGCGATGTAGCTTGGCTCGATCGCCACATCCTTTCGTCGTTGTGAGGGCGTGGCTCCGGACCAGACGAATCCGTGTTGAGCAGTTGCCATATCTTCAGCCGGCACCGAGGAAGTGACATCGAAGATAGCTTTTACTTCGGCGGACTACAATCAGCTTCAGTCTTAAAGAAAGTCACAGAACTCACCTTGTCGCCGGCCGGAGCGTCTTCTGCGCCTGGAGGTCGGCCACCCCTGTTGGCCATCAAGACTGCCAACAAGGACCCGAGATCGGCACTAGCCTCTCCGACATCCAGTAGAGGAACATTCTCGACTTTACAAGTCAATGCAGTGGTACCGGTTGGTCGAGTACTTTTGATTGTCGCCCAGCCTGTCCTCGAATGGGCAGTAACAGTAATGATGGTTCCACCGAGTAGCCACGATTGTGTCTTGGACGAACTATCCTTGTCTTCGTTAATGACCACTTCACTAAGGAAGGAAGTAGCAGGTCGAGGATCGGCGTTCCCATAAGTGTACCTGGCGAGCCAGTCGAAACAGACTTCAGCCATTTCATCCACTACGACCCGAGTAGCCCTGGCTGAAAGGATGTTCCGTACAATCTCGCCTACATGACTTGGTCGCTGCGGTAGTCGGAGCGCCATGAACCAAATGTAGATGACATAGTATGCGAGACCAATGACGTGTTGCGAGAGCGTATATTCTTCCTTATCGGACGAAGGTTTCTCGGCTCGAGCATTGTGTTCACCGATGTAAGTAGTAGCGACCGCGAAGACGAGTCGATACTGTTCATCCGTAAAGTTTCGGAACAGATTACCATTCTGTCCAAGAGCAATGAGGAATTCTAGAACATGAACAGCAATAGCCGGAGTTGACAAGATTCGTTTTGTGCTTTCGACAATATCGAGCAAGTGTCGACCGACGAAATGCTCGACTTCGTAGATACACAAAGTCAAAGCTTGTAAACATGGCTTGGCCGTTTCTTTCCGACCTTGCAGACCGAGGATGAACACGCGGATCAGTCGATCGCATTGATCTCGAGTATAGACACCGTGATAACTGATCAGGATCGCCAGTGATTCGTATGCGACCGAGTTGATTTTGGTTCGGGTAATGAAGTTGGGAACATTGAATCGTTTCTCCCATGGTGCGCTGGTATCCATGACGCCCTCGCAAATGACATCGAGCAGAGCTCGGATCTCTTTCGTAGCCCTGGCACCGTGAAAGTAGGTCTTGTTTCGAAGTTGGAGGGGGAGATAAGATAGGATGAACGAGACCAGCTCCCAATCATGACCTCGCAGAACTCCATTCAACATCCGTAGGTAATCGGATACCGGTACCCAACTATCGACTTCGGGGATATCGCTTTCCTTAACAGCAGGATGATTGGGATCGTATGTTCGTAAGATTTCGCTCGCTTGGTACGCTGGTGGAAGCTCGAATGGGATAGATGTAGGTATACACCAAAGTGGGTTGTACGCGCCATCATGCCCTTTGATGACGGGAGCTTTCGATCGACTACGACTCCGAGGCCCACTTTCAGCGCTCCTTCCAGACCTGCCTCGATCTTCTTCCATACGAGGTAAAGCGGCATGCCTTGACCGTCTCGAGTCGGCATCGGAAGCATGTCGCATTTCCTCCTCCGCCTCTTTGGTTCGGCCGAGAACCTCTGCGAACGATCGAGCTGGTCTATCGGGACTACTTCGAATAAAAAGTCGATGTCGGTTATCAGCTCGAAGACGCATGAACCATTGTAGTACGACCAGCCTTGCTTTGGGGCATCGTGCCGGAACGAGGATGAGACGATGTTTCGGCTGACCAGGTATATCGGTAGTCATGGGATATACCAAATTCAACAAATCGGTATAGAGGGTGATGCTTCTCATAGTCACCAATCGTCGATCACCGGTATTATGAGAAGATGAAAGCGGTACAGCGAAAGCGATCCTTGTAAAAATCGATACGAGCGCCTTGACCGCCTTGATAGACTTGCAGCGTCCGTGATCTCCATGCGATTGGTGGACGCTCGGCGATACTTGGTGTGGAGTACCATCAGAGCTGGATGGGGACATCGGGTTCGAAATACTTGAAAACGAAGGAAGTTCCGCATTTCGGCTCGTAGGTGATAAAGACCCCATTAAGCCACGCAAAGCAGATGGTGCAGCTCGACCAGAGGATTGTCGACGGAGATTAGCCCCTTCGCTTGGAGGTGGAGGGGGCGACATTTGGCCAGCCGGTTCGGGTACAGATGGATCCGTGGTCTCCTCTCTACAGGCGGTCTGAGTCGCCAACTTGATAATGAGCGTACGCATGGCATTGAACATTCGATCCGAGTATGCCGGCTTCTCAATTTCAATATCAGAAGGCTCGGTAGCTCGATGTTGATCGTCCGCATCTCTCTCCTGAGTCTCGGCGACAGCGGCTCGTACCAGCAAGTCCAGCGCATCGTGAATGAAGTCGTCATCATCATCGTCGATTAGGACCTTCTCGAGGAAGGGTAAGATGACCTTGTCGACAAGTTCGACTCGATGTTCTGGTAATTCCTCGGCATAGTTGTAAACATCTCGAAGGATAAAGTTGGCAGTCCGCCTCTTTGCGGCGGGTATGAAAGCTGTTGCGGGATAGAAAGCATCGAGGAGTCGCCAGATGTTTTTGATCCATGATGAAGTGAATGGCAGACACAGGCCTTCTCGCTGATAGTAGTCGAGCACGACATTACAGTCGTCTTCATCCAGATTGTCGGATAATTCCAGTAGGAGATCAACATATCTTGGATGATAAAAGCTAGGCGCTGTCGAGGTGGATGCGTGAAGTCGACCAATTGATCCTGGGATCTGATGGATAACTATCGAGAATATGCTCGCGAGGGTAGGCTGGTCCCCAGTCGATATGGGAGACAATAACCGGGATCCAAGGTTTCGACCGCGATCATCTCTGCATTTGTCAGCTTCCGCAATGTGGCTTGACTCACTTTAAGCCTTTGGCGACGGGAATGAGACCTCGGAGGATATCACATATTGCCTGTCCTTCTGTCCACGCGTCCCCAATCGTAGCGCCCTCACCGCCACGTCCAGCTTGGAGGGAACTCAAATGACCCAGCAATAGCTGCAAGATCTCGTAATCGACAGATTGCCATCGGTTCCTATCGCTTGATTTGTCGGCCCCGAATCGAGCGGATGATTGGGCGGCTCGAATGGATGGGGATAAAGCAGAGAGGGACACGGCAGTATCGGCGTTCCCATGGGGTCCTTCGGGATTGTACAGCATACGCTGAGCTGCACTGGGTTGTCAGCTACTAACGGACAAGATGGACTTACATCACTGCCCCCCTCGTCGTTCGCCTATCTTCCTCTGGCATCTTGAGCGATCGATTGTTGGAGATTGTAGCAGCGTTTCCTTCTAGGATATTTCGAACAGCCAATTCTCCTCTTCGACCTCCATTGGGGCCTAGGGCAGCTCCCATGACCTTCTGCCCAGCTTCCCACGCCTCTTCGGGTATAGTGTCCGAGTCATCCTGTCCATATACCAAGCAAACTACGGCGACGATCCGATTGAACAAGTCATCCGGTACTGGAGTTTGGTTGATGAGAGTCTCGAGGAATGCGCACATGGGTTCAAAACACCTCGACCACCGTGGTGATGTATCATGTCGTGACCTGTCGGGGGAAGGGGATCGCAAAGCGCTGGTGGGAGATGTAGTGGGCGAGCCAATTACGGTTGCTGCTCGATTAAATGGTGGTGGGACGGTACGGAGTGGGGTGAGTGAAGGTGACGCGACAGCCGACGAGAGTTCTCTTGCCCTGTTCAGAGATGTCGATCGTGAAGCGTCCAGCATCAGGCCGAGTGATGCGCTTAGGGCAGGTGTATTGATGCCCGACGATGCCGGAGAGCCTCGTCTTCCGGTACTCCCAGGGACAATGGGGAATGCGGCCTTGACTTCCGCGATCGGAGTCGCCGCGATACCGAGCCATAGCATGTCAAGCATCGGCTGAACGACTCGAGTAATGTCGGCTGGTCCGAATAGCGAGATTTGGGTTCCGATGATTGCGTGCAGGAGGTCGATAATGGCAGAAGCGACTTCTGCTGCATTAGCCGGTTTGATCGGAGCGAATGGCTGGGGCTGTGGGTCAGCAGAGTACCATGTATGTTTGCAAGACTCACCTTTGAGCGTTCTGTCCAGTCATTACTGTGGTCGTCCTTGACCGAGCAGTACTTGATCCATTCATCCGTAATCTGACTCAATGCCTTGACAAGCCATCCCACGAGTCCCGACATCCCCTCGACCTCTGCTCCATTCTTTGTCAATGCCTTTAGAGCTCCTACAATCACATTCGTTTGTTCCAGAGTGGTAGAATTATCGGAACTGGGAGTGGTAATAATCTTGTAGAGTGACCTCGTGGTAATGAGCTCCATTCTCTGATCGGTTTTGGAATGATCTTTGGGTGGTGGGGAAGTTGCAAATAAAGCGGCTAGTAGTCGGATAGCAGCTATCCGTAATGTTGAATCTGAAGAGGGAGAAGCGAGATTGTAGGCTCGTAGGTACAAGGTTTTGAGTTGATCTTCGGTCAATGCGGCATCATGTCGACTGGTCTCGACAAAGACGTCTTCGCTAGTGATGAGAAGGTTGGCGAGGTAGACTGCGGTAGCTTTGACCATCTGACTCATGACTTCGGTCGACTCCTTGTTCTTTGGATCCATCACTTGTAGTGCTCCTTCTAGGTCGAAAGGCGTAGGTGAAGGTGCTCGGCGTGGGGGAGGGATTTCCGGTACACCGAGGTTGACTCCCTTGTCTTTGCTGGGAGTTGGAAGTGGGTCCATAGCATCGTGATCTATTGATTTACGAGTATTGCCCTCAGTAACAGAGGTAGAGATACGTGAGGTCACGGCTGGGGCGGGGGCGGGTCGTCTACCAAATATCGAAGGTAAAAAGGATAATGCACCTGTACCAGGATGGGAGCCTGATGGGTTATGACCTGAACGATCCCTTCTATCCTTATCCGTCATGTTTGGATATGTGGGCGGCATGCTGGGCGGGTAGGTATCACTCTTGGAGAACCAAGAATGAGAGTAGAGGACCGGGAGATCAATGCCTGAGAAAGTCAGTTGATAGCTTGGCGGTATCAGTAGTCTTGGACGTACCGGCACCTCTCAAAGTGATGTATGTAGTACTATAGCTGATGTATCATGCGTAGATATAGCTGTTGCCACTGTCCAAGATAGGACTAGGTGTATAAGGATGTATGAAGGTAGAGAGAAAGATGAAGATAGGGCGGCTTTGGGAAGTGAGTGATGGAAATGGATAACGTCACTCGATTACTCTCTACTTTGACTATTTACAGTTGGCTTCTAGCCCATCACTACAAATCACGAATACTCTGTGTTCTTGTCGGTTCCAACAAAGCGAGAGACAAGCAGTGGATATATCAGTGCGAATCGCTCTGTTCGAAATTGGATAAACATGGGCCCAACACGCTGGGCGGCATTCTTGCTCCTCCTTATCTTGGTGAGAATCGCTTAGACCTCATCAAGGCATGATCTGACTACTAGCCAATCGTATCAGCCGGTATCTTCTCAGACCCAGCAATATCATACTGCAAATGTATGCCCTCCTCTCCCCGTGCTCGAGCTGATAAGTAGGCATTTGCTTTTCAAATTCGACAATCATCCCATTATGGCATCCTGCCGATACTTCAAAACCATGTCTATCATGTACGAGGCAATTCTGTCTGGACCAAAAACTACCTATATGTAGAGGTGGGCCTATCCTTATGATTGTAGATGCTGGGCTGATGGTAGATGCTCAAGTCCCGGAACTGGATACGGATGTAGGAACGGGGACGGAAGGTGATGTAGAGGCCCGATGTTTCAGTGCGTTCCTCCATGCTTCCTCGATGTATGCTGACATTCAGAACGTGATTCACCTAGGGATCAGCTGGTAGTGACTTTCTTCTGCTTGATTATTGTCGGCCTCCTTTTATTCGCAGCAGTCAGATCACGGTAAGTTGCATCTCCCTATCTATGTGTAGGTACTAATCGACAGGCTACGTAAAGCCATAGACGCAAGGGGCAGGCCGCAAGACATGAGGGAGTGGTCACATGTAAGTCAGTGCCCCTGAACAAATCTGACAACAGGCACTCCTCCCCACTCAGCTGCACTCCGCAACATCATCTTTCTTCCCCGTCTCGCGACAAAGTGGGCCCGAGACATATTTTGATGCTGGTGAAATTGGGCCTGGAACAGGAATTGGGCGTGGCACCGGGGATTATGAGCCTGTTAGTATGGGTGCGCCTCGTCCTTGATCTTGATATTTGACGCTTGATAATGCTGGTTTATGCATATTGTACAATTGATCCTACGGACATTCCTCTCATGCTAGTATCTTGTCAGGCCCATCAGACAGCCGCCATCGCATCTGCGTATGCCTGGACTATCAGCTCGTGTCGAGCATAGAAGAGTCATACTCACCTCGTACTCCTCCGCAGTCATGTGAGCTTCATCGTCATCGTCAATCTCGCCAATTGGCTTGGGAACACCGTTGACTGCTTGTTCAGCTATTCTCGCGAAAGTGCAACAGCTGACTTACCCATAACCATGACCGAGTCCACACCCGGCGTGCTCTCACCAGAAGTAGGTGCAGTAGGTACTTGGCTTACTGTCACCTCTTCATCTTGCGGTTGCTCATCATTCTCATCCATTTGAGCATAATGCGCTTCCAGTAAATCATCTTCATCCTCGTCATCTCCCATTCCACCTGGCCTGGTACCATTCGCCTGTAGAGCAGCTTGACGAGCTTGGTTCGATATTCCGAGGGCTGTAGCAGTTCCTGTAACGGTAGAATGAGTGTGCCAGACTGGTAGAGCGTTTTGTACACTATCATCAGTCCAATCTCTCATGTGGAACGTACCGCTGAGCCTCTGCCAGACGTTCTTTTTCCAGCTGATCCTTCTCTTCTCCTCCCAATACCACTTGAAATTTCTTATCTTCCCCTTCTGTACTCTCCACACCGACAATCTCGGATTTCACATTCTGAGCGATCCAAGCCATGATATTCCGACTTGGTAATGTCAATCCTTCCAGACGTTTTAGAGCATCTCGAATAGGTTGAGTAGCGATATTGAAAGCTTGCATTTTTTCTTGTCCACCTGTTCCTTTTGTTGCTGGATCGTGCTCGATAATTTCAATTTTACAATCTTCACACATAAATGTATTTGTCCTAGGATCGAACAAATTGGATACGACAAGTGGGTCGTATTCCCTCGAACAATTTGGACAGATGTATCCCCTCACTCCTGTTTCCTATACATCAGCACCATTTGATCATATCATATAGAAGAAGTACTGACCTCCTTGACCTTTTGGTCAATCCCCTTTCTCATCATCGCAATCCGATACTTGACGACATCCGCGAAATCACGATAATCGATATACCAATAATACACATCCCTAATTCTCATTGGAGTCTTTCCCTCAGAATCAATGATAGTCGCATTCCTCTCTGCGAATCGAGCTTGACTATCGGAAAGGGCTACTTTCTCTTTATTCACATGTCTAGCCATTAATACCACCCCTATCGAGAGAGACATACCGCTTGACTAAATGATGTACATGCAGCATACCCATATACTTTCGTAACTCGTTTACACTAATTCCCACTAAATCAGCTAGAGGTTTTTCTGATGATCTATCTGATCAGCAGGTGGATGTCTAAAGGGAGAGCAGACGAACACTCCAAGCTGGACCAGCAGCTTTATCAGGATGATATATGGCGTGTCGTAAAATGCGTATGCGACTTGATAGACGAGATCATGGCAGTACGCCTGTATATCTTCGCTTGATACAAGGGAAGACATAACGGTATACTATTCCATACTACAATACAAAGGTAGGTAAAGTAGAGCAGAGTGAGGTTATAACACTTTAAGTTGCGTCAGGCACAATCTTACAAATTGGACTTTTGACAAGCTCATAACGTATACATAGCCAAAATCAATCATAAAACCC
>Ga0308160_10008031_pt1 | contig 10336 bp, 10 predicted proteins | sample PhyFR1_FD_201036 | JGI IMG/M metagenome (GOLD analysis project Ga0308160, IMG submission 201036) | Phyllosphere microbial communities from UC Gill Tract Community Farm, Albany, California, United States - DLSLF.R1 | ecosystem: Host-associated > Plants > Phyllosphere > Unclassified | place: USA...
TCAATCTTTTGTTCGAGCGATTCGGCGGCGGGCTTGAGGGCGTCGAGCACTGCGGCGACGATGGCGGTAATGACCGACATCACGCCTGCCGCGATCGCACCCAGCGGTCCCGCCAATGCCATGAAACCGGAAATCGAGCCGATCCCCTTGAGGATGGCGGAGGTGCCGCCGAGCGTGTCGCCACCGCGGATGCTGGCCGCGCCGGCGGAGATCTCGGCGATCCCTTTGGCGACGTCGGCGCCGGCCGCTCGCCAGGGACGGGCGCCGTATTTTTCGATGAATCCCTTGTTTTGCGGGGTAGGCGCGAGGACCGGCGATTCTGTATCGAGGGTCGTGAACATCGCCTGCAGGTCCCGGCTCAAGGCCTCCTCGTCGCTCGAATCGTCGTCGCTACTGCTGCCACTGCTGGACAGCAAAATCAGGTCATCGTCGTCGGGCATCATGCGCTCCATCTGGTCAGGGTGGGACAGCTGGGGGAATAACCGAACTGATCTTTTAATGATAACTACACCATTAAAAGTAATCAACAGTCAACATCCCCAGGTGGCCCAGCGCGTACCAGTCCTGCCGAGATCACGCCGTGGGATCGTGGTCGGCGGGCCTGTGACCGAGGCCGAGCCCGAAGCCCATGCCGGCACCACCGCCACCACCGCCATCCATCCCGCCACCTCCACCGCCACCACCGCCGCCCTTGCCGCCGCCTTCCGCCTTGCCACGCCCGGCGCCGCTGCCCTGGGTCCGCGTCGGCCCCTGCAGCGGGATCGGCACGCCGTCCGGGATCGGCCCCAGGTCCAGCGCTTCGCGGATGAAATCGCGCAGCGAGATCACCAGGTCGGCCGTGTGGATCGGGCGTCCGGCCGCCATGTCGGCGGCGGCCTGGCCGGCCAGCCGGCAATGCTCCTCGGTGCCCAGCAGCAGGATGTCTGCCAGCGCGGCTTCGACCGCGTCGCGGATGCGGCGCGCGCGGTCGTTGTCGATGCGTGGCGCCTCGCCCTCGGCCGCAGGTGCGGCGCTGCGCAGGTCACGCAAATGGGTAGGATCGACCGTCAGCTGGCCGGTAAAGGAACCGCCCAGCGTGCGGTAGGCCGCGATCAGCGTGCGCAGCCGCTCGTTGATCTGGCGGTTCATGCGCTCGCGGCGCTGCTGTACGGTCTGCATCATGAGCACGCGGATGCCGACCCCGAGCAGGGTGACGACGACCAGGCTGAGGAAGGTGGTCAGGACCGCCTGCCAGGAACTGAAATCCATGTAACGCAACGTGGGCCTCGCGTGGAATCGATCGAAGCCCCAGTGTAGTGACTGGCGCGGCATTGCAACGTTAAGACACGAACATCCGGTGTCGGCCGTTTTTACAGGACAAGGCTTGGGCGCACGACCCGCCAGCCGCTCTTCCTTTCAATTCAAGCGCCGCAGCACGAGGGCACAGGATTTGCTTGATGAAAAGAAGCTTTGTTCTATATTAGAACTTAGCATTAGGAAATTTATTCCAGGAGACAATAATGCAAATCCGTAAGCAACTTCGCCGTCCGGGTCTCATGCTCGCTGCCGCCCTTGCGCTGGGCGCGCAAGCCATGCCGGCGTCCGCCACCTCCATCCTGTTCCTCGGCAACAGCTTCACCTACGGCGACCCGGCCGGCGCCCTGCCCGTGGTCCAGTACTACCAGCCGGGCAGCGTCACCGACCTGAACAAGACCGGCATCGGCGGCGTGCCCGCGCTGTTCAAGGCGATGACGATGCAGGCCGGCCTGGACTATCAGGTCAGCCTGGAAACCTCGCCCGGCATCGGCGTCGACTACCACTACAACAACAAGCTGGGTGTCATCACCGGCGCCTGGGACAAGGTGGTGATGCAGAGCTACAGCACGCTCGATGCCAGCCATCCGGGCGATCCGACCACGCTGATCAAGTATTCCGGCCTGCTGGCCCAGGTCTTCCACGACCAGAACCCGAACGTCGACATCATGCTGAACTCGACCTGGTCGCGCGCCGACCAGACCTACAAGCAGGGCGGTGCCTGGTACGGCCAGCCGATCGAGCAGATGGCGCTGGACGTGCGCAAGGGTTACGACGCCGCCGATGCCGCCTCCGACTTGATCGATGGCGTGATCCCGGTCGGCCAGGCCTGGAACCGGGCGATCGCGGACGGACTGGCGGACGCCAACCCGTATGACGGCATTGGCGCCGGCCAGATCAACCTGTGGGCGCCGGACAGCTACCATGGCAGCATCTACGGCTACTACCTGGAAGCGCTGACCCTGTTCGGCAGCATCACCGGCCTCGATCCGCGCTCGCTGGGCGCGAATGAGACCGTCGCGCGCGAGCTCGGCATCGGCAGCGACACGGCACTCGCCCTGCAAGGCTATGCCGCCGCGCAGCTGGCCGCCGAAGAGGTGCCGGAGCCGGGCATCGCGCTGACCTTCGCGACGCTGGCAGGCTTGATGGTGGTGGCGCGCCGCCGCAAGTCGTCCTGAACAAGGATTATTTGCAGTGAAAATACTTCAGGCAGGTAGAATTACCCAAAGAAATATGACGTCGTTCACCTGACCTGAAGGAAAAAAGACCATGCGGTTCCATCGTCGCCTGCTTGCCGCCGCCGCGCTGGGCGCGCTGGCCTTGCCGGCCAGCGCCACCACCATCCTGTTCATCGGCAACAGCTTCACCTACGGCGACCCGGCCGGCGCCCCGGCGCCGCTCGTGAAATCGTACAAGCCGGACACGGTGACCGACCTGAACAAATCCGGCATCGGCGGCGTGCCGGCCCTGTTCAAGGCGATGACGGTGCAAGCGGGACTGCACTACGACGTCAGCCTGGAAACCATCCCCGGCGCCGGCCTCGAGCGGCACTACAACGAAAAGCTCGAGCTCATCGCCGGCGCCTGGGACAAGGTGGTGCTGCAGAGCTACAGCACGCTGGACGCGAACAAGCCCGGCAACCCGGACATGCTGATCAAGTATTCCGGCCTGCTGGCCCAGGCCTTCCGTGAGCGCAATCCCAAGGTCCAGGTCATGCTGAACGCGACCTGGTCGCGCGCCGACCAGGCCTGGACGCCCAAGGGCGCCTGGTACGGCAAGCCGATCGAGCAGATGGCGCTGGACCTGCGTCGCGGCTACGACGCCGCCGATGCCGCATCGAACCTGATCGATGGCGTGATCCCGGTCGGCCAGGCCTGGAACCGGGCAATCGCCGCCGGCGTGGCCGATCCGAATCCGTACGATGGCATAAGCGCCGGCCAGGTCGACCTGTGGGCGCCGGACCATTACCACGGCAGCGTCCACGGCTACTACCTGGAAGCGCTGACCCTGTTCGGCGCCATCACCGGGCGCGACCCGCGTTCGCTGGGCGCGGGCGACGCCATCGCGCACGATATCGGCATCGCGCCGGCCACCGCGGCGGCGCTGCAGCGTTGTGCGGCCGAGCAGCTGGAAGCGGAAAAGAAAGCCGCGCCTAGCGCAGCACCTGCAACTTGACCTTCTTGCCCTGGCGGTAGGTGTACAGCGTCAGCGCGGCGTTGCGCAAGTCGCCCTTGGGGTCAAACGCAATGGTGCCGGTCACGCCCTGGTAGCGGATCTTCGCCAGCGCCGGCAGGAATTTGGCCGGATCGGTGGAGCCGGCCTCGCGCATCGCGGCGGCGAACGCCATGGTCGCGTCGTAGGCATAGGGCGCATAGGTCTGCAGCACCATCTTGTAGCGCTGGCGGTAGCGTTCCTCGAAGGCGTGGTAGGCCGCCTCTTCCGGTCCGGTGACGCCGCCGGCCACCACGCAGATCACCTTGCCCTCGCCGAGCGCGTCGCCCGCCAGTTGGGGCAGCTTTTCGGAGCAGATGCCGTCGCCGGACACGAGGGGCGCGGCGATGCCGAGCGCCTTCATCTGCTTGAGCATCGGCCCCGCCACCGCGTCCATGCCGCCGTAGAACACCACGTCCGGCTTGCGCGCGCGGATCTGGGTCAGGATGGCATTGAAGTCGGTCGCCTTGTCGTTCGTGAACTGGCGGCTGACCACCTGGGCGCCGCCCACCGCCTTCACGCCCTTGACGAATTCGTCGGCCAGTCCCTGGCCGAAGGCGGTGCGGTCGTCGATCACGGCGATGTTCTTCGCGTGCAGGGTCTTGATCGAATAGTTGGCCAGCGTGTGGCCGACCAGGCCGTCGTTGGCAACCACGCGGAAGGCCGTCTTGTAGCCCTGGCGCGTGTACAGCGGCGTGGTCGCCGCCGGCGAGATCTGCGGGATGCCGGCGCTGTTGTAGATCTTCGAGGCCGGCACCGTGGTCCCGGAATTCAGGTGCCCGACCACCGCCACGACGCCGGCATCGACCAGCTTCTGCGCGGCCGCCGTCGCCATCTTCGGATCGGCGCCGTCATCCTCGGCCTGCAGCGCGAAGCTTACCTTCTTGCCGCCGATGACGACACCCTTGGCGTTCAACTCCTCGATCGCCATCCTTGCCCCGTTCTCGATGTCCTTGCCCTGGTGGGCGCCGGAGCCGGACAGGGGCGACACGGTGCCGATTTTCACGACGGCCTGCGCGTGCGCGAAGGATGCGGCAGTGGACAGGGCAAGGATCGACAGGGCGACGGCGGTCAAACGCATGGCAGGCTTCCTCGATATGCAAATGGCTTGATTGTAATGCCAGAATGACAAACCCCGAATCCGCTTGACGAAGCGCGCATCCGTACTAGGCTGCATGGAGCGGGCATGCGCTCGCACAGGAGGCCAGTATGGACGCACAAGCCAACAAACAGATCATCATGGATGGATTCGAGGAGTTCGAGAACGGCGACCTGCCGCACATGATGGAACGCTTCCACGACGATGCCGAGTGGATCAGTCCGGAAAGCGAATCCGTGCCCTTTGCGGGCAGCTTTCATGGCAGGAGCGAGGTCGAACGCTTTTTCGCCGAGCTCGTCGCCAGCACGGAACCGATCCGCTTCGTGCCCACAGCCTTCATCGCCGAGGACGACAAGGTGGTGGTGACGGGCGAGGCCACCTGGCGCGTGCGCGCGACCGGCGCCCACTATGACAGCCTGTGGGTCAATGTCTTCACCCTGCGTGACGGCAAGGTCATCCGCACCGACGCCTATTACGACAGCGCCCCGCTCGAACGCGCTTTCCGGCCCCTGCAGCGGGCCCAGGCCCGGGCGCCCGGGCTGCGGCACTGAGCCATCAGCGCGCGCTCACTGCTGCCCGTTGAAGAACGCCGTGTCGCGCGCCACGGCCGGCGGCAGCTCGGCTTTCAGCAAGTCGATCCAGGCGCGCGTCTTGGCATCCACGAAGCGGCCCGAGGGCAGCAGCGCGTGGATGCCGATCCGGGGCGAGCGCCAGCCCGGCAGCACCTGGACCAGGCGCCCGCGCCGCAAGTCGTCGACCACGCTGTAGGCCGGCAGCATGACGATGCCCAGGCCGCTCAGCGCGCTGTCCAGCAGCACCTCGACGGTATTCCCGATCAGCGGGCCTTGCGGATCGAAGCTGAAGTGTTCCTGGCCGCGCTCGAGCTCCCAGCTGGACGTGAACGAGGAATTCACCAGCCGCAGGCAGGTGTGCGCGGCCAGTTCATCGGGGGTACGGGGTGCGCCGCGGCGCGCCAGGTAATCGGGCGCCGCGCACGGCACCGAGAACATGTCGCCCAGCTTGCGCGCGACCAGGGCCGAATCCGGCAGTGCGCGCGCGAGGTAGATGCTGACGTCGATGCCTTCGGCCAGCAGGTCGGGCGGGCTCTGGGACGAGCTGTATTCGAGGGTGACGCGCGGGTTGGCGGTGCAGTAGGCGGCGACCAGCGGCGTGACGTAGCGGTTGCCGAAGGCGGTCATGCTCATCACGCGCAGGCGCCCGGAAGGCTGGTGGGAGGCAGCCCCGGCCTCGCCTTCGGCCTGGGCCACCAGGTCGAGAATGGCCTTGCAGCGTTCGGCATAGCGCTCGCCCACGCTGGTGGCGGCCAGGCGCCGGGTACTGCGGTGCAGCAGCTTGGTTTGCAGGCGGTTTTCCAGCAGGCTGACCAGCCTGGAGACCTGCGCCTTGGTGAGGCCCATGTGTTCGGCCGCCGCGGTGAAGCTGCCCCCGTCCATGACGTGGACGAAGGCGCTCATCGCATGCAGCAGGCCGTAGTCGAGATCCTTGCGCATGATCTTCTTATTCTAGCGCCCCGCTGGGCGTTCAGCCGTTACGGTACAGCGGATTGTCCGCCACGTAGGTCGTGACGCGGTGGGACAGCACGCCCTGCGGCGCGATTTTCTCCAGGTCGAACGGGATCACGTGCGCGGTGCCGTTCTGGAACGACCAGGTGAAGCTCTTGTCGCCGACCACGAAGCGGACGGTCTGGCCGCCGGTGACGTTGACGAAGCGGGTGCCGTCCTTGACGACGATGACCTGGTCGACCGCGGCCTGGGCCGGGGCGGGGTTGCCGCGGAAGCTGGCCGGCTGGTCGGCCGCGGCGGCGGCGCCGGCGGCCAGGGTGCTTGCGAAGAGTGCGGAGAGTAGCAGTTTGGTGTTCATGGTGTTTTCAGTTCGATGTGTGATGTCGACCAGCACATGGTAATCACCGCGATCGAACCGAAAAATAGCCACAACCCGGACTGTTTGTTACGCATGGCGTAACAATGGATGAGCGCTGTCCCCCGCCATCAGTCGGTCACGCGGATCTGCTTGACCTCGAGCGTCGATTCGCCAAAGGTCTCCTTGTCGAATTCGCCGACCAGTTCCACCGTCGTGTCCTGGTCGATCTTGACGCCCGCCGGGAAGTGCTTGGCGTCGATCTCCACGGTGATCCTGCCGCTCTGGTCGGCGAATTCGTAGTCTTCGCCGCCCTTGTGGCTGACCAGCCTGCCCTTCAGTTTCACGTACTGGTCGTCCTTGCCCTTGGCCAGCAAGTCCTTCGCGCTCATCAGCGGCACGCTCGACGGGCCGGTGTAGCCGGTCGGTGCCGCCTGGGTGGACGGTCCGGTGTAGCCGCCCGACTGGGCGATGGCGGCGGCGGAAGCGGCGAGCAGCGTGGCGATGGCGGCGATGCGGGTGGTCGGTTTCATGGTCGGTCCTTTCCGGTGGTGAGTGAATGCATGGGCATTACACCGGGTGGACATTAACCGTATCTTAAGGTGCCGCGGCCGGCGGAAAATCGAGGACCACGCCCAGCCCGCGCCCATCCAGGCCGTCGCCGAAGCCGAGCGCGATGCCGTGCAGGTCGGCGATGCGCTTGACGATCGACAGGCCCAGGCCACTGCCGCCCTGCCCCTGCCCCAGCACGCGGAAGAAACGCTCGGCCAGGCGCTCGCGGCTGGCCGTGTCGACGCCGGTGCCGTCATCGCGCACGGCGATGCGGTCATGGCCATTGACGCGCACCGCCTCGATCTCGACCCGGCTGCCGGCCGGACAATAGCGCAGCGCATTGTCGACCAGGTTGCGCAGCGCGATCTCCAGCATGGCGGGATCGGCCTGCACCACATCCAGGTCGCGGTGCGGCAGCAAGCGGATACCGCGTTCCCGGGCCTGCGCCGCGTAGGCTGCCAGCAGCCGCTCCAGCAGCGGCGCGAGCGGCACGCTCTGGAGCGCCAGCTGGGTGCGCGCCAGCGGGTCCAGGCGCGCCAGCATCAAGAGGCTGTCGACCAGCGCCGTCACGCGCGCGATGTCCTGGCGCAGCTTCCGCAGCGGCGCCGCCAGCTCGGGCTGCGGATGCTGGCGTTGCAGCAGTTGCACGTGCATGTGCAGGCCCGCCAGCGGGGTGCGCAGTTCGTGCGCGGCATCGGCGGTGAAGCGGCGCTCGGCCTGCAGCGCGCTGTCCAGGCGCCCCAGCACGCCGTTCAGCGCCTGGACGATGGGCAGCACTTCACGCGGCTGGCCCGCATCCGCTACCTGCGCCAGGTCGTCCGGGGTCTTGGCGGCGATCGCCGCGGCGGTCCGGCGCAGGGGCTTCAGCACACGCCCGATCAGCAGCCAGCAGACCAGGGCCAGCAGCGCCAGCATGCCCAGTACCGGCGGCCACAGGTGCTCGGCCAGCTCTTCCAGGATCTCGAAACGGTCGGCGGCGCGCTGCCCGACCTGCACTTCGACATGGCGATCTTCATCGCGCACCACGAACACCCGCCAGCGGTGGCCCTCAAGCTCCGGATCGGCAAAGCCGTGGCTGTCCTCGAGATCGGCAACAAAGGGCTGCAATGGGGCCTTGGCGGTCCGCTGCAGCACCCGGCCGTCGGCCACCACCTGGTACTGCATGTCCGCCTTGCGCGCGGCGCGCCCCGGTCCGGGGGGCGCCGCCAGGCCCCGCTCATGCCAATCCGTGGTGGCGGCCATGATCAAGTAGCCCACCTCTTCCAGCGCGTCGTCGAACACCTCGTTGGTCTCGTGCCAGGCGATCGCGGTGGCGATGCCGAGGCTGGCCAGCCACAGCGCGATGCTGGCGGACAGGATCGCCCCCAGCAGGCGCCGCCGCAGCGACCAGGGTGTGGGGTCAAGCTTCATCGTTCTTCAGGCGGTAGCCGAGGCCGCGCACGGTGACGATGCTGTCGCCGCCCAGCTTCTTGCGCAGGTTGTGGATGTAGACTTCGATGGCATTGCTCTCGACCTCGTCGCCCCAGCCGTACAGCGTTTCCTCGATCTGGGCACGGGTGACGATGGCGTTCCTGCGCAGCAGCAGCGCATACAGCACGTGGTATTCGCGCGCCGTCAGCGCCACCGGGCGCCCGCCCTGCGTGGCCTGGCGCGTCTCCAGGTTCAACGCGATATCACCGTGTACGAGTTCGTTGCCGGCCTGGCCGGCGCCGCGCCGGGCTGCGGCGCGGATGCGCGCCGACATCTCTTCCAGCTCGAAGGGCTTGACCAGGTAATCGTCGGCGCCCAGGTCCAGCCCTTCGACGCGGTCGGCCAGCGCATTGAAGGCGGTGATCAGGATCACCGGCACCCGGTTGCCGACCGCGCGCAGCCTGGCCAGCAGGGCGTCGCCGGACAGGCCCGGCAGGCCGCGGTCGAGCAGCACACAATCGTAGTGGTGGGCCAGCAGCGCGCTGTCGGCCGAATCGCCGCGCTGGACCCAGTCCACCGCGTGCCGGTCCAGGCGCAGCCAGTCCTGGATGGTTTCGCCGAGGGAGGTGTCGTCTTCGACCAGCAGGATGCGCATGCGTGAGTTCCGGAAAAATGCGGCCAGTTGGCCTGAACAAGATGAAGCCAATCTTAAATCGGATTCAAGGCGTGGAATAAAAAACGCCAGCCCGCAGGCTGGCGTTCCCTGGCCTCAAGCCAAGCCGATTACCAGAAGATCACACGGTCTTCCGGCTTCAGGTACATCTTGTCGCCCGGCTTGACCTCGAAGGTTTCGTAGAAGCCCGGGTGGTTGCGCAGGCTGCCATTGACGCGGAATTCCGACGGCGAGTGCGGGTCGGATTTCACCTGCGCGATCAGGGCGGCGTCGCGCGCCTTGCCGCGGCGTGCCTGGGCCATGCCCATGAAGATGCGCTGCTCGGCGGTGTAGCCGTCAACCACCGGGGCAGGCTTGCCCTTCAGCGAGATGTGGTAGGCGCGGCTGGCCATGATGGCGCCGGCGTTGTCGGCGATGTTCTCGCCCAGGGTCAGCTCGCCGTTCAGGTGGTAGCCGTCGACCGGGCTGTAGCCGTTGTACTGGGAGACCAGCACCTTGGCCTTGGCGGCGAACTTCTCGCCGTCTTCCTTGGTCCACCAGTTGCGCAGGTTGCCGTCGCCGTCGTACTGCGAACCGGAATCGTCGAAGGCGTGGCTCATCTCGTGGCCGATCGAGATGCCGACCGCGCCGTAGTTGATGGCCGGTTCGGCGCTGGCGTCGTACAGCGGCGATTGCAGGCGCGCGGCCGGGAACACGATCTCGTTCAGCGTCGGGCTGTAGTAGGCGTTCACGGTCTGCGGCGTCATGCCCCACTCGGTGCGGTCGACCGGCTTGCCCAGCTTGTCGACGTTGCGCTTGTGCTCGAACTCGCGGGTGCGCATCACGTTGCCGACCAGGTCGTCGCGCTTGATGGCGAGCGAGGAGTAATCGCGCCACTTGTCCGGATAGCCGACCTTGACGGCGATCTTGGCCAGCTTGGCCTGGGCCGCCTTCTTGGTTTCAGGGCTCATCCAGTCCAGGGTCTCGATGCGCTCCTGGTAGGCCAGCTTGAAGTTGTCGACCATCTCCTTGACCTGCTGCTTGCGCTCGGCCGGGAAGTAGTTCTTGACGTAGACCTTGCCGACCACTTCGCCCAGGTCGCGGTTGACCTGCGCCACGCCGCGCAGGTTCAGCGGGCGGTTGACCTTGGTGCCGCTCAGCACGGCGCCGCGGAAGGCGAAGCTCTCTTCATCGAACGCCTGGGTCAGGTAGGTACCGTAGGCGCTGATCAGGCGGAAGGC
>Ga0308160_10008033_pt1 | contig 10334 bp, 7 predicted proteins | sample PhyFR1_FD_201036 | JGI IMG/M metagenome (GOLD analysis project Ga0308160, IMG submission 201036) | Phyllosphere microbial communities from UC Gill Tract Community Farm, Albany, California, United States - DLSLF.R1 | ecosystem: Host-associated > Plants > Phyllosphere > Unclassified | place: USA...
GGCCACCGACAAGGTCATGGTCGGATAGCCTTGCGGCGTCGTGCCGCCCTGGATCGACCAGGCGATCTCGCCGCTGGCGTTGGCGCAGTCGGCGGCAAGACGGGTCATTTCCGTGACCGGGGTCACTCCTTCGCGATAGCCGTTCGTACGGCAGAACTCAAAGGCGTCGATGACAAAAGCGCTCATTGCAGAAAACGTCCCCGGAAAACCTGCGATAATAACAGGGTTATCCTCGTGCAGTCAAAGACTTGCGCGTTTTTTTGGCTGCTGGCGCCGCGGACTGTTGTGCCATGCGACGACCCCGCATTTTACCATGACCGATTCATCAGCTTTGCTTGCCGGGATGACTCATCTATCTGCTTTTCTTATACATCCACACTAAAGCGCGCCCATGATAACAAGTTCTTCCACGCCGCGCCTGATCCTCGCATCGAGTTCCGCCTACCGCCGCGAGCTGCTGGGACGCCTGCACCTGCCATTCGAGGCGATTGCCCCGCACATCGACGAGACGCCCCTGCCCGGCGAAGCACCTGAAGCCACCGCCCTGCGCCTGGCGCAGGCCAAGGCCGAGGCCATCGCCCGCCGGCACCCCGGCGCGCTCGTGATCGGCTCCGACCAGGTCGCCACCCTGGACGGCGCCCAGATCGGCAAGCCGGGCGACCATGCGCGCGCGCTGGCGCAGCTGCAAACGATGCGCGACCGCGAGGTCGTGTTCCATACGGCGCTGTGCCTGTGGGACGGGCGCGACGGCACGGCGCAGGTCGAGAACGTCCAGGTCTTCGTGCGCTTTCGCGACCTGCCGGACGCCGAACTCGACGCCTACCTGCGCATCGAGCAACCCTACGATTGCGCCGGCAGCGCCAAGAACGAGGGCCTGGGCATCGCCCTGCTCGAACGCATCGACTCCTCTGACCCGACCGCCCTTACCGGCCTGCCCCTGATCGCCCTGACCGGCATGCTGCGCCGCGCCGGCGTGGCTTTCTTCGGTATTTAACTGTTTCTTTATTTATGCCCGGCACTCTCTACCTGATTCCGAACACCCTTGGCCCCACCGACGCCGCACCCGGCGCCCTCAAGCACGTCCTGCCCGGCCAGGTGCAGGCCATCACCTCGCAACTGGGCTATTTCGTCGCCGAAAACGCGAAAACCGCCCGTGCGTTTTTGAAGCTGGTCGCGATCGACTATCCGCTGGCGAAACCCCTGCAGGAGATCCGCATCGCCGAACTCAACGTGAATACTCCGGCCGCCGCCCTCGCGCAATTGCTGGAGCCGCTGCTGGCGGGCGAGGATGCCGGCCTGGTGTCGGAAGCCGGGGTGCCGGCCGTGGCCGATCCAGGTGCGGACCTGGTGCGCCTGGCGCACCAGCACGGCGTGACGGTGCGTCCGCTGGTCGGCCCCTCCTCCCTGCTGCTGGCCGTGATGGCGAGCGGCCTGAACGGCCAGAGCTTCGCCTTCAACGGCTACCTGCCGACCGATGCGGCGGCGCGCAGCAAGCGCATCCGCGAGCTGGAAGCGCGCTCGCGTTCCGAGAAGCAGACGCAACTGCTGATCGAGACGCCCTACCGCAACGGACAGATGCTCGAAGCGCTGGTGGCGGGCTGCCAGCCGGGCACGCTGATTTGCGTGGCGACGGACTTGTCGCTGGCGACCGAATCGGTGCGGACCCTGACGGCGGCGAAGTGGAAGGCGCAACTGGCGGGCGGCAAGATGCCGGACTTCCACAAGAAGCCGACCGTTTTCCTGTTCCTGGGCCAATGACGGTGGTGCGGGCCCGGATGCGGTGAAACGCGTGGAGTCGGGACTCCACCTTACGTCACTGGCGTAGGGTGGAGTCCCGTGCCCACAATTCTTACGCCGCGTCGTGGACGAGCTCGCTCACCCAGTCGAACGCCGCCAGCTCGATCTCGCGCACCTGCTTCGAGGTCAGCCCCAGTTTGCGCAAGGCGGCCGTGAACTGGCGTCCGGTGTCGGCCTTTTCCAGGCGCTCGACGACGTCGAGCATCGCGCCCAGGTCGCCGCTGCGCTCGAGCAGCGCGGCGCGCACGTCGTCGGCCAGTTCGACGTTGTCGAGGATGTCGGCCATCGGCATCGAGAACAGCGCATCGGCCAGCGACATGATGCCGACCGTGAAGGCGCGCTCGGCGCCGCTCACATCCAGCGGATACACCTCCAGCGACATCAGCTCGAGCAGCTTGCCGCGCGTGGTCGCCAGCTGCAGCAGCGGCGAGTTGAGCTCGACCTTGCTGCCGGGCGCGGCGAACATCAATATCTGCAGCCAGCGCCGCAATTGCTTGCGACCCAGCTGGACCAGGGCTTCGGAGACGGACTCGATGCGCCGCTCCGGCCCCGCGGCGCGGCTGTTCACGAGGCGCAGCAGGTTCAGGCTGATCAGCGGATCGCGCTTGACCGCGGTTTCGATGGCGGCATCGTCGGCGTCGGAATTGATCAGTTCGAGCAGGTGCAGGATGACCATTTCGGAGGGCGTGATCTTGCGGCCGCTGAGAATCACGGGGCGTGCAAAGTAATAGCCCTGGAAGTATTCGAAACCCAGCTCCAGGCACATGCGGAACTCTTGCTGGGTCTCCACCTTTTCCGCCAACAGTTTCTTGTCGGCCTTGCGTAGCGAGGCGGCGAGATGCGCCAGCGCCTCGGGCGCCACGCCCTGCAGGTCGATCTTCACCACGTCCACCAGGCCGAGCAACTGGTCGACCTCTTCGCTGTGGTGGACCACGTCGTCGAGCGCGAACTTGAAACCGAGCTCCTTCAGCTCGGCAATCCGGGCCAGCAAAGGCTCAGTTGGCTTGACGGTTTCGAGGATTTCAAGGATAACCTTATTCGGCGGCAGGAAACGCACGTAGTCGCTCATCAGGACGACGTCGTCCACGTTGACGAATGCCAGCTTGTTGCCTACTACCTGCTCCAGCCCCAGCTGCGACGCGTGGGCGATGACGGCCGCGGTGGCGGCGGCGCCGTCGGTCAGGCGTGCGTCGTCGTGCTCGGCGGCTGCGCGAAACAGCAGCTCGTAAGCAACAATTTGCTCGGCGCGGCCCAGGATGGGCTGGCGCGCCAGGAAAAATTCATCGGCCAGCATCGTCGATACCGGCCTTGCTGCGGCATGCATGTCTACTCCTGAAAAGCCTTGCGGCGCGACGGGCGCGGCGAGGCATGCGCATTGGTGCGCACCTGCGATGACTATACACCAAGGCAGGAATCTTTACATTTTTACATCGAAACGAACGCACCCCGGCGTTGCGCAAATGCCCCGACTTGCATCGGGGCAACGCTTCGACTGTGCAGGAAACGGGATCGGATGACCCCGCGCGCGGTTCAGCCGCGCTTGCGCGGCGGCCGTGCCGGACCGGTGCCGGCGACAGGACGCCCCGAAGCAGGCCGCCCGCTCGCCGCCCGTTCCGGACGCGCGCCAGGCACCCGCGGACGCTCGTCCGCGTAACGTGCGCGCGGCGCCTTGGCAGGATCGCGGGCCGGATCGAAACGCTCGTCCGCACGCTCCGTATCGGGACGCGAAAAGCGCTTGGCGCGCGCCGCGGCGTTCACCTTTGCGGCGGCGCCATCCGGACGGGCCGGATCCTTGGCGCCGGCATCACGCGTCGGCATCGCCTGCCCCGGCAGGCGCAGGCTGCCCGTGCCCGACCGCGGGCTGGCGCGGCGCGCGTTGCCGACCGGCTGGCGCGCCGCGCCGCCGGCCCCGACGCGGCCGGCCGCCGCGCCGGTCACCTGGCTACCGCGCTCGATCAGGAAGCTCGCGCCGGCATCCTTGCCCAGCACTTTCACCAGGTAAGGCATGACTTCGCGCAGCAGCGGCTCCAGCGTGTAGGGAGGATTCAGGATGAACATGCCGCTGCTGTGCAAACCGAAGCCGTCCGGACCCGGGGTCGAGACGGTGAGCGTCACGTGCAGCCATTCCTTGGCCGGTAAACGTTTCAGGCGGTCGGCGAACTGGCGCGACTCCATGCGCTGCAGCACCGGGTACCAGACGGCGAACATGCCGCTCGGGAAGCGGCCGAGCGCTTCTTCCAGCGCATCCTTGACCTTGCGGTAGTCGTCCTTGACCTCGTAGGGCGGGTCGATCAGCACCAGCGCGCGGCGCGAGGGCGGCGGCAGCAGCGCCTTCAGGCTGAGGAAGCCGTCGCCGCGCTCGATCATCACGCGCCGGCCGCGCGAGCGCTCGCCCTGCTCCGCCTTGTGCGCTTCCGCCTTGCGGAAATTGTCGGCCAGGATCTTGCTGTCGGCCGGGTGCAGCTCGAACAGGCGCAGGCGGTCGTCAGGCCGCGTCATCTGGTCGGCCACCCAGGGCGAACCCGGGTAGTAGCGCATCTTGCCGCTCGGGTTCATGCCGCGCACCAGGTCGACGTACTCGGCCAGCGCCGGCGGCAGGTCGGTGCGGTTCCACAGCGGGCCGATGCCGGTGTCGAACTCGGCGTTCTTCGTTGCAAAATTGCTGTCGAGCGCATACACGCCGGCCCCCGAGTGGGTGTCGATATAGGTGTAGGCCGTGTCCTTCTGGTTCATGTACTGGTGCAGCTGCACCTGGACGAAATGCTTGAGGACGTCGGCGTGGTTACCCGCGTGAAAGGCGTGGCGGTAGCTCAACATAAGGGGAATTCCAGTCAAAGAGGTCAATGCGGCGGCCACCCGAAGGGCCGCAATTGTCGACATTATCCACTACAACGGGATTCGCCCGAAATTAATCGCGGCAAAAAGAAAAAGCCGCAGGCGTGGCCGCTGCGGCTTTTAGTGGGCGGCCCGGCCGCACCGGGCATCCATCGAACTCAGGCGACTTTCTTTTCGTCGAAGAACTGTTCGTCCTCGGTCGAACCGTGCAGCGCCGTGGTCGAGCTCTGGTTCTGCTGGATGGCCTGGGTCACGGCGTCGAAGTAGCCGGTGCCGACTTCGCGCTGGTGCTTCACGGCCGTGAAGCCCTTCTCGGCTGCGGCGAACTCGGCTTCCTGCAGTTCGACGAAAGCCGACATCTGGCGGCGCGCATAACCGTGGGCCAGGTTGAACATGCCGTAGTTCAGGGCGTGGAAGCCGGCCAGGGTGATGAACTGGAATTTGTAACCCATCGCGCCGAGTTCCTTCTGGAATTTGGCGATGGTGGCGTCGTCCAGGTTTTTCTTCCAGTTGAACGACGGCGAGCAGTTATAGGCCAGCAGCTTGCCCGGGAACCTGGCGTGGATCGCTTCGGCGAACTTGCGCGCGAATTCCAGGTCCGGCTTGCCGGTCTCGCACCAGACCAGGTCGGCGAACGGCGCATAGGCCAGGCCGCGCGAGATGGCCTGCTCGATGCCGGGACGGGTGCGATAAAAACCTTCGACCGTGCGCTCGCCGGTGCAGAAGGACTGGTCGTTGTCGTCCACGTCCGAGGTCAGGAGGTCGGCCGCTTCGGCGTCGGTGCGGGCGATGACCAGGGTCGGGGTGCCCATCACGTCGGCCGCCAGGCGCGCCGCGGTGAGCTTCTCGACGGCCTCGCGGGTCGGCACCAGCACCTTGCCGCCCATGTGGCCGCACTTCTTGACCGAGGCCAGCTGGTCCTCGAAGTGCACGCCGGCGGCGCCCGCCTCGATCATGGCCTTCATCAGCTCGAAGGCGTTGAGCACGCCGCCGAAACCGGCTTCGGCGTCGGCCACGATGGGCGCAAAGTAATCGATGTCGTCCTTGCCCTCGGACCACTGGATCTGGTCGGCGCGCTGGAAGGTGTTGTTAATGCGGCGCACGACCAGCGGCACCGAATTGGCCGGGTACAGCGACTGGTCCGGATACATTTCGCCGGCCACGTTGGCGTCGCCTGCGACCTGCCAGCCCGACAGGTAGATCGCCTTCAGGCCGGCTTTGACCTGCTGCATCGCCTGGTTGCCGGTCATGGCGCCCAGGGCGTTGACGAAGGGTTCGTTGTTGACCAGGTCCCACAGCTTCTCGGCGCCGCGCTTGGCCAGCGTGTGCTCGATCTGGAGCGAACCGCGCAGGCGCACCACATCCTCGGCGCTGTAGTTGCGTACGACACCCTTCCAGCGAGGATTGTTGTCCCAGTCGTTTTGCAAAGCTGCGATCTGCTGTTCACGAGTTGCCATCTTGTTTCTCCTGATAGTGATAGAGCCGTTTGCGAAATGAAATCCTTGGGTAAATCATAGCCCAGGTTGCGCAGCGCACAATCAGTCTTATATAAGACATCTGATCTATTTTTTTATCCATTCATATCAACTACTTATCTTCTTAGTTTCATGATACGGAATGATATTTCTCAGCATGGAAGCTGTTTCAGGCTCCTGCTTGCTGCGGTTTTTCATGGGATGAATCGCGCGTTTCATATGATGAAACGGCTGCGCCGTGCCGGTAAGGATTGTTTCAGACAGATCGAGAGCGACTTTGCGAAATGTTGCTAAACGGCCAGTTTAGTTGTTATTGACACAGTTTTATTTGACCAAAATCGATAAAATCGGCAATCATTGCAGCTCATCCATTCATGACGCCGCTTACCGGCCTACCAAGGACGCGCTTTGAACCTTTCTCTTCGCAAGATCGCCGTGGCGCTGGCCGCCACCGCCGCATTCGCTCCGGCACAGGCCGGGGTCCTGAAGTTTCAGGACGTCGTTTTCACCACCACCTGGACCAGCAACGTGCTGACGCTGGAAATCGACGCGGCAAAGCACAGCGGCGACTGGAGCAAGGCCAGCACGCTCGGCGCGCTCAGCCTGAAGGACATCGGCAGCTTCCAGAGCGTGATGGTGACGTCGGCCCCGAAAGGCGCCGCCGGCTGGACCATGAACGCGCGCGAACTGAATGCGCGCGGCTGCGCCGGTGGCGGCGCCTCGCGTACCACCACTGCGCTGTGCCTGTCGGGCGCCCCGATCGCATTGAGCGACAACATGGTGTTCACCTTCACCTTCAGCGGCGGCGCGCCCGATCTCGACGAACCTCACCTGAAGGTGAACTTCCTCGACGCGTCGAACAACAAGGTCGGCGACCTGCTGTCGAAGAAGATCGTTTCCGCACCGGTGGTCGTGGCTGAGCCGGCACCTGCGCCTGCGCCCTCCCCGGCTCCCGCACCGGTCCCGGCTCCTGCACCAGCCCCGGCTCCGGTTCCGGAACCAGTGGTTCCCGCCCCGGTACCTGCACCGGCGCCAGAACCGGCCGCACCCGTTCCTGCGACCTCGCCTGCCAGCGGTAACACGACCGTGCCTGCGCCGGAGAGCCAGGTCGTCGTCAACCAGCCCGCCGACCCGGAGGCGCCGGTGCAGATCCCGGCGCCTCCGGCGGCCGGGGTCACGGAACCGGTGCTCGTGCTCCAGCCGGTTGCCCAGCCGGCGTCCTCGGAAGTGCCGGAGCCGGCGATGCCAGTCCTGCTCCTGGGCGGCCTGGCCCTGATGGGCGTGGCGCTGCGCAAGCGCCGCTGAAACGGTAGCGAATAAAAAAAATGCGGACCTCGGGTCCGCATTTTTTATGCTCGTGAAAACGCGTTCACGCCTTGTGCGGCAGCGCCGCCCGCTCCTTGCCGCCGGCGCCGACCGCGGTGGCAATCGCCAGCGTCTGGAACAGCGCCACGCCGATGAACAGGCCGGCCGGATGGCCGCCGTCCATCAGCATGCCGAACAGCACCGGGCCGACGGCCATACCGCTGTCCAGTCCCGAATACACGACACCGAAGACGCGGCCGGTGGCGTTCGGCGGCGCCGCGGCGCGGATCAGCAGGTCGCGCGAGGGGCCGGCGACGCCGGTCGAGAGGCCGATCGCGCCCATCACCAGCACCACCAGCGCTCCCGGCACGATCGAGGCGGCCAGCAGCAGGGCCAGCGCCGCCGCGAACAGGAAGCAGATCGCGATCGTGCGGTCATGGTTGCGCGCCCGCGCCGCCAGGAAGCCGCCCGCCACCATGCCGGCCGCCGAGGACAGCATGAAGGTGGTGTAAGCGCTCGCCGCGGTCGGCAGCGAGATGCCGTACAGCGCCGTCAGGCTGGTCGACGAGAAGGCCTGGATGCCGCCCAGCGCGACCGAGGTCAGGAAGAAGAAGCCGAAGCACATCCACACGGCCGGCAGGCGCAGGAAGTCGAAGGAGCCGCCGGCCTTTTGCGCGGCCGCCGGCGCGGCCTGCTGCGTGCCCAGCACCTTGCGGTTCAGGAACAGGGTCAGCAGCATCAGGGCGGGAATCGCGGAGGCGCACAGCAGCGCCGTGCGCCAGCTCGACAGCGTGGCGACGGCCGCCAGGAACAGGGGCGCGGTGGCCCAGCCGATGTTGCCGGAAATGCCGTGCACCGAGAAGGCATACGGCAGGCGTTCCTTCGACACGTTGTGGTTCAGCAGCGTGTAGCCGGCCGGGTGGAACACGGCATTGCCGCAGCCCGCGACCAGCGAGCCGAGCGCCAGCATCGCGTAGTTCGGCGCGCTCGCCAGCACCAGTGCGCCGCCGCCCAGCAGCGCGTGGCCGGCAAACAGCACCCGGCGCGCCCCGACCCGGTCGACCAGGAAGCCGGACAGCGCCTGGCCGACGCCGGAAACGACGAAGAACACGCTCATCAGGAAGCCCAGCTCGGCGTACGAGAGGGTAAATGCCGTCTTCAGCCAGGGGAACAGGCCGGCCAGGATCAGGTGATAGAAGTGGGAGACGCCGTGCGAGACGCCGACCAGGGCGATCACGTGCGCGTCCTGGCGCAGGCTTCTTGGATTCATGTGTGCTGTTTGCTAGCGAGCCGAAACGATCAGTGTAGCCAAAAGCCGGCGGCTATGCTTGCGGCGGTACACCGTAGGGCGGGCATGCCCTGCCCTGACGGGCAGGGCGCTCCGCGGGCGGGCAGCATGCTGCCCGAATTCCCCGCTATGCCCCGCGCGGGAACGTTGCGCCTTGTTGGCTTCGTTTGGGGAAAGACCCCGCTAACACGACGCCGGCGTCACGCGCGGGCATGCCCGCCCTACTTTGCCAGCTCGACCTGCGGCTGATCGCCGAACACCAGCTGCCCGTGCTGCACCCGCACCGGAATCGTATCCTTCGGCCCGAAACGGCCCGACAGGATCGCCTTCGACAGCGGGTTCTCGATCTGCTGCTGGATCGCGCGTTTTAAAGGCCGCGCGCCGTACACTGGATCGAAGCCCGCTTCCGCGATCTTCTGCAGCGCCTCGTCGTCGATGTCGAGCGTCATCTCCATCTTCGCCAGGCGGTCTTCCAGGCCGCGCAGCTGGATCTTCGCGATCGCGCCGATGTTCTTCTCGTCGAGCGCATGGAAGACCACGATGTCGTCGATGCGGTTGATGAACTCCGGACGGAAGTGTCCACGCACCTCGGCCATCACGGCCAGCTTGACCACCTCCGGCTCGTCGGTGTCCATCGACTGGATCTTGTGCGAACCCAGGTTCGAGGTCATGACGATCACCGTGTTCTTGAAGTCGACGGTGCGGCCCTGGCCGTCGGTCATGCGGCCGTCGTCCAGCACCTGCAGCAGCACGTTGAACACGTCGGGGTGCGCCTTCTCGATCTCGTCCAGCAGGATCACGCTGTAGGGCTTGCGGCGCACGGCTTCGGTGAGATAGCCGCCCTCCTCGTAACCGACATAGCCCGGCGGCGCGCCGATCAGCCTTGCCACCGAATGCTTCTCCATGAATTCGCTCATGTCGATGCGGATCAGCGACTCCTCGGTATCGAAGAGGAAGCTGGCCAAGGCTTTGCACAGCTCGGTCTTGCCGACGCCGGTCGGGCCCAGGAACATGAAGGAGCCGTACGGGCGGTTCGGGTCCGACAGGCCGGCGCGCGAGCGGCGGATCGCATCCGACACGGCCTCGATCGCCTCGTCCTGGCCGACCACGCGCTCGTGCAGCTTCTCTTCGATGTGCAGCAGCTTGTCGCGCTCGCCCTGCATCATGCGCGAGACGGGGATGCCGGTCGCGCGCGAGACCACTTCGGCGATCTCTTCGGCGCCGACCTGGGTGCGCAGCAGCTTCGGCTTATCCGCCTCGCCGTCTTCACGGCCGGCCGCTTCCTCGGCGTGCTTGAGCTGCGCTTCCAGCTCCGGCAGGCGGCCGTACTGCAGTTCGGAGACCTGCTGCCAGTTCGACTGGCGCTTGGCTTCCTCCATCTGGTGGCGGATGCGCTCGATCTCTTCCTTGATGTGGGTGGTGCCCTGCACCGCCGCCTTTTCCGACTTCAGGATCTCCTCGTAGTCGTTGTACTCGCGTTCCAGGCGGCTGATCTCTTCGCCGATCAGCTCGAGGCGGCGCAGCGAGGCCTCGTCGGTCTCCTTGCGCACGGCTTCGCGCTCGATCTTCAGCTGGATCAGGCGGCGCTCGAGCTTGTCCATGACTTCCGGCTTGGAGTCGATCTCGATCTTGAT
>Ga0308160_10008034_pt1 | contig 10334 bp, 10 predicted proteins | sample PhyFR1_FD_201036 | JGI IMG/M metagenome (GOLD analysis project Ga0308160, IMG submission 201036) | Phyllosphere microbial communities from UC Gill Tract Community Farm, Albany, California, United States - DLSLF.R1 | ecosystem: Host-associated > Plants > Phyllosphere > Unclassified | place: USA...
AAGGAAGTGGGCAGATCTCATGGCCACCGGTGGGCAGTTCTACTGGCCGTCAGTGGGCACTTTCGTGGCCGCCTACGGGCAGTTTTTCATGGCCGCTTACAGCGCAGCGCTTTCAGAGATTGACGGCGCCTGGATTGCTCGTCAGACATCGTCACTACTAGTGGGCCCTTTGCGTCAAACGAGTTGTACTCTATGCTCCATGGCGAAGTTCCGAGTGCATGTGCCCTTCGAACCGGTGTTGCAAGAGGATCTGCAGTCAAGCGTGATATCTGGGTTGCCAGATACGGATTTGCCTCACGGCATCACATTGCGTCGCAACGGCGAGACGTACACAACCGAAATTGAGGTCTTGAGCCAGGATCCGAGGACAGCCAAACTAGACGCCATCCGTCTCGTTGAGGACTTCCTTGCGATCCTTGCCGCTTGGAACTGCGCATTCCAAGTTCGCATCTCCGGTATTCGGGCAGAAGTCGTTGAACGTGATCAAGGAATTGTATTCATAGAATCCCACTTTGCCGCTGTTGCCCAGCGAGGGGACCTTGTGACTGAGGCTGCGCTTTTCGAACGTCGCCATGCGCTGCCTGAATATTTGAAGAGCTGCCTGGAGCTGAATTACCTGCTGGTTCTTTCTTCTCGTCCCGAAAACCGTTGGCTTCTCGCCGCTACTGGAATGGAAGCATTGGCAGTAGGAGCTCTGGGGGATCAACCAAGGGTTTCCAAAATGCTTACCAAGCAGGGAAAGCGTGAACTGTGTTCAAATCTTCGATCGGTTCTGTCAGCTGCAGGACTAGGCGAAGTGAGCGATCGAGTTATTAATAGTGTCTTTTACACAACCCGTAACCGGGTGCCCGACCACGTTCAGGCGTTTCTTTCCACCGTGAGCATCAGAGACGTCCCGTTTGACGAGATCGAAGAGTGGTGGCGGAAGAGGGGAAACATCGCCCATGGCCAGGCAGTAGAGCTGGACTCGAGACGCCTGCAACAGCTAATCGATGTCTTTCAGAAAGCCTTGCGGAGAGCGGCAGGCGCCGAAGTTGAAGGCCGTTAGCTTCGGCAAGACTGCGTCTACCCGCCGAGAAGCGCGAATACAAAGCCCCAACGCCAGGGGAAAAGCGCCGCATAGTTTAGGAGTCTTAGCTGCTCTACGCAGCGAATGTCGCCCAGATGAGACCGGCAGTGCAGATGACTAGGCCGATTGTTGCCCACACGAGGGCCACAGAAGTGGTGCGAATCCGCTCGGACATCTGCTGATCGAGTTTGGCACGCTGCTCTATCACCCAGATGTCAAGCTTTGCACCGGCTCCCCAGGCGGTGTCCGATCCGCCGATGCGGCGCAAGAGCGTGCCGATTCTTTCCAGATCCTGAGGTGTGGGTTCGGGAACCAAGTGGGATACCTGTGATCGCTTCATGCTAAAGGATTGCATGATCCTGCTAATCGTCTCGCCTATGACCCGCAGTTCATTGGGCCGTATGGAGTCAAAACGACCCCTCATGGCACGCCCCACCAGCGTGCCTGTCTACTTGACTGCGAAAACTAAACCAGTCAGAACATTGGCGGCACCCTTTTGACTCGGATCGTGAGCCAGAACCTCCGCCGGGTATGCCGGATGAACGCTATGGAGAAGTGCTCAGCATGCCTTGAACGCCTCCGGATCCCAGGTGCGCCGAGGTGAACTTCAGCAATGGCTATATCAAAGGACCTAATCGTTGACCGCGTAGTCCGGAGAAGATACACCGCAAGCGAGGTTGAGCAGATAATCGACAGCGGCGACAAGACAGAGACAGCCGGATAAACCACGGATTCTGTGCCGGGCGGCGGATCCCAAACCCCGCCCGGCACAGGCCCAGCCCAATCGCCGCAGGAAGGCCAGGAACCTTCCAGAAGTCGGGCGGTCCGCCGCCCAGGGCGAACCACAGCAGCGACTCACCAGCGACGGACCGCCGATTAACGCACCCCACGTCCGCGCCCACCAGGTGCCGCGCCCCCAGGGAACAACGACGCTCCCAGCGGCTGCAGCACCCGAAGAAGAACATTCAGCTAAGCTGAACCCATAAGTTTCCTTTGCCGAGGAGAACGCAGAATGGCCGGCCTAACCGCCGGCCATTCTTGTATCTCCAGACAAGTCGCAACGCAAAAGCGTCACTCGGCAATCAGCCCGGGACGTTCCGCGGATCGTGGCCGTAGCTGTTCTTCTCAGCGATCTGGCCGTCCTGGTTCTTGATGACGTGCTCCACCTTGTCAGCCTGGGCCGCTTCCCGGCCCGCAGCCACCGCTTCTTCCTTGGTGCCGTAGCCGGCGCCAAACGCGCGGTCAGTACCCTCACGCTTGTTCTTCCACTGGCCGTCTTCGTAGTACGTCTCGATATCGCCCTGAGCCACTGCATACTCCCTCTGCCGATTCGGATCCTGACACCCGCTGTACAACACGGGGAGCGAAAAGCCCCGCAGCACTTGGGACCGCGAGGCTTTCCTAACGCCGTCCGCCTGATGGTGGCCAGGCGGCGAAGCTGACACCAACCTAATAGCAAGCATGCTTACTTTTCAAGTCCGGGACGGCTCCCTCTCCCATGGTCCACACCATGCGCTGCCGGGCTCGCTGTTCGCCGTGGTTCATGTTCCTGCAGCAGGGACGACGCCCGTTCAGCATTGCCACCCCGCCGGATACCTATCAGCACTTCCGAGGGCTTGGGGCTTCTCAGGCACAGGGGGGCCGAGGCCCTTGGTGAACCGGCGGGGATCACCACAGTCGCCGGCGGCGCGACCTGTCGTTTTCAGAAGCTGACTGCACAAACTTCCCCTGAATTTCAGGGTTTGTGCAGGCGGCTCGTGACCACCGGCTGACCGGTACTCCTATGCACAAAGTTCCCTTTCGCCCGGTACTCCTATTCACCAATGCACAGACGTGTCACGAGAGCCTAGGGATTTTGAGGCACACAGGTTATGAGACAAGCCAGGCCCAAACGGGACAAGTCAGTGGCGACCCGCAGGGGTGCGCGTACGTCCTGCCGGGCGTCGACTCCCGACATCTTGAGATGTCCCGATGGATGTCAGGGGTCGGTTGGTCGCGGGGGCGCGCTTTAGCGTGCTCCTCGTTCGAGGTCGGCTAGTTCTGATTCAAGTTGCTGGGTCAGGTTCCGCAGGCGGCGAAGGTGCTCTTGGGAGACGCGGCCGGGCTGGCTTGTGACTTGTGCATCGACGTCGAAGACGGTGTTGGGGCTGTGCCAGACGTTGAACCATTCGAGGCCGTGGCCGAGGGCGTCGCGGGTTACGCCTTGGAGCAGGAGCAGTGGTTCGCGGGTGTTGATGTTTAGTTTCCGCGCCAGGTCAGGATCTGAGGACACGGCTTGGACCTGACGGGGTCCGCCGGCGGGGTGGTAGCCGTGGTCGCGCATGAGACTCAGGAGTGACGCGTTTTCGAGCAGTTCCGCGGTGAAGTGCGGGAAGAAGTCACGCGGGACCCAGGTACGCATGAACGCAACGGGAAGATCGTCGAGGTAGCGGACCCGCTCGATTTTCCAGGTGTTGTTGGTGTTAAGGGCCTCGATGCCTGCCCGGGGCGGCTCGGATGGTTCTACGGTGAGGACATGGGTGCGCAGGCGCTGGCCGTGCGCGGCAGCCTGTTCGTCCAGGCCGCCTGCGCGCTGAACGTGTCGGCGGAGGACGGGCGTTGCGGCTACTACGCTGCCGCGGCCGCGCTGGCGTCGGATCAGGCCAAGGTCAGCAAGGCCTGACAGGGCCTGGCGCACGACGCTGCGTGAGACACCGAACTGCCTTTGCAGTTCCTCTTCAGTGGGCAGGGAGGAGCCTGGGGACAGTGCCAGGTCCACGATCTGCCGGTGCAGGATGTCCCGAATTTGTGCATGGAGTGGGCCTCCGGCTTCCCGGTCCAGACCACCGCTGCGTCCCACCTGCCCCGACCCTGGTTCTGCTGGTTCCAAACTCACGCTTACTCCTTTGCCGCTGTGCAAATCTTAGCCCTCCCCTGCTCCTCTGACGCTGAGCAGTGACATCGTCCGGCCTTGACGTGACCTACACCACCCATTATTGTACGTATCAAAGGTACGTACAACCTCGGGGTTTGGGATCACAGGAGATGCCATAGTCCCGAAGTGGGAGTCACCTGCTTGAGCCCGCATCGGCGCGTGAGCGAAGTGAAAGTACCTGCAGGTGACAGTCGGATACGTGAGTTTCAAAACCCCCGAATTGGAGAATCCATGCGCGACCCGCGCTCGGTGCGTTGCACCTACTACCTAGAATCCGAGATCGATCCCGGGAAGGCCGCCGCCATCATGGCCGGCGAGCAGTCCAGCGGCACCTTCCTGCCGGTCCCGGGCGAATCCGCCCGCATCCGGGAACGGCACGCCGCCCGGATATCGGATGTGCAGGAGCTTGGTTTTTGCCGGCCTTCCTTGCCGTCACGGACCAACCCGGAAAAAGTCCGCGCTGCCTTGGTGACCGTTGATTTCCCGATGGAGAACGTCGGAACGGACCTGGCGACCTTGCAGACTGCCATTGCAGGCAATCTCTTCGAGTTGGGCGATCTGTTTGCCTGCCGGCTCCAGAACATTGAACTGCCGGAGGACTTCGTGGCAGCCCACCCGGGCCCGGCCTTCGGCATCGAGGGGACGCGCAAGTTCATCAGTGACGTTGAGGGCGTGATGGTTGGCACCATCGTCAAGCCCAATGTCGGGCTCTCGGAAGAGGAGTTCCGTCTGGTGGTCCGGGATCTGGCGATGGCCTCCATCGACCTGATCAAGGACGACGAGCTCATGACTGATCCGGCATACCTGCCTCTGGAACGCCGGGTCGCCGTTGCCACCGAGGAAATCCGCGCCGCCGAGCAGGTCACCGGCCACTCCACCATGTATGCCTTCAACATCACCGGTGACCTTGCCGGACTGCAGAAACGCCACGACCTGGTTGTTGAAGCCGGCGGCACGTGCGTGATGCTGAACATCCCCGTGATGGGTTTGCCCGCCCTGGCCTTGCTGCGCAGCTTCGCCGAGGTACCGATCCACGGCCACCGGGCAGGCCTCGCGGCTTCGATGCGGTCCAAGGCCCTGGGCATGGATTACCGGGTCTGGCAGCAGATGGCCCGCCTCGCCGGCGCCGATCACCTGCACGCCAGCGGGCTGGGCAGCAAGTTCTACGAACTGGACGAAGAGGTCGCGGCCAACATTCGCTGCCTCCTCGAACCGCTCGGGCAGACCATTGCACCGCTGCCTGTTTTGTCCTCCGGGCAGAATGTCACCACCCCCGGCCCCACCTTCGACGCGGTCGGTTCCACCGACCTGATGATGTTGGCCGGCGGCGGGGTCGCCGCCCACCCGGACGGCCCCGGCGCTGGAGTGCGAAGCCTGCGCCAGGCGTGGGAAGCAGCAGTGGACGGGGTGTCGCTGCAAAACGCAGCGGACAAACTCGCTCAAACGGGGGACGATGCTCTCCTGCACGCTGTCCAGACTTTCGGGAAAGGTGCCTGAGATGCCAGCTTTCGGTTTCGTCGCGGACGACCTCACCGGAGCCGCCGACGTCCTGGCCCAGTCCCACCGCTACGGCCTGGAAGCTGCTTTGGTCATCGGGGACGCGCCGCTGCCGAAGGACACCGACGTCGTCGGGTTTGCAGGACCGGCCCGCTCCCTGTCCGGAACAGCGTTCGACGACCTGGTCATCAGGGACCTCGCCGGGATTGCGGCCCTGAACCTGGACGTGCTGCTGTACAAGGTCTGCTCCACCTTTGACAGCTCCACCACTGTCGGGAGTATCGGCCGCGGGATCCAGCTGCTCCATCAGCAATTCCCCCTGCACGGACCCGTTCCCGTGGCGCCGGCCCAGCCCGCTTTTGGCCGATACACCGCCTTCAGCAACCACTACGCAACCTACGCTGGCCAGATTTACCGGCTGGACCGTCACCCCGTCATGTCCCGCCACCCGTCCACCCCCATGGCCGAGGCGGACCTGCGCCAGGTCCTGGCCGAACAGCTCGGCGGCACCCAAGTGCCCGGGGCGATCCACCTGCCCGCCTACCAGGACGGCACCTTCAAGGACTCCTGGGCGGAACGGCGCCGGGATCTCGCGGCGCAGGCCTTTGTCGTCGACGCCGTGGATGAACACCAGATGGACGCCATCGCAGAAGCCCTCACGCGGGAAGAACACGGCCACGGCCCATCCATCATCGTGGGATCCGGCGGCATCATGGCAGCACTGGCCAGGTCCATCTCGGACCAGGCCCCACGCACACCCGGCCCCCAGAAGCCGTCTGGACCAGTGCTGGCCGTCAGCGCCTCGGCCTCCAGCACCACGGCCGAGCAAATCAACGACGCCATCTCCAATGGCTGGGAAGACGTCCCGGTGCCTGCCGAACTGCTCCAGCGCGATGACACCGCACTGGTCGCCGCCCTCGATGAACGCGTTTCAGCCGCCCTCCGGGCAGGGCGCAACGTGGTCGTTCACACCACCCGCGGCGCGGCGGACCCACGCTACGGGGCCAGCACACCAGTGGACGCCGGCTACGTCGGCACCCTGATCGGAGGCATCGCCGCCAGGATGGCCAACGCCGGGCTCACCCGGGACATCGCCGTCTGTGGTGGAGATACCTCCAGCCACGCACTCATCGCCATGGGCGTGCGCCAACTCCGGGTGTCCGACCAGTTCGTCACCGCCGGCCCCATCCTGCGCGCCGACGGCGCCTCCGCCGTCGGCGGATCCCGGCTGCTGCTCAAAGGCGGACAGGTCGGACCAACCGACATCCTGCGCCGCTTCGCCGGCCAGCTCCCCAGCTAACACTCCACACAATTCCTCCACGCATCACCAGAACCAATGAAAGGCGGCCCCCATGCGGGCAGTAGTTAAGAACGCAGCAGAGCGAGGCGTCACGTACGTCACCGACGCGGGCGACCCCAAGGCAACAGAAGGCACAGTCGTCATCGAAGTAGGAGCCGCCTCCCTGTGCGGCACCGACCGCGAACTCTACGAATGGACCCCGTCAGCCCAGGCGTTCAACCTCAACCTCCCGGTCATCCTGGGCCATGAAGGCGCAGGAACCATCGTCGAGGTCGGTCCCGGCGTCACCGGGCTGCAAGTTGGCGACCAGGTTGCCCTCGAAAGCCACCTGACCTGCGGACAATGCTTCCCCTGCCGCACCGGAGACGCCCACACCTGTGAACGCACCGGGATCCTGGGCATGCACATCGACGGCGTCTTCGCCGAATACGCAGCCGTCCCCCAGGACATCTGCGTCAAGCTCCCCACCGGCCTGTCCCTCGAATCCGGAGCCCTGCTCGAAGCAGCAGGCGTCGCCGTCCACGCCATCCAGCGCGCCAACTACTCCGTCGCAGGCCGGGCCGTGCTCGTCAGCGGCGCAGGCCCGGTCGGCCTCGTCGTCGTGAACCTGGCACTACTCATGGGCGCCTCCCACGTCATCGCCGTCGACCCCAACCCCTACCGTCGCGCCCAAGCCGAAAAACTCGGCGCGAGCGCCATGCACCCCAACGACGGCATTATCGAACGCTGCCGCGAACTAACCGGCCGCCGCGGCGGTTTCGACGTCGCCTTCGAATGCTCCGGAGCCCCCGGCACCCTCACCACACTCTTCGAAGCCGTCCGCCGCGAAGCCACCGTCATCACCGTCGGACACCCCAGCCGCCCCGCAGAAGTGGACATCGCCCCCTACATCAACAAAAAAGGCATCACCCTTCGCGGCATCTTCGGGCGCCGGCTATGGGAAACCTGGGAACAAAGCCTGCTGCTGCTTGACTCCGGCAAACTCGAGCTCGACTGGCTCATCACCCACCGCAAGAAACTCAGCGACATCGACGAAGCCGTAGAACTTCTCACCGGAGACGCCTGCAAAGTCCTGCTCATCCCAGGCCTCGGCTAACCCCAAAAAGCAACGGAACTGACGGTCCGAACCGTGCAGCTCCCAACCACCCAGCTATTCACAGGAGAAATCAATGACGATTCCCATCAAGAAAGCCCTTGAAAAAGTTCCCGGCGGAATGATGCTGGTGCCACTTGGCATCGGCGCCATCATCCACACCCTCGCCCCGGACGCCGGCAAGTTTTTCGGTTCCTTTACAGGGGCCTTCTTCACCGGCCTGGCGCCGCTGCTGGCCGTGTTCTTTGTCTGCCTCGGCGCGACACTCGAGGTCAAATCAACGCCCTACATCCTCAAAAAGGGCGGTGTACTGCTCGGCTCCAAAATTCTCTTCGCCGTCCTCATTGGCGTCATCGCCGGACGATTCCTCGGTGAAGCACCCATCGAATCCGGGATCCTCGCAGGCCTCTCAACCCTGGCGCTTGTCGCCGCACTGAATGACACCAACGGCGGTCTCTACATCTCACTGATGGGACAGTTCGGGCGTAAGCGCGATGCGGGTGCGTACTCCATCCTGTCACTCGAATCCGGCCCCTTCCTGACCATGGTCACACTGGGAATCGCCGGTCTCGCCGCCTTCCCCTGGCAGGCACTCGTCGGCGCCATCCTCCCACTGGCACTGGGCATGCTCCTCGGAAACCTCGATAAGAACATGCGTCATCTCCTGGCCCCGCTGGTACCGGCGATGGTGCCGTTCCTGGGCCTGGCCCTCGGCCTGACCATCAACCTCAACGCCGTCGTCGAAGCCGGACTGCTCGGCATCGCCCTAGGCCTGTTCGTGGTCTTCGTCGGCGGCGCCGTGCTGCTCCTCGCCGACAAACTCACCGGCGGTGACGGCGTAGCAGGCCTTGCCGCAGCAACCACGGCCGGCAACGCCGCGCTGGTTCCCGCCATCATCGCCACAGCCAACCCTGTCTACGCCCCGGCAGCAGAACACGCCACCGTCCTGGTCGCAGCCTCAGTCGTCGTCTCCGCCGTGCTCTGCCCAATCGTGACCTCAGCATGGGCAAAGAGGGTGCAGAAAAAGGAAGGCCTGGCGGACACAGAAGACAACGCGGTCGAGCAGGAGGCGCTAGCCCCCAAGCATGCAGGTAGTACCCCAGAACTGACCTAGCAGTACTAAACGAAAAGGGCGGGGCGTGCACACGGGTGCCCGCCCCGCCCTTCCTTATATACCCGGACCTGGTGGACGGAAACGCCTAAATCCACCGGAAGGAACACCATGAATGCAGGCACGCAGCTATTGAAAGTCCCATCCACCGACGCACAAAGTCGCCTACTCAGCTATCACAACTGGATTCACTTGAACCCGGGCGACAGAGTGATCGTCAAACGAACCGGATGTGCATCCGAAGGTGGCACGGTGGATGATGTCGGCGAAGACGCCTCATACTTTTGGGTCTGGATTGACGGCCAAGGCAGAACGCTGATCTTCCACGGAGACGGATCGGTCATTCACAAACTCCTCCACTAGTCTCAGCCGACATAACTAATAAGAGACATATGCGTCTCGAAACCCTTGGGAAATGAGACGTCTTACTTCCGCGGAGAGACGTCTGAGCTGCATGGTCGCCTATTTCCTACGGAATCTTCTACGCGCGATGGCAAGGGCGATTCTCGTAACTATGTCTCGTAACTTCGTAGCCAAAATCTGGCACTCATCCTTGGTTATGAGACAGGTGGGCGGGTGTCGGCTCGAGGGGATTAGAGCGAGGCCGGAAGTAAATACACTTCTGGCTTCAGCAGCGTACCTCCTTGAAAAACCCAACAGAGCTTTCCAGGACACGGCGACGCTGCACGGGTGAGTCTGGTCCCACCAGCGAGGTAGGCAGCCCAGTCAAGCGTGGGTACCGCTTTGGTACCATTGGGGATGGCTATGAATCTTCGTGTTCCTGAAGACCTCGATCGGCGGCTGGAGAAGTTGGCTGCCGAGGAACATACGTCCAAGTCCGCGCTTCTGTTGCAGGGTGCAGAGTTGGTTCTGCAGCGCCATGCGCGGCGGCGTGAAATCAGCGAGGGGCTTGATTTTGTTATGAGTCATGACGCTGATCTGCTGAAGCGCCTTGAGGACGCGTGACACCGTACCTGGACATCGAGGATGCACTTCAGGTAGTTGATCGATACGGCTTCCATATCCGCGACGTCGGATTGCTGGCCTCAGCGTTGGCCAGGCCGGCTACCACTGTTATGGGTGTGGACGCCTATCCGGAGCTTGCGGTGAAGGCGGCCGCTTTGTTGGAGTCGGTCGCCCGGTTCCATCCACTCATTGATGGCAACAAACGGACGGCGTGGACGCTCATGGTGCTGCTGCTGTGGATCAACGGTTACAGGCATGGCTTCACCACGGATGAAGGCTTCGACCTTGTCGTCGGAGTCGCCGCGGGCACTATCGACTTGCTGGACTCTGCCGCCGGGATTTCCAGTCATCTGATGCCCCGGTAGTGCTCCAGCGCCCCCGAAA
>Ga0308160_10008035_pt1 | contig 10332 bp, 13 predicted proteins | sample PhyFR1_FD_201036 | JGI IMG/M metagenome (GOLD analysis project Ga0308160, IMG submission 201036) | Phyllosphere microbial communities from UC Gill Tract Community Farm, Albany, California, United States - DLSLF.R1 | ecosystem: Host-associated > Plants > Phyllosphere > Unclassified | place: USA...
CCTTCTCTATATTCGACATGCATCCCTCCACCTTCTCTCCACCTCGAAAGAGGGTCTCCCTGATCCGCTCTGCAACTTCTCCGAATCCCATCATTCAACTCTCCTCTCTTGTCCCTACTCTTCCTACCCACTCTACCCGACGGCGACTCGTCAGGGCTAGTACCAGCGCTACGATTCAGAGCTTAGAAAGTGAAAAGGAGAAGCCTGAAGGTGAAAAACCAGAAATGGATTCGGAGCAATCACAAGAGGGAGAGGAGGAATCGAACCCATTCTTGTCACTCGTCGAAGATTTGGAGAGAGCTACTCGATCGCAAGATGAACCGGAGGAGGAGGTGGAAACGAACGAGTTGGAAATCCCGTTGAATCCTTCGATCGCCAACGAACTGGATAAACTCCTCCTACTGCCTTTCGGATCGCACTCGAGACCACTCCAGTGTGTAGATAGGGAGGTGACGATGGATTACGAGAGAGACGAGGAGGATTCGCCGAATTGGAGTCCCGAAGCAATGACCTTTCAGTTGATTTCGAGAGGAGAAGGAGGAGGAGGATCAAGTTACGCTGGAGTTGCGAAAGGGAAGAGAAGGATCAGCTACGATGTACCAGAAGAAGGAGAGGGTTGGGCAAGTGGAACGGAGCAGAGGAGGTCGGAAGGAGTAGAGACGAGAATCGAGCTGGTGGACGAAAAGGAACGACAAAGCTCGAGTAGATGGAGTTTCGATAAATTATTTGGGTCGTCGACTTCACAACGTAAGGAGGGCGACGAGGAAGCGAGAAGAGACCGATCGAGGGGGGAAGGTAGAACGAGAGCGATGAAACGGTTGAAAGCGGTCGAAAGTCATTTCGCTTGGTCACTCTAGATCCATTTCCTCTGTACTTCTGGTATACCTCGTCGTTACGTTTTTTCCCTTTTGTATCCCAAAGTGGTTTGTTGTTATCTCGTAGAAACTCGCCAAGTTCGAACAGCATCTGTAGACTGTATGTAACCCTCCTCTCGTTAGATTCCGCTTTACCTCGCTGAGTACACGCCGAGACCCGAAGGCGAAGCGAGAGAAGTGAGCGTAGAGATTACAAAAGACAAGATTATAGAGATGCGTGTACTATTCGTGAGAGGGAAAGGAACGGAAAATAATTACGAAAACTAGTCGACATCCTCAATAATAGGTTGACTAGGTGCCCTCTCGCCTTGAGCACTCGCGCCATCCTCCCTCTCCCTCGCAATCCTCCTTTCCGCTGCTTCTGCCGCTCTCCTCTCCGGTGATTTGTCTTCCCCTTCATCATTACCTGCATCCGTCCACTCTTCTGCTCCTTCATCTTCGTCCACATCCATCGCATCTCCCGCTCCCGATCCGTCTGCACCTCCGAAGAACCATCCTCCAGGTAATCTCGAACCATTGTCGACGTCAGGGATCCTCGCGGTCGAAGGGACTGCACTCGAGCTCTGTCTCGCGATGGGTGAGGGTCGTTGCAAGTTCGGAGTCGATCCGCTAGCTTCCATCGATCCTTGATTGACAGGCGTCTGATTCGGATCGGGATTGAGAGGATTAGGTCGTGTTGGTTCGACGTATCCTTCTTGACCTGGTTGAGGGATCAAAGCGTATCGACAAACAGGACAGGTACCACTCGTCTTGAGCCACGGAACGATGCAGTCGGGATGGAAGAGATGGCGACAGGGGAGAGAGGCGAGGGTTTCGGTAAGGGCGAAATCATCTTGACAGATTGTACAATCTTTGATCGAATCGTGGCCTAGTGAGAGGAGAGACCGAGTCAGTCTCGATATGAGAAATGAAGTGAGAGAAGGGCGAGAACGTTGATGGCTTACTAAGTAATTCCTCTGTCACTTCGAGTTTCGGTAGCTTCTCGATCATCTCTTCAGTAGCAGGAACAGGTCCAGCTCGTCCTGCAGCCTGTGCGTTCATACAAGATCATCTGAGTCAGCAAGCGAAGAACAGCGTACTGAGCGAAAGAATAAACACACCTGCTCCATCAGATCGTTCAACAAGTTCTGAAAGTTCGCCTCTCCTCCCCAAATGTAATCCGAAGGGTTCGCCGCTAATCCGATCCCGTTCCCCAATGCTTGTCCGTTGATCCCGAATGCGTTCATGAGCGAGAAAAGGTAGGAAAGAGGGTTTCCCCCTTGTGCAACAGCTCCTCCAGCATTGTCTCCAGGTTCACTACGAGCTCGTCGTTCAGGTTGCCGTGGCGCATCGACTCCTCCTTCGGCGAAAGGATTGTTGGAAGGATCGTCGGCAGGATGAGGATCGGGTCCACCGAAAGCTTCTCCCAAGAAGCTGTGACGGGAGACTACGGATCAACACGGCAATATAAAGACAGGATACGATAGAGACTCACTCTGCTAGGTTCTGTATCGGAACTTGGTTTCGATTCTGATCTTGTTGATTATCGTCTCTCGGCAAGTCCTCCTCATCTGGATCCGCTGCATCTTGTTGCATCCCGCTTCCTCCTCTCGGTTGATTGCCTCCTAGTGGTGGTGCCAGACCCAAAGCTCTGAAGATAGTCGCTCCTAATTGATCCTGAGGCAGATTCCCTCCTCCTCCTCCTGCTCGAGCATTTCCTGCGATTCCAGCTCCTCCTAATCCTCCTGCAGCTACTATATTCCCATTAGGCCCTACAGTGAATGATATCCCTCCACCTCTCGCTTGAGGTATTCCAAATCCTCCTCCTGCTCCACTTCCCGCATTGCCTCCGAGACCTTGAAGTATCGCTCCAAGGTTCAAGCCTCCATCATCTGGATCGAAATCTCGTGGATCATCTCCTGTAGCTATTGAATCATCTTCTGGTAGCTACACATATCCACTCAGGTCAGCGAGGGCAGAGAGGAAGCTAGTTTGAGATGAAGGCGCTCACCTCCTCACAAAAGCTCCCTCGACATCGAGAGCACAAAGGCTCTGGAGTCTCCATAAAATCGGTTCCTTCATGTTGGCATTCGTGACAGAAGTATCGGGTCATCGTTGGTGGCAGAGTGAAGAGCAAGTTTGCGAACGTCACCACTTTTGAACCTTCTGCTAGTTTCCATTTCTAAGTCCGAGGTTTTGTAATCTGACATTTCGACCTACTATAACACTCTTTCAGCCTCGATACACCTGATGTTGAGGAATGGCAAACTGCTTATCGTTTCGATTCGATTGTCGTAGGAAAGAGCGAAGAGGCGAAATTTCTCCCTGCGAAACTCTTCGTTCCGTCTTCCCTGGTCGTTTGAGTCAGAAGAAATGACCTGGCCTGGCTCAGAGGGAATTTAACGTCCGAGTCAATCTATTCAGCGTCTAGGGGCAATCAAGCTCGTATCGAAAGGACGAGAATAGAGCTTTTAAGCTTTTCGCAAACTGCTTCTCACCTTGCATTCGACGATTACACTCCTTGCTTTCTGATTAGCTACGGGTACCTTCCAATACTGTACATTGAAGTTCAGCTAAGTATACTTCATTGCCTCTCCGTAGCTGCAGAGGGACATGTTGTTCGACCTTGTGCACGTTGAAGACAGCTCACATCGACTGAACTTCCTCTGACTGCACCGACGCCGTCCGAGTCGTGGAACCGTTCACTCACTTGAGTATGCGAGGGTCTGACGGAGAGCAACTCTTCGAGGAGTTTTGCGAATCGACCAGCCTTCGCAAGGACAAATTTTCGAAAGTCTCGCAAACGAACTCGAACAGTATTGTGTGGCCCGAACGCTGTAGCGAGCTGAGTTATGTTCAATGAGAAGCTCCAAGCCCAGCCATACCTCGTAAGGAATGTACTCGCGACGGCCGGCTTGAATGGAAAAAACATGGGATTCTCAAGTCGTTGCAGCGACTGTCTTTCAAGCGAGGACAGCTGGATCTGGTCAAGGCGTAGGGCGAACGAGGGAAGGTTAAGGGGAAAAAGAGGGAAGGAGGGAAGACAGTGCGAAACTCGTTTGACGACCAATTCCCTTTGCCGTGAACCCCTTGGACAGTTACTGTACCGGGTCGATAACGTTTGATCGTCGGCAAAGGAAGATCAAAAAGAAGGTGCACAGAAGGGGTTCGAAATTGTAATTGGTCGAAGGGGGGTTTCGCATTGCACTGTATTGCGCTACTGTAGATCAACTGTCGTCGTCGAGCTTGATCGCAGAGCATTCCTAGGGACGAATTAGGAGCTTTCTCACCGACCTGTCTTGAGTTTGCGAGTCAAAACCGAACTTCTTTCCTCGCTCTTCTCACGCTGTCGAAAACGAAACGACCCTAAAATCGACTCGATCGACGTTGTGCCTCCCTCAACAAACGTTCGGAGGGTTTCTGCATACATTCGCGCGTTTTCTTCCATTCGTCCCTCCTTACTCCCTCGACAAACTTTACCCAACTTCGCTCAAACTTCAACAAACGCGTCTTTTTCGTAAGTCTTCGTCCCTAGCTTCTCGTTGGAGCCATAATCGAACTTGTACTGACTTCTGAATTCTCCTCGCAGCGAAAGAAGTCCGAAAGTCGGTCGGAAAAAAACGAAATCGCCTTGGCCTCGCTCTCCTCAATGTCCCTCGACCTCGAGACTACCACTGGTTACCCGACAAACTCTACATCTTCGCCAGTAGCGCGCGCCGGATCTCCTACAGCGGCTCGGAAAGCCCAGGGAAAACCAACTCCTCCTCCTCTCTCCTTTGAACCCTCGCTTACCAGCTCCGACGCACTGCCTTCGGGTATCACCAATCTCACTAGTCCACCTTACTCAGCTCCCTCGAAACAGCGACATTCCCCTTTCACTCCGGATCGTCCATCTCCCTCAACAAGATCGAGAGCAGCTCAACGTTCTCCTCTCTCACCTATGGACAGTCAAACGCGATCTACAGCTGGATGGAATGGTTCAAGGAGGCTAGCGAGCGATGGAAATGATAAGAATAGCGAGGGTTCAGATGGATACCGCAGTGTTGAGGGAGTCAACCGTTTGGGCAAACTTCCAGCTTCGGCATCTTCCTCAGGAAGGCCTAGGAACGCACAGTCAGTGTTGGGATATAGCTCATTGGCAAAGAAGGGATTGTCACCGGGAAGGGTTTCGAAATCGGAAGGACTCTCAGGAGGTGTCGCAGTCTCTCCAGCTCCTCAAGGCGCCAACAACTCGAGTCGTTACCTTCTCACCGTCATCCCTCCTTCACATCTCCCTCACGATCCCCCTCACCCGCGAACGAACCCTCAGTGCTCAGGTTATGGTCCTCCCGAGCATTTCAAGTAAGTTTTGTTTTCGAGTTTTCGTTTGCTGCATCTCGAAGCTGATTCAGATCAACTTGAAATACAGGCGAGGCACCCTTGTACCACTCTACCCTACCTTATCCTCTCAACTCGCTGCCATCGCTCGAGAATACGGTTTACCCTCGACAGGAGGACTCGTCGTTTATTTACTCTCGACGATCGATCCTTCTTCTGCCGTTCCTCAACCTTTACCAGGATCGAGTGGTTTCGCCGGAGAAGGAGGACCTCGCATCTCCGAGGCGGCGTGGAGTTTACTTTGGTCGAGACTGTTTGAAGAGGAGGAGGAAGTTTATCTCGTCGCAGAGGATACTTTGTCGGATGAAGAAGATTACGCTCCCCCTGTGCCACCGATACCTCGATCCCACCAAGCACTTGACGAAGACGACTCTCGTTCTCGCCAACCTTCGGAAGAACAAGCAATCTTTTCGGCCGATGAGGACAACGAACGAACGAGCTTCTCGAGCGATGCCGAAGATGCTTCCTCAAGGTACGAGAAGTCAGAAGGTCATCAAGCGAGTGGCTCGGGAGGTACGCGCTCGTTCTCAAACAGTCGAAACGGAATCGGTCGAGGTCCTCCTCCTTCCCTTCCCTCTCCCAATCACGGCCCTCGCCCTTCACATCGATTCTCTCAATCGCAACAACGATACGTCTCCCTTCCCAACTCGGCCAACTCGACCAATCAACGTCACTCCTCTCGCAACTCGCTTCGATCTGCTCGTACCGGTCTTCCCGCCTACTACTACCCTTCTCCCGCTCAAAGCCGATCAGCATCTTACGGCAGCTACGCTCCTTCTCACGTCTCGACCCCGCCTACTCCCGGTTACGGCGCTTCAGTCATCGTTGGAAAGGTCGAGTTCGATATCGATCGAAGTCGAGCTCAAGGAGGGAAAGGGAAATGGTATGATGCTTGGGTGGAAGGAGCCGTACCTTCAGAGGCGACACCACCAGTAGGATCAGCAACTGAGGCACCATCGACGAATTGGCAAGAATTGCAACTTCCCGAACTCGTCAAGAGCAAAACGATCAATCCTTTCGGCTTCAGCGACTCCTTCACGCCTCCCTTCTCGTCCTCTGACGACAACCACGATACTAGGGCTCGCACGATCAGCGGAACTTCGAGAGGAATGGAATCTGCAACTTCGGCTTGGTCCCTCGCAGCTATGGCTGAACGAGTCGAGCAGAGGGAAGCGAAGCAAGCTCAAGGTATCGAAGAGGAGGAGGTACAAGGGGAGGATTCGATCGTCGACAAGGAACCAGTAGCAAGTGAACGCTCAACGAGTCCCCTTCGATCGAGACCAATTTCGACCGCTTCAACTGCCGTACTCGAGAGTGAGAAGGATATGGAGGAGACTGAGGAGGAAGCAGAAGTGCAGGATCAAGGATACTCTCAGCTCGAAGACGATGATGAGTCGGAACTGCTCAAGGCTGGATCTTTCTCGGACGATTCAGAAGAGCAAGCTGGATCAGACGAGTCTTCAGAATACGGAGGAACTGGCGGTCAAGAGGAGGAAGAGGCGAGACGAGCTCTAGAGGAGGGCAAGGATCCCTTGGGAGACGTCTTCGAATCGGACGAGGCGACTTGGCAAGCTCTCGCTGCAGATGCTACTCAACCTCGCCTCAACGAAACAGCATCAATAGAAACGACTGGTCTCGGTATCGTCGGCACTCGTATCGCCGAACTCGCCCCTACAGCACCCGAAGGAGTTCTCGAACGTTCGACGGAGGAACAAGCATCTCTCGAATCGGAACAATCTCTCCCGCCTCAGGACGATGTTGCCGAAGTATTCTCCATGCTGCACTCGGCTCAAGCTGCCGCCATCTCCTCTGGGCCTCTCGCTTCGCCTATCCGACTCGAACACTCGCCAAGCGACGCTTCGGAAATCGCTGCGTTCCCTCCTTCTCGAGAAGTCGACGATTCGGAATCTCACCAAAATTCGCCCTTCACGATGTCGCATTCGACCAACACCTCAGTCAGCACTGTCAACTTCAATGTTCGTCCCCCTTCGACGATCGCATCGATGTCTCCGGAGTACGTACCTCAAAGGAAGCAACGTCAAGGATGGACGAACGTTCCTGCTGTCATCGACCCCTCCCTCTCAACATCGTCTTCTTCCTCTTCCATCGCACTCCTCGACTCTCAACGTGCTTCGACGATCGGGTTGATGGAGAACTTGGACGATCTCGAGCGAGCGCTCGCTGAGCTTTCCCCTCGTGCGAACAAAGCCAAAGCTACTCAACAATCCGAGGCCATTCCTGAGGAGCCTACTCCTCCAGCATCGGACGAGTCTCACACTTCGACAACCTCGTTCCCTCGTCCTCCTCGCTCATCTTCGCGAGACGTCTCTTCGGAAGAGCAAGGTCCAACTCGATTCGAATCTTCCTCTCACCTTTCGCCTTCCGTTGAAGACCGACCTGGACTCCTCTCCACTTCATCATACGCTAGTGAAGAGTCATTCGTCACCGCCGTTGCTCCCGAAACATCGCCAATCGTCGAGCCTATTCGAATCCCTCGTAGTTCGTCACTTTCGAAAGCAAAAATGGAGGAAGGACAATCACCTCACCTCGTCGCACTTCCTCCCTCGCCTCTGCCACCAAGTCCTTCGTCGATGAACTCGAACGAAGCGGCAGACGATCACACTCCGACTGTCGACCCCGCCAATTCTGAATGGAGTACCCTCCCTCCCTCTCCGCCTCGACTTCCTGTCACTCTTCCTGAATCAGATCTTCCTCCTGTTCCTCCCAAGGTCGAAGATGTTGCACCTTTCGCTGCCGCTTCTCCCTCGACTTCGACAACTCGCTCACCGGGACCGATCAAATCACTTCGAATGAACAAACCTTGGGGCAACAAAGAGTCTCGAAGTATCAAGACTCAAGTTTCGCCTGATCCTGGTGCAGAAGAGCCGTCTGTCCCCAAGTCTCCTCTCGGCTCATTCTTCGGGAAATCGACGTTCGGAAAAGCAAAGGGTTTCTTCAAGAAGTCTGAATGCACGTTGAATACTCTCATTTCACAGTTTTCAGGTCACTGACGCTACGCTCGTGTTTCTCACAGCTTCGCAAGACGGTCACACCAGTCCAGCTACTTCGCCCAATCTCCCTGCTTCTTCCCTGCCTAACGATTCTGCCCCTCCGCCAATTCGCAAAGATTCGCTCGACGTACCCTCTTACTCGCTTCCCGCCATCGAGCGTATGCCTGATTCGACCGCCACCCAAGCGCCCGCAGAACCGACTCCTCTCGTTCATCCCACTCCCACTCCCTTCGCAGGTGTCACTGAGTCTGTTCACAGCGGTCCCTCTTCTCGTCCCGACTCGCCATTCTACAACGAGGCAACTCCAGATTATCCTCCAGGCACTAGCACTACCTCTCCTCCCGTTCTCTCACCTGGATCCACTCTGTCCCCAACTTCGACTTCATTTCCTCAACCTCCTTCGACTCGACCCTTCGCAACTTCACCCTCGACTTCTGACTTCAACCTTTCTTCTCCTCGTTCCGAGTACATCCCTCAAACCCCTCGAGCAGGATTCGCCAATTCTCCCTCGAACAATTCGCATTACCCAGCTTCAGCTCCTGTCACCCCGGCAGAATGGCCAAACTCGAGATTCGGTACGGCATCGACTCCAGGAAGCGAGCGAGGAAAGAGAAAGCCAAGATTGAGCGCGGACATAGATCAACTTCTTTCCCAAATGAACGACATCGATTTCGGTATTGGAGCGGACGACGATGACGATGAGGACGATTACGGAGCACCTGAAAAGAACGAGCAGCCATCGACAGAAGTCAAACGAGAAGGTTCGGAAGTTGTTTCACCTCTCGTTGTGGAACCTACGAACCCTCTCGAATCCGAAGCGGAACAAAGTGGAGGTTCCTCTCAGTCGCACGAGTCACGACAGCAAGATAGCGGCATGCTCGGAGTGCAAGGAAACGCTCATCGAGGGATTCTCAGCGCTGATCTGAGCGCTCTCGGATCTATGATGACTGGATTCGCGTGAGTCTCTCGTTCTCTCCTCTTAATTCCTCTTCCCTCGAGACTGATCCAGTCTTAACATCATTGCTAGCTCGCCTCCTTTGTCTCCTGACCAATCGTCGTCAAGTCTCCACCACGTCTCCTGAATACCGTTTTTTCCACCTGTGCCATATTCAAACTCGCATCTTTTCTCTCTTTCTCTCTCGATTACCCCACTGCATATACCCCATCCTCTCTCTTGCCTGCCCTCTACTCTCCCGCTCCGTCTCGCATCTGTATTTCCTCTATCCTCTCCTCATAAGATTCTGAATTTGAACGATGTAGCTTCCTCCTCTCTATCGATCTACCTTCTTCGATTTCCTTCCTCTCTTTGCTTCATCATTGAGCATGCTACAGCATCACATTCACCGACTCTGTATGCGAATGCCTGATCAGAGAGCTCAGGAGCAAGCTTCGCTCGACTTCATCCTCTCACTTTCGCTCTTGGTTGCTTCGTCTAAAGCCAGAAGTGAGTAAACTTCACGTTTCACATTAGATCCTACCCGCCTATCCATCTCTTCCACCATCCCCCCTCTCCTCCCTCCACCCGAGCATCTTCGTTTCCATCCACCTCCATTTCCTCCCCATCCTCACCTCCCCTCAATCCAATCCTCTCCAAGATCCCTTCCAATCCCGTCGGAACCTTGTAATCAGGCGGCACGAACCTCTGTCTCGCAAACTGAATCGGTTCAGACCGCCGAGGAGGAGAAGGAGAGATCGGGGTCCAATCCATGCTGTTCTCTTGCGCTCCCGAGTCGGGTTCGAGCTCCATGGCGGAAGGTGGAGGAGGGGAATGGAGATTATCGGGGAAAGAAGGTGGGATTTGATTCGAGGTGTTCCAAGGCGATTCTCCGAATTTCGCTGGTTCGCCTCCTGCCTTTCGACTACCACGCAGAGAAGTTACGCGTGATCTGAGATTACTTGGGGAAGGTGTGGGGGTCGAAGTACCGGAGGACGAGAGTAGACTAGTTCGTTTCGAGAGTGATAGGTGCTGAAGCGGTTCGAGAGGGTCAATCTCGTCGAGAGCATATGAGAAGGGTTCAGGGGTCGTTGGAGTCGAGGGCCGAAGGAGAGAATCAATGGCTGATTTGAGCAGGATAGGGGGAGGGTAATGG
>Ga0308160_10008036_pt1 | contig 10331 bp, 14 predicted proteins | sample PhyFR1_FD_201036 | JGI IMG/M metagenome (GOLD analysis project Ga0308160, IMG submission 201036) | Phyllosphere microbial communities from UC Gill Tract Community Farm, Albany, California, United States - DLSLF.R1 | ecosystem: Host-associated > Plants > Phyllosphere > Unclassified | place: USA...
CCTTGGAAACGAAATGTGGACCGATCTACTGTAGTAGGATTGGTGAGTGCATCACAAGCCCAGGTCTGCCTGTCATACTGAAGCTGCTAGGATAAGTTATCGAAAAGAGACCAACGGATTCTGGCGCAGAAGCAGTCGGGAATCGCATTGGATGCAGCGGTTTTGGGTGCATCCGATGTCAATGCACCAGCTGTCACAACGCCCAGCCGGATTCTCACAGCTTTATACGAGCTCCCACCTTCATTCGCTTTCGCCAGAAGAACAATCAGTACAACCTCCGATTCGATTCACGGCTCCTTGACGTTGACGGACATCGCTACTCGTTTACAAGAGGAATGCGGTTTGAGCGGTCTGGACGTGGATGTGGCATGGAGGGACGTGAGACTGGAAGATAATGCGAGGATCAGGTCATTGGGAAGCTACGATGCTATCGTTCGAGTGAAGGGGATGGGCCAGGAGGAAGCGCCTCTGGCTATCGAAATTACACCCTTGCACGAGTAGCTAGGTTATGCATTAGCATTCCCTAGGCTCCGATTCTGCTTGTTATTCGCGGCTACGGTTCTTGACGTAGTATCGCCTACCGGGAGGTGTGATGGGCAACGCGGACTGCGCTACATCAGACAAACCATCTGCTTGGCTGATGATAGAGCATAGCATATGTAGCAGGCTGATGATATAATACAACATTATATGATGGCGTCTACCAACTAAGCGGACGCCCTCCAGTCATTCTCGTCCGAACCCTCTCGTTCCCTCTTGACCTGCCGATTGTCAGACTCTGCACTCGCGTCACTTTCGTCCCGTTCATCCGATACTTCCCTATAGCGATTCTCGCTCCCCTCTCTGGTCGCAGGTCCACTACGTGGGTGCCTGCTTGACAAAAGCGCTTCCAGGTGCATTATGTGCGCTGCAGCCTTGCGCAATATGACCGCTTTGGAATCGGTGATGGCGGCGGTCGGCACCACTTTGCGAAGACCCACGAAGCCGGTGTTGATGGACCTATCTTGTCAGCATAGTCGAGCAATATATGAAAGTACACTTACTCTCGTCTTTTCTGTTCCGACATCAAATGAGCCAATCGACGCGATTGTCCCGCCCCCGACGCAGTAGCTCGTTCTTCTTCTGGTCTCCGGGGCGAATCAACGTAGCCAGAGTGGTGACCATTTCGATTGACGAACGGGGCTGGATGCCTCTGATGATGGCCATGATAAGCTTGTGCCGCGTGTCTATCGCTTGCGACAGGGTAGTGTGGAGGAGGAGGCGGGTACGGTCCTGGAGAGCCGTACGTGTGGACGGAGCGAAGAGGAGGTGACCGGTCACTCATGCTGGGCGGATAGTCCGAGACTTCCCGTCGGTCGTTGGGCGGAGCATGAGTGGAATAGCTTGGTCTCAGGGAGTTTGAGGACATGAGTCGAGGACTTGTCGGTCTAGCGTACGCAAAGCGTGGCGATGGCGGGTTGGTGCGAGGTCGAGGGGGAGGCGGCATCACGGAAGAGGTCGGTCCAAAGCCAGCAGATTCGCCGGCATAAGGTTCGGAGCTGCTCAAGGAGTGCAAGGGCGGCAGTCGCACCTGATGTGGATGCCCAGAACCCGTACTTGCCGTCCTCGCCATGACAACCCGTTCATCCCTTGCCCTCTCGCTTTGTCTGCTAAGATCTTCCCAGAACCGCTCGCGTTCAGCGCCTCGTTGCCAAGGACCATCCCTTAGAGCCAAAGACGATATACCGGGTATATTGACGGGCTGGCTCTGGGAGGTAGGCATGGTACGTGGTGCATCCGATCTGCCAGGACCGTCTTGAGTTGGAGGCGGGAGGTGTATCCGGGGTCCGTTGTCGAGCATGGGCAGTGACGGGCGACGGGAATAGGGGTGGGCTCGTTGAGGCGGAGATAGTATGTCGGCCGCTCGTCCGGAAAGTGACCCATCGCGTGCATAAGGGTACTCGCCGACATCCTCTTCCCTGGTAATAGGCCGGCTCATGTTGCTACTCGGGTTGTCGGTCGTGCGGTCGGTAAACATGTCCTGCCTTGAGCGAAAGTCGATTGTCGAGACGGTACTATACACAATATACAGAGGCACGGACTGGGCTTTCGGGCAGGGCTATCGACGAATGGTGACTAGTGTGTGAAGGGATAATGCGAATGAATTCACAGTCGACCTCCTTTGGAATTATCGGGTTTCTCAATATCGTCAATCGAAACAATGGTCGGGCGAATGGGCGATGAAGTGCACAGTTGGTTTCGGTCGAGCGTATATAACCTTTTGGCGGGATGTAAACAAGAGAGTGGTGAAGCTTCACGGATTCGGACTCGACACCTGTTTTCTGCTAGCGATGCGATACAGTTGTGTGTCTAGTTGACTGAAGTTCTATGGGTGGCTTGTCGGGATGGGTACGGGGTATGATGACCAGCACGCTCGATATATCCGGTCAGGTGCCTTGGAGACTGGCGATATGCCTAGAGCAAGAGTATCAGACGACGCCAACATGTGTGTTGTGTGGATAGAGTCGCTGCTTGGTCCAATGCGCTCGGTCCTGTTGTTTGAGTGTGAAAGGAACGACACTCTGCAGACAGCGTGTGTATGACCCTGCTTTCTTCTAATTGTTCAATTCTCCGATCAGGGGGCGAACAATAAGAAAAGTAAGCAACACACAGTGAGTCACCTAGTTAAGGACGCCACCATGATTTCTTCTAGAACCGAGGCCAAGGGATAGACACAAAGGAAGACGAGTGATCGTCGTCTAGCTTGAGCGCGAAAGTTACCCTTGAGTCCTCGAGTGGAGTGCAATGCTGGACAAAAGGATCGCGAAAGGAGGGCCAAGATGTTTGGAAAGGGGGTTGGAACAGGAGAAACAATGACGGAATAGCGAGAGCCCACCCGTACATCCGGCGCCTTTTTTTTCAGCTTTAAGTCTATCAACCGAAGACCCTGAATACGAATATCGCAGGGTAGCACATGTTACTACAGTCGGTACCGAGGCAAGAGCACGAGCACTAAGGTAGCACGACAGACCCTTATCAGCAGTCACTGCCCTCGTGCACAGTTGTCCATGCAAGACTTTGGTGACATGACCCTGGACAGAGAACAACGAAGATCACACGCAGGCTATCGGCAATAGCCCGATATATCGGGCATCGGGTCAGCAAATAGTGCTCAACCGATCGGCAGCCAAGTTTGCTGACATCGAGGGTAATGTAGAATACTTGGTAGCGGCTCGTAGAGTGTTCGGTTCTCGTAGTCAAGGTTAGGTTGCTCGTCCTTCGAATGCTTTTACTCAGGAGGTAAGGAGATCAACTTGGCTACCGGATCCGTCCCAAGAACATCGGCTCACTGCGATGGCGTGCAATGTGGACCAAGACTGGTAAGCTTTCCGATCCAAGACCAGACCGGCTCCGGGACGCCGACTTGAGCTTGGCACTGGAAACTAGTAGCATTGTCCACAATAATGTCCGTATCTATCAAACATGAAATATAGTATCAAAGTCCGTTGCAAGGGGCCATGTGTAAAGACTAGTAGGCAGAAACGCAAGCAGCTCCATCGACGAAGAAGCCCGGTTGACAGGTGTAGACTGGAAGACATCAGCACGAGTGTAAAAAGACCAATGCTGATTCGACTCACCGACACAAGTGCCTGCATTGCACCCAACACTTTCACTATGAGGAATGGCAGAACAATCGACACCTTCACCCGAACAGTGTTCAAGGTCGTTGGTGAAGTCGACACATTCATATGCCCATTCACCTCCGCTTGATGTGTTGATGGAACTGTCATCAGTTTGACTTCAGACTAACAAAAGAGGAAACAGCTTACACTGCGTGGAGATTTCCGGGACAATACAGTTCGTCAATGTCGGACTTTGGGAACACGGTCTGACGGCCCAAGAAGTCCCGTTTGCCGTGCTTCTCTCCTCCGCCACCGCCGCCTTTGTCACCACCCCCGCCTGATTTACCTCCCTTTTCAGCCTTTTCCCCTCCACCATGCCCACCCCCGCCTGATTTACCTCCTTTTTCAGCCTTCTCTCCTCCACCATGCCCACCCCCGCCTGATTGGCCTCCTCCTCCTTTTCCAGCCTTTTCCCCTCCACCATGCCCACCCCCGCCTGATTGACCTCCTTTTCCAGCCTTTTCCCCTCCACCATGTCCACCTTTGTCGCCTCCTCCGTGACTGCCTTTCTCGCCACCACCGCCCTTGGAGCCTCCTCCGGCGCTTCCGTGGCCGCCCTTTTTACCTCCCCCACCTTGCTCTCCTCCGCCTCCGCCGTGACTGCCACCACCACCGCCACTATGACTACTGCCACCACCATGACCCCCACCACCGTGGTTTCCACCACCACCGTAGTGTCCAGATTTTTGAGGAGGAGGACTTCCGCCACCGTGACCACCACCACCATGTCCCCCGCCACCACCCCCACCTCCATGTTCCCCGCCTCCTCCTCCGCCTCGACAACATTCTGCGAGTCAGTACGACTTTCAAACTGAGCGGGAGTAGACTTACGCTTCTTTTTGTCCCAGCCAGATCCTCCGCAATCGGGCTGTTTTGTTCGCTTATGTAGAGGTTTACACATCGAGTGTTCCTATATGTCAAAATGAGGTCAATTGGCTGAACTGAGTAGACTGACCTTGTGCCAGAACCATTCACCAGGACAGCTGGTCCATGAGTCGGGTAGAGTACCTGTTGGCGCAGCAGTCTCCCACTGTTCCTCGATACACGAATCCGAACGATCGTGCCACCTAAAGCCATCAGCTGGTGTTGTGACAAAGATATGTCTCGACTCACCAGGTGTGCTCTGGACATTTAGAATGAGTGTTTGTTATGCATTGTTTAGCTCGGTGATTCCACGAGTAGCCTTCGCCACAATCGCACTCGGCAAGCTCGGCTGGTGGTACACACATGCCTTCGTGCTTGTGTGCGAACCAGCCGTGAGGACATTTCAGGCTGTCGTGAACTCTGCAGGGCATTAGAACATTCTATCCGAAAGGTGGAATGTACTCACGGGACACGAGTGACTTCAGAGACGCAGACGACTCCGCCCATGTACTCGGCCATGAAACTTCCCCGTCCCGAGCACTCATTCCTCAGGTGCTCATCTGCCAGTGTCCGCAATGATTCTGGTGCTCCCCAATGGACATATCGAGTATTGTGAGGTCCTTGGTATCCACCCGCTGAAACGAGAGTTGTGAGTGATAGTGTGAGTGCCACTAGGGCTGGTGTGAACGTGGTAGAGACGACCATGATGGTCTAGGATGGTCTAAGAGACTGAGGATGACGAGGGGTTGTGTGAACCGGGAAGAAAGGGTGGTGATGGAAAGAGGGGGATGAGTGTGGTACTTGAGATGGGGGATGCATGGTATAAATGCTCTTGTATAGCTTGTTCTGGTCAAAGGAGATGTAAGAGCTTCAATCACGGAGCAATCAGAATATAGAGTTGACAAAGGGATATCGAAGAATGTATGGTGAGCGTGGATAGAAAGGGATGAATCGGACATGATTTAGTTTATCGCTTCTTACCCCTGTCGATAAAGGCAGCTATGTAACAAGGATGGTGGGATAAATTGGTACCTTTACTAGGCGATGGGCGTTTCATGTTGCGAGAATATCGACTTGCTCCTTTTCCCGATTGATAACCCCTTGTGAGGTTCCCAGAACTTTGGCTCGTCGGCCGGCAGTTTGTCCGTTGAAGGCGGTGTGCGGGATTTTCGCTAGTCAGATTATTGATCGACCCCCTTGGTATCCAATTACTCTCTCCTCGGATTATCAGACATGCAGTGCTGTCAACCTGTCCATCCCTTCCAGCGACTATTTCCATCAAGAAGGGCTTCGGACCGATACCGTATGTCTGGGTGAGCAAGTAACAATGTACATACATGGTCATCGAGATCATCCGATTGACAGATTGATTGCCTTTATCTATCTATTCCACTCCTAGATTGTCATTTGATCAATCTTCGTCGCTATCGCTCGCGGTGGCTCTGGCCGCTCCCATCTCTCGCTCTGCCGCGTTTAGACTGGCAACCAGATCGACCTCTTTCGATGGATCTGATCCCTTCTTCATCGACTGCAGACGTTGACCTGTCTGATCAGATGATGATCACGGTTTGATCAGTGCAGGTAGCTTACGGAAGATACCAGCTATTGCTTCATTCGTTTTGCGATCCAACTTGGCCATTCTATTCGTCATGTCTCGCTTCAGGTCCCAGTTCGCCCTTTTTGGCTGAATGTTGAATAGATCCTAAACGTAGTGTCAGCATACTACATGACACGCGATGAGGTCCAGACACACCAGCTCTTCCTTTCTCTTTTCCTCGTCTTCTCTCAGAATGGCCTCTGCCAATCCCTCGACAGCTTTCTCTACCGTATCCTCTCCCCCATCCTGAGCATCTCGTTTTCGCATCTGCTTCGTCTCCGGATCATAATTACGTAGTTTGAATGTAAAGTGGGATCTGGCGGTCAGTCGTGGTCTGGCTGGACGACCATTTGACTCACGGTCCGCCAGTGCTTTCACCCTTGTCCGTAGCCTCCTTTCTCTTTCGAAGCGCTATCAGCCTCTCCTTTCTGGCTGCTGTCGTTGCTGCTAGGTTGGTCTCCATATTGGATGGTGATGAGGACGAACAAGAGTAGTGATTCTTTACGGGTATGGTCAACAGCTTGCAAATACAGTGAGGTACCTGGAGATGTTGATCGTGGGAAAGTCGAAATTGGACGATCAACTGAAATATCTTTGTGGCCTACACACCATACCATACCACCCACACAAATGTCATCAAGCGCTTCGGGTACGACAGAAGCGACTGCAGCAGAGGGTGTGGAACGAGCGCAGGTACCCGCCAAACCACGGAGGCGCTTTGTGGGGACGTCAACACCTAAAGCCTCTTCCTCGAAGGTGGTCCGACGGGTGGCTAATCAGATACCTGACGATATTCTGCACGACGCCGAGTTGAATCAAGCTATCAACTGTACGTCCTCTATGCAGTAGATGAGATTATGGGGCTGATGTGAAGCTCTTCCAGGAAACTACAATTTCGAGATACACAAGACCATTTATCATGTACGAAGAGATGGGGTTAAGACTGTGGCATTGCAAATGCCAGAAGGTCTGATGATGTATGGATGCGCTATCGCAGATATCATTGAGCGGTAAGTGATATCGAAAAGTAGCTGTTGGTCCATAGGCTGACTACCAGCTTTACGGGAGCACTCCCCATGTTACTGGCCGACGTAACATACGGAGCATGCTGTATAGACGATTTCACAGCGAAGGAGATGGGGGCAGAGATGATCGTCCACTATGGTCATTCATGTCTGAGTACACTTGGCTTGTCTTCTCAGTCCTGTACAATGCTGACACTCAGTCCCCGTGTCGCAAACATCGATCAAAACGCTTTACATCTTTGTCGAGATCGCCATCGACACACCCCACCTAGCATCATCAGTCAGGCGTAATTTCCCCTCATCCCGCCGCGCCTTTCACCGCTCCGTCCTCGATGCTGGAGATGCTCCTACCGGTGGGAGAGTGGACATTGCCCTAGACGAGGATGAGCAGGTTCAACGTGATGCCGTCAATACAGGGGACGATCCAGTTACGAGGCTGGCTCTGGTCTCGACAATTCAGTTTGTAGCGGCGATACAATCTCTGCGGACGGATTTGGAAAAAGCTCTACCGGAACTAGAGACGACAGATGCGGATCCATCAGAAGAGGGGATGTTGGCCAAGATGAGAAAGGGCGATATCGGGGTCTGGAGAGGTAGATACGATATCACGATACCTCAATCGAGACCGTTGTCGCCAGGAGAGATACTGGGATGTACTGCGCCCAAATTGGCTGATGTCGACGCCTTAATGTAAGCTCCTGTCACCTCCGAAACATACACGAGCTGACGTTCAGATACGTTGGTGATGGCCGTTTCCACCTAGAGTCAATCATGATTGCCAACCCGACAGTCCCCGCATTCCGGTACGACCCATACTCGAAAAAGTTCACCAGAGAAACGTACGAGCACAAGGAGATGAAGACGATTCGAGGAGATGCAGTCAAGTCTGCTCGAAAGGGCTTGGAAGGGGGTGGAGCAGGGAACTGGGCGGTGACTCTGGGTACATTAGGACGTCAAGGTAGTCTCAGCGTTCTGAAGGTAGGTTGTGCAAGACTTTCAAGGTGATTTTACTGATTGTCAGACCATCCAATCATCTTTGCCCGCCGCCGAGAATCCTCCATTCATGCTCCTATTGTCCGAGATGTCGCCACAGAAGCTAGCTCTGTTCTCAACTGAAGAGATCACGACATTTGTTCAGACATCCTGTCCTCGTCTCTCGATAGATTGGGGCTACGCCTTCACTAGACCACTGCTGAGTCCATACGAGGCGAGCGTCGCAGTCGGACGAGTCAAGGGCTGGGGTGGCCTGGAGTTGAGCTCGGATGCGAGTGGAACAGGAGAGGGAGATTACCCAATGGACTTTTACTCTGACAAGTCGCTTGGTCCGTGGACACCACGACACCAGCCGCAGAAGGTGTGAGGTAGCTGCTAATGTATGTTGTTGTACACATGCATCGTACATCTGCATCGAGCAGTGGCATACAGACCCAACAAGAATCATCTACCTAGCGATCAGTCGCTATCATTACCATCGTTGTCATCGTTGTCCGCATCATCATCGTCGTCTTCATCGTTCACCCCAGGAAGAGACATCAAGTTGTTAAGCCTGTATCACAGTCAGCGTCCTTCTTCGTATACCACACAGACCCCGGAAGGTGACTCACATGTGCACAAAGGGCGTGACTACCTCCAGTACAGCTTTGATACGATCCTGAAAGTCTTCCTGCAAGACTTCCTCGTCGTCAAAGCTATAGCCGTCAGCTACACCTCAACAGACTAGCCAAAGATGCTCACTTTTTCACCACGGCAATACTCCTCAGCTTCAACAAGTCGATATCCTTATGCGTCTTGTCCACCCCTTCCAGCTTCGGAGCGACTTTCAACGCGTCATCATGCCCAAAGACATTCTGTCGTTTACCCTTTGGTCCAGGTTTAGCAGGTCCAAACATCTCCACAAACTCCGGACGACTTATACAGTCTCTCAGGACGCTTGGATCTTTCAGGATGTTCTGGCGCATCGTCGCTAGCTCGTCTTTTCCGGGCTGCCATACTCCCGCAGCGAGTACCGAGTGGCCATTTGGCGATACGCCGAGGTAGTATCCTGCCCATATACCTTTTCGTCCCCCTCGAGATGTCGACATGGAAAAGCTCTTTTTGTATGGCGTCTTGTCGGATGAGAATCGGACGTCTCGGTATATACGATGCTATTCAATTCAACGCTGATTCGTTGGTTCTGGACGGGTCACTCACGATGACATCCTTCGGGGGTAAGATCGGTACCTCGTTGTCCACCTCGAAGAACTTTAGTTGTATCCGCTCAACGAATGCCTTCCATTCCTTCCAAATCAGCTCTCGATACCCTCAAAACGAGGTAAGCCAGGTTCAACTCACATTCTCGGCTTGGCGGAAACTAGGTTCGTGAGACCTGAACCATTCCCGATCGTTTCTCTCGGGTATTTGTAGGTTCTTGAGGAATTTGAAGGTATTGCGAGATATACGACCGGGTGGGACTGAATATATTAGTGTCCGCACTCGAGATAGCCGACAGCATACCTTGCCCAGTGGTAGGTGCTGGATATATCCTTCCGGCTATCACCTGCCCCTCTTCCAACTCCACCTCGGACGCTTCAGCATCCTCATCATCATCATCATCGTCGTCTACCTCGACCGCCTGTTTGCCCTTTCCATTTGACGGCTTGGCTCTCTTGACCGGCTTCTGTGGACCTCTTGCCGCTTTCCGCTTTCTGGTCTCGTCCTCCTCCTCGTCCAGAAAATCACTATCAACTTCGGACTCCTCCTCGTCCTCCTCCACTAGCTCCTCGTCGGATCCCGAGGAGGGCGGGTCAAACGCGTCTTCGGAATCATCATCAGAGCTCGAGGTGTTTTCTGAGGGCGTAGGTGGTTCATCCGACTCGGCCTCCTCCTCTCTCTTGACTTGTCCTGTCCGTCTACCCTTTGTTCCGGCTTTGGCTTTTGGTGCTGTTTTGACCGATTTCTGCCTTTTTGTTGGTGTAGCCGATGCTGGTGTCAACCTTCGACCAGCTTTCGGTGTCGATGCTGCTGAAGCAGTACCTGGCGATGATTTCGCTTGTGATCTGACCCTTGTTGCAGGCATTCTTGTTTGTAGGTTGGGTGTGTCTATGCACCCACAGTCTGGTGGACGATGGAGATGGGTCAACTCTCGGCTATGACGTTTCAAGGCACGATAGTGTGTAACACCGTGAGAAACAAAGACTTGTTAGT
>Ga0308160_10008041_pt1 | contig 10328 bp, 16 predicted proteins | sample PhyFR1_FD_201036 | JGI IMG/M metagenome (GOLD analysis project Ga0308160, IMG submission 201036) | Phyllosphere microbial communities from UC Gill Tract Community Farm, Albany, California, United States - DLSLF.R1 | ecosystem: Host-associated > Plants > Phyllosphere > Unclassified | place: USA...
CAGCAGTTGCGTTGGCGGAAGGAGAACCAGTGGCCTGAGCAGAAGTACTCTCTGACAACGTGATTGTCTGCCAAGGAACTTCCCTATCGCTAGTACTTGATGCCTGTTCGCTGACGGGGACGGCAGTCGATGCGTCTTCTGTGGTGGAAGTAGCAACCGACTGGGCTGTAGATTGAGCGGCTTCGGAAGTGGACTCGATGGTACTCTGTACGACCGCAGAGGTCGATTGGACGTAAGTAGGAGTTGGCTCGATAGTTGCCTCGGTGGAAGTCGATTCGCTGGTAGCGAAGACCTGGCTGGAAGGCGAGTCGCTCGTCACAGCCTCAGAGGTGGAGGGAACATAACTCGATTGCTCGATAGGCGAACTGGTGACAACAGGGACTTGGCTGGATGGCTCGATGGGCGCGCTGGTAGGACTGGGGACATCGCTTGATTGCTGAAAGATCGAGGTAGCAGCATCGGAAGAAGCTGGAATGACGGGAGCCTCTGAGCTGGGCAGGATCTCGGAAGAGGTGGTGGCGACTTCGGAAACCTCTGCGGGAGGAGCAGAGCTTGAAGCGATCTCGGGCTCGGGCGAGGAAGTAGGCTGGGCGACTTCCGATGTAGAGATGACCTCGGTAGTACTGGTAGCTGCGTCTTGGGAAGCGGGAACGTCGGATGCAGCGGAAGAGGCTTCGGACGAAGGAGCTGGAGCAACCTCGGAGACGACAGAGGTAGGAGCGGTCTCGGAGGTTGAGGGGGTGTCTGACATAGCGGATGAGGCTTCGGATGAAGGAGCTGGAGCTTCAGAGACGACAGAGGTAGGAGCGGTCTCGGCGGAAGCGGGGATGTCGGAAGAGGCTGGTGCAGCCGACGTCTCGGCTACTGAGGTAGCAGCATCGGGAGTGGCAGATGACTCGGCTCCAGAAGGGACCTCAGTGGGAGTAGCCGAAGGGGCGGGAGTCTCGGTGACAGCGGCGCTAGTGACTGGTACTATATGGTCAGCGTGATACCTCGACTTAGTGACAAACGTACCATCGGAAGTAGGAAGAGCAGACTCCATAGTGGCTGAAGCGGGAGACTCGGAAGCGGAAGGAGCAACGAAACCTGGATCTTGATGAGCACTGACCTGACTTGTATAGCTTGAATCTTGAGGAATGAATGAAGAAAAAGATGATGAAGAAAAAGAAGAGAAAGAAGAGGAAATGGGATCGCCAGGGTATATAGTCGGCAGTTGGGCACTGCTGGTCCATGCTTCAGACTCGCTCCAGGAGGTCGTAGGTGTATCCCAAGAGTTCGAAGTGGTGGGTATGAACTGAAGAGCAGGATCGGTTGGGTTGATAGTAGCGTCAGACGGTACTGCTGTCGATGTCCCGAATGCTGCTCCGATCGGATTCGTTCCGTTGGCCGAGCCTTCTTGACCAGCATTCAGTGCGGTCGCTTGACTTGTCCAAGCCGTATATGCGCCATCGGGTCCTGCCGATACTCCACTAGTGATGAAAGCATCGACGCCGTTGATACCGGTCGCGGCAGATGAGATTGCAGCATCGCTCCCCAAAACCGGTGATAGGCTTGCAGTACTTCCAGAAATCGTTGTCGGGGTAGGCAAGCCATCGGGTCCCCATGATGTAGACGTTATCGTTACGAAACTCGAAATTGCACCATCGTTCCCAAAGACCGGTGGTAGGCTTGTTGAATCTCCGAGAATCGTAGTCGGAGTAGGCAAGCCATCAGGCCCCCAGATTGTAGTTGTTACCGCCATGGTGCCCAAGCTGGCGGAGAGAGGGATGATGGGGGTGGGTAGACCATCTGTACCGTAGCTTGTTGAGAGAGGACCCGCAGAAATTGGGGTCGATAATCCATCCGTTCCGGTAATGAATGACACGACAGCGCTTGTGGTATCTATCGATGGGACCGTAGTGATTATACTACCATCCGGTCCAGTAGCGGAAGGGGCAGCTCCAGTGACATTCAGACCCGTCACAAGCGTGGTTGGAGTTGGCAAGCCGTCAGGGCCGATCGACGTCGATACGGAAGTGATTATCGGGAAGATAGGAGTTGGCAAACCATCTTGACCAATGATAGTTGAGGTGGGAACAACAGGAGTAGATAGACCATCAGAGCCAATGGTAAAGCCTGCCGGGCCTGACTGGATTGACGTGATTGCGGACGCCATCACAGGAGTTGGTAAACCATCTGAACCATAACTAGTGGAAAGTGGAGCGGTAGAAGTGGTCGATCCGTCCGATCCTTGGTATGTTGAGACCGGGACGATCGGGGTGGAAACACCATCGGTACCAGTAGTAAATCCTACCGAAGGCGAAGTAGTAGGCCCACCAGCGATCGGGTTGCCCAGTGAATCTGTCAAGGCGGTGGCCGAGGATAGAGGATCGATACCAGAGCCGGACAATGAGGTGATAGCGCTGATTAGACCAGATCCCAGAGGTTGAGTCGCATTCACTTCACCCAAGGACGATGAGGTTGGCGCGCCAGTAGCATCAGATGCGACTGACGAAACAACTATCGTAAAGGGCAGACCGTCCGTTCCTGTGGATACGAAAGTTCCAATCAGCGCAGAAGTGACGCCGGCGGTGGTGATGACATTTGGTCCAGTGGAAGCAGTGACTGTCATGATGGGAGAACCATTGACGTCATGTGAAGTCGATGTGAGGGTGCCATTGGCCAAAGTAGCAGTTGAGCTGATGGTCGACGAAGGTAGCGTAGAGGCGTCTGTCCCGAATGAGAGATCAGTCGTCTGGCCAATTTCGTTGATAACGCCGGCTATTGACGATGCAGTTGAGCTACCAGCGACGCTCGATGCGACAGGGAGTCCATCAGGGCCGAGTGAGGAAGTAGCTACTGCTGTCTGACCCATGGCGTTTGTAGAAACCATAATCGACGAGGGTGTGGAAGTTGCCAAGATGATTGTTGTAACAGCAGGACCATCGGAACCATACAAAGTAGAAAGCACGGTCGAAAGCGTTGAGAGATCGGTGACACCAAAAGTCGACGCGATTGACGAAACACTAGAGACACTTGTCGAGATTGGGAGTCCATCAGGACCGGTCGACGCGGCTATAGACCCAGCAATGACCGATGATACCCCAGTAGCGTCTGCAGGTAGTATTGTAGAACCCAGTGAATCTGTGTTGACAACACCTTTTTGTGCGAGACTCAAGCTGATCGAGCTGGAGCTGAATTCGGTCATGGTTGATGAGTTGCCGTTAACCGGTTCCAAGGTAGTGTTGAGACTCTTGTCGCCGATAGGCAGATTTGTGACCAGCGGTGGTGGTATCATGCTTGAGCCCTCGACTGGGCCCGGTGTAACGGTGCTAAAGACAGAACTGTTCGCTGCCAAAGTGGCGTTCGCGCCATCCCCAGGCGTTGAGCTTGTGGTCGTTGCCGTAGAATTACCGTATAACGCCGTGGTGGTAATCGAGCTCGAGTTTCCTAGCTCGGTAGTGGCGACAGCGGTTGATGCTGAGGTGATGAAAGCTGATCCCATTCCAGACTCGATTATCGACGTTGGTATCTCAGTACCCAACGAAGTCATAGTTGAGCTAGTCGTATCGATCCCAATGGCGCCATTGGTGATAGTGGATAGTATCTGATGATTAGTCGTGCCACGACCAGGCGAGATTGAACTTACACTTGTCTCCGCCCCTGGAACACTGGAAGTGATCACGCTCGATACAGGCTCCACCAAGGTCGATACGGCAGAGGTATCACTCTCGCCGAGTGAAGTCACTGCAGACTGACCGATGATTGAAGCGATGTCATTTGTGGACGCGATATCCGAAGTGGTAATTCCTGTGGTCCCCAAAGTCGAGATTGCACCAGGACTCGTCAAGAGTGAAGTCCCTTCTCCAACGGAAGTCGATGATGAGGTGGACTCTGACGGGGGAGTCCAGACTGAAGAGGCTGTGGTCGTCGTGATAATCGGAGAAGCAACCTGAGATGGGGTACTGGTAGGTGATGTTGGTGTACTGGTGATATACGTAGAACCAGCCATATCGGTGATTGACGAATCACTCCATGCCGACGGAGGTCCGTCCATGGTCACAGCACTAGAGGTGATAGCACTGCTCCAGTCCGTTCTAGAGGAGTCGGTTGGCGAAGTTTCGACCCCAGCAATCGGTGGCAAGCTGGAAGGCTGACCATCGGAAGTGGTAGGATCCGTAGCTGACGAGCTCCATACAGAGGATGATTCTGCCGATGACGATACAATCTCCGGTGTCGATGTTATGCCCACGTCTGATGATGTCGAGGAAGAAGACCATTCGGACGTGATTATTGACGATCCGACGTTGGCTGACGATTCCGACCAGACCGATGAGGTACCTTCCACAGCAGCATTTGTCGATTCGCCTAAATTACCTGCTGGTGGAGTGGGAGCAGCAGAAACTGCCGGATTGGGCGAGAGAGCCGGGTCGACAGGTTGGCCGACAGGTGCTGCTGCTGTAGAGTTGCCAGTATTTTGATCCAGATCTTGACGCCGATGTAGGCTTTTCGTTTCGAGAGACAAACGATCTGAGGATGGAGGGGATAGAAAAGAAAAGAAGAAAGTTGAAAGACTTGAAGAAAGAGATTGAAAATTGAAATTAAGGAAGGAAAGCTTGAGATACTTGGATCTTGACTTACTTGATGCACTTTCACTTGCACTTGCCTCTGTTGCAGTTGCGGCTACTTCTTCGGTAGGTTGAGCTGATTGGGAAGGCGATGGAGATGGCTCGGATTGGGGAGCGGAAGAGACATCGGGCGAGGTACTAGTTGCTGGTGCCACTGATTCGACAGATGCGCTGGAGGCAGCAGCATCGGAAGTCGAAGATCCATCCGTACTGGCTACTGCGCTTTCCGGGGCCGATGCTGACGAGGAAGCGTCCGAAGAAGAAGCTGCTTCGGAGGTAGCAGGCTCAGATGTCGAAGCGATCTGGGAAGTAGGTTCTCCAGCGGACGAAGCGGGCTCAGAAGAAGCCACGGCGGCGGCAGAAGTCGAAGGCGCGACCTCGCTGGTAGACGAAGAGGCCTGAGCTTCTTCTGCAGACACAGCATCGGCAGAATCGGAGGCGGCGACAGTAGATGCAGCAGCGCCGACGGCTTCGACGGACGAGCTAGGCGGTTCGGTAATGGAGGACGAGCTGGACGCAGTCGATGAAGGTGCCAAAGGATCCGTGGAAGAGACGGAAGTATCGGCACTGGATGTAACGACACTGGCCGGTCCAACGGCGGCAACGACCTCCGCTAGACCTGGGACTGGATGTCAGCTGACGATGGCGAACTCCCTGGAAAGACTCACTGTTGAGTCCAAGGTCAAGCTGCCTCTTTTCCTTCCTAATCCCATTGGTGTGTCCTTGCCTTGACCTCAAGTGTCCTTTTCCTCCTTGATGTCCAAGAGCGGTGGCGACCTGACCAAAAGCGAGTCCGAGCACCAACAAGGGCAAGAGCGAGAAAGGTTGACGGCGGCGCATCGTCACCATGGATAGACGAGTATGAATCGCGGTGTCCAAAAGGTGGCGTGGGAGTTTGTTTGTAGTTCGGTATTTATTGGTTGGTGAGAGTATAACACATTTGGATGAATGCTATCTATAGGAGTCAATCCTGAATCCCTATTTTCTTGATGCAAAGAGCGTGTAGAGATGATGATGGTATGAGGGTGTGTGCTATGATAGATGTATGATCTGCACGTACCGAACGAAATGAATGCAAGAATCCTGGTCAATCACCAAGAGCTTCGTTTCACAATGACACCTCTCAAGGGGTTCGGTGTGAAAGGTATAGCGTCCGGTGTGGGTATCGAGACGGGTGAAAAGGGTGAAAAGGGTGAGAGGATGAAAGGATGATCGAATCCTGATGCGTAGTGTAGCTGGAAATAAAGAGCGTGAGTTAATTGTCGGGAATAGACGTGGTTGTGAAGGTGGATGAAAGTGTTGATAGGATTTGATGGAGGTAGAGTATATTGAAGTGGTAAAGAGACCTGTTTGGGGGTTAGCGACGGGAAAATAGAGCTGTGCGTCTCTCGGCTTTAACAAAGGGAGATTGTGTATCTGTTCTTTTCTTGCATTCCTTTCCTCCACTCTCTTCCTCCAGCCTTTGCCTGGTCTAGCACAGACACAATCCTTTGAATCCTTGATACACTTTGCCCGGGCCTGAGCTATATGAAACATACAATACGTACCTCTGTCAAAGCTCACAAACGTAAAATGACCTCCTTTTCTCCCTTTCTCCTGATTAACACACGGACGCGACGCGTTTCTCTGAGATCACCGCTCAACGGTTCTCTGATGTTTCGTAAAGAAAGTACGTCGGTGATTTGTCGTTTGGTCGTTTGTATGCAGTTGGTATAGATGATAGTATATGAGTAGAGACAGTCGATGCAAGCAATCATGAGCTAGGCAGGCAAAAGTGTTGACAATGACCGCCCAGTAGGACATTCAGGGCAATACTGCGAAAGGTAAAAAGTGGAAAGTCACACGCGTAAGGGTATTAGGAAAGGCGAGGGAGGGTATTAGGAATTTGTTCCTAATTGATTAGGAACCGGAGAATAACAATCACAATGAACAAAAGGGGGTCCGTTTCAGCTTGGTCCGTGGAGCTAGTCACCATGGATACAAATTGATCGCGCTATGGTCCCGATTCCAGTGCAGGGAGGTGTCCCTCTTACGCCGGGGTAAGCCAGGTGCAGAGTCGGGCCGTAGCACCTATGCATATGCTTGTGGAACTCCAAGATCTCAGCTCTGGTATGCAGGCGGCTGGTCATTCCATACAGTCCATACAAGCGGCTTCTCCATGGTCCAGTCTCTCCGTTTACTCTCCCCTAGCCAGAAGAAATGCTCTCCCCTCCTCACAAATCCCATCTTCTCATAAAAGCGTATTGCCCTAGCATTGTTCTCCCAAACTCCCAACCATAAACCGTTATATCCCCTTTTCTTCGCTTCCTCCTCAGCATCTTGTAGTAATAAAGCAGCTAGACCACCTCCTTGCTCGGTCGGTTGGATGTATAATCGATCAAGCTTGACTGGTTTTGAAGTCGTAAGGCCTTCCTCGGTGGTGTTGAAGTTTAGTTGCGCAACTCCTACGACTGTCGAACCCGTCACGCTAGTGGTCGGCCCCTCCGTGCTCGTGTCCTTAGCTGGTCGGACAGCGAGTAGGCAGTATCTCGACTCGTCCTCAATCTCTTTCCGGATCTGAGCTTCGGAAACCGTTTGTGTGAGGTACGTCTCCAAATCCGCTTCAGTCACAGAATAAGCGAAGAATTTAGCCCATGTCGTGCCTATGAGTGCAGAGACTTGAGCAGCATCTTCCGAGGTGGCTTGGCGGAACTCGAGTTCGACCTGGCCTTCCATTTCGCGAGTCGAATCGATACATCAGAGGACAATCGTTATCTTCCAAGTGATCCGGCGTGCCTGACAATTTCAATATTTCCATCTGCTTGACCGTCATTGTGGGCTTTTGTTGTTGACCTATAGCAATCATGTCGAAAGCACTGCACTATGTCATTGGTGAGTTACTGATTATCTACAATCAGCTTTACATGTTTGCTGATGGTCCAGAACACATGGAGGAGGACGACGAGGGAACGAAAGCTTTGCCGGAGTGGGTCAAGCTCGAGTAAGTTAATTATCCCCTCGCCCGCTGTGAGGGACCACCGAGAGCATCTGGTCTACCATGTCATTTGGGATCATGATCTCCATGTAAACAAGCTGACTTGCAGGTACGCACACATGCTCAACTTAATCGGCCCATCATCCCAACTCCATTTCACCTCCCTCTCTCAATCTTCCATTCCCCCTCTTCAAAAGTACCTCGAAACAACGACTCCATCTTCATCGTCAAAGGCCCATTTACATACCGATCCTATCCTGACTCTTGTTGATAAACTCGGCTCGAGCTCTGCTAAAGTCTGTTTACTGGATCCCAGGGCTCCTAAGGAATTGGCTCCAGAGGATGGGGAGACTTTTGATATTTTCTTGTATGGTGGTATTCTTGGTATGTCGTTTCGAAGACTACGAGAGGGGCACTAACAGTAGGTGATGATCCGCCAAGAGATAGGACTGGAGAATTGAGGAAGTTAGGCTTCGAAGGAAGGCATTTGAAGGAGGTTCAGATGACTACCGACACTGCGGTCGGAGTGAGCAAGCGTGTTGTCGAGGACAAGGGTACGTCTTTCCTCCATCTGTGATACTGTACCTGACAATTAGTCGCCATCAAGGATATTCCGTTCGTCGTGAGTACCGCTGGTAGGATTCTTGAACACCGCTAACGGCTAGGATTTTCCAACGATCACGTTCAACAAGTACGAATCGATTGAAATGCCTTTCCGTACGTCCCAGCTGTCCGAAACCTTTCCCAAACTGACGTATAGGATATATCACGGACGACAAGCAGCAACCTATCCTTCCGCCCGGCATGAAGGAGCACCTCAAGGCGGATCTCAACAGGACCATCGATGATTTCTGATCTAGCCTTCGCGAACTACGAGCAGGAATGCATCTTCTACTTTACAAGTATACACATCGTTATCTGCTTTTCACACTACAAAATCTCGAATCATAGATGCGCTCTCTTGACCGCAGGCAGTCAAGCCTTGAACTTCTCACTGGAGAATCAGCTTGACTGCTGGCAAGAAGTCGTGGACTCACGCGAGGAACTTCTCCCATTCTTCCTTGCCCCACGATGAGCTGACCGAGTCCTCCTTGAGACCATCAAAGAGCACGGTGGGCTGTTCGTCAGCCAAGCTTTGTCAGCCGACAGGAGAGATTTACAGTGACGTGGATACCGTTCTGTCTTCCAATCTTGACTATCACAGTCAGCTGATGATCGCCTGACAAGACAACCTAGCTCACTATTATGTTTGAACCCCTCGGTACCTTCATTACCACCATTACCCTTGGGATCAGGGGACAACCTCGACCTAAACTCCCCAAATGCCTTTGATTTCGGTCCAGAGCCCATTCGCTTATTATCCTCAAGGACCTTCAAAGCGATGTCGGTAAGTTTATCTCGGACTTGGTTTCCGGTCAAATCCCCTCCTGGACCATTCTTGAATGTGTCAATTTCGTCAAATACCTATCATCAGCCTGCGTCTATGGTCCGGGGCGTACAGCATTAAAGTAAGCCCAGAAGAGATCGGGGTATTGCTGCCCGAATACTATCACTGCCTCGGTATGGTGTGCAGCTAGGTAGTGGCTATATTCTCAGCCCCGGGCATGCGGTCATGGCTTCGGTTATTGACAGAGCTTACAAAGGCTGAGCATAGGGTCTGATAATGACACTGAGCTCTTTCTCGTACTTCCCACCCTTCTCAATGAGAGGAAGGACGTTTGCAGTGAGAGACTTGGCTTGTTTGGCTGAGAACGGGCAGATCAAGTCGAGGTAGCTGATTTGTCAGTGGGGTACCTTTGAGGCGAACTCTTCATAGAGGAAGACTTACACTTCGAGGACCTGCGATCCAGTGCCGAGCTTGAGGAAGGATAGTGATTTAGGGACTGCCATTCTGTTGATGTCTTGGTAGTAGCAATACGAGTGACGCTGATGGGGATTCAGTACCGCAAGTCAGAGAGTGGAGGTGACGTTGTAGCACGCTATTTCTCCACGGGGGATAAGTTTCTAACGGGATACATGAATAAGGTAATTTACCCGAGGCGGGGTAATTCGCCGGTTCTATTGCATGAATCATTAACCAGGGTCAAGCTCATTCAATCTGTAAAGGCAATCGATAAGTTCACCCTTTGTACTACTACTACCACTACATATATACATATCTCCCGGACAGTTTCGGACTCACTCGCTACTCGCCCACATTGCCATACTGTAGACCTTCAAAGCCATATCGATGCTTGCATAGACTACGACACCTCACACGACTCTTTTCCTTCCTGTCTCTTGTGCTTGGCATAATGTCTACTGCTAGTCCACGGCGCCATACGCACGATTCAACCTCACGATATCAATATTACGATCCAAATGTCCCTAATGCCCACGCTACGACATCAGTCCCGGCACATCGACCGGCTCCAGGTCCACCGGATCGAACTTCGAGCTATCCCCCTCATCCGCATACGCTGAATGGGTACCACACAGCAGAAGCAAGTACATCAAGTGGTGTACCACGCCGTCGACCTCCTCCAAAGCTACTGCGGAAAACATCAATCACTTCATCTTCGCACGGTCCCGCGCGCCATTCCCGCTCGGACTCTGGTTCGGCTGAGGTTACGTCACGGAGAGATTCAAATGCAAGTGAAGATTATTCGCATACCACGGAGCATTATCGATCTGGATCAAGCAGCTCTCGCCATCATGAGCACCAGTATAATGTACATGGTAACCATGGTCATCACCGGTCGCACTCG
>Ga0308160_10008042_pt1 | contig 10328 bp, 17 predicted proteins | sample PhyFR1_FD_201036 | JGI IMG/M metagenome (GOLD analysis project Ga0308160, IMG submission 201036) | Phyllosphere microbial communities from UC Gill Tract Community Farm, Albany, California, United States - DLSLF.R1 | ecosystem: Host-associated > Plants > Phyllosphere > Unclassified | place: USA...
CATTGACACAGCTGGATAATACTCTGCGGATGTTCATCACCTTTACAGGTGCATATCATGGTATGCTGCTCATTTCCAAGCGGGTGACGATCGTTGACCTTCAGACACCTACCTCCAGACCCAGGCAGACATGCTTCAAGCCATAGAATTGCTTCTACGCTGCGAGCTTTTCGAGTATCATGACGCGAGAATGGTCAACATCATGATGGCAGATGCTCAGGAGGTAAGCTCACAGCCTCAAGAAAATCCAGCGAGAGCTGATCCGTAGAACACTCATCCTCACGAGCTGTATATCCTATATCATCTGGTTCAGCAATACGGAGATCGTCATCCGAGCTTGTTTCGGTCACATAGAAAGTGGAAGAAGCTGCTACCCACCCTTGGTGAAATTGTCGGCGTCGAGTGCGAGGAGGTCAGCCACACTCTGGTAGGGGTGGATATTATGCTGATAAGATAGACCTTCGTACTCGGTCTACCGCCTATCGAAGCTCGACTGCGCTTACCAGCTACGAATCTGATGTACGAAGTCTGTAGAGTTCAGAAGCTGGATGAGCAGGAACTAGCGCAATTCGATGATCACTTTATCGACCATCTATTTGAGATGGTAGAAACGACAAGGGATCAGCAGGATGAAAGGCTCAATTACGCCGTCATCAAATTGATTGTAAGCAGCTGGCTCTGACACCGAGCACAGCTAACGGAAAGGTGGCTTTGAACGAGCAATTCATGGTATCAGCCCTCCCCTCGAAATCGAAACCCACCACATCAGCCTCAGTACCCCCAACACCGACATACGATCCGGCTCGAGATCCTGATGCGGCTCTCCTCAAGCCTACTCGGCCACCACCTCCGAACAGGGCTAGATCGGGATCGGCAGCCAATATTCAAGATCATTCTCATCCTGAGGATGCCAAGAAGCTGAATCGGGTCTTGATCATCCTGATGCGAAGATTGGGGTATAGTAAGACGTTTGGAGAGAATGTTATATTCATGTTGAATCGTGCTGGTGAGTCCCTCTTGGCTGGTATCGTGAGAATTACTAACGTACAGAAAACACATCTGAGGACATGTGTATGCAACTGCTCATTCTCAAGATCCTCTATCTGCTGTTCACCACACCTGGAACGCAGGAATACTTCTACACCAATGATCTTAGGGTTCTGCTCGATGTGTTCATTCGGGAATTGGTGGACCTACCGGATGAGGCTGAGACTGTGAGTAGCCATTTGTGAGGAATGGGAAGAAACTGATTTCAGCTACGACATACCTACCTACGAGTCCTATATCCACTTCTCAACCACACGCAGCTCAAGAACGACCCATACAAGCGACCGCAGATCAAGTTGATTTTGCGCTCTTTCACATCCCATGGACATATCAAGGATGTTGATCCGACTACTACGCGACTTGTTGAAAGGTGTCTAGAGGAGCCTCGCAGAATGGAGCGAAGTCATAGGTACATCCTCTTTTTCGGTTTCAAATTGAGAACTAATATATAGTGCTGAGCACGTCCCACAGACAATTTCGAAAATGTCGCTCGATTCAGTCGCCCACGCCCTCCCGCCCACCGAGCTCAAGATCAACACATCAATTTATACATCTCGAGATCCAGTCCGACAATCATCCTTGAATGACGTATCCGAATCCCTAACACTTGAAGCAGAGAACAGACCAGGTTCAGCAGCTTCATTTCAATCAAACTCTAAAACACCAAACGCCGGCTCAAGATCTTCTACGCCCGTGAATGGTATCCGACGGAAACCCCCTGCTCCACCTAGCAAGAAATATAGTTCAAGTAATTCAATCACCTCCACCGCTTCTTCGGATGACCTTAATCTTTCGGGGTCGTGGGGCGGTGAATCGGAGTTACTACAAGAGGGAGGGAGGGGCGTGCCACCTCCTATAATAGAAGTGCAGGCTCCTTTGGATCAGGAACAGGAAGAGGGAGAGGGAGAGCACAGACCTCAGGGCTGGATTACTTTCACTGCGTGATTACTTTTACTGGGCGAACGAAATCGCGACGGTCATGTTGTATGCGATATGGTGTATATTAATCAAGTCATCTTGTCCTCTCTACTTCAGCCACAATACACAATCAGCTCGTCAAGCTAGATGAAAATGACTCAAAAGTGAAGCGGTCCGAGCTTGCGACGGCTTTCGGCTTTCGGGTTGTCTGCAGGACGTCCTTTGAGTGTGGGAAACGCCCTCAAAAAACCACACAAGGCTCTACAGGCTATTTGAGGGGACAAAAACATGCGCTTGGACTTGGTCTCGCTCACTTCACTTGATCACGTCAGTCTATTGTTGCTTCATTATCGATTCACATCGGATACTGGTCATATCACGCCAATCTCGAAACATGTCGAACCCGACCGAGATGCTTGTGCCGTCTCAAGAGAACCCCTACGTACCAGTTGAACAAGGGGCAGCACTGTCAACTCAAGAGCAAACAAGCGGTTCAAGTCCATTGCGAGTATATGCGACGGTATGCATTCATGATCGGTGTGTCGCTTATGTCAGGTTCATGTTTGGAACTGTACCTCGATCATTACAGAGACTTTCACTCCGCCAGACCACTCGTCAGTCGATCTTGATGCATTTACCGCCTTCTTAGCTCGGCATAATGGACACTGGTCAGAATGTGTACATGAAAGAAAGGCGAGATGGCGTGAGTCTGCCCCCTCTCTTGGTCCTCTGCTGACGCAAAGTCGAGATTGTTGATCCTGTCTCCTCTGAAGGAGGAGAATCTCAGTCTATGGAGGCCTTGTGTCGCCATTTGAGGTATGACAAATTTTCCAAGAACGTATCGATCTGAACGAAGAAAAGGCTACCGAGAGCTGTCTTCGCCTCTCTGGCTCCACCTGGACGAGAGAGTAACGTCAAGATCCCCTGCTCACGAAGCGTCAAATACGGCCATGTAACGCATGTCCGTCTCGACGGCGGCGAAGGAACGCTACATCTGTTTCTCATCAATGGTAAGTGGCTCACAGCGAGACGTCCGCATGGAGGGGGGTTCTGCCCTCAGGCTGAATCTTCAGGTAACAGTGTGATCACTGTCAGCGGATCCAAGTCGCTCGCCCATACGACACTGGTCTCACAGGGGCTACGTGCACACCCGGCCCCTTCAGATCACTGGGACGAAGGTAATGCCGCGACAGTGCTTTGGAGTGTCATACAAGCGGGTGAGTTCTGCGAGACCGATGTAGCGGGTCCCGCTGACTTGGCCCTCAGTGGCTAAGTCCTTCATTCAAGAATCGCTCAAGCGTCCTACGATGGATTGCAGCGTAAGTCTGGAATCCGACGGTGAGACGACAGCTGACGTTCCAGCTGGATGTCCGCGAAGATATCTTGTATGAAAGCACAAGAATGTACAACGCCAGAATCAGCCAGCTAGCCGAGATCTGCGACAGTCTATTGGACAGACACGGGGTACCTGGCGAAGTTCGAAACTGGTTGACATTGGAAGTCCAAGCACAGCTGGAGAACGCCTCTTTTTGGTGTACGGAAGACTTACGCAGGACCGCCGAGAATCGAGAGCGGGAAAGGGTAAGTATCCCCTCACTCCAGTCAGCTGCGCCTCGAGTAGGAACGACTGACATACTACAGCTGTTCGAGACCCGATGGGCTAACAATATCGCAGCCGAGCAAGCTCATTCGGCAGTCATACTCAATCTGCTTCTATTCATGTTGACTGGCTTTACCATCTGCTGTCAGCGTAAGTTCAGCCTTCGCCCGACATGAGCGGCATTGTCTTGATGAGCTCACACGACAGCTTTTATTCTCACGGTCAGTACATCCGAGTAGACGTGTGGCTTTGCCCTGACTCTGGAAGGCAGGCTACTTCGGTATGGTAAGTACAGCTCATTCTATCAAAAACAAGTGTTAACGAGCCAGAACGTGTTTGGCGAATCCTCACAAAACACAGTCGGTAAATTCTGGATTGTCGCTGGCTCCATCACTTGCGGTCTTATTGTCATCGGTCTGGTCATGATCGCTTTCATGGCTAAGTACGGAGCAAAGGTTCACAAAATCGCTACAACACTCTTTGGCGCCCGCCAGAAGATCGAGGACCAATTTGGCCGTCGACAGCCGGCGGGTACATTCTCAGATAACATAGATGAGGATCTGGGCAACGGGGATGAGGTAGTCGCTCCAGAGATGACGGAGGAGTCAAGGCGAGTGGAGTTCGGCGTCGGTGGTGACATGTTTCCAGGAGCAAGATGGGGACGGGAGAATATCGAAATGACGCAGAGTGAACGAAGGCGATGGGGCCGATGATCACTTAGGAGAGTCTGAGATAGGAGCAATGTGCTCTGCTACTTTGACGAGGCTGAGCGTCGATACCATCATGCAATCATTGTACATAAGTAACCCCATCTTGGATTCAAAAAAGATGACGCAATATGATCGATCAGGGACGTTGTAGGAATAAGGGTCAATTAAAGAGAACAATTAACATTTCAGTCTGCGTCTCTCATTAATCAATCAACACCATTCTATCATTAGATCCACATAGTCAACGACCCTGTAGAGCCTAAACTTCCATAGATTTCTACATTGTAGCATAATCACTTTCTCTCAGTACTACATTTTGGATATACTGTACCCGCTGGAAACCTTGTGTAGCCCAAACTCAACGCGATGCCTCCTAAACGACCACCTCCTCTGTCACTCTTCGATTCCAGTGGATATCTCAAGCCTAGTAAGTCCTCGATACACATCTCAAATCACCTGAGGAGTCTACAAAGTACCGCAAGCGAGGGGTCCGACAAGTAGTCGCCCTGGAGATTTGGCTTCAAATCGACGCTATAGTAGCTGACTGTCAGTGCCAGGCCCACCAGTGCCTCACCCCACTGCCGTCCATCCGAAATCAATAGCCGACGCCCATTCATTCCCATCTGAAGATGGGAGTGATAGTCTATTTGACTCTTTACCCGAATCATATCCTCGACCACCTATCAATCATGTTGTTCAGGTTAAAATGAATGTTAGCGCAGGTCCTGCAAAGTCTGTCCAGTACGTCTTTATCCATTCTCGTCATGAGATGAGCGAATAGACATACATAAGGGGCTGATAAATAGCGGGGTTAAGCCATTCTCTATCCATCCCACCATCCTCAACCTTACCCTCGTTACCCCACCCTCAATTACCAACATCGCCAAGGGTGCTGTCGACATCATCGTCCCCTCTTCGCAACCTATGACACTACAAGAATGGGATCTCCTAGAAGAAGCTGTAAACGCCCTAGATGGAAGTTGGGGAGCACCGGAGAATCAGTCAGGAGGGGGAAAGATCGTTATCTGTACGTCCACCCACTATGCCGAAGACTGATGTGATAGCTGGAATCCTCCCACCACCATTGACCAAACAACCGGCTGGATTGCCCCGGGATGAACTATATGAGCTTCATGTTACACGGCTCACTAGGCTCTCGCTTCACAGGAACGTGTTTTTGAAAGTCCTGCCCCCCGTTGTCGAGAGCAAGGTCGAATCATGGTACGATAACAAGAAAGAGCTCGACACCGTCATCAAGATGTATCGTAAGCTGCTTTACCTTCTTAAAGGCGTTTAGCTAAATATCAGTATCACCCGCAATCGAAGCATTCGGATTCCATCGAATCGTATTCGGTTCGTCACCAGCCTTACCAGGTCCTCACTTGGGTAGACGAACCAGACCATCAGTCGACTTGATATACCCCTACTCCTCGTCCGGATGGTACAGCGCCCTACGAAGATGTGTGACGGAACTAGGAGTAGATGCGGAATCAGTGACGAAAATCATGTGTGATAATGCCAAGAATGTTTATCAATTAACGGAAGAATCGGCCATCGCTCCGCATTCGTTGGCTGAGATGGAAGCTGTCGCTGCGAGGGACTTGGCCGAGGCGCAGGCGTAGTCGATGATGGTAGGTTGGAGAATGAGAAAGGTAAAAGTTCGTATGTAGAAGGGATGAAGAGAAAGGGAGATAATGTAGCGCATAGTCTATTAGTCGGTGCATCTGATGTATCCATTAGTACTCGACGTATTCCTGCCTCTCCAAGCGATCTGATCTCGCCAGTCTACAGTTTCGAGGTAGCCAAGGTCTAACAAATAATGCATAATGTGTCCAGGCTCAACCATTTGCCTCACCTGACCGTCTTTTCAACATGCTCTGCTGCAGCCTCCCTGATAACCCCCCATATCTCCTTAGCTCCAACTCTACTCATCTGCATAGCTTTCGTGAACTGTCATTAGCAAACCCCTAATTGAAACGATTGAAGCTTACCTCAGATCGCGAGAAAGACCCCTCACTCTCGACCCAGACAAGTTCCATTTCCAATCCCTCATCATCATCCACCTCCATATCTCCTCCCTGACTACCAGTTGAAGAGATTGCCCATCCGAATCCGAACCGCGCGGTCGCTTTAATTTCCTCTTCCATCGTAGGATCTAGCACAAGGATGCTCGATGGGAGGAGGGCTACTGCTACCGCAATTGGAATAGCGGAGAGAGCGAGTGATCCAGCAGATAAGATCGATAATGCCGTTGCGTTTATTCCTGATGCTCTTGATGCATATGGGATGGAGGTCGTAGGTGCTGCCTTCTGACCTTCGTTAGGTTGGTAGACGATCTCTTCATCAGACTCGTCGCCTGATGGAGGTGCCGGAGGCCAGGTACGTTGTGATAAATCGATTTCAGTTGGAGCGGAGTATGAGCTCGAGTAGGTCGATGAGGAGGTTGAAGGTAATTTTGAGGGAGAGAGGGATTGAATAATCAACTGAATTAATGATCTTGGATGTTGGCCCAGATTAAGAAGAGGTGGGAGGAGAGCTTGTAGACTTGATTCAATCGCTCTTGAGGGAGTTGCTATTCATCAGCCTTGGCTTGAAAAAGGGACATACCTCCAATACCCTCAAGTGGACGGTGTACTACTTCCAGAGTAGCTCTGGTAGCTTGATCTTTCTGTAATCTCACTTCCATAGGACCAGAGAAACTAGCTAATGAGCCAGTTTCACCTATATGTCAGCATAGTCAAGGGAGGGTGGACATACCAAAAGCGAATCGTGCTGAACCGTCTGCACGGTCTAATTCATTGAATGCGATTGTGATTTCGCGGATTTCTGTTACAGACCTGCCATCCTGCCTTTTTACGCTGTTTCCGGATGCCATATTGGTTGGGTTGTTGGTGTGGAAGTGGTAGAATAGGTTGAATAGAGTTGATTATATGATTTTTGGAATGACAAGATCGGTGCCTTAGGAATGAACTTCTGAAAGTTGTCAGTCTATACTCTCTCTCTCTCGTATTGCATCAGTACACCATAATCGACTCCCGAGAGACCAATCAAGAAGCTACAGAATAGACAGGAGAAATGGCATCACGTATAGAAATCTTGAATGAAGGAGGTAAGCCCCTTCCCAGTTCGTCACCAACAAAGCTGACCATAAGGCCTCCGACACGACGCTCGAAGACCTTACGAACTCCGTTCCTTATCTTTCCAACTCCTCCCACACCCTCACGCAGATGGATCAGCGACTGTTTCTCAGGGATTGACTTCGGTTCAGGTGGTCATATATGGACCTAGAGAACCAAAATCTAGAAGTAATAGTCATCCGGATAAGGCTGTGATCAGTGTTGAAGTTGGGGTTGTCCCTTGGGCACAATCTGGAGGAGCAAAGAAGAGCCGTGGGGATCGGTACGTCCACCAAAATCTGACTAGTGGCTGGACTGAAGCTGATTATTAGTCGACTGCAGGAAGTAGGAGCTAGTATACGACAGACTTTTGAACCGGTCATCATGACGCATTTGTACCCTCGTTCAGAAATCTCGATACATGTTTCAGTCCTCTCTGCTGATGGAGGTGAGTCCGATATCTGGAGATTGGTAATTATATCTGACGCCTAGGAATCCTGCCAACAGCGATCAACGCAACCACACTCGCACTCATCACCTCCGGAATCTCATTATTAGACTACACAACATCCCTCTCAATAGGTCTTCACCTAACTCAACCCTTATTGGATCTATCACAACCAGAAGAAAATGATCTACCAAATCTAGTAGTCGCTTGCCTACCGACCAGTGGGAAAATCACATTAGCACAGATGGAAACGAGATTACATGTTGATAGGTTTGAGGAGATGTTGGAATTGGGTGTTGAGGGGTGTAGAGTCTTGAAAGAGGAGATGGAGGGTGTGGTAAAGGCTTGGACTAGTAAGACTGTTGAGAGGATGGAAATTGGTATGAGGGCTGGGACGAGGGTTACAGAGGCATAATTGAGGTAAGGATAATGTATTATAGGTCAATGCATATGTGTAGAGTACAATATTGATGAGAGTGTACATATCAATCGTGCCGCTGGGACCATTTCTCGATGTGTTTGCCAACTGCAAACACTAGACTCTCCATACCCCACTGACCCATTAGGCTCGTCCCGATCGGCAACCCATCGCTCGAAGCAGCTGGGACCGACATGGCAGGTAAGCCCGCAAGAGAGGCTGGGACGGTGAGAAGATCCTGCTGATACTCGCTCTTGCCCTTCGTAGCCGACAGTAATGGTGCAGTCTGAACAGCCGTGGGATGAAGAAGGAGATCGATACCTTCCGATCGGGCTTTGTTGGCAGACAGGACGTTCTCGATTCGGAAGGTACGTGATAATTCGTCTCGGAGCAGGTGACGTAGACGGAGGGCTTTTAGATATGTATTATTGAACTCGCTACTCGTCAGCTCCACGCTAAAATGTGCTTCAGACGACCTACTTTGCAGAAAGAGCATGTGTCCCTGCAAGTATCCGTTTTTTTACTTCCTGTCCAAAACCTTCCGTCCTGATCCTCCTCCGGCGATCCTCTCCACTCTCGCCTTCCTCCCATACTAAATCTTTCTCAGCTCGACTCCCAAACCACCCACCCCCATATCTCGCTAAATTACTACTAGCCTCAGCGCTCGCTAGGACATAATAAGCAGGTAGGGCGTAATTAAAACTAGGTAGATCGACCGCTTGTAGGGTTGCTCCGAGGCTCTTCAGGTGTGCGAGTAGAGGTTCTGGGATTTGGATTGATGGAGAGGGGAGATGTGTTTGGGTGGGGATACCTATACGTAGGCCTTCGAGGGGTCTTGAGGAGGGGCCGGTGGTCATATCTAGTGATTGGGCTGATATGCGATTTGCTTTATCTCGATAGTCTCGGTTGATGCAGGTCATGTCTTTCGTGTCTGGGTGGGAAATGGAGTCTGAAAGTCAGCGCTGTTTTGGATTTTGAACTGTTGACGTACCGAAGACCTGCTGGACGGTATCGATCGTCCTTCCGAGGACGCCCACACAATCCAAGGAGTCAGCGTAAGATACCACTCCATACCTACCGTCAGTCAACATCAGATCAGGTGATGGGCCAAACTCACCGGCTGATCATTCCGTACGATGGTTTCAGACCGACCACACCGCAGTAACTTGCCGGTAATCTCACCGAGCCTCCAGTGTCCGTCCCAAGTGCCCTGTCTCGTCAATATGGATTTCATGTTTGACTGGGGACGTACGCCCAGCAAGATCCCTCTGCCACAGCCGCTGCCGAACCACCAGAGCTTCCACCCGCTGATCTAGCCTCGCCTGATGCAGCGGGATTATGGACAGGTGTGTAGTTTGGTGGGAGATGGCTCGTCTGAGATCTGCCTGTCAGCAAGCAACTTTCAGAGTTGACTTACCCCATGCCGAACTCATCCATTTTGGTCTGTCCTACTATCTGCGCACCGTGCCGCTGGAGTGATGATACGCAAGTGGCATGGTATGGAGGATAGTAGCCTGCCAGTCAGCTTATGTCTTGGAGCAGAGAGGCTAAGCTGACCCTCAAGGATCTGAGAAGAGCAGGAAGTGGGTGCGAGAGTATATGAGATATTATCTTTGATTGCTATTGCTCTATTTGCCAGTTTGCCATCTGCCTTGTTAGCTCGTCAGTACTGCTTAGTGTGACAAGACTCGCCTTTGGCTGACTGAGCAGATTCATTAACCCACGAGTATGGTGTTGGATTGACTGATGATACCCTTGGGTTTATAGCTGCCAGTGCTATGTGTGATCTCCTCATATTACTGGGATATAGCTACCTAGAGCAGACAAGAGGGTGGACTACCTCCACCTTGTCATAATTAACCGCCAATCTTAAATCGGGAAAAGACGGCGTTTCATAAAAGAGGCAATCTATAACCCAGCTTGTTTAATTTGATTCCGTCCATTCTCCACCCAGTCAGTCAGTGAGATACCGTTAACCTATAGCTACACCCCTATACTCAATCAACCAACTTATACATACTGCTTGCTCGTCACTTGGATCATACAAGCCAGTCTTGTTTCTTTTCATCTC
>Ga0308160_10008045_pt1 | contig 10325 bp, 9 predicted proteins | sample PhyFR1_FD_201036 | JGI IMG/M metagenome (GOLD analysis project Ga0308160, IMG submission 201036) | Phyllosphere microbial communities from UC Gill Tract Community Farm, Albany, California, United States - DLSLF.R1 | ecosystem: Host-associated > Plants > Phyllosphere > Unclassified | place: USA...
CCGACGAGCTGGTCAAGACGGGCGAGCTGTCCCGAGCCGGTGGAGCGGACTACCTTCACACGCTCACGAGCCTCGTGCCGACCGCGGCCAACGCCGGCTACTACGCCCGCATCGTCGCGGAGCGCGCGCTGTTGCGTCGCCTCGTCGAGGCGGGCACCCGCATCGTGCAGATGGGCTACGCGGCCGAGGGTGAGGCCGTGGAGCTCGTGAACTCCGCTCAGGCCGAGATCTACGCCGTCTCCGGCAACCAGGAGGTCGAGGACTACGTCCCGCTGACCGACGCGGTGAGCGCGGCGATCGACGAGATCGAGGCCGCCAAGCACACCGACGGTTCCATGACCGGCGTGCCGACTGGCTTCCGCGAGCTCGACGAACTGACGAACGGTCTGCACCCGGGTCAGCTCATCATCGTCGCCGCTCGACCCGCTATCGGTAAGTCCACGCTCGCGCTCGACTTCGCCCGTGCCGCTTCGGTCCACTACAACCAGCCGTCGATCTTCTTCTCGCTCGAGATGGGGCGCAGCGAGATCGCGATGCGTCTCATGAGCGCTGAGGCATCCGTGCCTCTGCAGCTCATGCGTAAGGGCACCGTCGACTCGCAGGACTGGACGAAGATCGCGCAGGTGCGCGGCCGCATCAACGACGCTCCGCTCTACATCGACGACAGCCCGAACATGACGCTCGTGGAGATCCGCGCGAAGTGCCGTCGACTCAAGCAGCGCGTGGGTCTGAAGATGGTCGTCATCGACTACCTGCAGCTGCTCACGTCCGGTAAGCGCGTCGAGAGCCGTCAGCAGGAGGTCTCGGAGTTCTCCCGTGCGCTGAAGCTCATGGCGAAGGAGCTCCAGGTCCCCGTCATCGCGCTGTCACAGCTGAACCGTGGTGCTGAGCAGCGTGCCGACAAGATGCCGGCGCTGTCCGACCTCCGTGAGTCGGGCTCGATCGAGCAGGACGCCGACATGGTGGTGCTCCTGCACCGCGAATCCGCCTACGAGAAGGACAGCCCGCGAGCGGGCGAGGCCGACCTCATCATCGCCAAGCACCGTAACGGCCCCACCCGCACGATCACCGTCGGTTTCCACGGGCACTTCTCGCGCTTCGCCGACATGGCGCCGGGGATGTAGCGTTGGCGCGCGGAGCTTGCTGTTCGGCACCGCTTAGTCGTGTCCTGACGGGTAGTGCGGCACGTCATGTATGACGAGAACCTCTTGCGATACCAGGACTACGTAGCTTTCCTCCGACGGTTTGATCGTGACCTTCTGTTGGTCGGATTCTCTCAGCTGGGCAGAGGGTGGGACGGGAATCCCTTCGACGCAAGCGGAAGACCGAAGCAGAACCTTCCTTGGAACATCGCGGGCGCAGCATCCGTCGTCCTCGCCAGGGGCTCAGGGGGCGGCCAGACCCCAACCCTCACGGACTGCTCTCGTATCGTCTATGACTACGCGCGTATCGAGCCTCCCCGCGCAGAGGACGGCACAGTGAACGCGTCGGGATTGCTCGCGCACTGGGTCTACCAGCAGTGGCCGTTCAATCGGGTGAACCGTGACCAGTGGGCGCGGTCGGTGGCTCTCTTTAGCACCGAATTTCCCCGCGGGTATCGACCCGAGGCTCTGACTCCAGGCTGGGAGATGGAACTCTTTGGGACTTCGCTACGGGACTTCATTGCCGTAGCACTGCTGCTCTGGGCAACCACTAATCAAGGTTCTGCCTATCCGTACACATGGACGCCCGAGATGGAACATATTCGAGATGCACTGGGTGGCCAGGAGGCGATCGATCGTATTACGATCGCGAATTTCGCGACAGACTTTGAGGGCTTTAAAGAGGCACGCAAACGAGCGGTACAAGCGACTGCTGCGACAGCTGGCCAGCAGTACTTGCGAGAGCCCTTTGCGTTTAATCCCTTGTTTGCGACACCGCTTGTCGCTGGTGTCCTCCGCGATGCCTGGCTAGCGCCTTGTGCACCAGCGGTCAACCTCCGCGTGTCCACAGTAGGAATCGTCTATGCGGGCGTAGTGAAGTGGGGAGAGAAGTTCCACCACGATCTTGGTGTGCTGTTCGAGCAGTACGTTGGTACCCAGCTTCGTCAGATCGAGTCTGCGTCGATATCCCCCGAGGTAAAGTACGGCCCAAAGAAGAGCCGGAAGTCGACGATTGACTGGTTCGTCATTGCCCCAGATTTCGTCGTGCTCGTGGAGTGTAAGAGCGCTATCCCTAACCAAGCAATTCGAGAGGGGCTCGTGGAGCAGTCTGCCGCGTACGCTCGAGCGCTCAGAAAGGGAATTTACCAATTGAACTCAACTTGGCGTCTCGCCAACGAGGGTGTGCCCGAGCTAGATTTCATTCCGACTGACCGGCCGATCATTGGCTTGGTGGCGACACTGGGCGATTTTGATCTCGCGGATGAAGATTTCGCAAGGTCTGAATTGCCGGATCCCGAGTTTCCCATATGTTTGGTGTCTGTAGAGTTTATCGACTCCTTCGTCACGATGGACTACGACGACATGCGCAATATGATGGCCGAGGTCCCGGACTTTACTGACTCACGAGGGTTTATTCAGAATATGGCTTGGCGGAAAGGAAGGCCGGGACGAGCGAACGTGATCCTGGACGAGTCCTACTCTTCTATTCCCACCATCGGTTTTGCTCGCGCGCTCGGAATCGACACCCATTAATGAGTTCTCACATGCTCTGAAGCTCACGGCGAAGAAGCTCTAGCTCCCCACTATCACGCTGCCGCAGCTGCACCGTGGCACGGAGCAGCGTACCGAAAAGACCCCGGCCATGTAAAACCTCCGTGGGTCAGGTAGAAGGCCCGTGATTGCTTGATCCCGCATTCAACCACGCGGTTCTTTTGACGGCTCTGCGGCTGTTCAGTAACTGCACGGCCTGCCGTGATTGCGAGAAAATTGGCCTTCCGCAACGGTTGATGTCGGTAGTCGATCGTATGCTCTGTGTACAGCCAGCCTTAAGGAGCCGAAATGACTGTCTTCGAAGCATTCGACGAGTTCCAGGATCGGGTTGATGCCGACCCGCAACACGTTCGTGCTGCACGCGATCGGCGCGCGAAGTTCATCGAAGCCCTTCGATCAGATCCGAATGTGGTCGAGGTCGTGCAGTCGGGTTCTCTTGCTCGAAGCACTCAGCTCGATCCCATCCATGACGTCGACCTCATAGCGGTCTTCGATCCCGCCGCGCATCTTGACTGGGGTGATGACGGCTCTTCGTCGGCTGACGCGCTCGGGGTGGTACACGACCTTGTCCGCCGGACCCTGGCCGATCCGGGCGGATCACACGACGAATTGGTGCGTCTGGCGAACCCCCGTAACCGAGCGGTCAAGTGCTTTGTTGACGATCCCGACTCAGATCACCCGTTCACGGTAGACGTGATGCCTGCCCTTAGAAACGGGGATGGCACTCTCCTGCTGCCGAGCACTGTCGACAAGAGGTGGACCGATGCGGATCCCGAATACCTCATCCGTGAGGTTCAGGGGCGGCAAGACACGTGGGCGAAGTTCCGCCCGATGGTGCGCGTTCTCAAGCATTGGCGGCGGGGCTGTGGCACGAAGGTGAAGTCCTTGGTCATGGAAACTCTTGCTCTCGACTATCTCCCACTCCAAACGAACCGACCGAATGCGCTTCGGCAGTTCTTTGTCGCCGCCGCGTACAACGTCGTCTCCGGTGTTCAAGACCCGGCAGGGTACTGCGGTGACATCCAGCCTGACCTCGACCTGGATGCCCTGCAGCAGGCGTTGGCTGAAGCCGCCGACGAAGCGACACTCGCGCTTGCTGCGGCAGCAGAAGGCAACGAGACGGCTGCGCAGTGGCATTGGAAAGCTGTGTTCGGCGACGATTTCCCTGCACCACCGGGCACAACTCCAGCGCCTGCGGTGGTCACCCCTCCGATCAGGGATGCGCCCCAGGGTGCCCGATAGCGAGGCGTGGTGGCGGTACGATCTGGCACGGTTGGAAGCAGACACCGCTGAGATCACCGCAACCTTCCCAGACCTCCAGCCGCTGCAGGACGGAGGAGCCGGTGCGGGTTGGATTGGTGCGCTGCCGCTGTGGCCGTTCGAACGGGCAGCACCAGCCGTGTTCCCCTCTGAGGTAGTGGGCCTCACCGTAGCGGTGCTGATGTTGCCGTCGTATCCGATGACTATGCCACGCGTGATACCGCTCGACCCGGAGCCAGAATTTGTGGAGCGCACGCAACATCGTTGGCATGTCAACGGTGACGGGTCGTTGTGCATGCTCCAGGAACAGCGCAATTGGACTGGACGCGAGGCGATCTGCGAGCTGTTGCTGAAGGCTGCAGGTTGGCGACTGGAATACGAACTGGTCCGTGCCGGAACCTATCCGGCAATGTCGCTGGCGGGGATCGTCACTGACAATTCCCGTGACGCGGCGATCGCCGCCCACTACGGAGCAGGACGTCCATGACCGACGGAATCATTCTTGTGCCCGCCGACGTCCGGAGGTTCATCGAGGGGCAATCAGCTTGCGCCGGGCGGTTCACGGTGCGCTGGTCTGCACCTGACCTTTGTGGGATGGTCATCGCCGTAGGCGGCCAAGACGACGACCTCACCGCGTTCCCCGCTCACGGCCATTTCGTGCAGTTTGCTGATTCCGGGCCGATCGGGCGTTGGTTCGCGGGCACCGAAGAGCTCACCGCCACGTGGAAAGCGGCCATGGGACGGGGAGCTGCGATTCCTGTCGAGAGCATGCGTGAACGCCTCCCCGCGGCTCTGCTGCATATCGGTCCCGGCATGCAGTACTACGCCATTGTGGTGTCGCCATCTGAAGGTGGAACGCCGGTATGGACCGGGTGGATCGTAAGGGCTGAAGACGTCATCCCCGTGCGCGTCGATGTCGAGCGCGACGATGAGGGACTCAGGACGCTCGGCGAACGATGGCCGACGGACCTGCTCCGGGAAGCGCATGTTGCCGTGATCGGGGTCGGCAGTATCGGCTCGGCAGCGGCCGTCGCGATAGCCGAACACGGAGTCGGCTCGATAACTCTCGTAGACCCAGACCGACTCGAGTTCCACAACCTCGTCCGTCACCAGCTCGGGCGAGCGGACGTTGGAAAGTTCAAAGCACCCGCGCTCGCAGAGTTTCTCGCTCTGAATCACCCTGGTCTGAACGCAAAGGCCAGTACCGACGACGTGCTATATCACACCGATTCAGTGCGTGCGATCCTGCGAGATGTCGACCTCGTCATCGGAGCAACCGACGGAGTCGTCCCACGGCGAACTATCGTGCATATTGCGCGACGATTGCAGAAGACTGCTCTACTCGGGTGCGTCCTCATGGACGGCGAGATCGGTGAGATCATGCGATGCCGGCCGGCGCGGACACACGGCTGCGTGCAGTGCCGACGCGGCGCACATCCGGGCCTGTTCACGCTCGACGCCTCGCTGGAACTGCCCTACGGAACCGGGACAGAGCACCTCCCAATGACAGCTATCGGCACTGACCTTGAGCTGGTCGGCAGGCTCCTCGCGAAATCGGCTATCGCCACCATCCTGGAATCAGCAGGCATGGCGGACCAGCGACTCGCCGGAGAAACCGCCATCATCGGCCTGCGCCCGACGAGACCCGCGCCCGCGCCCTACAACATCACCCGCAGCGGTGAAGCGCGTTGGTTGCAGGCCGACCCACCACAACCCGGCTGCCCGACATGCGACCCCTGACCGCCACCATCTCCTCTGCCGCCCTTGCAAGCATCCGCGAAGAGATCGCCGCCACCCCGCCGCACCTCGAAACTGGAGGAATCCTGCTTGGCATGCCCGACTCGTGGAGCATCACAGTGGCCGGACGAGCGGGCCCCGGAGCCGTGCGCACCCCGACATTCTTCCTCCGCGATCTCGAATTCACCCAACAGCTCGCAGCGAAGGAAGCCGAAGGGTCCGGAGCGCAATGGCTCGGGGAGTGGCACACTCACCCCACCGGGCCGCCCCGCCCGAGCCGAACAGATCTCCACACCTACGCGACACTGCAGGACCAGTTAGCGGGCGCGTTCAGCTCCGGACTGCTCTCGCTCATCATCACCCCGATCGGCGAATCGTTCGGGATCACCGCGTGGTCCTGCACAAGCGCGTCGGCCACCCAACTGCACATTGAGGAGGAATCGTGACATCAAGACATGCTGCTTCCGCACCGAGCCCCAGAGGTGCGGTGTTCGTGTCCTACCGCCAACGAGACGGCCGGCAAGCGGCCACCCAATTGGCATGGACGCTCCGAGCGATGGGGATCCCCGTCTGGCACGACGTCACGGACCTGCCTCCGGGCGACACCGTGCGCGTCATACGCGAAGCACTCGCCGGCGGCCTGTCGGGTGCCGTCGTCATCGTCACCGACGACATCAAGAACAGTCCCGTGGTCAAGAAAGTCGAATGGCCGCTCATCAGGACACTGAATCGTCAAGGCGACTTCACTCTGGGCGTCCTCAATGCGGTCAAGGACTCGCCCAACGATGTGTATCGCGTTCCCGACCGCCTCCTACGCCGCAGCTCCGACCGTCTCCTGGGCCGCTATCGTCACCACCTCAGCGGTCTCAAGCAGTATCGGGTCGCTGATGGTCACGACGAAACCGACAAGCTTGCTGCCGACATGCTCCGTCAACGGCTCCACCATCTGCGCGAGGAGATCCATACGCGCGAACACGTTGACATCGACCTTGCGACTCGAGCGGAACCGAGTGCCGAATACGCAGATGCCGCTGATCTCACGTTCCGCTGGAACAGAGGCGAAGGACGAGACCCCAGCCGTGCCGCGAGAGAGCAACTGCACACCACCCTGCATCTGGCCAGCTCGGCACTCCGAGAACACACCACTAAACCACTCCGCTTCCGCGGACAGACGCACCTCAGCTTCGGACTCGCTATCGGCGCGTCCTTGACCCTGGGGCCTATCGTGCAGTTCGTCAGCGAGGACGGTCTTTGGCAAGTCACAAGGTTGGGTAACCCAACCGAACCTCCTCTCACGAACAACACGACCGATGCCAGCGGCGGTCACGGACCTGTTCTGATCTTCCTCGACCTTGTCGGGCCCGCCAGTGACGCCGCGTACGACGATCTCGCACGATCCAGACAATGGAGCGAACGGCTGCACGTGCGACTCCAGGTGCCGGGGGCGAGGATCGCAGCGGACGAGGGAGACCGCCTCGCCCATGAACTCGCGCACACGATCCGTGCCGCGAGCGGCCGCAACGCCAATTCTGAGGTGCACCTGTTGCTGCGCACACCGCTCCCTGTCGCAATTCTTCTAGGGACTCTGCTCAACACAGTGACTGTCACGGTCTACGAATGGAGCAGAGGTGGGAACGAAGTACCCGCCGGCTACATCCCTCTCTTCCAGGTGCAACCAGGAGAGCACAACACCATCACCGCGGCCTACTGACGAAGGTCATCCCGGTCCGTCAGGGCGATCGAGCTGAGGCCAGCCCCGCACCTAGCCCACGAATCTTGCCACCACGGATTCGTTCGTTAGCGCGCCTCTGCAGCACCAATCTGCGGAACGAGCAGGCGATAGATCCGAGGAATCACGCGGGCTGGATCGGAGCGTCAGGTGTGTCTGTTGTCGGGCTTGACGGGTGGAGTCCGAACCGAGCGCGCGATCGCGTCCTTAAAGCCGGAGGTCACGTCCGCGAACGCTCATCCCGCCTCTGCATGCCAGCATCGACGCGCGTCAAGCTGTAGCTGTATGTCCTGGCCGGCAGTGCTGACTCCGGTGTTGGCGATCCGCCTCATCGCACCAGCATGTCTTAGAGAACCACGTCCACCTCGATGACATATGCGCTTCGACGGCTTGAGCGTTCGAGACATTCGCTCGGTCATTAGATCCGCGGCCTTCCGCGCTCGCGCTCGTTAGAGTGACCGGTGAGCCGAGTGTCTCGTAAACCTGGAGATTTGCGACACGGATTTCGGACGGACCTACTCTCGTTCTTGAAACCGAAGAGCCGCGGAGTACAATTCAAGGTGTCCGCCAGGTCAGGTCAGGGGCAGGAGCTTTGGGTTCGATTCCCATTGTTGGAGTCCCTGCGGTCGCCTTCGTGATTCTCGCTACAATCCGGTTTGCAAGTTTGATGTTCACTCTGAAGTGCACGTCTGGGGCCGAATCGAACGAAATGAAGGAGGCAACCATGAACAAACACCTGTTGAAAGTATGTGCAAGCACAGTCCTCGAGACCGTGTGGGCGATCGGCGTGTCTGCGACAGCTGGGCTGCTGCTCCCGTCCTGACCTGGCGGCCCTCCCATTTATCATCGTGGCACCCAACCCAGTGCGATCAGCGTTTAGCCGCTCAAGCATCGGACACCTCGCCGGCTCAATCGCCATTCCAAGCACCGAGCCCCGCCGTAACGCGCCACCGGACGGCGCCACCTTGGGCCTCAGATCCACGGAATCGCGCGGACTTGCGCAGGGCGACACCCTATCTGGACAGCCCCAGCGACACGCTACTTGGCACGCCGCTCGCTTGCCGGGCGTCCGGCGACACTTTCTGTGCGCGTTCACATGTGGGGCGAGCGCGCGTTCCTTGAAGGGCCTCGCCGAGAGCCCCGCTCAGCTCTGAGCGCGGCGCGCGTGCGTGCGCGCCTTCATCCGGTTGCCGCAGACCGCCATCTGGCACCACTTCGCGGTGCCAGGGCGACTGTGGTCGACGAGGAACTGCGTGCATTCGTGGTTCGCGCAGGCGCGGAGGCGCCCGGGGAACTCCGTGATCACGCTCGACCACGCCAGCACGACCGCCGCCACGAGGCGATCGTCCTCAGGGACCTGAAGCTCCCAGACCACGCCGTCCGGGGTGATGCGCGGCGTGCGCACGGCATCGTCGAGGATGCCAGCGAGGTCGCTGATCGCTCCTCCGTCATCTCCACGGACCATGGTCTGCAGCGCCTGTCTCGCACGTCGGAGGCGCGTCAACTCGTCCACGGATCCCGTGCCGCCCCAGCTGCGCGCCAGGTCTTGTCCGGTCGCCCCCTCGAGACGGTCGGTCGGGGTGCCCTCGACGACCGGCGCACTGTTCAACAGGCCTAGCAGCAGCTCCTCGTCGCGAAGCATCGTTCTCCGTTCTCGTGCGCCGGCGGCGCCCAGGATCCATGCTACCGTCTGACTAACCAGTAAAACAATCTATAGGGGTTAGCAAATGGTCACTGTCCACCACCGCACCGTCTCTGTCGACGGGCTCGACGTTTTCTACCGTGAGGCCGGCCCGGCAGACGCTCCCGTCCTCCTGCTCCTCCACGGGTACCCGAGCAGCTCCCACATGTTCCGGCACCTCATCCCGGCGCTTGCCGACCAGTACCGCGTCATCGCTCCGGACCACATCGGCTTCGGTCGCTCCTCCGCGCCCTCCGTCGATGAGTTCGAGTACACCTTCGCGGCCCTCGCAGGGGTGACCGGCCGGTTCCTCTCGACTATCGGCGTGACGCACTACACGATCTACGTCCAGGACTACGGCGCCCCGGTCGGTTGGCGCCTGGCCCTCAACGACCCCACTGCCGTCGTCGGGGTCATCTCCCAGAACGGCAACGCCTACGAAGAAGGCTTCGTGCCGAGCTTCTGGGACCCGATCTGGGCCGACGCCGCCGAGCGGACCACCGAGACGCGCGACGCGCTCCGTCCAGCCCTCGGCCGGGAAGCCGTCGAATGGCAGTACACCCACGGCGTGCCGGACGTGACGACCGTCGACCCCGACGCCTGGGAGCACGACCTCGCGCTCCTCGCTCGTCCGGGTCAGGACGACGTGCAGCTGACGCTCTTCCGCGACTACGCCACCAACCGGGACCTCTACCCCGCGGTGCACGAATGGCTCCGCACCTCACAGGTACCGGTGCTGGCGATCTGGGGGCGTAACGACGAGATCTTCGCCGCCGCCGGCGCCACGGCATTCACCCGCGACGCCCCCGATGCTCGCGTCGAACTCGTCGACGGCGGACACTTCCTCCTCGAATCCGACCTCGACCACGTCGCTGACATCATCACGGACTGGCTTCGGATGACTGACCGAAGCGCATAGTCCGCCGGGTCAGTCCGTCCACCTGGACCGAGGTCAGCGGCGGCGCGTTCGGCTCGGGCGGCTGGCTTGACCGTCCGGCGGCAGCGTGGACGATGCTGGCCATCTTGGAGGCGGTCATCGGCCCGCGGCCGCCGGACCCGTTCGCGGTCGCGGCCGCACCCGTCATACTGGACGGCGACCAGGGCGATGGTGGCCCGCACGGCCGACATGGAGGGCACCCGAGGATGGGTAGAGAACGGACGCCGATGGATCTCTGGGCGCGGATCCTCTTCCTGGTGCTCGGGCTAACGCTGGTCGTCTTCTGTA
>Ga0308160_10008046_pt1 | contig 10325 bp, 15 predicted proteins | sample PhyFR1_FD_201036 | JGI IMG/M metagenome (GOLD analysis project Ga0308160, IMG submission 201036) | Phyllosphere microbial communities from UC Gill Tract Community Farm, Albany, California, United States - DLSLF.R1 | ecosystem: Host-associated > Plants > Phyllosphere > Unclassified | place: USA...
TCGCGGCGAGGGGTCGTCTACGCGTGATCACCGGGGTCGCGTGTAAATTGAGACAGCGGGAAGAAGTCGACGCGACTGAGACCGTTTCTGCTGAGACCATCGCCGGCCATCATCGCGTCGCCGAGCACGTACTTATAAGTCTGCTGTCTCATGACTCATCGATCGGCACTTTGACGAGCCACTGAAGCGGGTACGGACGAGAGCGTGAAGCGAAGTCAGAAGCTGAATCACTTTACTGATGCGGATCGGCAATTCCCACGGAGACGATCAGGCCTCGTCCCCGCGCTGCTCGACAATGTCACCGGATCCGCAGCGACGATCACAAGTATACATGTTAGAGATCCCGCTATGCAATGCTGAAGAAAATCTTGGCAACCTTCTCCACCTTTCCGCTCATTGATCCATCCGTTCTCTCTTACCCTGGCAATGTTCACATTCGCTAAGCGTACCTAGACGTCAGTTTGATACCGATTGACATTGGCCTCGACGAACGGGTTTGCTGCACGTTAGCCAGAGCTCGCGCAAACCAACAGTAAACTCACCAGCGTACACGACCAAGACGGGCGGAGATCGGCTGACATCGGACAGCACAATCACTGGCACCTTTTGCAGCTCCTTGATATCTTGAATCAAGTGAGAGCCTTTGCTCCTCAATCCGTCGTATGACATCTTGGCCTGACTTGCGGATTTAGCGTGCTGACCCTTCAAGCCTTGAGTAGGTGAGGGTGAGGTCCTCAGCTTCTGCCTCTGAGCGTCGACGGAGCGGATATGCGCATCATCGGTCGTCTCGGCGAGGTGTGAGATGACATCTTTCTTTGTCCAGTAAAGGCTGCTCGTCAGTCCAGAGTCTCGGTACGTGACCAGTGCAGCCACTCACGAGAGCACATCGCCATGCTCGTCGTATACGGCGTTCTCCACCGGCAGCTTCTCAGCAACGTGCACGCGCTTCTCGATGCCGAATTCAGGCTTGAAATTAGCCATGCCTTGCGATGGGACCCACGATAACGATGTCGAAAGCACCGGACAAGACGCCGGTCACGCGGCCCTCGCGTACCACGGGACCATACTTTTCGGTCAGGTCGTGAATGAGCATACAGAGATACAGGTGCGTGGATTGATCTTCCGCCAGCTTGGCGCTCTCTACAGCGTCAGGAGACTGTCGACGCAGAGACAATTAGCACTAACGTTTTTTTATGTTGCACTGCTGGGCGCACTTTGCGACCTGGTCTCGGTCCATGAGGAATTTCACCTCTAGAGGGTTTGCTGAAGCGTCAATAATCGTTCCCTTGCTCGCAGTCTATAACCCACGACTTGTCAAACAGGCATCAAGCATACGGTGGACAAGTACGTCGGCCTGTCATTTAGCATCAGAACGTCTCCTGCACGATGGACACTCACGTAGCGTCGGATAGGTGACGTAAAGTGTGTGTATAGTGGTGCCTGCAATGCCCAATGGGAGTATTTGGCGATGTCAAGCATACCGGTACAAAAGTATCGAGCCCTGCGACATGAGCATGGTTCCTGCTTGTGCTTTGGCGATGCGAGGCTCACCTTTGCATTGCTTTGCGCTTAAGCAGCTCCAAGCACAGGCCGACCTCTGGCTCCCGGATGGCGTCGAAGCCTTGTTGCAAAGTCTTGGCGGAAGTTCCATCAAACTCGTACCCAAGTTTCTTAGCGCGCTTGACGAACCCGTCCTGTCCATGAGCAAAAGTTGCACCGTCCGGCTTACAATTCTCCGCTCAATGGGCCCTTCGTGACGACGCAGGAGCGCCTGTTCCGGCAGCCCAAATGCGATCTGTCCTGCGACAGCCGTGTTTGCAAGCAACATGAACTTTGGTCAGCGAGGCAGACCCCATCACCATACCTCTTCAACGAGACTATTTGCTTTTGTCTTGCTGTACGAATCGCAGTCGATAGGTTGTCCCTTGTCATCCACCTGGAAGGCGATTTTCATACTCGTGCTGGTCATCGCGCCTCCCTCGAGCCGCTTGGCTCTGAGCTGCTGGGCGATGTTCTAGGGATCAGCTGCGTCTGCGCTGCCACTCACATGAAGAGCCTTGATGTCCGTCTCAACCTCTGTCGATTTATGATCGGCAACCTTGCCATCTGCCAAAGTTGACCCGTCAAGCACACTGGCCGCGTCTCCATATGACAGCTGAGCACATGATCTGGGTCATGAGTAACGTAAAATGGCGCGAAACTCACTTGATGATCGTGCGAGCAAAGTCGGTCTTCACGACCGTGCCGTTCTGGTCAATAGTGAAGGAGGCGGTGAAAGCGAGTCGCTCCTCGTTGGGTCGCAAGCTGCAGAGCTCTTCGGACAGCTGAGGCGGAAGCATTGGGACGGCTCGTTGGACCAAATACACGCTCGTGGCTCGTTTCCTAGCATCACGGTCAAGGGCGGTGTTGGGTTTCACTGGGATCAGCTGACACGCGCTTACTTCACAGCTGCCGTGATCAAGCGAACGAGACTCACCGAAGAATGAGACGTCAGCGATGTGGACCCCAACGGTATGTGTGCCATCTCCGTTATCCTTGATGGACAAGGCGTCGTCGAGGTCCTTCGCGGTGGGGGGATCGATAGTGAATATACGGTCCTTGCGCAGATCCTTTCGCACTTCGAATTCCCGCTCCGGGACGCTATTTGTCAGCTGATGATCTGTTGCCGAGGAGTTACGCACGACCAAGGCATAGGTGGTAGACACTTGAGGGCAACATCCGTAAACTCCTCTGTAGGGAAGTTGCAGTCTTTCAACAGAGCACTCGTTTCGACCTCGCAATTTCCGATGGGTCCTAGTTCCTCGACGAGCGTACCGAAAGGATGCAACGAAGTGCTGACGGTCAGCGCGGTAGACGTGGAAAAACTTACATCGGCCAACGCTTAATGGTCGCCACAAAGAGTTTATTCGCGTGAGCGTCCGGATTGTCGATAAAGTCTGCTGGAGCTTGCTCCGTAGGAATAGCAATGAGCGGCACCCTTTTGTCGGTTGGTTTGAACCAGACGATCTTTGGTCGTTCGGCAGGTGCTGAAAAGTCGGTGCTCCGGCCTCGGTCACCTTCTCGTTCCCGACGTTCAATCTCCTGCTTTTCTTTCGTGGCGGCAGAAGATGGTCGCAGAACACCAAGTTGACCCGAGAACAATTGACCAGGCATTCGTTCGACCTGAAATCAGCGTCGAACTAATCTCACTTACGACTGCAACGACATGACCGGCATAAGTCGGCTTGGTATCGTCATCGACCTCTTCATCGTCGAACAAGGTTAAACCTTGGCCTTCCACCTCGACATCGTCCTTCTTCTTTTCCAGCTTCTTGGCGGTAGATGGTTTGAGATCGTACGCAGCGTTCTCCTCCTTCTTTCGCTTCTTCTCTTCCTTGTCCTTTTTCGTGTTCCACACTTCGTCGACGTCGAGGAGCTCAACGGCAACAATATCTCCTTCCAGAGCGCGGTTTCGGTCTTTCGATCCACAAATGTAGATATCGGCCTCGAGCACGTCTGTCGCGACGTAGGCATCGGAACGGTTCTTCTTGTTCACCCGCAAAAAGCCGACGACCAGCTTACCCGCGTTGAGTAGAGGTGGAAGAGACGCCTGTGGGAGATACGGTGCGAAGAGGGATTTACGCTGCGGTCCAGAGCTCGACTGTTGCAGTTGCATCTGGAAAGCCTGCTGCTGTTGCCACAGACTCTGTCCCATCGGGGCTGACAGCGTCGTCGCGGCGAGCAAGTTGGGAAGCATGTTGGGGAAGCTGAAAGAAGCCATCTTATTATGGCCACCTCCAGCTGCGGCACGGAATTGAGCCAGAGATTGGAGTTGAGCTTGCGCGGCAGCAAGATCAGCCACTTGCACCGCACCGCCCGTCTGCGCGGTGGATCGCCAGTTTCCGCTTTCAAAGCCGGACCTGCTGCCCGAGCGGTGATGGCCGTTGTTGGTGCCGGACACGGCGCTGTTCTCCGGGATATCGCTGCTGATGGAGCCAAAGCCAGACCCAGACCCAGCAGTCTTGTTGAAGACGTTGACACTGTGTCGTCGGGAGTGACCCTGACCTCCTGTGGGTACAGGAGGCGGTGGCATCTCCATGACGTCGGTGCTGGTACTGCGTCCAGAGTCTTGCAGGTCTGACAGTAGACCGCCAAAGGTCGAAGTCGCAGAGGGCAGGCTCGATTGCACTCGCCTGTGACGGTTCTGATCAGGCGTGACATTGACCTTTTGGGCCAATTGACTGAGGGGGGTGCCTCCGTGCTTGCTGACTTGGTCGTCCATCAACGCACGTTGCTTCGCTTGGAGCGCCTCGATCTGGTTCTGCAGATCGATCTGGAGAAGTAAGCATTGCACCGGTGTGGGCACCCCAACTTACTTGTTCCTGCATGGCTGGAGTCAATTCGCTGCCAGTACGTTTATGGGCCCTGGCGGCCAATCCGGCCAAACCTGTGGCCGCCGCACCGCCGATCCCTTCGCTTCGGTTGATGACGGGGGGCAGAGAAGGCGGAGACATAGAGGACCTGTCGGCCGGCTCTCCAGTGTTTCGTCGGGCGCCGAAGGTGAAAGACGGCGCCAATTGTGGGCGACCTGTGGGTCCGAGCGACGCATGCTTTGGCTCCGGCGAGTCCTCTTCAAAGACCGGCGGAGGATTCTTGAGCGTCGCCTCTGCGATGGCAGCCGCGCGGGTAGACTCTTGACGCTGGTGCTCGATGAGCTGTTGTTGCTGCAACTCGAACAATTGGGTGGCTTGTGCGAGCTGCTGGACTTGTTGCTGCTGCTGTTGCGCGGCTCGTTGGGCAGCGAGCGCCTGGAAACGTGGCGCGATGAAGCTGCCAGACTGCTGCTGGGTTTGCTGTTGTTGCTGCAGCTGCTGCATTTGCGTCGAGGCTAGTTGTGCCTGTAGTAGCTGGATTTGCTGATACTGCAGTGCCTGCGCAGCGAGCAGTTGTTGCTGATGGTAGCCCGCGTCGGAGTTGGGCGAAAAGGCCATGGGTGATGTTTCCTCATTGTCCGCTTCTTGGTGAACGTGCAGCGAGTTTTGGTACCCTTGGAAACCTGCCATTGATTGGGCGAAGAGAGCTACGCTCGCGGGATCAAGACTGGGGATAGCGCCGAAGACTGGACCCGTTCCAACACCTGAGAGCGAAGAGCTGGACGGCCTCCTGTTGCCCGCACTGCCGTGAGAGACGGAGCGAGGCTGCTGATGCGCCCATGTTGGTGAAGCTACATTCGCTGGGGAAATCGGCGCTTGCGACGCGACAGGTGATACCGCTTGGAACGACGGCGTGAAGCTTGGCGCATCCGCCTTGAGTTTCTTGGACGCGCCTGGAATCGCTAGAGGCGCGGAGGTCACCTTTGCCAACGGCGCCTCTTTCGTTCCGCTGGTCGACCTGGGAGTGGCTCCAGATCCAGCTACCGAGGCACTCGGGATCGCTTTCAGATCTGAAATCATCTTCTGCAGACTCGCAAGAGCGTCGCCGGTAGCATCCTCCTTCTTCTGCTTCGCAACATCGGCAGCAGCCTCCAAGGCCGTGCGAGGGACGGTGGGGGCAGTGTGTAGCGACTTCTGAATCGGAGCAGACTGCGAGCGTTCTGCTGGTGGTGGAGGTTTGACATCGTTGTTGCGCGAAGTAGGTCGTGAAGGGACTGTGTTGATCGGGTTCGGACGATTCTTTTGCGTCGAAGCTCGTCGAGGATTCGCTTTCGGCTTGTCGGCGGCGGAGTCGGCGCTTATATTGGGCGACGATGCTCCGCTCTTCTTCCCACCTCGGCCTTTGTTTGCATCATTGGTGTCCGTTACGCCAAGACTTGTACCGCCGCTGATGGTCGTGGTGGGTCCAGACTGCAGTTTGCGATTTTCGCCCTGGCGAGAGGAACGGGACGAGGAGGAACGAGCATTCGAGCGATTGGATCGATTTGAGCCAGCCGAAGACGGTCGAGATACCGTGGAAGGGGGAGCGAGTGTGTCCGCCGGGGCTTTAGGGGATGGGGCCAAGCCCGTGGAAGGGGTCGACATGTCGACTTGCGGTATGTGCGAGGATCGCAGCGGTGTGGACGGGCCGTGCTGAGTGATATGTGCGAGGCTTACGAGACCAGTCCTGGGTGGTCAGCTTCTGTCGTGGCTCTGATTTCCGGTGACAAGAGCGATGAACAGGGCTGCACAGCTGGTCTGTGAACCGAACAGTGACGATCCGAGCTCGGCAAACCGCTTGCTCTCGATTCTTCGCTTCAAGACTGGTACAGTTCTCCGCTAGCTTTTGTAATCGATACAAGAGGCTTCCGAGGGCTGAGTGAGATCTGACGACTAACCTGGTCGATCGTAAAGTTGTACTGCGGGAGTGGGGCCCTGCTGGGGCGTGGGTGTCAAGTTGACCAGTAGATTACAGGGTGGTGGGGGTTTGTCGGCCGGGGAGACTATTCGCTTTGGCTCTGCTTGTACTGATGACCGGCTGATGAGGGTGGCAGGGTATGTTGAGCGACGATACGAGTGAATACGAGTCTGGTTGAGTCCGAGTAGTGCCTTTGGTATCGTCATAGCGACGCGTCTGGATACCGAACAGATCGCCATTATCGTGTGGCGCCACAATCACCATATTCCCGCTCAACTTGGACCAACAAGAGTGGCGTACCCGGCCATTGCATCCATACTTCGGACCCGTCTTGAGGTCATGCATCAGATGGGAATTGAGGCAATGGCCCTCTGGATTAGGCGTCTGACATGCTCGGCTGGTGATGAGAGAGTTAGATGGCGTTGTCCTGATAGTCAGCTGTTCTTGTCACTCATCCAGCCGGGCAGCCAGGACCGAGACCAGCGGGGCACAGCGTCCGCAGGACATCGTCAGTGATGGCATGAGTGCACGTCGGGATGGGTATGTGCCTCGTGAGATCTCGCTTGAAGTCAGGAGCAGATGTTTGTGCTATGAGCAACCACAACGAGAAATGCTTTTGATTACACGAGCATGCCTGAGCGGGGCCATCGTCGGACCGTATTGCTGGCGAGCGTACCGGTTGCTTCGGCTCTATTTCCGAATGCCAGGCTACTTACTGCCAGCGAGGTGCAGTGGCAGCTCTATCTGTGCACGAAGCGACCAAGGATACACGTTCCCCGGACACCTCTTCCTTGGCACCGTTTTGCCACTGGCGGCATCGACCTCTCGCTTGCCGGGCTTTCTGGTCATGGTTAGCGAGAGGAGCTGGCATTTGGGCAAAGGTCGTAGGTCGTACAGGTATGAAGCAGATTTATCGACGGAGCAAAGCTAGAATGCGAGTTCGGCGATGCTCAAAAGTATGGAAAGTAGGCAAGTGACCGATTGTCGATTTGCGGTAATCTTGTATGATCGAAGCCTGACATGCGTGATCGCATCCTACAATCCGCAGTCCTGTGATGGCGTCTCCCGTGATTGCGATGTCAAGCAGCAGCGTGCGATATATCTATAGACTTTGAAAGCGACTTCGACATGTTTCCCGCAAACAGCTCCAAAGCAAGACTCCTCTTTGGCCAAGGTCAGCCCCGTTTGTGACTTCATGAACGCAGCAGCCCACAAAGGTCAGACCTCTTCATTCACTCGGGAATCGCGCAGACAGACAAGCAGACGGGACTGAGACAGACATGGCGGGGGTCTACAAGGATATTCGGCCAAAACGTGCAGAGCATCTTAAGACTTCCTGCATGCATTGACATGCTCTAAAGGAGTACAAACAAGCCTATCGTGTGAACTAATTCGTCAGCCTCTATTCTCGCGCGGATGCGCTCACCTGGATATCGTCGATTCGCAGAATCAAAGCCACAGTCTCCGTAGCCAGCTCCAGAGCACTCGTTGAGACCAGCAGTGGCTGAACGACGTTTTCAGCTAGGATATTTGAGATGATTCCCTGCCTGTCAGTCCCGCCGTAAAGACACGCACCTTTTTCACGTTGATACCGGCCAACTTATCGCCCATAGCGTGCTTGTTTCGCAGTTCCGTAACGATAGCAATCGGGTTCAAACCGGCGTTTTCGGCCAGGGTTGTCGGGATGATCTCGAGGGCTTCGGCATAGGCCTGGAAACAATACGCCTCTTTGCCCTTGAGGGTTTGAGCGTATTGTGTGAGCAACCTGGAGACATGAATCTCGGGAGCACCTCCTCCAGCAATCAAAGCTCTGAACATTAGCTCGCTATTGCCGACAAGACTTACCGCTTCTTCACCAAACATCGAACCACACACAGAGCATCGTGCAAACTTCGTTCGCTCTCCTCCAGAACCAACGAGTTGGCACCCGTGCACACGACACTAACAGTCTTCCCTGGGTTCTTAACACCGGTCACCTTGACCACCTTGGCTCCACTGTGCGCGGCCTCCTCTACCAGCTCTGCGTAACCCAGCTTGTCCTCGGTGAACGCCTCGATATCAGCGACGGGCTTGCAGCCGGTCGACTTGGAGATGAAGTCGATTTCGTCACGCTCAATGTCTTTGATGACCATGATCTTCAACTTGGCGAGGAAGTGCAAGGAGAGGTCGGTGACGGCGTCTCGAAGAATCGACTTTTGGATCAAAAGAACGTTGCACCCAGTCTTCTTGATCCGTTTGCACAGGTTGAGAAGGTATTGTCGCTCCTCTTTGAGGATTTTGTCCATCTGCCGGTAATCGTTCACCACGATCTGGTTGTCCATCTAAAGTCAGTAAACATAAACTATGGCTCGCTTACGTCGGGTTTTGGGGAGCTCAACTGGAACTGAATCAGTCCAATTTTGGCCTTTTCCACGCGCGTAGGTCCTCCTGCGTTCGCCATGACCGGCTGGTTCAGAGCCAATCCCTCAACCAACTCCGTGTCCTCGATGGTACCGCCGACCTTCTTGACGATCCGGATATCACGCAGGTCGACATTCGAAGACGCCGAGGTGACCAGTCGGGTGACAGCGGAGACAGCAATGGGCGCGAGGGTTGAGGAATATTGCGAGACGATCTAATGTCAGCTGGGGGCGGGTGGAAAGCTTACCTTGGAGTTGAGCGATGTTCCTGCAGCACGCAACAAGCTTTCTCGGTCATTTAAATCGACTGGAACAGCAATCTCCTCCAGGTATTCGACCGATTTTGTGGCCGCTTTTTGGAAGGACTGAGCAATGGTGGTGGGGTGGATACCTGGCATGAGCTTGAGACACGGCGCAACACCTCGCCAGACGTACCTTGCGAAAGCAGCTTCTCAGCAGCACCGAGCAGACTTCCGGCGAGAACAACGACACTCGTCGTTCCATCTCCGGCCTCAATGTCCTGCGCCTGTGAGAGCTCGACAAGCTGTAACGGTTAGTCGTTGCCAATCACCACACTCACCATTCGCGCGGCAGGATGCAACACGGCCATGTGCTTGAGAATAGTGGCTCCATCGTTGGTGATGACGACTTCTCCGGTGCTGGTTTGAATCTGTGCGGTGAGACGGTGACCCGGCAACACTAGGCAAGTCACGTACCATCTTGTCCATACCCTTTGGTCCCAAACTGGTTCGCACAGCGTCAGAGACCGCTATTATGTGAGTTCAAGCCGGGAAGGATATTCGTTTCGCCTACCTTTGGCAGCGTTCATGTTGGACAGCCTGACCTCTGTTGGTTTGCCCTGATGTTCAGCATGACAGAGAGCCGACCTGCGCTTTGACCCACCTTGTCGTTGAAAGAGCTGTCTGAAATGCCCGGGCCAGGGGCCGAAGGGGCAGCGAGTGATGAAGCCATGGCGATTTGGTTAGGATCGCGAGTCGGCGAGGTGATGTAAGAGGTAGTCTGAAGAGTGTGAAGAGTGTTGAATAGGTTCTATGCAGGTCGACCTGTGGAATATCAGAGACGCGCGCGTTGTGGAGGCCATCTTGTCGTCGGGAGAAAGTTGAAAGAATTACAATTATATTTAATCCGCCCAGCGACGCGGTGGAGGTTGTACACTTTGGACGCGGGCAACGGTGAGCAGCCTCGCATCGACATCATAAACGCTATGCTTGGGGTCTCAGGCTTGATCACCATATTAACCCTGGTCAGCAATGTCTTAGCGAAAACAAGCACCTTCTCAGAGTCATTGACCCTACACCCATTGCCCGACGGGAAGCTATCTGTCTTGTTCGAGTTTACGACCCACTTTGCAAAGTCTCCCAACAACGGTGAGCCGTGGCCCATGACCAAATCTCACAGTAGCCGACTCGCATCACACTTTGACCCCACCTTCTCTCTTGCTGCCTTTGGAGCACAACGACGTGTCCGAGTTGACCGTCTCATTTGTTGCCGGACAATGGGACCAACGGCGAACGGGTGAGGCGGGGCCGTTACACTACCAGGCGGGTGGTGGCGGTGGGGAGGTCCGCGGATGGGTCAAAGGGGGAGGAGCAGAGT
>Ga0308160_10008047_pt1 | contig 10324 bp, 10 predicted proteins | sample PhyFR1_FD_201036 | JGI IMG/M metagenome (GOLD analysis project Ga0308160, IMG submission 201036) | Phyllosphere microbial communities from UC Gill Tract Community Farm, Albany, California, United States - DLSLF.R1 | ecosystem: Host-associated > Plants > Phyllosphere > Unclassified | place: USA...
TCGACCTGCTGCTCTACCTGATCCGCAAGCAGAACTTCAACATCCTCGACATCCCGATGGCGCAGGTGACCCTGCAATACCTGGAATACGTCGAGCAGATCCGCAAGAGCAACCTGGAACTGGCCGCCGAGTATCTGCTGATGGCGGCGATGCTGATCGAGATCAAGTCGCGCATGCTGCTCCCGAAACGCCAGGACGACCTGATCGAAGACACGGGCGACCCGCGCGCGGAACTGGTGCGGCGCCTGCTGGAATACGAACAGATCAAGCTGGCCGCCGTGCGCCTGGGCGCGATCCCGCAGGAAGGCCGCGATTTCCAGCGCCCTTCGCTGACGGTCGAACAAAGCCTGACCCCGGTCTTGCCGCATGTCGATCCGCACGATCTGCAGCGCGCCTGGCTCGACGTGCTGCGCCGCGCGAAGCTGACCCAGCACCACCGCATCGGGCGCCAGGAGCTGTCGGTACGCGAGCACATGTCGGCGATCCTGCGTACCCTGCAGTCCCAGCGTTTCGTCGAATTCGGCGAGCTGTTCGCAGGCTCGGAATCGGTGCCGATCGTCGTCGTCCACTTTGTCGCCCTGCTCGAGCTGGCCAAGGAAACCCTGGTCGAAATCACGCAGGCAGAACCGTTCGCGCCGATTTACGTGCGCCTCGCGTACTCGCCGGCATAAACAGCTTATGCTTGCGCATGCAATTAACCTTACGCATATAACACCATGAAAATCATCACCACCATCGACGAACTGCGCGACCAGCTGCGCGGCCAGCTGCGCACCGCCTTCGTGCCGACGATGGGCAACCTGCACGAAGGCCACCTGTCGCTGATGCGCCTGGCGCGCAAGCATGGCGACCCGGTGGTCGCGTCCATCTTCGTGAACCGCCTGCAGTTCGGCCCGAACGAAGACTTCGACAAGTATCCGCGCACCTTCCAGGCCGACGTCGAGAAGCTGGAAAAGGAAGGCGTGTACGTGCTGTTCGCGCCGACCGAGAAGGACCTGTATCCGGAGCCGCAGGAATACCGCGTGCAGCCGCCCGACACCCTGGGCAATACGCTGGAAGGCGAGTTCCGCCCGGGCTTCTTCGGCGGCGTCTGCACGGTCGTGACCAAACTGTTCTCCTGCGTGCAGCCGCGCGTGGCCGTGTTCGGCAAGAAGGATTACCAGCAGCTGATGATCGTGCGTAACATGGCGCGCCAGTTCGCGCTGCCGACCGAAATCATCGGCGCCGAGACCTGGCGCGCCGAGGACGGCCTGGCCCTCTCCTCGCGCAACATGTACCTGTCGCCCGACGAACGTGCCGAAGCGCCGGCCCTGTTCCAGGGACTGAACTTTGTCGCCAACGAGATCCGCGGCGGCCACCTCGACATTTTCTCGGTCGAGCGCGAGGCGATGGCGCAACTGAGCGCACGCGGCTGGAAGCCGGATTACGTCTCGGTGCGCAAGCGCATCGACCTGCAGCCGCCGTCGGCAGGCGACCTGCTCGAGGGCGCACCGCTGGTGGTGCTGGCCGCTGCCAAGCTCGGCACCACGCGCCTGATCGACAACCTGGAAATCTGAGGCGATTCCGCCACGGCGGGCCTGTTGTTTTGTAAATAGTAATTTACTTTTTGCAACACCAGGCCTGGCCGTTTATACTGGCAGCTGCCGGGGTCCTGCCCGGCAGATTCTGCTGCAAGGATTGCCGCCGTGACCGATACCCCGAATCACCCGCCCCGCAAGGGACCGCCCCGTCCCAGCGACCTGCTCGAACGCATCCACCAGAGCGCCGCGCCGCACGAGATGCGCGATCCCTTCGACATCGGCGAGACCTTCACCAGCCTGGCCGAGTCCGGGGAACCGCTGACGATCTACCCGGGCAGCCTGGGGGAGCCACTGCTGGCGCGCATCGACGCGGTGCATCCGGAAGAACCCCATTTCACGCTCGACGTCGTCGGCACGATTCCACCCGGCCGTGCGACCTTCGTCGCGGCGCTCGGCGGCAATGCCAAGCTCCAGTTCGACCTGGCAGGCGAGTGGACGCCACAGCCCGGCACACTCAACCTGGTGCCGGCCGTGTTCCCGGAATCCTGCCTGGTACTGAATCGCCGTGCGGCGCCGCGCCTGGACACCCCGGTCAATGGCAACTATGCCGCCACCTTCACCCTGATGAACAAGCAGTTCGAGCTGCCCCTGTGCGACTACTCGCTAGGGGGCGTCGGCTTGCGCGCCACGCCCGACCAGGCGGCCGAACTGTATGTGGGCCGTAAACTGAAGAACGTGCGCCTGCAGCTGGGCCCGGCGCTGGCGATCGTCGCCGACCTGGAAATCCGCCTGCTGCGGCCGTTCCGCAGCTTCCTGCTGGGGGAGCAGGTGCAGGTCGGGTGCAGCATTTCGAATATTGAAATGCAGATGCAGCAGACGCTGCAGCGCCTGGTGACCTCGAACCGCGGACGGCAGGCGGCGTAGGTGTTGAAGTAAGCCGACGGCAGGCGCCGTTTCTGCGCGGGCATGCCCGCCCAACGGTTACGCATCGACCTGGGACCGTTGTGCATCGTAGGGCGGGCATGCCCGCGTTCACACTTATTGCGTCACCGCCTGCGCCCACGCCAGCGCCGACAGGTGCGCCTTGTTCACTTCCAGCGGGCTGATGTCGAGCGACCCCGCCAGCGCACCCACCAGGTTGGAACTGAGCTCGCAGGCCTCGGCCAGCGCCAGGTAGGGGCCGTACATGCCTTCGCGCGCCATCAGTGCGCGCACGACTTCCGGCGGCAGCGGAATGGTTTCCAGCACTTCCTTCATCGGCAATCCGAGCAGGCGGTCGAGCAGCGAGAACATGCCGGCCACGAACAGGTGTTCGCCCTCGCTCTTCGGCAAGGAATGCAGGCCCAGCAGTTCGGTGAGGCGGCCGCGCACGACGGCCGTTTCCATCAGCACCGGCGAATAGCCGCTCGCGCTGGCGCCCGCCAGCAGCAGGGTCAGCCAGCGGTACAGGGGCGCGTAGCCCATCAGGCTGATGGCCTGGCGGATCGACTGTACTTCGCGTCCGGCGCCGAAGCCGGCCGAGTTGATGTTGCGCAGCAGCTTGTAGGTCAAGGCCGGATCACGCTTGAGAACGCCTTCCAGCTTGGGGATGTCCTCGTTGTTCTGCACCATCTGCATCAGCTGCAGGATGATGGTCTGGGTCGGGTTCAGGCCCTTCACCGGGTTGCCGGGACGCGGAGTCAGGTGCAGCTTGCCGACGAAGGCGTCCAGGCCGAGCGCGGCGCAGGCGTCGTAGTCGATCCAGTTGGTGACCGGGCGGCCGACCATGCGCAGCGAGGCCTGCTTGGCGGCGGCATAGCTGCGCGCCTGGGCGGCGACGTCGATGCCGGCGAAGCGCATCTCGACATGCGAGGCATAGGGCGCGAGCGCCGGGGTCAGGTGCTTGACGTCGAGGCCGCGCAGCGAGATGCCGACGCCGCCGGCGCGCACCGCCTTGACGGCGGCCCTGGCATCCGCGTCGTTCAGGCAACGCGCCTGCAGGCTGAGCACCGTGTGTTCGGGCGGCAGGTTGAACAGCGCGTCGGTCGACAGCATCGCCGGCACTGCGTCGAGGAAGAGCTGCTTGTCGCGCAGCAGCCAGCCGTGTTCCTCGTGGTTGACGTGTTCGGCGACGAAGGCCACCAGCTGCTCGAGCTCGGCGTCGGGGACGGCCTGGGCGCCCTGCTTCCACAGCAGTTCATAGCCGATGACGCGCTGCGCAGGGTCGAGCAGCGGCTCGCGCACAATATAGTTGGTGTGATGCATGGAGTGGTCGCGAATAAAACAATGGCGGCCGGGGCCGCCAAAGGAGTGCAAATAAGCCTAGAAGCCCAGGCTGTCGAGCAGGTCGTCGACCTGGCCCTGGTTCGCCACCACTTCGGTATTGCCTTCCGGCTTGATCTGCGGACCGTTCAGCAAGCCGTTGTCGAGCTCGCGCCGGATCTCGCTCGGCGCAAAATCGATCAGCACCTGCACCAGCTGCTTTTCCAGGTCTTGCGCGATCGAGGTGATCTTGCCGATCACCTGCCCGGTCAGGTCCTGGAAGTCCTGGGCCAGCATGATGTTCATCAGCTCGGCGCGGGTTGCGGTCGCGGCGCGTTCGTTCTCGGCCATGACCGCGATGCTGCGCTCGGCCAGCGCTTTCCAGTCGGCTTCACCGGCACCATCCTTGTCCAGCAGCGCCTGCCAGGACGTGCGCAATTCCGCGCTGCGGCTTTCGACCGCGTCCTGCAGGGGACCGGCGGCGTCGGTGGCGTCGAGCACGCGCTTGGCGGCCTGTTCCGACAGGCGCGCCACATAATCGAGCCGGTCGCGCGCATCGGGAATGTCGCTGGCCGCCTTCTCGACCAGCTTGTCGAGGCCGAGGCCGCGCAGGCTGTCGTGCAGCGCACGCGTCATGTGCCCGACGCGGATCAGGACCTCGTCGTTGGCCACCCCTTCTGCAACACCTTCAGCGATCGGCTCAACCATGATCAGGCATTTCCCATTTTCTCGAAGATCTTGTTCAGCTTCTCGTCGAGCGTGGCCGCGGTGAAAGGCTTCACCACATAGCCGCTTGCGCCGGCCTGGGCCGCCGCGATGATGTTTTCCTTCTTCGCTTCCGCGGTCACCATCAGCACCGGCAGCTTGGCCAGGGCGGGATCGGCACGGATGTTCTGCAGCATGGTCAGACCGTCCATGTTGGGCATGTTCCAGTCGGAGACCACGAAGTCGAACTGTTCGCTGCGCAGCTTCGCCAGCGCCATCACGCCGTCTTCCGCTTCGTCGACGTTGGCGTAGCCCAGTTCTTTCAACAAGTTCCGGACGATGCGGCGCATCGTCGAGAAATCGTCAACAACCAGGAAACGCATCTTTGGATCAGCCATGAATTACTCCGTTGTTTCTTTTACTAATGGTTAGTGTGGCTTGAGTCGCTGGCATATGCAGCATCGAGCAAACTCAAGAATAGCATTTTTGTTGCCGTACGGCGATAAAACAGAGCGGAAAAGCGACGATTCGCCGCGATCCGGATCAAACGCGCAACGCTCTGCCGCCATGCGCCGCCAGGTGCCCCAGCACCAGGCCGGGCAAGGCCGTCAGCGGCGCCACTTCGTGGGTCGCGCCGATCGCGATGGCCTCGCGCGGCATGCCGAAGACGACGCACGAAGCTTCGTCCTGGGCGAAATTCTGGGCACCGGCGTTTTTCATCTCCAGCATACCAGCAGCGCCGTCTTTACCCATGCCCGTCAGGATTACGCCGACTGCGTTTTTACCGGCAGCAACAGCTGCCGAGCGGAACAGCACGTCGACCGAAGGACGGTGGCGATTCACCGGATCGGTCTGCTCGATCTTCGTCATGTAGTTGGCGCCCGAACGCGTGAGCAGCAGGTGCGAGTGGCCCGGCGCAATATAAGCGTGGCCGGGCAGCACGCGTTCGTTGCCGGCCGCCTCCATGACGGTGATGCGGCACAGCGAATCGAGACGGCGTGCGAACGAGGTGGTAAAACCTTCCGGCATGTGCTGGGCGATCAGGATGCCCGGGCAGTCCGAAGGCATCTGCATCAGGAATTCGCGGATCGCTTCGGTGCCGCCGGTCGAGGCGCCGATGATGATCAGCTTTTCCGACGAAATCAGGGGACTGCGCATCGACGGCAGGGCCGTGGTCGGCGCCGTGCTTGCCACCGTGCGTTTTACGCGCGCACGGGCGGCGGCGCGGATCTTATCCGTGATCAGCTCGGTGTACTCGCGCATCCCGGTCTGGATCGAAATCTTCGGTTTCGTCACGAAGTCGACGGCGCCCAGTTCCAGCGCGCGCATCGTGATTTCCGAACCGCGCTCGGTCAGCGAGGACACCATCAGCACCGGCATCGGGCGCAGGCGCATCAGCTTTTCCAGGAAGTCGAGGCCGTCCATCTTCGGCATTTCGACGTCGAGCGTCAGCACGTCGGGATTGTGTTTCTTGATCAGTTCGCGCGCGACGAGCGGGTCGGGGGCGGTGGCCACCACTTCCATGTCGGGCTGCGAATTGACGATCTCGCTCATCACGCTGCGGATCAGGGCCGAGTCGTCGACGATCAGGACCTTGGTTTTCATAGGGGTTCCTTTGCGTACGTGACAAATCAGAACAGGTCGATTTCGCCGCCGACGGGCTCGACCTTGAGGCGCTTGGCGTAGTCGAGCTCGCGCTTGGCCAGCGTATCGTTCTGGGTCTGCATGAGTTTTTTGACGAGGACCTTGCCCGTCTTCGGGAAAAAGTACACCTTGCGCGGGTGAATGTCGTTCAGGTCCTCGGCCAGTACCGGGATGCGTTCGGTCTTCAGGAATTGCATGACGAAGGCCGCGTTGCGCTCGCCTACGTTCATCGCGGTAAAGCCGCGCAGCACGGCGCCGCCGCCGAAGACTTTCGCCTCCAGGTTCTCGCGCCGGGCGCCGGCCTTCAGCAAGTCGTTGATCAGCACTTCCATCGCGAAGGTGCCATAGCGCATCGAGGCCGAAACCGGGCTGCCGGCGTCGCCGCCGCCATCGGGCAGCATGAAGTGGTTCATGCCGCCCAGGCCGGTCACGCGGTCGCGGATGCAGGCCGAGACGCAGGAACCGAGCACGGTGACGATCAGCATGTTCTTGCCGGTGTAGTAGTACTCGCCTGGCAAGATCTTGGCCGCATCACAATCGAAGGTGCGGTCGTAGTAGACGTTGGTGGCGAACTGGCTATTCGAATGCATGGTGTTTCCGGGATGACCGCGGCTCAGGCGCGGCGGTCGTTGCGAATTTCGTTGAGCTCGTAGACGGTCTTGCCGCGCAGGCGCAGCGAGTCGGAAACGTAGAGGAAGTTTTCGGAGTGGCCGGCAAACAGCAGCGCGTGCGGCTTCATCAGCGGCACGAAGCGCGCCAGGATCTTGCGCTGCGTTTCCTTGTCAAAATAGATCATCACGTTGCGGCAGAAGATGGCGTCGAACTGCCCGCTCACTGGCCACTGGTCGGACAGCAGATTCAGCTGGCGGAAGCTCACCAGCTGGCGCAGTTCCGGACGCACGCGCGCCATGCCTTCGTGGCGGCCTTTGCCCTTCAGGAAGAAACGCTTGAGGCGCTCGGGCGCCATCTTTTCCAGGCGCTCCATGCCGTACACGCCTTCGCTGGCGACCGACAGCACGTTGGTGTCGATGTCGGTGGCGACGATCTGCACCGGCGGCGTGAGCGTGTCGAAGGCTTCGCACAGCGTCATCGCGATCGAGTACGGTTCCTCGCCGGTCGAGCTGGCCGAGCACCAGATCGTCAGGGGTTCGCGACTGTGGGCGCGCAGGCCGTTGACGTGCTCGGCCAGCAGCGGGAAGTGATGCGCTTCGCGGAAGAACGAGGTGAGATTCGTGGTCAGGGCGTTCGTGAACGATTCCCACTCCTCGCCCAGGCGCCCCGCTTCCAGCTCGTCCAGGTACTTGCCGAAGGACTGGATGCCGGTCGCGCGCAGGCGCCGCGCCAGGCGGCTGTAGACCATTTCCTGCTTGCTGTCGGCCAGCGAGATGCCGGCGCGGCGGTAGATCAGGGCGCGCACACGCTCGAAGTCGGCGCGCGTGAAGTCAAATTCCTTGACTGTCTCGGAGGTGTGTAACGGCACTTTGCCTTACCTATGATTCGTTTGCCGGCCGGGGCCGGCGTTGTCGTTTGCTCGGTGCCGTTCTTTTTATGCAGCCAGCTTTTGATCGATGAGACCCATCTCGCTCGACGACATCAGGCGGTCGATGTCGACCAGGATCAGCATGCGCTCGTCCACGGTGCCCAGGCCGATCAGGTAGTCGGTGCTGAAGGCGGTGCCCATGTCCGGTGCCGGCTTGACCTGGTCCGGGGTCAGCGTGGTCACGTCGGAGACGCTGTCGACCACCATGCCCATCACGCGGCCGCCGATGTTCAGGATGATCACGACCGTGAACTGGTCGTAGGTCGGGGTACCGAGATTGAACTTGATGCGCATGTCCACCACCGGGATGATGATGCCGCGCAGGTTGATCACGCCCTTGATGAATTCCGGCGCGTTGGCGATGCGGGTTACGGCTTCGTAGCCGCGGATTTCCTGCACCTTCAGGATGTCAATCCCGTACTCCTCCGAGCCGAGCGTAAAGGCCAGGTATTCGTTGCCGGCGCCGTCTTGCGCTTGCGCGGTGGTGTTCGTCATGGACATGGTGTTTTCCTTATTTATATTCAATCAAGAGGCCAGGGCTTCGTCTGCCAGCTGGCGTGACGAGCGCACCAGCGCCGCCACGTCGAGGATCAGGGAGACGCCGCCATCGCCCAGGATGGTGGCGCCGGAAATGCCCGCCACCTTGCGGTAGTTCGCTTCCAGGTTCTTCACCACCACGTGCTGCTGGCCGACCAGGTCGTCGATCAGGAGCGCGGCGCGCCGGCCTTCCGATTCCAGGATCACGACGATGCCTTCGGACGGGTCCTGCACCCGCGATTCGATGCCGAACACGCCGTGCAGCGCGATCAGCGGCAGGTATTCGCCACGGACCTTGAGCACCTGGCCGCGCCCGGCGATGTCGCGCACGTCTTCGCGGCGCGGCTGCAGCGACTCGACTACGTAGCCTAATGGAAGGATATAGATTTCCTCACCGCAACGTATAGTCATCCCGTCCAAAATGGCGAGTGTGAGCGGTAAAGAGATCGAAATCGTGGTGCCGAAGCCACGCGCCGAGCGGATGTCGACCGAGCCGCCCATGGCGGTGATATTACGTTTGACAACATCCATGCCGACGCCGCGTCCGGAGACGTCGGTGACCACATCCGCCGTGCTGAAGCCCGGCGCGAAGATCAGCTGCCAGACCTCGGCGTCGCTCATGTTGTCGGATACGGCCAGCCCGTTCTGGGCCGCCTTGGCGAGGATGCGCTCGCGGTTCAGGCCGCCGCCATCGTCGGCGACTTCGATCACGATGTTGCCGCCCTGGTGGCCAGCCGACAGGAACAGGCGCCCCGCTTCCGACTTGCCCGCGGCCGCGCGCGCAGCCGGCATTTCGATGCCGTGGTCGATCGAATTGCGCACCAGGTGGGTCAGCGGATCGACGATGCGCTCGATCAGGCCCTTGTCCAGTTCGGTCGCGGCGCCGTGGGTGATGAAGTCGACCTTCTTGCCGAGTTTACTGGCCAGGTCGCGCACCATGCGCGGGAAGCGCGAGAACACGAAGTCCATCGGCATCATGCGGATCGACATCACCGCTTCCTGCAGCTCGCGCGTGTTGCGGGTGAGCTGGCTGACGGACGACAGCAGGCGCTCGTGCAGCATCGGGTCGAGATTGCTCGAACGCTGCTCGATCATGGCTTGCGTGATGACCAGTTCGCCGATCAGGTTGATCAATTGATCGACCTTCTCGACCGAGACGCGGATCGAGGACGACTCGGCGCCCTTCTCGTCCTTCTTGGCCGCCTTCTTCTCGACGGCCTCCATCACTTCATTGGCCTGCGCCGACTTCACGAGCGCGGCGTCGACCCCGGCCAGCGCGCGGATCTGCTCGATCGGCTGGAAGAAGCCGTAGCCGCGCTCGTCGTCCGAGATCTCGGCCTGCGCGGCCGGCGCGTCGTCGGCCGGGTCGAAGAAGCCGTAGCCCTGTTCGTCCTCGATGCGGGCGCGCTCGGCCGCTTCCAGCGCGCGCTGCTCGGGTGTGAGCGGCGGCGCCTCGAAGATTCTCAAATCGTCGGGGTTCAGCACGAAGGAGCAGATGGCGACGATGTCTTCCAGGCTCTCGTGGGTGGTGATGATCAGCGCGCTGCGGCCGCCTTCCAGGGGCGTCACCGAGACGCGGCCCATCAGGCCGAGTTCATCGACCAGGGCGTTCACGTCGCGCTGCGGGATGTCGGGCAGTTCGATCTTGTAGCGGTGCGCGCCCTCGCCCGTCTGGGCCTTCGGTTCGGCGTGAAGGAAGGACGGTGCAACCAGCGATGCCGCCGGCACCAGGCCTTCGGACAGGTCGTGCAGCACCATGCGCACGTTGGCGACGTTATCCTGGTCGACGTCGGCGCCGTTGCGGTGCCCGTCGAGCTGCATCTTGAGCGTGTCCTTGGCTGCCAGGAAGGCGTCCACGTGCTGGCTCGTCAGGGCCATCTCGCCCTTGCGGATGCGGTCGAGCAGCGACTCCAGCACGTGCGTGACCTCGCTCATGTCGGTGATGCCGAAGGTCGAGGCGCCTCCCTTGACGGAGTGCGCGGTGCGGAAGATCGCGTTCAGGTCTTCGGCATCGGGGGCGGCCACGTCGACGCCCAGCAGCAGCCGTTCCATTTCGGCGAGCAGCTCTTCGGCCTCGTCGAAAAAGACCTGGTAAAACTGACTGATGTCGATCGTCATGGTGAAATCCTGCAAAGAA
>Ga0308160_10008048_pt1 | contig 10323 bp, 7 predicted proteins | sample PhyFR1_FD_201036 | JGI IMG/M metagenome (GOLD analysis project Ga0308160, IMG submission 201036) | Phyllosphere microbial communities from UC Gill Tract Community Farm, Albany, California, United States - DLSLF.R1 | ecosystem: Host-associated > Plants > Phyllosphere > Unclassified | place: USA...
CCTTCGTCCAGCACGGCACCAACTTCCGGTACGAGTACTCGCCCGAGCTCTTCACGCAGACCGAGCCCGACTTTGCGGTCGAGGTCTGCGACGCCGTCCACGCCGAGTGGTTTGCCGGCCAGGGCGAGGTCTGGGGCGGCAAGGGCGAGAAGGAGCACCGCATCATCTTTGTGCGTACCGCTGGGAGCCCGCTGCGAATGATGACGGCAAGCGGCTGATGGGTCTTGTCTGCGCCGCTCTAGAACCTGCCGGCGACGGTCGAGGTCTCGACGCCGAACGGCTACGCCGACCAGATCGAGCACTTTTGCACGCACGTCGCCAAGCGGTCTGACATCATCGTCTCGCTCCACCCGCACAATGACCGCGGCACCGGCATCGCCGCAGCCGAGCTCGGCCTCCTTGCCGGCGGCGACCGGATCGAGGGCTGCGTCCTCGGTAACGGCGAGCGGACCGGCAATGTCGACCTCGTCACGCTCGCGCTCAACCTCTACACCCAGGGCATCAACCCCAAGGTCGACTTCTCTGACCTGGCCGCCGTCATCGACGTCGTGACCGAGTGCAACCAGCTGCCCATCCACCCGCGGCATCCCTACGCGGGCGAGCTCGTCTTTACCGCCTTCTCGGGCTCGCACCAGGACGCCATCAAGAAGGGCTTCGAGGTCCGCAACGGCCAGCTGACCAAGGCCGAGGGCGGCGAGCCCGGCTGGGACATGCCCTACCTGCCGATCGACCCGGCCGACGTCGGCGGCACGTACGAGGCCGTCATCCGCGTCAACTCGCAGTCGGGCAAGGGCGGCATCGCCTACATTGTCAAATCGCACCTCGGCCTCGACCTCCCCCGGCGGATGCAGGTCGCCTTCTACCAGGTCATCCAGAAGCGGTCCGAGGAGACTGGGCTGGAGCTCTCGGTCGCCGACATCACGTCGACGTTTGCGAGCACGTACGCCGTCCCGCCGCATGCGACGCCCCGGCTCTTCCTCCGCTCCTTCCGGCTCGTCGACCCTTCGAGCCCAAGCGCGTCCGGCCTCGCGAGCCCGGACGAGCCCGGGCCGGACGACAGCGAGATCTCGGACCGCCGGCGGTCGATCGTCGCCCGCGTCTCGATCGACGGCATCTCGGTCGTCCTCACCGGTGAGGGCAACGGCCCGCTCTCGTCGCTCCTCAACGCCCTCAAGGCCCACCTCGACATCGACCTCTCGGTCCGCGAGTACTCTGAGCATGCCGTCGACGCCGCCGGCGGCGGATCCGAGACCAACGCCGCCTCGTACGTCGAGCTGATCGGGCCCGACATCGACCCCCGCGACAAGGCCCGCCAGGGCTTCTGGGGCGTCGGCATCGACGGCGACATCACCGGCTCGGGTCTCCGTGCCGTCCTTTCGGCCGCGAGCAACGCGCTCGGCGAGCGCAAGATCGACCTCTCGAAGCTCATGACCAAGGCATCCGCCGGCAAGGCGTAGAACGGAGCGCACAGACCTTCGACTCAAAAAACCGCATCGGCCCCGCGTGCCCGCTCTATCCTCTGCCCTTCGCACGCTTTGTATCAATTTCACCCTCTCTCTCTCTCTCTCCCAGCCGCCGGATACGCATGAAGGTCGCCCTGATATCTGGCGGCGCCGAAGGAGAAGACCGCTCTCTGAGCTCTCGTCCACAGAGAGAGTCGGACGAAAGAGGGTTGCCAGCGGCATGAGGGTTGGCAAGGCAAGCGAAAGTACTGCAAAGTAGGCTAGTTGTCGACGGCCCCTTTCCTCTCAGGCGATCCGCGGTCGCGCTGCCCAGGCCCGGCCCATCTCGCCCACCGTCAGTCGAACACCCCTTCATTGCAGGTCGCTCTGCTTGCAGCGCACGTGCTCGCTTTTCGAGCGCAAACGAGCGTGAGCTGTGACGCCATCCTTGGATTGGCCTTTTAGGTGGAAAATGGAAGAGTGCGGAGGGAGGGGTGGGTCCGGTCGTTGGAGGACGTCTAGTTGAGGGACGAGGGTCGTGAAAGGACAAGCTGAAAGCGATACGGAGAAACGAAAAGGGGATATGCTGGCCGGAGGTCGACGACCAGGACAGCGACCGTCGGCCAGATTGGGGTGGTACAGGGACAGGCCCGAGAGCCCTAGACAACGAGGAAGCACGAGGGCGTCCTGCGAGACTTAGCGGCGGTCTGCATCAGACGCGCGGAGAAGTACTTGATCAGCCCGCTAGACCATGGGGTGGATCATGACGGGGAAGATGGTACGCACAGCCTCCGCCAGAGTAGCCTCCATCGCGGCCACCGCCGCTCGAGTAACCTCCGCCACCGCTCGAGTAGCCACCTCCGGACGAGTAGCCGCCGCCGCTCGAGTAGCCGCCTCCGCTCGAGTATCCGCCGCCGCCTCCCGAGTAGCCCCCACCACCACCACCGTACCGGCTGCCGCCGCCGCGGGACGAGCCGTAGCTGTTGCTGCGGTCACGAGAGAAGCCTGCGGGGACGCGCACGAGGGACGAGCAGGCCTGGACGTCAGTGTCAAGAAGAAGGGAAGGCCGGCCGACAGGCACCAGCGCGACGCACCTCCACCGCCGCCGCCGCCGCGGCCCGTCGAAAGACCGATCTTGGCGAGGAAGCTCGAGCCAAAGTGCGGGGCCCGCTCCATACCAAGCGCGCCGGTGCCGAAGTTCATCATGCCGTCGATGATGTCGGGGACGGCGATGCCGCTCGCTTGCCGGGCCTTGGCGAACCAGCCGAGCTGGGAGCCAATGACGTCGGAGCAGACCTCCTCGTCGAGCTTGCCTTGAAGCCGGGCGACGCCGTCCTCGATCGTGTCGAGGCCCTCGCGGATGTCGGCCTGCTGTTGGGCAGAGAGCGTTGACTTGGCCAGGGCGTCGTTGATCTGGTCCATGAAGTCGCTCTCCGAGATCTGCTGGACGGGGAAGCTGTGGAGCTGCTTCTGGACGAACGGCGCCTCGAACGGCTGGATGAGGATGTCACCCCGGCCGGTGCTGCCGCCGCGGCCGGTCCGGCCGACGCGGTGCGTGTACTGCTCGCCGTCGTCGGTCGCACCGACCTGGATGACGCGGGTTGTGCCCGGGTAGTCGACGCCGCGAGCCGAGACGTCCGAGGTGACGAGGATCGAGAGGCCCGATTTGTCACCGCGGAAGTGGTCCGAGACCCGGACCCGCTGGCGCTGCTCGAGCTTCGAGTGGATCTCGTAAACGCGCGTCGCCGACCGGCCGGGCGTGTGGGCAGAGAGGTTCTTGATGATGGTCGCAAAGAGCTGCGTCATCTTGGTCGTCGGCAGGAAGACGATAATCTTCGACTTGCCGCTATTGGTGATTTGGTCGTGTGCGATCGTCCGAACGAGCTGGGGGAGGAGCTGCTTCGGCGACGACAGCATCTGGGCGTACTGGTCGATCTTGGCGACCGTCTGGGCCTCGCCCTCGGGCACGCAGTCGAGGAAGAGAGCCGACTCCTTAAGCGAGGCCTGGGCCGTCCGCTGAATCGCTTGCGAGACGGTCGCCGAGAAGAGGAACGTCTGCCGGCTGGCGGGCAGGAACTCAAGGATCGCGTTGATGTCGCGCTCGAAGCCCATGTCGAGAATCGTGTCGGCCTCGTCAAAGATGAGCTGGGAGCGAAGGATTTAAAAGGTGTCAGCAAGGTCTGTCGCGGGCCGAGCAAGCGCGAGCAAAGAGCACAAGGTCGATCTCCGCGAAGAGGTGACAGGAGTGTCGCAAGCGCGAAGTGGGGCCGTTGGTGGGCACGGCAGGACCGAGAGGAAAATCGATCGAGAACGCACCGTCTCGAGGTTGGCAAAGGCATCGGAGATCCCGCGCACGTTCTGGAGCATGTCCTTGAGCCGGCCTGGGGTGGCAACGACAAAGTCCTTGCGGTCCCGCTGGAAGTTCCTGATCTGCAAGCCCTTCGACTCGCCGCCGACCCAGAGGTGGGAGCCCCTCTCCATGCCCCTGTGGTTCGAAGTAAGCGCGCGCGACTCGACAGCGATCTGGCTCGCGAGCTCGCGCGTGGGCGAGATGACGAGCGTGCCGACCGACTGGATGGGGTAGTTGGGCCCCTTCCGGGCAACGTTGCTGATGCGTGACTCGAGCGCCGGGGTCAGGAAAGCGATCGTCTTGCCGGTTCCGGTCCGGGCCTTGACAAGCAGGTCACGCTTGCCGCCCTCCTTGCCATGGGGTCCGTCCGGGCCAATGAGCTCGGGCAGGAGGCCGAGGACCCGCTCCTGAACGCTCGACATGTTGGTGAAGTTGAAGGGCTTGCCGGTGAGCGAGCGCAGCGTGTCGGGGTGAATCTTGCCCTTGAGCTCGGCAAAGGGCTTGGAAGCCTGTGACTGGGTCTCCTGGATGGCCTCCTCAGAAAGCGGGTGATCCGGTGCAAGGTCGTACTGCTCAAACGTCGGCCGCGTCGTCGAGAGCGAGCGCAGGGCTGCAAAGCGGGAAGCGGTTCGGTGGAGGGGGGGGGGGGCGAAGCGGCGTCGCGCAAAGGAAGCGCGCACGAACGATGGGCGGGAGCGAGTGAGGGCAGGATTAAAGCAGGATCAGCCAAAGCAATCGTCCAGCAGCAGCACGAGCACGCTGCCCGACACGTACCGACGGAGGGCAGGATCGAGGGCGCCAGACGAGCACCGAACGCGGCGGTCGCCCGAGGGGCGGCGAGGAGGGAGGCGGCCCGCTGGGGCCGGGCGAGCCGGGAAGCGATCGAGCGAAGCATCCGGAAAAGAGTCCGGAGAAGGAGGAGGCGAAGGAGTGGAAGCGGAGAAGAGAGGAGAGGAGGAGGGGGGGGGGGAAGGGAGAACGACGTTGGTGGGGGTGTCGGGTGGGCGTCGACTCGCCTGGCTGGTCGTGCTGCGAGGTCAAAAGCGGCGCGGGCGGCCCGCAGCGCCAGCCGTCCCGCGCCCCCCGAAGGATCGAAATTCAGCGCTCGGAGGCAAAACGACCGCGTCGTCCGGCCGCCTGCGCTTGCCCAGCTCGCCCGCCAGAGGCGCAGACCGTTCTGTCGACCCTCCCTTCGATACCCTCTCCTCCGCCCTCCTCACAGATGCCCAAGTCCTCCTCCTCTGCCACGAGCCGGCCGTCAAAGTCGCGCATCGCCGGCTCCAAGCGGTCGTCGTCCTCGGTCGCCGCTGCCGCGAGCAGCAGCACGACGCCGGCCGCCGCCGCAGCGCCTTCGTCGACCTCGAAGGGCAAGAAGGCGAGCAGCAAGCAGTCGTCGGGCGTCACGCTCGAGCCGCCGCAGGGCAAGCAGCTCGCTTCGACTGAGAAGGTCATCCGGGATGCGGCCATCAAGCAGCTCGCCGCCTTCCTCTCGCAGGCCGACGACGGCGAAGGCGGCGGCGGCGGCGGCCGGCTAGACGAGGCGGAAATGCGCAAGCTCTGGAAGGGTCTCTTCTACTGTGCGTCGTCGTCGTGCCCGACACTCATTTGCTCCCGGCGCTATGTGAGCTGACTTCGAGTGCTCGTCTACCTCCGGCAGGCTTCTGGATGTCAGACAAGCCGCTGGTCCAGCAGGGGCTCGCATCCGAGCTCTCGGCCCTCGTCCTCTCAATCGAGCCCGTCTCGTGCGAGTCGCTCGAGGACCGCACGCTCGTCGCGCTCGACTTTGTCGCCGGTTTCTGGGAGTGCCTCGTTCGCGAGTGGGCGGGTATCGACCGGCTGAGGTCAGTCCGCACATGCGCTGCTCCGATCGCAGCGACGCTTTGCGCGGCGTTGCTACCGCCATTGCGCTTTCGTCGTGCTGACCAGCTCTCCTCTGCCCCCACGACGGCTGCAGACTCGACAAGTACTACATGTTCATCCGGCGCTTCACACACGCCTGCTTTCTCCTCCTCCGCCGGGCATCGTACGCTCCATCCTGCGTCGAGAAGTTCAACGCCATCCTTCTCGCCGGCCCGCTCTCGTACACGCGCCAGGGCGTGCCCCCTTCCCTCTCGTGGCATCTGGCCGACATCTACCTGGCCGAGTTTGCGACTTCGCTCCAGACGCCGACACCGCCTCCGGCGGGAGAGGCGAGCGAGCCGACGACGTTCGTCCCCGCCCTCTTTGAGCCGTTCGTCCGGGCCGGGCTGCACACCAACCATGCGACGACGTTCAAGCGGCTGGTCGACTCGGCCCTCACGCCGCTCGTCGGCGCGCTCGCCGGCGAGGGGACGGGGCTAGACGGCCTCAAGGCGCTCGACGAGGGGGACGCCGTCCGCAATGCGGTCATGCAGATGGTCTGGCGCGAGAGCGGCAAGGAGAGCTGCCGGCCCGAGAAGCGGCGCTCGGTCCTCATCTGGTGGAAGGACCAGGGTGGGGGCGAAGACGACGAGTAGAAGATGGCAAGAGGAGGGCTGCGCTACTCATGGTCCTTCCAGCCAATTACCTCGCTGCACGTTCCTCTCCTGGCATCAGACAGGGCGGCCTCAGTCGCTGGGGGTCGACATCATCATGCAGCAGCGACGACGTCGAGGATGGCTTTGCTCAGGCCGTTGAGCGCCTCCCGCCGGCTCGCCCCGAGCTTTGCGACCTGCTCGACGATGAAGTCGTCCTTGACCTGCGCAGATGAAGGTCACATAACGGATCGTCAGCTTTAGATCGTCGGCGAGTAACCAAATGCAAGTGGACGCACCCCGGCCGACGCTAGCGAGGGGAGCGTCTTGCGCAGCTCCTTAAGAGTCTTGGCCGAGCCGACCTTCTCGGCCTGCTGCTTGAGTCGAGCGGCCATCGACTTGAGGGCCGAGCCTGCGGGATCGGTCGCTGAGCGCGTCTTCTGCTCAACGAGAGCGAGCGAGCGCGAGGGTCAGAAGGACGGCCGTAAGATCTGGCAAAGCCTGAGCTCGACTTACGCCCGATGGCAGCACTTTGACGAGCAGTCTGAGCATCGCGAAACCCTGAGGATAAAGTTGGAGGTCGCATCAGTCACTGGCCGCCTTGCCGGTGTGCGCTACAGGGCGACGCACATCCAGAGACACGGCGGCATGATGCAGCGCGAGCCATGGCGGTGACTGAGCATCCTGCAGTGCCGCGTTGAGCCGATCCGACTGCTCGCTGAAGAACTGCTTCAGCGCGTCAACCGACGGCTGCCCCTTGATAGAAGCCGACGAGGCCTCGTTCGACCAGACCAGCAAGGCACCGGTGAAGGCGACGAGCGCCTGTTCGTCGACAGTCAGCTGGCGAGACGGGGTAGTCAAGCCGTCGTCAGTGGTGGCGCATCAGGGATCAAAGCCAGGCGACGACGAACGCTGCTGGCGTTCTCTACAGCCGAGGCGCTACTGGCTGGCGCGGAAGCCTGTTCTGGCGATTGCTTCAGACTTTGAAGCCGCTCGGCTTGCCGGAAGACCCTCAAGTAGGCTGCGCGCGACTCCTCAACCCAGAAGGCCTGGCAGGGTCGGTCACAAGGGCTCGTTAGTGGCGAAGCACAGACGAAAAGATCAAGGGTGGCCCTATACGAACGTCCACCCTCGGGCCGGCGTCGAGCAGCGTCTCGAGCTCGATCAGGCCGCCCGGCTGGTAGCTCGGCACGAGCTTGAAGTCGCGGTTGTCCGCAAGCGGGCCGATGGGCAGCTTGCTGAGGCTGATGTTCGTCTGCTTGACCGTGGACGGGTCGTAGGCGTCACCGCTCGGAACGAGCAGAAACTGCTTGCTATACTCGAGCTGCAGCACCTGGCGCTGGAGGGAAGTCGAGAGTCGGTCGAGATATGAGCCAAGGTCGGCGACCTGAGGGTACACCTCGTTGGAGACGGCCGTCACGAGTTGCTCCGCATCCTGGAATACGGCCGGAGCGTCAGCCTCGGCACGAAGCGCTGCGCTGTGTGATTAAAGATGCACGCACCGCTCCGACAGTCTGCTTGAACCAGGTGGTTCCTTTGCCAGTGCGAGCGAGGAGGCTGGTCGGATCTGATGCCAGCCCGTCACCGGCGGCAAAGGTGCTGGCGCGCGTGGTGATAAAGTGCGAGAGCGTGTCGTGAAGGACGTGGTCGACCTTGAGCGCCTGGAAGCAAGGCTTAGCGAGTGACGGTGCGGCTGGAGGGAGCAAAGACGTCAGGCGGCCGAACAACCTGACCCATCATCGGAATCAGACTCACCGAGCAAGCGGTAGATGCGGATGAGGAGCAGGCGGAAGTAATGGTTCATCGTGCTCGACTTCTGGGCGTGCTCCAGGAGGATTATCGCCTGGATCAGGTGCGTCACATCGGCTACAGTCGTGCGAGGAGTCAGCGCCAAATAAGAAATGGGTAGACCCACCAGGCGACACACCAGACTGCGACCAGCGGCTGACGAGGACGTTGACGACGATGATGACGAGGTCATCGACGGGCTGCAGCTCGTCCGCATTCAGCTTCTGGCCTAAAGCACAAGGAAGGGTGATCGGTCAGCGCCCCAAGCTGCGGGCGTATTCATAGCCGCAAGAAAGAGCTCACCAAAAGGAAGGCCCTTGACGTATAGTTCTTTGCAGCGATCGACGATCCAGTCGGATGCAGCAACGTCCAACGGTTCAGACAGGTGCTGTAACACCTTCAGGGCGTTTGCTCTCGCGCGAACGTCGTCCAGAGATCTCTGTTTGAGCAAGCGGAGCCAGTCAGCAGCCAAAAAGCGCGGCTTCTTCTCAAAGCTCGACGTACCATCTCCTCCTCGAGGCCGCTTTTGAGGAACTTGACGAGTGGTTCTGCCTCGGCTGGAGAGGTCGACAGGAAAGGCCGCAGGTCTTCAAAGAGACACGGCTTGCTGGCAAAGCGGCGAAAGTACGCCTCGAAGACAACGGCTGGAAAACAAGAAAGGTGGGGCAGATCAGCATCGGAAAACGAGTTGGGACACGCTCAGAACGTACGAGAAGATGCATGGTCCGACGGCAGCTCCTTCTCGAGATGCAGCAGCGCCAGCCATGGGCCGCGCTCTTTGCCCTCGTTGCGCTCCGATAGCTCGAGAAAGTAGGCCTCGGCCTGAGACCGCAGCGAGCTGTCCGTCTGCCGAAGCAGCTTGGTCAGAGTGATGAGATTCAGATGCAGCTGGAAGTTGTCCTCCCTACAGCAGCCAGATTGGTGCGAGGACGTCAGTCTGATACACAATAGAGGTGGCCTTCGAGCTCGTTCACTGACGGAGGGATTCCATCGCGGCCGGCGATCCTCGAACGCAGTGTCGACCATTCAGACGCCCAGATCTGGACGTCCGATTTGCCGAGCGCCTTGACGACTTCCCATCGAACGAGGTCGACCTCCAGGTTGCCGCCGCCCATGCGCTTGGCCGCTTCGGACTCAAGAAAATCCCACGCTTCGCGCAACACCTCGGCCTCGGCAGCAGCGTCCTCGAGCGTCGTCGCCAGGGCGAGCAGGACGCTAACCTTCAGCCAGATATGAGACGGCGACGACGTCGACTGGGCCGCTGGAGACTTGAGGAGCGCCCGGGCGAGGGTATAGACGGGCCTCGACTGCTCCGGAGTGGGCTTCTCCCGACCCTGGGAAAGCAGCGCAAATATCGACCACGAGTACGGACGTGGGTCGTCCTTCAGCAGGCTGTGAAGCTTGAATGCGGTCTGCAGACGCATGGCGGGATATCAGCGATCTGCGCTACACCCAAGCTCGAGAAGGTAACCGCACCTCCTGGACGCCGGCCCAGTGCTGCCGTCGGACGTACGCCATGCACAGTTGCTGCGGTCGAAGCATCAGCCTCCGTGTCAGCTCGATGTCGGGCCTGACTGGGCGTGTGAACAGGTCCAAGGCACTCACCAGGCCCAAGGAGCCGTTCTGTGGGGCACGCTTAAAGGCGGTTTCGTAGAGCTGCAAGATTTCGTCGGCTGCGCGGACAAGAAGGGAGGGGGGGGGCTGGACGTCAGCACGGCCGCTCGAGGAAGATCCCGCAGCGGCAGAGTCTGACCTCGTTCAAGAGCAGTCAGGGTCACTCGGAGGTAGCCAAGAGCATCCTCTGAATCGACAGGCTCGCGGACGATCTCATCGACAAGCTGGGCCGCCTCGACCCGCTTCTTGGACAGGACGAGCAGGTGGGCTTTGATCGCCTGGCGTCGGGGTGAGTCACGAGTCAGCCTTGGAAAGACACCTGACCAGGCAACGCGAGCGATCCAAAACGGACCATGGCGATGTGCTTGACGTTCCTGACCCGCAAGCGAGGGATGATCTGCGTGCATGCTCGGAGGCCAGCGGCGATGTTGCGGCTGTCGAGGGCGTCTGTTAAGCAGGAAGGAGCAGCTCAGCGCTCGGAAAGGGGTGGTCCGACCAAGACGATGGCGCTGATAAGACCGCACTGTAGATGGGTTGCAGAAGCCGCGTCTCTGCACGCTCAGCGGCGCTCGTGCTGGCCATCCTCTGCAGCTAGAGACGAGCGGGGGGATGAAGGGGTGGGGGGGGGGGGGGGGGC
>Ga0308160_10008049_pt1 | contig 10322 bp, 11 predicted proteins | sample PhyFR1_FD_201036 | JGI IMG/M metagenome (GOLD analysis project Ga0308160, IMG submission 201036) | Phyllosphere microbial communities from UC Gill Tract Community Farm, Albany, California, United States - DLSLF.R1 | ecosystem: Host-associated > Plants > Phyllosphere > Unclassified | place: USA...
AGGCAAGGCCGACCGAGCTCACGGCCAAGCCCAATCTGAGGCTGACCGAAACAACATGGACCGAGACGACGCCAAGAACCAGGCTCGTGACAAGGCCAACCAGCTCAAGGAGAAGATCCCGGAGAAACACCGAGCTGCCGCTTCCGACGCCATCGACACCACCAAGGAGGTCCTCCACGATGCCTTCCCCGAGGAGCGACGCGAGCAATTCATCTACCGACTCAAGAAGGTTGTCGTCGAGTGCCAGGAGCACAAGGACTACATGGAGGCCATGACTTGGCTCCTCGACACCTTGGAGAACTACCAAGGTCACGCCAAGCACGTCGCTTCCAAGGGTACCGATGCCGCTCAGGACATCAAGTCCGACCCAGGAATTGCCGATGCTACCTCGCAATTCCGACACCTCCTCGAGCGATTCGCCAACGGCAAGTCTATGAACGGCATCACCAACGCCATGGACCAGATCTACACCGACTCGCAGAACGACCCCGAGCTCCGAAAGTGGTTCACCCACCTCAACCAGTACACCCACAAGGCTCTCCTCGAGCCCGGATGGATCCTTGAGGACGACTGCGAGTCCGAGGGCAACGAGCTTGTCGAGAACGGCAAGTACTTCTTCACCGACAAGTACAAGGGCCACCAGCAGCAGCTCGCCGACGAGTTCCAGCTGTGGTTCACCGCTCTCGCCGACGACCCGCTTAACCAGCGACTTGGCGAGGACGTCAAGCGTCTCACCAAGGACCTTCTTTTCAACGAGGAGGGCAACCTCACTTTCAAGGCCGACCTCTGGAACGATCTCAGGATTCACTTCCTGCCCGAGATCATCAAGCGAGTCGGCTACTTCCCCGTCCCGCGAGCTGAGTACTCCGACGACAAGATCGACTTGGTGGTTGAGAACCTTATCCTCTCCGGCCCCAACCTCTTCCCGAACGTCATCGAGTTGATGGCGCACAACCAGTGAGTGCTTGCTTCCTCTTCATGGATCGAATAACTGCTTCGCGGCGATCGCCGATGTGGAGACGCGTCGCGGTAATTTGCCACCCGTCCATTTCTTTCGCTGACCTTCAGCTTCAAGTTCTCCCCGTACCCACAGATCAACAAGGGGCTTGAGGGGGGTGCTCACGCGTTCAAGATTGGGATGTCCCAAGTGCACGCAGATATCAAAGCGAGTGCCTTACAAGCTTAGGCGGACAGTGGCTGACTTAACAGGATGTCATGTTTTCGTTCCGCCGCAAGTCAGGTTTCCCAAAAATCAGCGATCACGGTATCGCCGATGTTGCCATTGCCGGAAAGGGTCTCAGTATTTCTATCGAGATTGAGGCTGTCACCGGCAAGCGCAACCAGGTGTTCAGGACTAAGGACGTCACCGTCGAGATCGACGACATGACTTGGAAGATCCGAGACAGCAAGGTGAGTCTTACAAGTCTTGTCAATGCTGTGCTAATGGACAGCACGACCTTCTGTACAAGTTCCTGAAGGCTGTCGCGACCGGAGTCATCAAGAAGGCTATTATCGCCGGTGTCTCTGCTGGTATCCGATCCGGTCTTAACGAGGCCCACGAGCAATTGCTCCAGGTCCGCAACACGATGGACGACGCCAAGAAGTCCGACGAGACCACTCGAAAGGATGCGCTCCAACAACTGTACTCGCGAAAGTCGGAGAAGGCGCAGGCTAAGAAGGAGCACGCCAAGGAGTCTACCGGAGAATTCAAGATTGTCACCGAGCGAGACGACATGTTGAACCCGGACATGCTCACCGACAGCAAGAAGTCGATCTCTGGCCGAATGTTCAAGACCGAGGACTTCGCTGCTTCCGGTGAATCATGGCGCTCGCCAGCCTTCGACCTCCTCCACAAGGCCCACCCGGCCGCTACTGGAGAGCTACCGAAGGGTGTCACCCCGGGTATTGGCCACAAGAACGCCAACACCAACGCTGTCGATGCCGCCCGAGGCGAGCCATCATCCGCTCACACCGGCACCACCCGACTTTAGGGCGTGTGTGTCGCGTGGTCGATATGAACCGTGTATATAATACAAAGATACCCTCATGACGTGTACTCGGACGGATTGGTCGTTGTGTATGCATCAGATATTCTCAACGTCGCACTTTGATTATCAATAGTTTGCATCTAGTTCAGACGGATCCTAATGCCTCCCGTTCTTTCTACAAGAATCGGAAGGGTGGGCAGCTTCAGTTGCGCCCTCCTGCGAGACTGATTCTGCGGCTTCGCGGCTTGAGTGCAGAAACGGATCTCGGCTGAAACCACTTTCCCATTTGGCTAGCGTACAGCTCGAGCGCCTGGAATAGCTACGTCCCTCGGTGTCCGCAGGCACTCTCCGATCCGTTCGGGTTCCGCGATACGTGCCCGATGACCAAGACCCAATCAGCCTTCTCCGAACACAACCCAATTGAACGTGCCGGATATTTCGCAATTCCGCATGGTCTTCGCGCTAATGAATTGCCGATTGACTTGTCCAATATCATACACGTGTTTGCTTCTGTCGCTACTAATAGCTTTCCTGCTCATGTCGAGATTACCCAGCCCACCCTCAAAGCCGTCAAAGCAGGACAACGCTTGAAGAACGTGTGCAGCCGGAAATGATATATGAGGATGCTCCGGCTCAACGAGCAAGGCTTCCCCACTTGTACTCACACCCATCGCTGAAATGCTCTTGCTCACCGTCGCTGCCCTCGCGGGACTCGCGAGTGCGTCCATCACCGACAATCTGGGCTACAATTCGCCCTCGTACAAAGTCCCCTCGCTTGCGACTCGACGATCAGAGGTGGTCACTCGACACAAAAGATGGGTGTACTACGACGGACAAGTATCGTTCCCCTATGGAATCGCCAGTGGAGATCCCTGGCCCGAATCGGTCATTCTGTGGACTCATCCCGTTCCGGCTCAGAACGACCCGCGACCCATTTGTCTGGAATACCAAGTCTCGACGTCGAACTCGTCGTGGGACAACCTGGTTTCTTCCAACCAGGTCTGGACGACCACCGACATTGACTACTCGTACAAGGTCGAAGCGGGGGGTTTGAAGCCCAAGTCGACGTATTACTACCGTTTCGTCAATTGCGCGGACGCTTCCAACGTCAGTCCCGTCGGACGATTCAAGACGATTCCGAAGGACACGGACGATTCGTTCGACAAGGTTTCATTTGCGTAAGTCCACAGCCGCCATGAAACCAGAGTTGAACTGACGACCAGTGTCTACTCTTGCTCGTAAGCTTGACTCCCGCGCAATGCTAACCCTCTGAAACTACCCCTTCGGTTTCTTCAACGCGTACGGTAACGCCGCGAGGCGAGACGAGATCGATTACGCCGTGCACGTTGGAGACTACATCTACGAGTACCAAGGGGACGGGTGTGCGGATGAGAATGCCTGTTATGGTGACGGCACGGAGATGTGAGTTTTTCCCCTTACACAGATCCTGACTGTGCAGCGACCGAGTTCCCCTGCCGAACAAGGAGATTTTCACGCTTGACGAGTACCGAACCAGGTACAAGACGTATCGATCGGACCCGGACCTACAGCTGCTGCACCAGACCCACGCCTGGCAGCTGATCTGGGACGACCACGAAGTCGCGGATAACACGTGGAAAGCCGGATCAGCGGATTCCAACGACACGCTAGCGGGCAGCTACAACGGAACGAGCTTCACCACACGAAAGGCCAACGCCGTGAAGACTTACTTTGAATGGCTCCCTATCCGCACGGTAAGTCCGGTTGACCAGACGTGGTTCGGATGATACTGATGGCAGGTCGATACCGACGATAGGCTGCGTATCTACCGGACTTTTAAGTTCGGCACGCTTGCCGACCTCATTCTCCTTGACACCAGGCAGTACAACCGCGATGTTACCGACCTGTACTACAACACGGTCGACGTCAAAGCGATCAGGAACGACGAAGCGAGGTCTCTTATGGGTGGACTGCAGGAGAACTGGCTCTACGGCCAGATGAAGAACTCGTCTGCTCGTGGTGCTCAATGGAAGATTTTGGGCCAACAGATCGTTTGTACGTGTACAAAAGCGATCGGTGATCAAGCGAGCTGACTGGCTAGTCGCAAACCTTAACACGGAGAACGTCGACTCGTGGGATGGATACACCGCTAACAGACGACGTGTATTGGACACGATCGAAGAGAACAAGATCGACAATGTCATCATCATCTCTGGTGACTCGCAGTGAGTCTTCTGAAGCTCAGTGGTCGCTCTTCGCTGACGGCAGCGCCAACTGGGTGTCTGATATCACATACGACAACAAGACAGGCTACAGCTCGAGCACTGGCCAGGGGTCTTTGGCCGTTGAGTTCGCCGGAACCGCCGTTTCCTCCCCCTCGTAAGTAGTTCCCAACGAGACAAAGTTGTGCTAACCAGCAGATCCTTCGGATACAACCACAGTGCGCCGATTCATCACTTGCCCAATACAGACACTAACGACAGCTACCGACGCACCCTTCCCCAAGCAGTACTACCAGGGTGTCGAACAAAAGTTGATCAACGGTACTGGCAACGATGAGCTTCAGTGGACTGAAGGAGCAACCCGCGGTTACTGTGAGTGCTTAGGCCGGTTCGGGCACGAATCGACAACTGACCTACAGTCGAGCTTCACTTGAGCCGAGACAGCGCGATCGCAAAGTACTACGGTATCGACGACGTTCGTACCCGTAACACCCAGGAAACGCTTCTGGCCACATTTGAGGTCGAGAACAAGACCAACAAGCTCAAGAGGCCGGTTGCTGGTGGCAGCGTGGCAGGAGGAGTACTGCGAGTATAAAGCGCTCGCCGTGAATGGTCCGTCCGAGAGGCAGAACTTATAATGATGGTGGAGCTCATCTGCGTCAAAAGCGCGGCCGGGTGTACATGCATGCGTGAGGGACGGAAAGGAAAGAACACTGAGAAGCTCTCCTTGGTCGCTGGAATACGACGCGAGCACCAGCTTCGAACATCACACGGTTATTGCCGTTATTGGATCGAGGCGGGAAGGGCCTCGGACCTTCGGTGACCCCACTCACACCGTCGCGACCAATCGACTGGACCGAAGACAAGTCGACGATAGCACCCGGTTCTGATCGCTTGTCTAGCATCGGCGCGCATGTCGAATATACGCAGGGAGCTCACGACAATCTGCCTCGAGGCTGTAGCCTCCATCAAGCGAGACTGCGATCAGGCTGATAGCTCTGATAGCATCCATCACTTAATCGATGGCACCCGGTAACAGTGAGAGTTGCTCATGGACTCGTCACCGTTCTCGAGCCGAGCTTTGCGTGAGAAAGCCCTTGTGTCTCTGAGGTCTCGGTATCCGTGTGTCTTGATGTGAGGCTCGATCTCCCTGATGATCAGATATCTGGGTGGGGCAGATCAATCAGAAAGGTGCGCATCCAGGCGTGGCTTACGATGGCATCACTCTCAGCCTATATCTTCTTGTCTTCTTCGCCAATCCGATTCATTTACCATCCTCATCTTGTCACGTTGCCGAAGTAGGCATTCTCGAGAGGATGTCGCCGTACATGTCCGGTCCCAATCAAGATGGCTCCTCCCGTGGACGTCAAGCTATCGCAGGATACGCACATCCTTGCCTTCACTCTACGAGCTTCTCAAGAACGGCTCCCAGCTCTCACCTCGCATACAGTCACAAAACTGAAGCGACTTCGGCACGGAAACACCTCTATGGTACTACCACCTGTCGAAGCTCACAAGATACAACGGAAGTTCCTGCGATATCTCGGGTCCTGATACGTTTTGTTCAAAGCAAGCGTCCAACAAGTTCCACACCGAGTCCAAGAGGTATTCAGTAGCCATGATCGGGCACAGGCATTGAGATGGCACGCTAATTGACCAGAGCAAAGATCACGTAAGTCAAGTCAGCGGCGGCAGGCGGCTGACAGGCAGCTTCGGCAGCTTTATAAGCAGTGTCGGACCATCGCATACAATATCATTGCGACCAAGTATCTTGGCGACTATTCTCATTCCGATCAGAGGCTGCGCACGTCCCGACACGGAGAGAGGAGGATCACTTTGACTCTTCTAAAACAAGGACATTGGCAGTTGCGATACGACGGGGGTTTCCTCGGACCCCGATTCGAACCAGAGTCCGGACTCAGTCAGATGACGGCGTCACATGGCAGTTTTCAGTCAGGTCAGTACGAACACAGGCGAGCACTTCTTACAATGGCATGCTCATAACAGCACAGGGATGCCGCTAGACTTGTCGGACTCTATCAAGGACCGGATGACAACGGGTATGCCCTTGCTCCCAAAGATCACAGTAGACTGGGACTCGGTGTGGCGCAAGTTTGGCAGTCCATCTGACGATCTTTTGCGGAAGATCGATGTCGAAGTCGCATGCTGGAGACATGCACACGCTAAAACGGTGCCATACATAGAGTAAGCCATGAACTGGGTCAAGGCTGCATCGAATTGTGGAAGTCCAAAGTGGCTGACCTCAGACTACCAGGGCACGAGTTCATTGCAGAGCTGAAGGCGAACTTAGTGCGCATGCGTAGCAATAGCGAAATTCGCGCAATTGGGCACCTACCAAGAAGCTTTGGTGTCCTCGTGATCAGTCAGCACGACACGTTGATGGTTCAAGGAACGTGAGCAAGACTGTCGTGCTTGGTTTCACGACGTGGCGCTGAGAGCAGATACAAGTTTGGCAACGAAAATGACGGCCACACGCTCTCGACTGGGATATCATTCTCCACAGCCATCAACGAGGTCCTTCCATACAAGTACCACGCCCTCACGACGGGTGCCACTCATTACCTGAGCACCGATGACCTCCTCGGCGCGGTTGAAATGGTGTGTTGCGAGGTAGATTACCTACAAGGCTTGCCCACGACTCGAGGTGCCGTCTTCGGCCTTGATCTAGCCGGCCCTTGTCAGCACGTCCTATAAGGTAAGTCAGGCCTGCACGACCCGCTGACCTCAGACGGAACTCACATCTGTGAGGCTGGGTGCGGCAAGACAGTCAGGTGCGACGAGCTTGTGACCGGTTTCGGCTTCGATTTCTGTCGAGATTGTGCCGGAGCCCGGCCGGTCCGGCCGACAGCAACGCCCGCATCCTCCGTCGTAAGAGCGCATCTGTCTCACAAGTCGACAATATCGACGGTGGTGGCGCAGGCGAAGGCCTTGCATCGGTCCAGCAGGCTGGTCCGGGAGGAGATGCAAGAAGACGGTCAACGACCATTGTGAACCGAGGTCCAGGTCGAAACACTTGTCGAGGCCGTCTCACAGCGATTTGACCACGCTTGTACAGACGATGTCCTGCGCTATAGCGGCATCAATCTCGATCGTATAAGCTCGAAGCCTCCAGGAGGAGTCGACGAAGGGATGTCTACTCTCATGCGGACGACTGCTCCGTCTCGGATCGTACGAGGTATAGTGGTCGACGGCTCGGCGTTTGCATTGCACCCTATCAGCCTGGGAGTGGCTCATAGAGCGTGTATTCGTACGAAGAACGTCTACTCGGAGGTTACAACGAGGCGCATCTTTTGTGGTAAGCGAATAGCACGCCAGCATCTTGCACTGACATCCAGCCATGGCGATATACCAGTCGCACACCCCAGACGCGTTCGAAGCGAACCAAAACAAGTGTAAAGACGCCATCGAGCGCATTGCGGGTTATATCGACCGGATTCATCAGCTCGAGATCAAACTGCCACATGCTCGATCGAAGCTGTGTCAAACCGAGCGAAGGGCTCTTGAAGCAGTCTTAGCTGGCAGCTCCCAGTATCGGCTGAAGGGCAGCCATGGCCCTTCAGAGAGAGCGATCCCAAGGTAGGCCTCCGCTGGCGAAATCTCTGCTCATTGAATAGCACGAGAGATGGGATGTCCGGGAGGTCAGAGCCGAGTTCTCCAGGAGGGTCGATACCTTGAAGCGGAATTGCAACCGGCGAGCTCAAATCGCGATGTACGATGACGCTAACTCTTAGTAGTTTCCGCATGGAGGCCGGTATGTCTTGGCAAACGCTTTACGGAGCCGTCTGCATCCAGGGAATTCGCACAAAAGGCCGGGACCACATGACTGCGCTCCCCCTGTCCAGGAAGAGGTGAGACTGGAGCTTGGTCTCGGACTCATGACAGCCGACACGGCGCTCGATTGTCGATCAGGAAGCTGGATCACTCTCGCTTCATCGCCACGGGATTCGGCGGCGACGAGGATACGATGAGTCGTTCAGCCAGACGACATGCAACATCGTGCCGGAGGCGTGAATGACAAAGATGTTCAGATACGACTTCAGTACGGAGCATATCGCCGGGATGGTCGGGTCGTGATATTCGTCGAGAAGAAGTCGGGACATACATGGGCTCGAATAAGACCCTTCGTATCGCGCAAGGAGCCGCGGGTCGTACGAGACCTGTAAGTGACGCGCCGCCTGTTGTCTCTGGCTCTGGGACATCTGAGGCACCGTTGCGCCGCATCACGACGTCTTCGAACGATCTCGACCTGAAATTGGAAAAGGTTGAGATCGAGATCTGGGACAGTAGTGTACGGTCATTGCCGGAGACGAAACGTCTAGCTTACCAGCAGGCCCCTAGCGGTCCGCCGGCACGGGCCGCCGGAAATGTGCTGGTGTAATGGCAGTCGCAGTGGCTGGATGAACATACACTCTCAGAGACAAGTGTCAGTTTGTCGATCTAGGAGTGAGAAGGATCCAGACAAATATAATGCTGTAGCGGATGAATAGTGCAGAGAACAGTCCACGGGCAGGATCTTTATACTGTATGGTGGCAAGGTGGCCCCTACCCTGAAGTTGAGCAATAGCATTCATGCATGCGCACACTAAAGACCCAAAGAAAGCAGATGAAGAGATTGCGATGGACGTTGCAGGCGCTCTTTTGTCAGCGATACCAACGTGGCATCTTTCCAATTTACGCACTGAACAGCTAGAGCGGAAGTCGGCCAAAAATGCGACGAAATCCTTCTTCCCCAAGCTCTATGAGCCTCGCGGTGCAGTCCTTGAGCCAGTGCTTTTCGTCCCACCCGAGGCCGGAGATACATGATATTTGGAGTTGGCCTTGCGTGGCGTAATAGAGAATAGATTCATTGTGGTTGCACGTCAACGCTGCCTGACTCGCCAGAAGGTAGAAGTAGATGCTCCACTTGCAGCGATCGAATATGTCTAACGGCGCATCGGGATCGTTAATGTCGTCGATGATGAGAAGGCATGCGTTAAGAGCGTGTTGACACCGGCTGGGACTTCCGGTCCGGGACAAGGCCTCCTTGACTCGAAAGATTTCCTTCAGCCCTTCGACACAGGCATTCCGCTGTATCATTAGCCACTATGCCCCGCATGAAAAATGGGACCCTTACATCGGCAAAGTTGAGCACATGAACCCGCGACACTCCTGATGAGGAGCCTGACGAGGAGCCCGACGAGGACATCTGTGGGAGAAAGGCAAGGGTGAGGCAATGAAAGGTGTCGGTAGCCAAAGGATGATGTGGAGAAGTGAAGAGGACTTGAGTGATTGTAGTGATCGGGTCAGTGCGGGTCGCAGTGATGGGGTTGTCTGCGTCATGGTGGGGAATGACGATGTTGTGTGGACCACGGATCAACGAAGATCACGCCCGTCAACTTGTCATCACTCTCTCATCTTGCTCTCTATTCAAGAAGCTACAACTCATAGAGATGGTAGGTCTACCGTTGACGAAAAGAAAAGCTAATAGCTGCGGGAACTCGTCTACAAGAGCGAACATGACACCATACCAGAAGAATTCTCCGCGATCAACACCCCCCGGGTGGCGCGATGCTACCAAGAGTGCTCGCAGCTCTGGATCGGCTGGGATCACATCTCCGAGGCTGACCGAATGAACTTCGCCCAATCAAACGCAGTGAGTAAACACCAGATGGTACAGGGCTCAGGTGTAGGAATGCGTCGAAAAGTGGTACCAGCTGTGGACAGCGGGGCAGCAAGGCCAGCCGCCGGAGGAAGTGGATCGCGTAAGCATGCCCTCCTCCCTCCATCCAGCACAGGCATTGACTGACCAACTCATAGATCAAAGATGAGACCATCGAGCTAGAGATGAAGTGTGTCCGACTTCGTTATCGGCTCCGACTCCTGCCCGTCCCAGAGATCGACGATGACAAAGTGAAAGTTTGGATCGAAACACGGGGAGACGGTTTCGGCGATGAGGGTATGCCACTCATCTCTGAAGGTTGCGCTCATGCACAGAATCTTCGCTGCCCAAGGCCAGTCTCGATCGATGCTTCTCTTCCTCGAGCGGATCAGCGGCTCATGGCGGGTTAGCACAGGCCAACAACGTGAGCAGCAGTTCGATCCCATCTGTACTAGGCGCTTATGACAGGCGGGG
>Ga0308160_10008050_pt1 | contig 10322 bp, 5 predicted proteins | sample PhyFR1_FD_201036 | JGI IMG/M metagenome (GOLD analysis project Ga0308160, IMG submission 201036) | Phyllosphere microbial communities from UC Gill Tract Community Farm, Albany, California, United States - DLSLF.R1 | ecosystem: Host-associated > Plants > Phyllosphere > Unclassified | place: USA...
GCTTCATGGCGGGTGATGAGCCCTTCTGCCGCCATGTCGACCGCGATTTTCAGAGCGGCCTTTGCAGTGCGCTTACCCGCGCGGGTCTGCAGCATCCAGAGTTTCGTCTTCTCGACCGTGAACTCTATGTCCTGCATGTCGCGGTAGTGCCGCTCGAGCTGATCGAAGGCCGCGGCGAGCTCTGCATAAGCCTCTGGCATTGCCTCTTCCATCGAGGCGGTTCCGGCACCGGCGGCTTCGCGCGCGGCGCGGGTGAGATATTGTGGCGTGCGGATACCCGCGACCACGTCCTCGCCCTGCGCGTTTATGAGAAACTCTCCGTAATAGGTGTTGTCGCCCGTGGAGGGGTCCCGAGTGAAGGCCACCCCGGTAGCGGAAGTGTTCCCCATGTTGCCGAATACCATCGCCTGGACGTTGACGGCGGTGCCCCAGTCGGCGGGGATGTCGTTCAGACGCCGATACACCTTGGCACGCTCGGACTGCCAGGAGCTGAACACGGCGCCCACTGCACCCCAGAGCTGGTCGTGCACGTCCTGCGGAAAGGGTTTACCCCACTGCTGCCGAACGAGTTGCTTGTACACGGTGACCAACGCGCGGAGGTCGGGAGCGGACAGCTCAGTGTCGAGGGTGAAGCCATTGTCCTCCTTCGCGACTTCGAGCGCCGCCTCGAACGCGCCATGATCGAGTTCGAGTACGACGTCGGCGTACATCTGGATGAAGCGGCGGTAGCTATCCCAAGCAAAGCGATCGTCGCCCGATGCCTTGGCGAGCGCCTCTACCGTTGCATCGTTGAGGCCGAGGTTGAGGACGGTATCCATCATGCCAGGCATCGACACACGTGCGCCGGAGCGTACCGAGACAAGAAGCGGATCGGCCGCGTCTCCGAAGCTGCGACCCGTGACCTGTTCGATGTGCTTCAAGCCGGCCGCAACCTCCGCCTTCACCTCTTCGGGAAAACGCTCGCCTTCGAGATGATAGCGTCCGCACATGGACGTGCCGATGGTGAAGCCCGGGGGAACGGGCAAGCCGATTGACGCCATTTCGGCAAGGTTAGCACCCTTGCCCCCTAGGACGTCCTTCGACAATCCAAGCCCGTCGTTCGCGCCACCGCCAAAGCGATAAACATGCTTTGTCATCGATCGTCCTCGTTACTTGGGGGGGGCTATCGCCAGTTCTTCGTCTTGCTTGTCTTACCGATACCCGGGTTCAGCCGGTTCCCGGGATCGAGCGTGCGGTAATGGTCAGCCAGTTCAGGGGCCGCCGCGTAGAGGTGGCCTACGTTATGCTCGGCCGGATAGCGCGCGCCGCGCTCGTCCAGCAGCTTGCACATCTGATGTTCGAGTTCGACGGGGTCGACGCCCTTTCGGACGATGTAGTCCTGATGGAATACATGGCAGAAGAAATGACCGTAATAGAGCGACTTAATTAGCGGCGCCGACAGTTCCGGGGGGAGGTGCTCGAACCACTCTTCGTCGTTTCGACGCAGCGCGATGTCGAGCGCTATGATCTCCTCGACCTCGTGAGAGTGGATCGCACGATATCGCACTGCTGCACCAGCCGCGGCAAAGCGATGAAGAAATGCGCGGGAACCCTCGTCAGGGGTGCATTCAAACATCGTGCCCGAATTGCTCGGAAAGAATTGCGCTAGAAACGATCGTGTTTCCTCGATGCTTTCACCGGCGACTTTGAGCATGAGATGATGCTCATATTCATTGCGAACGGCGCGCATGCGCGCAGGCAAGTGATCGGGGAACAGTCGGCTGGCAACCTGCATGATGCGATCGGAAAGGTTCTCGGGAAACACGCGGACGCGACGCCCGATGCCGTCGATCCAATTTTTTAGCGCGAACAGCATCGGCAGCCGATCGGTGCCGAGCAGCCGGATCGCAACGAAGACGTCCTTGCCATAGACGTCAGCGATATCGAACGCGTCGCGGTGCATATATTCCGCCGAAATCGGAAGCGATCCGCCGGTCGCGAGCAGGCGACGACGAAGCTGCGTGAGTTCGGCGGTATCGTTGGTGCCGATGTAGAAGGTCGCCGTCCTGTCTTCGCGCGCGAATGTATCGAGGCGCACGGCGAACAGCACCAACCGTCCTGCGCTGCCCGATGCCTCGAAAAGTCGCTGTGGATCGGCGTTGAAGCGAGCCGGCGTGTCGGCGTCCACGTCCCGGACATGGATGCCATAACCGCCGTCCGAAGCCATCCTGTCGCCATGACTGATGTCCTGCGGCTCGAAACTCCCACGTTCGACCGCCGACAGCACTGCCTCAGGATCATTACCCAGGCGGATGCCAAGATGGTTCACGAGCTCAACCACGCCGTCAGCACCGACCTTCGCGTAAAGCGCATATTCCGTGTAGACCGGCCCGCGCCGGATCAGCGAGCCACCCGAATTGTTGCAAACCCCGCCGACGACCGATGCGCCGATGCATGAGGAGCCGATTACCGAGTGCGGCTCGCGACCGAGCGGCGCCAGCGCGCGTTCGAGCGAATAGAGAGTCGTGCCTGGCATGCAGACGACCTGCCGCCCCTCGTCGATGAGGTGGAGACCGTTGATCCGCAGCGTGCTGACGATCACGACTGGTCGGTCGTACTCGCCGTCGGGTGTTGAGCCGCCAGTCAGGCCGGTGTTCGATGCCTGTGCGATCACGATCACGTCGGCGCGCATGCAAGCGAGCAGTACCCGCCACTGTTCCACGAGAGTGGCCGGTCTGACAACCGCAGCTACTGGGCCGCCGCCAAAGCGATAGCCGTGGCTAAACGCTCGCGTCTGGGTCGCGCCGGTAAGGACATGACGGCGTCCGACGATCGCACGAAGCACGTCGATAAGTGATTCGTCGCTCGTCATCGATGGGGCTTCAAAGCGCCTTCCGGCATGAAGCCGCGCATGCGCATCCAACCGAGCGCGCCCTCGATCCAATTAGCGGTGGTGGTGCCCACTCTGCCCATCCCAAAGCCGTGCCCGCCCCGCTCATAGAAGTGGAACTCGACCGGGGAGCCGGCCCTGCGCCACGATTGGAGCAGTCCGAAATCACGGCCGACGAACAGAGGGTCGTCTAATGCGATGATCCCATAGAGTGGCGGAGCGCCCTTGGGCACAGCCTCTTCCTGCAGAGGCCCGTAGACCGAGATCAGGAAATCGGGTCGTATCGCCTGTTGCCCTGCGATCGCGGTTGCGATCGCGGTCGACGCTCCCGCGGAGAAGCCCATCATGCCGACGCGCTTTGGGTCGATGCCCCACTGAGAAGCACGGCTGCGGACCAGCTTCAATGCTGCCTGGGCATCTGCGACAGCTGGTGCAAACACCTCGAAACGCACGTCCGGGCGCGGTTGCCGTCCAACGTCCTCCTTGACCATCGCTGCTAGGTCACCTGAGCGCGGCTTCAATCGATAGGATAGGACAAAAGCCGTGATACCACGGGCGGCCAGCCATCGCGCTTGGTCATAGCCCTCGAGGTCCAAAGCGAGAACGTTGAACCCCCCGCCCGGCGCGACGATTACCGCTGTGCCAGTCGCCGTGCCTGGCGGCGGCAGCACCGGCGTCAATGTGGGCGCGCTGACATTCATCACGACCCGGGTGCTGCCAACGGTCACGACACTTTCGTCACGCATCCCTACCGGTCGAGGTGGTGCCGCAAGCGTGATCGGCGCTTCAACCCGGGGCTCCTTGTCCAGCGGCTCGGACTTCGTTGCTTGCATTGCTGACGCAACCGTTGGCGAGGACAACGAAAGTATTAGCGCCAGCGAGAGCGCAATTTCGCCAACTCGGGTCATAAGGTTTTCCTCGGTTGCTGGCGGCACGATCGCGCGAAATAGACGACGTAGAGGTAGCAGATCGCGGGGACGAGGAAGGCGACACGGAGCCCGTAGTCATCTGCTAATACGGCTTGCACGAGAGGCACAAGGGCGCCGCCAACGATCGCCATGATCAGCAGGCCAGAGCCGCGCTGGGTCAGGTGCCCGAGCCCCTCGATCGACAAGGTGAAGATCGTCGGGAACATGATCGAGTTCATGAGGCCAACGAGCACAATGGACCACAAGGCTATTGGTCCGGTTGTCGTGATCGACAATAAGATGAGCGCCGTCGCGCTCAGTGCGCTGAGCGAAAGCAGCGTGGCTGGTGCAATCACTCGCATAATTGCCGACCCCACGAAGCGACCGGCCATGGCTCCCGACCAGAAAAGGGTGACGTAGAATGCCGCCGCGGCTTGGCTCATGTTGCCGACGCCAGCACCGGAGATATAGCTGATAAGAAAGCTGCCGATGGCGATCTCGGCCCCGACGTAGAAAAATATCGCGCCGATGCCGAGCACTAGGCGGCGATGCCGAAAGACGCTGTCGGAGACTAGGTCGTCGGGAACGGCGTCAGCCGACAGTTTGGGCAAGCGCCAGATCGCGACGACGACGGCAAGCGCGAACAATAGCAACGCAATGCCGACGTAGGGGATTCGCACCGCGAGCGCATCCGCCATACGCTGGGATTGAGTCAGGATCGTGCCGTTCGCCGCAGTGCCGCCTGCCGATTGTCCCAGGATCAGCATGCCGCCAAAAACCGGCGCAACGGCGGTCCCGAGCGAATTGAAGGCCTGGACGAGGTTCAGGCGACTTGATGCGGTCTCGGGCGGGCCAACCACCGCGACATAGGGATTCGCTGCGACCTGCAGGATCGTGATGCCACCCGCAAGAATGACGAGGCTGGTCAGAAACAGCGGGTAGGAGGCGAGCGTTGCGGCGGGGACGAAGCCCAATGCCCCAACCCCGGTGATCGCTAAGCCGATTGATATCGCGAACTTGTATCCGACCCATTCGATGATCTTCGCACCCGGAAGTGCCATGACGAAGTAGGTGCCGAAGAAGACGAACTGGATCAGCAGTGTCTGTGTGTAACTAAGTTCGAAGACTGATTTGAGGTGCGGAATGAGCACGTCGTTGAGGACGGTGACGAATCCCCACATGAAGAAGATGGTCGTCAGGATCGCAAGTCCCGCGCGGTAGCTGCCCGCATCCTGAAGCGGCCCCGACGGCCGCGCTGACGGCGGGATGACACTTGTCACAACCTATTCTCCCTGTGGGGCGCGTACCGGGAGCACTTGCGGTGACGTCTGCAAGTGCTCCCGTCTTCAGAACTTCGCAGTTGCGGTCAAACCATAAATCCGCGGTTCTCCGTACAGCCCGGCTGTGAACCCGGCCGCGTTCGTGCCGATGCTGGAATCCAGCTTGCTGATCAGGTACGTCTTGTTGAACAGGTTTGTGACGAAAGCACCCAGCGAAAGACCACTGTCCGCAATGTTGGTCACCTCGGCGCGCATCGTGACGAGCGTGTAACCAGGGATCAATGTGAAAGGATTTACCTGCCTGTCGGCATCGTTCAAAATGCGACTATCTGTATGGTATATCTGAGCGAGCAACGATGCCTCGCCATTCCCGACTGGAATATGCAGACGCGGCGTAATCGTGTACTTATTGCTTGGAACATTTGCAAAACGGTTGTTCGATAGATCCAGTGGGGCGCCGGTAGTCAGGTCAAACGCTAGATAGCTGTCGAAGTTGGCGTTGATATGACTGTAATTCGCAGTAACCTCAAAGAATCTTGTGGGTTCAATCGATGCCATTACGTCAACGCCCTTGATCGTGGCGCCAGCGGCATTGATGGTGTTTGATACGAAGATATTGTTGACGACCTGCGCCGTGGAGCGTTGGATGTTCTTATATTTGTCGTAATAGGCGTCGACGTTGAAACGTCCCCGCATTCCAGCCAGCGACCACGCGGTTTTTATCCCGAGTTCGTAATCCGTCACTACTTCCGGTTCAAACGGAACAAATGGCGCTGCGACGTTATTCCCACCAGGGCGGTACCCGCGGCGGACTGACGCATAGGTGAAGATGTCCGGCGAGATTTTGTAATCGAGTGTGACGTCCCAGGTCGTCGCCTTGCTGGAGTAGCCGTTGTCGCTCGCCGGATCGCGCACGGGGGTAAAGCTATACGGATCAGAAAGTATGTACCCAAGATTCTGCCCCTTGTCGTGCGTACGACGCACTCCACCGGAGAGAGTTAAATCGGGCGTGATCTTCCCCTCTAGATGAAAATAGGCGGCCCTGCTCGTCTGATTGGCAGATTGTACGGAAGGCAGGAGCAGCCTGGCGGCGGTACCGAAGGGCTCCGCTGTAACACCAAAGCTCTGCAGCAACGGAGCGGGCAGGGGACTAAATAAAGTAAGGTAAAAGCCGTCGGGACCCTTGCCGTTCACACGATCGGCATAGACGCCGGTCTGGAAGCTGATCCGGTCGTCGAGAAAATCGCCGGCGACCTGAAATTCCTCTGTCCAAGTCTTAATTTTTGGTTTCTTAAATCCCGGAATAGGTGCGAGGTCGAATAGAGGGAACGACGATCCGTCGAAGTTATTATAAAAAGTATCACTCCGGCTTTCACGATAAGAAGCAATGTTCTTTAATCTAAGAGCTCCGGTCAAATCAAAAGTAGTCGTATTAATCACGCCATAAGCAGTGTGAGTAGCAGAATAGGGCGTGATATCTGTAACGCGAGGCCCACCTGCCTTGCGCTGCGCAACTTCCGCCTGAAGTAAAGGAAATATAGGGGCGTTGTACGCAGTCGGAAGGAGTGCGATGATTTGCGAGCCGGGCTGATTTTCGTCCGAATGCTCATAATAGCCGATCGTGTAGTTTTCTAGCCCTTGCGCGGGCTTCAGAATCAGCGAGACGCGAGCATTCACCTTGTTTACGTCGTCGAGTGCCGAACCCTGAAGATTACGGGTAAATCCATCACGAAAGCGGCCGTAGAACGCCGCGCGCACCAAGATGTTGTCCGATCCACCCACAGCGCCTCCTACGGCCCCTTCGACTTCGCGCGCATTGTAGTTACCTACTCGGGCAGTAACGTATCCACTGGTGTCTGCTGTAGGCCGCTGCGGCGTGATCAAGACGGCACCGCCGGTAGTCGTCTTGCCAAACAGCGTGCCCTGCGGCCCGTTCAGCACCTGAATGCTGGCGATATCGTAGAATGATGTGTTGAACGCCAGTGACGCGCCACGCAGCACGGCGTTCGGCACCTCGGCAAAATACTGTACGACCCCGCCGTCACCGCCTTGTCCGCGAATGGTGAGGCTGTCGGCATATCGGCTGTTGCCGTTCGATGGAGTGTAGGTGAGCGAGGGCGTGGCTGTCGCGATATCCTGCATAGTCAGCAGTCGTTTGGCTTCCACGTCAGCGCCAGAGACGACCGTGACGGACACCGGGACAGTCTGAATGTCCTCCGCACGGCGCCGCGCGGTTACGACGATTTCACCCGTCTCCGAGGCGCGACCGTCTGCGCTGGCATTGGTGTCCTGCGGCGTGGCGAGCGTGCCTTGCTCATCTACAACCTGCGCAATGGCCGGCGGACTTCCAGCGGCAATCGCAACTGAAGCGACAGATGCCTGCAAAATCGAACGTATGCTCTTCATACAACCTCCCTGGATCCGGCGACTTGCGCACCGTATTGTGTGAGGATTGCCACTCGGAGGGGAATGCTGCAAGCGTTTTTTAGCCGCATCACACTCACCCACGAGGAAGGCGACCGTCATAAGGGCGGGAAATGAAATCTCAATTGTATGAGCTTTTATATGTGCTAAGCATGACGAAACATAAAAGGAGGATGAGGGTGAGCAACGAAGGGCCTGTCGAGGCTACGCCTGCGGGGCGACTGCGTTCACGTGCTTGGTTTGATAACCCTCGCGATCCCGGCATGACTGCCCTCTACACCGGCTGGTACCTGAACTACGGTCTGACGCGGGAAGAGCTGCAATCGGGCAAGCCGATAATCGGCATCGCCCAGACGGGCAGCGACCTCAGCCCGTGTAATCGACATCATATCGAGCTTGCTAAACGTACGCGCGAAGGGATCCGCGAAGCTGGCGGCATCGCAATCGAGTTCCCCGTCCATCCGATACAGGAAACAGGCAAGCGCCCCACCGCCGGCCTTGACCGCAACCTGGCCTATCTGGGGCTTGTGGAAACCCTTTATGGCTACCCGCTGGACGGCGTCGTTCTGACCATTGGCTGCGACAAGACTACGCCTGCATTGCTGATGGCTGCAGCGACCGTCAACATACCTGCGATCGCCTTTTCTGTTGGTCCGATGCTCAACGGCTGGCATCGCGGCGACCGCATCGGATCGGGCACGATCATCTGGAAGGCGCGCGAGCAGATGGCGGCTGGCGAAATTGACTTCGCGGGCTTTATCGATCTGGTCGCATCGTCAGCGCCTTCGGTTGGCTATTGCAATACGATGGGCACCGCCTCGACGATGAATAATCTGTCGGAAGCGCTCGGTATGCAGTTGCCGGGGTCGGGATCAATTCCCGCTCCGTATCGCGAGCGCGGCCAGATGGCGTACAGGACTGGACTGCGCATCGTTGACATGGTGCGCGAAGACTTGAAGCCATCCGACATCATGACGCGCGACGCGTTCCTGAACGCGATCGTTGTCAACTCCGCGCTGGGTGGATCGACGAATGCGCCGATCCATCTCGCGGCTGTTGCGCGGCACATGGGTGTTGAGCTGGATCTGGTCGATTGGCAGACGCATGGCTTCGACGTGCCGCTGCTCGTCAACATGCAGCCAGCTGGCGAATTCCTGTCTGAGGATTATCATCAGGCTGGTGGGACGCGCGCGGTAATGGCGCAGTTGCTCCAGGCAGGACTGCTGCGCGGCGATGCGATGAGCGTCACAGGCCTATCCATCGCGGAGAACGTTGCGGGCGCAGATGTGCTGCTGCCTGACGTAATCCGACCGGTCGCCGATCCGATCAAGCACAGTGCCGGATTCCTAGTGATGACTGGAAACCTGTTCGACACTGCGGTGATGAAGACCAGCGTGATTTCGCCCGAGTTCCACGCGCGCTATTTGTCCGATCCAGCGGATCCCGAAGCGACCGAGGGGGCTGCGTTCGTATTTGATGGTCCCGAAGACTATCACGCACGGATCGACGACCCCGAGCTTGGAATAACTGAACGGGACATTTTGTTCATGCGTGGTGCCGGGCCAATCGGCTATCCAGGGGCGGCCGAGGTCGTGAATATGAGGCCGCCCGACTATCTTATCAAAGCGGGCGTAACAACGCTGCCGTGTGTTGGCGATGGCCGGCAATCCGGCACCAGCGGAAGCCCATCGATCCTGAACGCGTCGCCAGAAGCTGCGGCGGGCGGCGGTCTCGCGATCCTTCAAACTGGCGACCGAGTACGTATCGACCTCGCCAAGGGGCGTGTCGACGTGCTGATCGACGATGCGGAGATCACGCGCCGGCGCGCGGTACTCGATGCCGCGGGCGGCTATGGCTATCCGGCCTCGCAGACTCCGTGGCAGCATTTGCAGCGTCAGCATGTGGGTCAGCTGGGGGACGGCATGGTGATCGAGGACGCGGTGCGCTTCCAGAAGGTCGCGCAGACTGCGGGCCTCCCTCGCGACAACCACTAAGGAACTGCTATGAAGATCACGATGTTGCCCTTGCTGTTGGCGGCATTGGGGCTGCTGCTCGGCGAGGAGGATGTGCGCGCCCAGCATTGGACGATGGTATACGGATCGAGCCCCCAGCGGTTGTTGCTCTCTCCCAATTTACCTCCAAATATCGCCGCGCTGGCTCCGAAAGCTCCGACGTCAGGGACGATCCGCGTCCAAGTGCCAATTTCAGCGATCACGAATGGGCGATTGATCGTGCGTGTTAGCAACGAAACTGGCGACATTCCGTTTCGCGTTGCCGCTGCTAGCGTAGGCCGGGCCGCTGAGGATGGCCGCATTAGAGGTGAATCCGTCGTTCCACTGACCTTCGGTGGTCGCCCCGGGGCCAGCCTGTCGCCAGGCACTCCGGCAGTCAGTGATCCTGTTTCGCTTCCTGGACCGAGCAGGGGAGCAATAGTGGTGAATCTGTACGTACCCGACGGCATATGGCTGTACATCGCCGGCGGCGCTTTGATGACGGTTGCACCCGGAAACCAGACGCGAAGCTCTGAGCTCGCCAATGCAAAGTCGGTATTCGGGCGTCCGCCCATTACGGCCGTATATGTTGAAAGTGAAGCAGCGCCAAAAACGATTGTGGCACTCGGCGACTCTATCACGGACAGCAACCGTTTCGCTCTTGCCGCTTTCCGAGGCTGGACTGAAACATTGCGAGCTCGGCTTGAAACGAGCCACGATGTGCGAAGCACAAGCTTGGTCAACGCCGGCATTTCCGGCAATCGTTTGCTGACAGACGGAATGGGCGAGGCGGGACTTGCCCGCCTCGACCGGGATGTGTTGTCAGTTCCTGGCGTGAAATACCTTGTTG
>Ga0308160_10008051_pt1 | contig 10320 bp, 9 predicted proteins | sample PhyFR1_FD_201036 | JGI IMG/M metagenome (GOLD analysis project Ga0308160, IMG submission 201036) | Phyllosphere microbial communities from UC Gill Tract Community Farm, Albany, California, United States - DLSLF.R1 | ecosystem: Host-associated > Plants > Phyllosphere > Unclassified | place: USA...
GCATGAAGCACCTGCTGGCAACCATCATCATCGGCACCTCGGCCACTTTCGCGAGCACCGCGACCCTGGCCGCCGACATCACCGGCGCCGGCGCCACCTTCCCGTACCCGATCTACGCCAAGTGGGCGGAGATGTACAAGAAGGCATCCGGCAACGGCCTGAACTACCAGTCCGTCGGTTCCGGCGCGGGCATCAAGCAGATCAAGGCCAAGACCGTCGACTTCGGCGCGTCGGACATGCCGCTGGCCGCCAACGAGCTGGCCGAAGCCGGCCTGTTCCAGTTCCCGGCCATCATGGGCGGCGTGGTGACCGTGGTCAATCTCGATGGGATCGCCCCGGGCCAGCTGAAGCTGACCGGCCCGGTCGTGGCCGACATCTACCTCGGCAAGATCACCAAGTGGAACGATCAGGCGATCGCCGCCCTGAACCCGGGCGTCAAGCTGCCGGCGGAAGACATCACCGTCGTGCACCGCGCCGACAGCTCGGGCACCTCCTTCCTGTTCACCGACTACCTGTCGAAGACCAATGCCGACTTCAAGAGCAGGATCGGTGCCGGCACCGCCGTCAAGTGGGCCACCGGCGTGGGCGGCAAGGGCAACGACGGCGTGGCCGCCAACGTCCAGCGCATCAAGGGTTCGATCGGCTACGTCGAGTGGGCCTATGCCAAGAAGAACAAGATGTCGCATACCCAGCTGAAGAACCGCGACGGCATGTTCCTGCAGCCGGACGACGAGAACTTCAAGGCGGCCGCCGCCAACGCCGAGTGGACCAAGGCCCCGGGCATGGCCGTGGTGCTGACCGACCAGCCGGGCAAGGCTGCCTGGCCGATCACCGGCGTGTCCTACATCCTCGTGCACACCCAGCAGGCTGATGCCGCCAAGGGCAAGGAAGTCCTGAAGTTCTTCGACTACGCCTTCAAGAACGGCGACGCCGCTGCGACCGAACTGGACTACGTGCCGATGCCGGACAACGTCGTCAAGCTGGTGCAGGATGCCTGGAAGGCCAACATGAAGGATGCTTCGGGCAAGGCGGTCTGGTAACAAGACGCGCAATGAAACAACGTCGCCCTCGCCTGCGCGGGGGCGACGTGCAGGCGCTGACGCAGAGACACATGCTAACGCTAAGTATTAATTGAACAATCAAATGAACTCTCAATCCGCGATCACAGCCAGCCCGGCCGACCAGGCCGTGTTGCAGGAAGAAGCCCGCCACGCCGCGCTGCGCAACACCATGCGCGTGCAGCGCATCCAGGATTTCGTCTTCCACAAAGTGACGCTGGCGTTCGCGGCCTTCGTGCTGCTGGTGCTGGTCGGTATCATCGTCTCGCTGGCGATGGGCGCGGCCCCGGCCTTCCGCGAGTTCGGCGCGGGCTTCATCACCACCAACGAGTGGGACCCGATCAACGACAAGTTCGGCGCACTGATCGCCATCACCGGCACCCTGGTGACCTCGCTGATCGCGCTGGCCGTGGCCTTCCCGATCAGCTTCGGCATCGCGCTGTTCCTGACCGAGATCTGCCCGGGCTGGCTGCGCCGCCCGCTGGGCACCGCGGTCGAGCTGCTGGCCGGCATCCCGTCGATCATCTACGGCATGTGGGGCCTGTTCGTGTTCGCGCCGATCTTCGGCGACCATGTGCAGCCGCTGCTGAAAAAGACCCTGGGCGTGCTGCCCGTCATCGGCCCCATGTTCCAGGGCCCGACCATGGGCCTGGGCATCCTGACCGCCGGCCTGATCCTGGCGGTAATGATCATCCCCTTCATCTCCTCGGTGATGCGCGACGTGTTCGAGATCGTGCCCTCGGTGCTGAAGGAATCCGCGTATGGCCTGGGCTGCACGCGCTGGGAAGTGGTGCGCAAGATCGTGCTGCCGTACACCCGCACCGGCGTGGTCGGCGGCGTCATGCTGGGCCTGGGCCGCGCGCTCGGCGAAACCATGGCCGTGACCTTCGTGATCGGCAATGCCAATGAACTCTCGTGGTCGCTGTTCGCCGCCGGCAACTCCATCTCCTCGACGCTGGCCAACGAATTCGCCGAAGCCAGCTCGCCGCTGCACGTGTCCTCGCTGATGGCGCTGGGCCTGATCCTGTTCGCGATCACCTTCATCGTGCTGTCGGCCGCCAAGCTGATGCTGGCGGGTATGGCGCGCAAGGAAGGCGCAAAATAATGACTACTTCAGTGACCCACCCCGTGCCTCCCGCCATGTCCGACTCCCTGTCCAAATCGACCAACCCGGTCTACCGCCGCCGCCTGCTGGGCCACCGCGTCGGCATCTTTCTATCGGTGCTGGCCATGGCCATCGGCCTCGGCTTCCTGGCCTGGATCCTGTTCACCCTGCTGGTGCACGGCTTCGGCGCGCTGTCGCACACCCTGTTCACGCTGGACACCCCGGCGCCGGGCAGCGAAGGCGGCATCCGCAACGCCATCTTCGGCAGCCTGATGATGGTCGGCCTGTCGACGCTGGTGTCGACCCCGGTCGGCATCCTGGCCGGCATCTACCTGGCCGAATACGGCCAGACCAGCAAGTTCGGCGCGATCACCCGCTTCGTCACCGACATCATGCTGTCGGCGCCGTCGATCGTGATCGGCCTGTTCGTCTACGCGCTGTACGTGGCCAAGGTCCAGCACTTCTCGGGCTATGCGGGCACCATCGCGCTGTCGCTGATCGCGATTCCGGTGGTGGTGCGCACCACCGACAACATGCTGCACCTGGTGCCGAACAGCTTGCTGGAAGCCGCGTTCGCCCTGGGCGCGCCGCGCTGGAAAGTCGCCCTGCTGGTGCGCCTGCGCGCGGTGAAGGCCGGCGTCGTCACCGGCGTGCTGCTGGCCGTGGCCCGCATCGCCGGCGAGACCGCGCCGCTGCTGTTCACGGCCCTCAACAACCAGTTCTTCACGGCCGACATGAACCAGCCGATGGCCAACCTGCCGGTGGTGATCTACCGCTTCGCCATGAGCCCGTACGAGGACTGGCAGTCGATCGCCTGGGGCGCGGCCCTGCTGGTGACGCTCAGCGTGCTGCTCCTGAATATCCTGTCGCGGACCGCGTTCCGCCAAAAGACTCCGCAATAATGACTACCATGATGATGACCCAGCCCATGTCGACCACGACGCAGCACGCCGGTGCCAACAGCAAGCCGAAGACCAAGACCATCGAAATCGCGGGCCTGGACTTTTACTATGGCAAGACCAGGAGCCTGAAGAATGTCAGCCTCGACATCCACGACAAGCAGGTCACGGCCTTCATCGGCCCCTCGGGCTGCGGCAAGTCGACCCTGCTGCGCACGCTGAACCGCATGTACGACCTGTATCCGGGGCAGCGCGCCGAAGGTTCGATCCTGTACCGCGGCCGCAACATCCTGGAGCCGGGCGTGGATGTGAACATGCTGCGCGCCAAGGTCGGCATGGTGTTCCAGAAGCCGACCCCGTTCCCGATGTCGGTGTACGACAACATCGCCTTCGGGGTGCGCCTGTACGAAAACCTGTCCAAGGGCGAGATGGACGAGCGCGTCGAATGGGCGCTGAAGAAGGCCGCGCTGTGGGGCGAGGTCAAGGACAAGCTGAACAAGAGCGGCCTGTCACTGTCGGGCGGCCAGCAGCAGCGCCTGTGCATCGCCCGCGGCGTGGCGGTCAAGCCGGACGTGCTGCTGCTTGATGAGCCGACCTCGGCGCTGGACCCGATCTCGACCGCCAAGATCGAAGAACTGATCAGCGAGCTGAAGGGTGACTACACGATCGCCATCGTGACCCACAACATGCAGCAGGCCGCGCGCTGCTCGGACTACACCGCCTATATGTACCTGGGCGAACTGGTCGAGTTCGGCGAGACGGATCAGCTGTTCATGAACCCGGCGCGCAAGGAAACCCAGGACTACATAACGGGCCGTTTTGGATAAGGAGCTCTGCAACCTACTGCGCGGCCACAGGGCCGGCCTGCGATGCTCCGCTACGGCGGACCGGCCGTACCGTAAGTACGGCTGCGCTTCTCGACCACCCCTGTAGCCTGCTCGCTACGGTTGCAGAGCCCCTCGAAGAGCTAACACAGGGCGGTTAAAAACAAAAAACAAGGCTCTGGTGCGGTAAGATAACTATAGAGAACAGGAATTATCAAAATGGTAGGCGATCACTCATCCAAGCAGTACGACCACGAACTCGAAGGCATCCGCTCCAAGGTGCTGCTGATGGGCGGCATGGTGGAAACCCAGTTCGACGAGGCGCTGAATGCTTTTCGCGTCGACAACCAGGAGCTGGCCGACAAGGTGATCGCCGACGACCACGCGGTCAACCAGCTCGAAGTGCAGCTGGACGATGCCTGCAGCCACCTGATCGTGCGCCGCCAGCCAACCGCGAACGATTTGCGCACCGTGATGGCGACCATCAAGGTGATCACCGACCTGGAGCGCGTCGGCGACGAAGCGACCAAGATCGCGCGCACCGCGAAAAGCCTGCACGAGCGCGGCATGGTCAATTTCAATCACTACGACGTGGTGCGCACCATCTCGCGCGCCACCGCCGACATGCTGCACGATGCGCTGGACGCCTTTGCGCGCCTGGACGGCAAGGCGGCGCTGCAGATCATCGCCCAGGACGACGAGATCGACCACGAGTTCCGCACGATATTGCGCAGCATGATCACCTTCATGATGGAAGACCCGCGCACGATCTCGTCGGCGCTGGACACGCTGTGGGTGGCCAAGGCCATCGAGCGCATCGGCGACCATGCCAAGAACATCGCCGAATACGTGATCTACGTGGTCGAGGGTCGCGACATCCGTCACAGCAAAGTGACCGCGGCCGTCACCGAACGTGGAGAAGGGTGATCGATGGCGTCCAACACGAGCGTCCTCATCGTCGAAGATGAGCCGGCCATCGTCGAGCTGGTGAGCTATTCGCTGCGCGAGACCGGCTGGGAAGTGCGCACGGCCTCGAGCGTGGCGGCGGCCTGGGATTCGATCGTGCAGGGCCGGCCCGACCTGCTGCTGCTCGACTGGATGCTGCCCGACCAGAGCGGGCTGAGACTCCTCGCGCGCCTGCGCGCCGACCGCGATTTCCAGGACATCCCGGTGATCATGCTGACCGCGAAGAGCCAGGAAGAAGACAAGATCGCGGGCCTGAACAACGGCGCCGACGATTACGTCACCAAGCCGTTTTCGCCGCGCGAACTACTGGCGCGCTCGAAGGCGCTGTTGCGGCGCAAGAGCCCGCACCTGGCCGAAGCGCCGCTGTCGGCCGGGCCGGTCACGCTGGATCCGTCCAGCTGCACCGTGACGCTGGAGGGGCGCCAGCTCGACATGGGCAACGCCGAATACCGCCTGCTGAAATTCCTGATGGCGCACCGCGAACGCGTGTTCTCGCGCAGCCAGTTGCTGGACAAGGTCTGGGGCGATGCCTCGGCGGTCGAGGAACGCACTGTCGACGTCCACGTCCTGCGCCTGCGCAAGGGGCTGAAGGAAGCCGAAAAGCTGATCAAGACCGTGCGCAGCGTCGGCTACATGCTGACCGAGAAAGAGCTCTGATTTGAACCCGAGATTGCTGTTCTGGGTGCCGGCCGTACTGCGCCTGGCCCTGCTGCTGGCGGGCGCCGGCGTGGTCTGGTGGATGGCCGGTCCGGTGGCCGGGCTGGCGCTGGCGCTGGCCACCACGATCGTGCTGCTGTTCGTGCAGCTGTCCTACCTGTTCAAGCTGGGCGAGTGGCTGGACCATCCGCACAGCAGCCGCCTGCCGGACGGCTGGGGCGCCTGGACCGAAGTGTTCGCGCGTTTGTACAGGCTGCGGCGCGACCACGAACGCAACGAGGACGAACTGACCGAGTGGCTGGCGCGCTTCCGCCAGGCCATGCATCTGCTGCCGGAAGGCGTGGCGATCATGGACGACGTGCTGCTGCTGGAATGGTGCAACCCGGCCACCGAGCGCCACCTCGGCCTGACCCTGGAAAAGGACAAGGGCCGGCGCGTGACCAACCTGGTCCGCCATCCGGAATTCATCGACTACATCATCCTCGGCCGCTACGAACAGCCGCTGACGCTGTCGCTGCGCGGCCGCAAGCTGGTGGTGCAGATCATCCCGTTCGAGAACCGCCGGCAGATCCTGGTTACTCATGATGCCACCGAGACCGAACGCATCGAAGCGATGCGGCGCGACTTCATCGCCAACGCCTCGCACGAGCTGCGTACGCCGCTGACCGTGATCGTCGGCTTCCTGGAAATCGCGCTGGCCGACCCCGGCCTGGACGAACGCACCCGCACCGCCCACCTGACCCTGATGACGGAACAGGCCGAGCGCATGCAGCGCCTGATCGAGGACATGCTGACGCTGTCGCGCCTCGAATCCGACGAGTACCCGCTCAAGCGCGAGCGGGTCGACATCGCCGCGCTGGTGGAAGGCATTGCCAACGATGCACGCGCGCTGTCCAACGGCCGCCACGAGGTCGAGGTGACGGTGGACGGGCCGGACATCATGGGCAGCCCGGACGAATTGCGCAGCGCCTTCGGCAACCTGGCCAGCAATGCCGTGCGCTACACCCCCGCCGGCGGCACCATCCGCCTGCGCTGGCAGCGCGGCCCGAACGATCTGCGTTTCGAGGTGTGCGATACCGGGATCGGGATCGACGAGCAGCATATCTCGCGCCTGACCGAGCGTTTCTACCGGGTCGACAAGAGCCGTTCGCGCGAGACCCAGGGGACGGGGCTGGGGCTGGCGATCGTCAAGCACGTGCTGATCCGGCATGGCGGGAAGCTGTCGATCCGCTCGACGCCGGGGAAGGGAAGTGTATTTACCGTGTCGTTGCCGAATACGACCTTGCCGGGGTAAGTGTCGGGCGGGCTCCAGGCATAACCTTGGCCTAAGCCAGAACGGGTACAATCAACTTTTTACCCATCCCTCGCTCCGCATGACCCTCACCCGCCGCTCCACGCTCACCGCCATGGCCGCCGCGATCCTGCTGGCCGGCTGCGGCTCCACCCCGCCCGCACCCACGCCCACCGCAGCCGTTCCGGCGCCGCAGCCTGTCGCCCGCAAGGTCCGTATCGGCCTCGCCCTCGGCGGCGGCGCCGCGCGCGGCTTCGCCCATATCGGCGTGATCAAGGCCCTCGAAGCCCAGGGCATCGTCCCCGACATCGTGGTCGGCACCAGCGCCGGCTCGGTGGTCGGCGCGATGTACGCGTCCGGCTACAACGGTTTCCAGCTGCAGAAGATGGCGCTGGAAATGGACGAGGCCAGTATCTCGGACTGGGCGATCCCCTTCTTCAGCAAGTCCCCGGGCGTGCTGAAGGGCGAGGCGCTGCAGCTGTACGTGAACAAGGCGGTCAGGAACCAGCCGATCGAAAAGCTGAAAATCCCGTTCGGCGCGGTCGCCACCGACCTCAAGACCGGCCAGCCGATCCTGTTCAGGCGCGGCAACACCGGCATGGCGGTGCGCGCCTCGTCCGCCGTGCCGAGCGTGTTCCAGCCGGTGAGCATCGGCGGCCGCACCTACGTCGACGGCGGCCTGGTGGCGCCGGTGCCGGTGCGCTTTGCCAAGGAAATGGGCGCCGAATTCATCATCGCCGTCAACATCTCGAGCGCGACCGAGGCCCAGGCCACGGCCAGTTCGGTGGACGTGCTGATGCAGACCTTCACCATCATGGGCCAGCGCATCAACCAGCTCGAGCTGAAGGATGCCGATATCGTCATCACGCCTTCGCTCGGCACCATGGGCAGCGCCGACTTCAATGGCCGCAACCTGGCGGTGCTGGCCGGCGAGCAGGCCGCGGCGGCGGTCATGCCCCAGATTAAGGCGCGGCTCAAGGCCAAGCAGTTGAGCCCCGCACGCTGATTCACCCGCATATTGTTTACTGATAAGAGGAAGCCCAAGATGCAGACCAAACCCGTCCTGACCCTGGAAGACGTCAAGAAGATCGCCGCCGCCGCCGAGCAGGAGGCCGTGTCGAACGACTGGAAGGTCGCGATCGCGATCTGCGACGATGGCGGCCACCTGCTGTGGATGCAGCGCCTGGATGGCGTCGCGCCGATCTCGTCCCACCTTGCACCGCAAAAGGCCAAGACCGCCGCCTTGGGCCGCCGCGAATCGAAGATCTACGAAGACATGATCAACAATGGCCGCTACTCCTTCCTGCGTGCGCCGGAACTGGACGGCATGCTGGAAGGCGGCGTGCCGATCGTGGTCGACGGCCACACCGTCGGCGCGGTCGGCGTCTCGGGCGTGAAGTCGGCCGACGATGCGCGCATTGCCAAGGCCGGTGTCGCCGCGCTGGGTCTGTAAGCGCGTCGCCATCTCGATTCCGAGAGGAATCAAGAGGAAGAGTGGGCCGCGCCCGATTGCCGGGCGAGTGGATTTGCGTTATAATTCGGAAGTTTATCCACACATTTATCGCCGTAGCGACGACCCACCCATTCCTTCTTCAAACGTCCTGTAACACGGTGCAATCCCAGTCGTTCAGGCCAGTCTGACGTGGCGCAGCTACGGCAACTTTAACGGGAGTTGCCCTTGCCGCCATTTTTTTCAGGCCCAGCCGTTCCGGCCATCCTGGCCCTCGCCGACGGTACCATCTTCAAAGGCTATTCGATTGGCGCCGCCGGCCATACGATCGGTGAAGTGGTGTTCAATACCGCCATTACCGGCTACCAGGAAATCCTGACCGATCCCAGCTACTCGCGCCAGATCGTCACCCTGACCTACCCGCACATCGGCAACCAGGGCGTGAACCCGGCCGACGTCGAGGCGTCCAAAGTGCACGCCGCCGGCCTGATCATCCGCGACCTGCCGCTGCTGGCCTCGAACTTCCGCTCGAACCAATCGCTGTCGGACTACCTGAAAGCCGAAGGCACCGTCGCCATCGCCGGCATCGACACGCGCAAGCTCACCCGCATCCTGCGCGAGAAGGGCGCCCAGAACGGCGCGATCCTGACCGGCACCCTCGGCAACGAGCCGTCGGAAGCGCAGGCGCTCGACCTGGCACGCTCGTTCCCGGGCCTGAACGGCATGGACCTGGCCAAGGTCGTGTCGGTGAAGGCACCATACACCTTCGACGAGACCGAATGGAAGCTGGGCGAAGGCTTCGGCAGGCAGGACAACCCGCAATTCCACGTGGTCGCCTTCGACTACGGCGTCAAGCGCAACATCCTGCGCATGCTGGCCGAACGCGGCTGCAAGGTGACGGTGCTGCCCGCCCAGGCCACCGCCAAGGATGCGCTGGCACTGAACCCGGACGGCATCTTCCTGGCCAACGGCCCCGGCGACCCGGCCGCCTGCGACTACGCGATCGAAGCCACCCGCGAAGTCATCGAGACCGGCATCCCGACCTTCGGCATCTGCCTCGGCCACCAGATCATGGCGCTGGCATCGGGCGCGAAGACCGTCAAGATGAAGTTCGGCCACCACGGCGCCAACCACCCGGTGCAGGACCTGGACAGCAAGAAGGTCCTGATCACCTCGCAGAACCACGGTTTCGCCGTCGATCCGGAAACCCTGCCGGCCAACTGCCGCGTGACCCACGTCTCGCTGTTCGACGGCTCGCTGCAAGGCTTCGAGCGCACCGACAAGCCGGCGTTCTGCTTCCAGGGCCACCCGGAAGCTTCGCCGGGACCGACCGACGTGTCTTACCTGTTCGACCGTTTCATTAGTAACATGACTGCCGCCCGCGGAGAAAAATAAATGCCAAAACGTAGTGACATCAAAAGCATCCTGATCATTGGCGCGGGTCCGATCGTGATCGGCCAGGCAGTCGAATTCGATTACTCCGGTGCCCAGGCCTGCAAGGCCCTGCGCGAAGAAGGCTACAAGGTCATCCTGGTCAATTCGAACCCGGCGACCATCATGACCGACCCGGAAACGGCCGACGTCACCTATATCGAGCCGATCACCTGGAAGGTGGTCGAGCGCATCATCGCCAAGGAGCGTCCGGATGCGATCCTGCCGACCATGGGTGGCCAGACCGCGCTGAACTGCGCGCTCGACCTGCACCGCCACGGCATCCTCGAGAAGTACAAGGTGGAACTGATCGGCGCCTCGCCGGAAGCCATCGACAAGGCCGAAGACCGCTCCAAGTTCAAGGATGCGATGACCAAGATCGGCCTCGGTTCGGCACGCTCGGGCGTGGCGCACACGATGGACGAATCGCGCGCGGTGCAGCGCGAACTGGGCTTCCCGGTCATCATCCGTCCGTCGTTCACGATGGGCGGCTCGGGCGGCGGCATCGCCTACAACGAAGAAGAGTTCGAAGCGATCTGCAAGCGCGGCCTGGAAGCCTCGCCGACCTCGGAACTGCTGATCGAAGAGTCGCTGCTGGGCTGGAAAGAGTACGAGATGGAAGTGGTGCGCGACAAGGCG
>Ga0308160_10008054_pt1 | contig 10317 bp, 9 predicted proteins | sample PhyFR1_FD_201036 | JGI IMG/M metagenome (GOLD analysis project Ga0308160, IMG submission 201036) | Phyllosphere microbial communities from UC Gill Tract Community Farm, Albany, California, United States - DLSLF.R1 | ecosystem: Host-associated > Plants > Phyllosphere > Unclassified | place: USA...
GGAATCAACTTTTCCAGTCCCTACCAGGCTGCCCCGGGGGTCACTTTCGATACCGGCAAAATCCAGAGCGTGGTGGTGGAGAGCTGCTCGCAGACCGGTCAAACGAACAGCAGCCAGTCCGGCAACAGCCAGTCCGGCAGCAGCCAGTCCGGCAGCAGCCAGTCCGGCAGCAGCCAGTCCAACCAAACCGGCGGCTCCCAGTGCACGTTCGCTTTCACCGTGCCGGACAAGGGCGGCGAGGCGGTCAAGGTGGTCATCAACCCTGACGTTGCGATGTCCCACGGGGTGGATGTCGGCGACTCCATCCGCTACCTGAACCTTTCCGGCGTCCAGGGAAGCAACGCAGGCAACGGCGCCCCGGCGTACGTCTTCGTTGATTTTGTCCGCAACATCCCCATAGCCGCCCTGGCGGTGCTGTACGCGGTGGTGGTGATCGCTGTTGCCCGTTGGCGCGGCTTCCGTGCCCTGCTGGGCCTGGTGGGGGCCTACTTCGTCCTGGTCAGCTTCATCCTGCCCGGTCTGGTGGAGGGCAAGCCACCGCTCCTGCTGGCGCTCGTGGGGTCCACGGTGATCATGATCGGGGTCCTCTACTTTGCCCACGGGTTCTCGGCGAGAACGTCCACAGCGTTGCTGGGCACCATCTTCGGCCTGGGAATCACCGCCCTGCTGGCCGCCTGGGCCACGGATGCAGCAAACCTGGCGGGCGTAGGAAACCACGACGCTTCAACGTTGGTGAACATGTCACCGCAGATATCGATCTCCGGGATCATCCTGTGCGGTTTGATTATTTCCGGCCTCGGTGTCCTCAACGACGTCACCATCACCCAGTCCTCGGCCGTTTGGGAACTCTATGAGCTGGCGCCGAACACCAGCGCCCGCAAGCTGTTTTCCTCTGCGATGCGGATTGGCCGGGACCACATTGCTTCCACGGTCTACACCATCGCCTTTGCGTATGCAGGTGCCGCCCTTCCCATTCTGATTATTGTGATGCTGTACGACCGCCCCTTGGCCGAGGCCCTGACCAGCGCCGAACTGTCGGAAGAAGTCATCCGGACCCTGGTGGGCTCCATCGGCCTCGTCCTTGCCATTCCGGTCACTACCCTCATCGCCGTCCTGGTGGTCAAGGCCACCGGGATGAAGCGCCTTGCCGCCGCGGGGACCGCCGTCAGTCCGGACGACCTTGACGACACCGGCGCGCTGGCCGCTGCCGCCGTCGTGGCCGGTTCCGAGAAGGACGAAAGGAACGACGCCGGTACCCGCCCGGGTGCCGGGGACGGGCCGGTGCGGCCCGGGAGTCGCCGGGCGCAGCGCGAAGCCGAACGCCGGGGCAGCGACTAGCCCGATGACATTTGTCATCCCGAACAGGTGACACCCGCTACGGGTGTGTGGATGCTCCTCCGGCTTGAATGGGTACACCAGACCTATTCCAGGGAGAGCAATGACAACACCGGGTGTTCCTGCGGTTCGCGCCGCCGGACTTCATAAGAGCTTCGGAAAAGTGCAGGCGGTGCGCGGCCTGGACCTGACGGTTCAACAGGGGGAGGTCGTGGCTTTCCTGGGCCCCAACGGCGCGGGAAAGACCACCACCATCGACATGATCCTGGGCCTGAGCACCCCGGATGCCGGCGAGGTGTCCATTTTCGGCCATAGTCCCAGGGGAGCCATTTCCCGCGGACAGGTGGCCGCCGTCATGCAGACCGGGGGTTTGCTGCGCGACATCAGCGTCCGGGAAACCGTGCAGCTCACGGCCGCGATGTTTGATTCGGCACGGCCCGTGGATGAAGTCCTGACCCGCGCGGGAATCCTGGACATCGCCGACCGCCGGGTTGAAAAGTGCTCCGGCGGCCAACAGCAACGTGTTCGCTTCGCCATGGCTTTGGTCTCGGACCCCGGCCTGCTGATCCTGGATGAGCCAACCACGGGCATGGACGTTGCGGGGCGCCGGGACTTCTGGTCCGCCATCCGCGACGACGCGTCGAGGGGTCGCACCGTCATCTTCGCCACCCACTACCTCGAGGAGGCCGACGCCTACGCAGACAGGATTGTGCTGGTCCGCCAAGGGACAGTGGTTGCTGACGGCACGGCAGCGCAGATCAAGAACCTGGCGTCCGGGAGGACAGTACGGGCTTCGCTGCCGGCCGGTGACCGCGCGCTGCTGGCAGGATTGCCGCCGGCAGACCATGTGGAGTTCGACGGCGGCCGCGTCACCGTCCGCACCTCCGACTCGGATTCCGTAGTCCGGTTCCTGCTCACCAAAACAGGAGCCCACGATCTTGAAGTGGTTGCGAACAACCTTGAGGAGGCCTTTGTGACCCTCACCGCGGACGAAGCCGGGACGGCCACAACCCCCACGGATCCAACAGCCCCCACGGATCCAACAGCCCCCACGTATACCTCAGCCCCCACGGCGATGGAAGGGGAGCGGGCATGAGCCAGTCGACAGCTATGCAGGACCGCAAGCCCTCCGCCGGCGGTGTCAACACGACGTTCCTGTGGATCGAAATCAAGCGGATGCTCCGGAACCGCCGGACCATCGTCTTCACCGTGCTCATGCCCGCGATCTTCTTCTTCATTTTCGGGCTGTCGAACAAAGACCAGCAATTGCCCAACGGCCACAGTTACGGCCAGTACATCCTGATCAGCCTGACCGTGTACGCAGCCATGACGGCCGCCACGGGAGCCGGCAGCCAGGTGGCGGTCGAACGTGCCCAGGGATGGAGCCGGCAACTGCGCCTCACGCCCCTGCTGCCCGGGGCGTATATCGCCATCAAGGCAGCTGCGGCGCTGACCCTGTCGCTGGTGGCAGTGATCGCCCAGTTCGTGATCGGAGCCATCGCCGGAGTAACCATGGACGCGCAGACGTGGCTGACCGCCGGGCTGGTGGCCTGGTTGGGTTCCCTGGTGTTCGCCGCACTGGGACTTTTCGTGGGGTACCTCATGCCCAGCCAGAACGTCATGCAGATCCTTGGACCGGCCCTGGCGATCCTTGCCATGCTGGGAGGCCTTTTCATGCCGATCGAAATCATGGGCGATACCTTCGGGACCATCGCCAAATTCACGCCCGCCTACGGGATCGGTCAGCTGGCGCGCAGCCCCATCACCGGTGAGTTCGACGTCTTGTGGATTCTCAACGTCCTGGTCTGGCTCGCCATCTTCGTCGGCGGCGCCGCCATGGCCTTCCGCCGCGACACCAGCCGCGTCTGAGTTGCTCCGGCGTGGCTAAGGTGGGATCCATGAGCAGCCAGTCCCTGGGGGATGCCTTCCGCGGTCCCGGACCCCGCAAATGGTTCATCGGCGCCGGCTTTTCCATTGTCCTCTGGGCGTGGCCCACCTGGAACCTCGTGTGGTCCGTGGACGAACCGGCAGGCTGGAAGGTACTGGCCTCGGCGTCGTTGGTGGCCTTCTTCGCCGCCTATGCCGTCTTGCCGATGTTCAGCCGGGTACGGGACAGCCGGACCGGCCTGCTGTGCCTCGCGATCCTGCTGGCACTCAACGGCCTGGTGATCCTCCTGGTGGGCAGGGAAGCGCTGTGGACGTGGCCTTTCCTGGCGTGCGCCATTGGAATGACCACACTTCCGCCGCGCGTCGACTTCGCTGTGATCATGGCGCTTTCGGGAATTTCACTTGCGTCGGAACTCGCCGGCGGCAACCCTGGACAGGCTTTCTTCCAACCGGCCCTCATCCTGTCCCTGGGATTCATGATGTCCTCGTTTGCGCGCCTGATCCGCCAGACCGTTGAACTCCGGACCGCCCAGACTGAACTGGCGGATGCCGCCGTCGCCGCCGAACGCAGCCGTGTGGCCAGGGACATGCACGACATCCTGGGGCATTCCCTCACTGTCATAGCGGTCAAAGCCGAGTTGGCTGCCCGGATGTTGGAGCAGGCACCCGGCGGACCGGCCAAGGACAAAGCCTCAGCGGAAATCGTGGAAGTCCAGGAGCTGGCGCGTGGTGCGCTCGCAGATGTCCGGGCCACCGTTGCCGGCTACCGCGGGGTCAATGTCCTGGCAGAACTCGCGGCGGCCCGGACGGCGCTGGAGTCGGCGGGTATCGACGCTGATCTTCCGGGGACGGTGGAGCAGGTGCCCGCCAAGCACCGTGAGCTGTTCGGCTGGGTACTGCGCGAGGGCGTGACGAACGTTGTGCGGCACTCCGGTGCCGGGCGCTGCCGGGTCCGGTTGACGGCGTCGACGGTTCTGGTGGAGGACGACGGCGTGGGGCCTGGTCCGGCAGCGGGCGGCAACGGGCTGGCGGGGCTTCGGGAGAGAGTGGCCAGTGCCGGTGGCACAGTAAACATAGGTGCGAGCGACCTGGGAGGGTTCAGATTGGCTGTTGACGTATGACCATCCGGTTGGTGATCGCGGACGACCAGGCGCTGGTGCGCGGTGCCCTTGCCGCCCTTCTGGGGCTTGAAGAGGACATCGAGGTGGTGGCGGAGCTGGCGGACGGCGCAGGCGTTGTGTCGGCCGTGCTGGAGCATGCCGCCGACGTGGCGATGCTCGACGTCGAGATGCCCGGTCTGGATGGCATCAGCGCTGCCGCGGCAGTCCGCCGTGCGGTGCCGACATGCCGCGTCCTGATGGTCACGACGTTCGGCAGGCCGGGTTATCTCAGGAGGGCCATGCAGGCCGGAGCCTCCGGGTTCGTGGTCAAAGACACGCCTGCGCGGCAGCTGGCCGAAGCCGTGCGTCGCGTGCACAGCGGGCTCCGCGTGGTGGACCCGATGCTCGCCGCGGAGTCTCTGACCTCCGGTGACAGTCCGCTGACCGAGCGGGAGGTCGAGGTGCTGAAGGCGGCATCCGACGGCGGTACGGTGGCGGACATTGCCAAAGCGGCGATGCTCTCGGAGGGCACGGTACGGAACTATCTCTCAGCGGCGATGGCCAAGACCGGCGGCCGGACGCGGGCGGAAGCCGTGCGCCTGGCACATGAGAACGGGTGGCTTCTGTGAGGGCCTGCGCCCCCGATTTGCCCTGCTTTGCAACAATGGATAGGTGACTGTAGTAGCAACGCCTCCCGCACCAAAGCTTGAGCTCCCGCCCCTGAAGCTCGGCGGGATTACCGTGGACACCCCGGTAATCCTTGCGCCGATGGCCGGAATCACCAACTCCGCCTTCCGCAGGCTCTGCCGTGAATACGGTGGCGGCTTGTACGTGGCCGAGATGGTGACCTCGCGTGCCTTGGTGGAGCGGACGCCGGAATCGCTGCGCATCATCTCCCATGACGAGGACGAAAAAGTCCGATCCGTCCAGCTCTATGGCGTGGACCCCGTAACCGTAGGCGCAGCGGTTCGGATGCTCGTGGACGAGGACCGCGCCGACCACATCGACCTCAACTTCGGCTGCCCCGTCCCCAAGGTCACCCGCCGCGGGGGAGGGTCCGCGCTGCCGTGGAAGATCGACCTCTTCACCTCGATCGTGCAGACCGCGGTCAAGGAAGCCTCCAAGGGCGGAATCCCGCTGACCATCAAGATGCGCAAAGGCATCGACGATGACCACCTGACCTACCTGGAGGCAGGACGCATCGCCCGTGACTCCGGAGTTGCCGCAGTGGCACTCCATGGTCGGACGGCTGCACAGTTCTATTCCGGCCAGGCCGACTGGTCCGCGATCGCCCGCCTCCGCGAGGCCCTCCCGGACATCCCGGTGCTCGGCAACGGCGATATCTGGTCCGCTGAAGACGCTGTCCGGATGGTGCGCGAAACCGGCGTCGACGGTGTTGTCGTGGGCCGTGGGTGCCAGGGCCGTCCCTGGCTGTTCGGCGATCTCCAGGCTGCTTTCGAAGGCAGCGACCAGCGGCACCGGCCCGGGCTGCGCGAGGTTGCCGAGGGCGTCTACCGTCACGCGGAACTGATGGTGGAGACCTTCGGGAACGACGAATACAAGGCTCTCCGCGAGATCCGCAAGCACATGGCCTGGTACTTCAAGGGCTACGTGGTGGGCGGGGAGCTGCGGGCGAAACTTGCCACAGTGCCCACCCTGGAGGTCCTGCGGGAATTGCTCGACGAACTGGACATGGATCTTCCTTATCCGGGCGTCGATTCCGAGGGCCCCCGGGGGCGTGCCGGATCCCCGAAAAAGCCGGCGCTGCCCAAGGACTGGCTGGACAGCCGTCAACTGAACGCTGAACAGAGCGCGGATATCTCCGCAGCGGAGCTGGACGTTTCGGGCGGTTAGCCTCACACGTGTAAGACTGGCTCAAGAAGCTCCACACCCCGGCGCTTGAAGGAGGCAGATACCCATGGGAACCGAAGCAATGCTTGGCCACGATGCAGCAAGCCACGATTTTGTGCTGGCCATCCCCGGATACGCCGAGGCAGACTCTGCCCGGTGGGTTGAAGAGCCGCGCAAGAGCAACTACCGCTCCGACTTTGAACGGGACCGCGCCAGGGTCCTGCATTCCTCCGCGCTGCGACGCCTGGGCGCCAAAACACAGGTCGTGGCCCCGGATACCGATGACTTTGTCCGCACCCGGCTCACGCACAGCCTCGAGGTTGCGCAGGTAGGCCGCGAACTGGGCCGTTCGCTGGGTTGCGATCCCGATGTCGTGGACACCGCTTGCCTGAGCCACGATCTTGGCCACCCTCCGTTCGGCCACAACGGCGAATCCGCATTGAACGAAGTGGCTCACACGATCGGCGGTTTCGAAGGCAACGCCCAGACGCTTCGGTTGCTGACCCGCCTCGAACCCAAGGTGCTCGCTGCGGACGGCAGGCCGGCAGGGCTTAACCTGACCCGCGCGAGCCTGGACGCCGCCTCCAAATACCCGTGGTCCGCCGTCGACGCCCCCGTGATCCATGGCCACCGCACCAGCAAGTTCGGCGCATACGAAGACGACCTTCCCGTATTTGAGTGGCTGCGCGAGGGCGCGCCCGGCAACCGCTCCTGCATCGAGGCGCAGGTGATGGATCTGGCCGATGACATCTCGTACTCGGTGCACGATGTGGAAGATGCGATCGTTGCCGGCCACTTCCAGCTGAAGTGGATGGAGAACCCTGACCATCGGGCCCGGGTGGTGGGCTACACCAAGCAGTGGTACCTCCCGCACAACGACCCCGCCGAAATTGATGCTGCCCTTGCCCGGCTCGAGGCCACCAAGGTCTGGGTCCGGGAAGCTGACGGCAGCCGCAAGTCGATGGCGGCGCTGAAGGACATGACCAGCCAGTTGATCGGCAGGTTCTGCCAGAGTGCCATGGAAACAACGCGGGCGCATTTCGGACCGGCCAACCTCACCCGCTATGACGCCGAACTCATGGTCCCCGAGGAGACCGTGACGGAGATCGCGGTGCTCAAGGGACTGGCCACCACCTTCGTCATCTCCACGGACCACCGGCAGCCTGTTTACGAACGCCAACGCGAAGTGCTGCACGCGCTCGTGGGCGTCTTGAACGCCACAGGCGACCGCCACCTGGAGCCGATGTTCGCCGCCGACTGGAGGGACGCCGTCGACGACGGTGCCCGCCTGCGCGTCGTCATCGACCAGGTGGCGTCCTTGACGGATGTCTCTGCCCTGGCCATGTACGAGCGTCTGGTGGGCAGCCTCCCGTCGCTTTGGTGAGGCGCGCCCGGGAGCCGGGCGGTTTGGTCGATGCGACTAGGATGGACACGTGGCTGGCCTGATCAAACGTGAAGATATCGACGAAGTACGCCAGCGCACGGACATCAAGGAAGTCGTTGACGGATACGTCACACTCAAAGGTGCCGGACTGGGCAGTTTCAAAGGCCTGTGCCCTTTCCACGACGAACGTTCCCCCTCCTTCACCGTCCGCCCGCAGGTGGGCAGGTACCACTGCTTCGGCTGCGGCGAGGATGGCGACGCCATTTCCTTCGTCCAGAAGATGGATCACAGTTCCTTCCACGAAGCCGTGGAAAAGCTCGCGGCAAGGATCGGTTACGAGCTGCGGTACGAAGACGGCGGGACGGGTCCCAGCCGCGAGGAAGTGGGCAAGCGCCAGCGCCTGCTGGACGCCCACAAGATCGCCGATGAGTTCTTCCGCGCACAGCTTCTGACCCCCGGAGCGGCGGAAGGCCGTAACTTCCTGGATGGCCGCGGGTTCGACCGTGCTGCCGCCGAACACTTCGGAGTGGGATACGCGCCACAAGGCTGGGACGCGCTGTTGAAGCACCTGCGCGGACGCGGGTTCACGGATGCTGAGTTGAAGCTCACTGGAATGTTTTCAGAAGGCAATCGCGGCATCTACGACCGCTTCCGCGGCCGGCTGATCTGGCCCATCCGGGACATCGCGGGGGACACCATCGGTTTTGGTGCGCGCAAGCTCTACGAAGACGACCAAGGCCCCAAATACCTGAACACCCCGGAGACCACGCTCTACAAGAAATCCCAGGTCCTCTACGGCATCGACCTCGCCAAACGGAACATCGCCAAGGAGCGCCAACTGGTGGTGGTGGAGGGGTACACGGACGTGATGGCCTGCCACCTTGCAGGGGTCACGACGGCGGTAGCCACCTGCGGTACAGCCTTCGGTACCGAACACATCAAGGTGGCCAGGCGGCTGCTTTCCGACGACGGCAGCGGGGGAGAGGTCATTTTCACCTTCGACGGTGATGCTGCCGGCCAGAAGGCCGCTCTCAGGGCGTTCGAGGAGGACCAGCGGTTCACGGCCCAGACCTACGTGGCTGTCGAGCCTTCCGGTGCCGATCCCTGTGACCTTCGCCAGCTCAAAGGTGATGCCGCGGTGCGCGAGCTCATCGGCACCCGAAAACCGCTCTTCGAATTCGCCATCAGGGCCACCCTGCGGCGGCACAACCTGGACACCGTGGAGGGCCGCGTAGCAGCGCTCCGTGAGGCTTCTCCGGTGGTGGCGCAGATCAGGGACTCAGCCACAAGGCCCGAGTACACGCGGAACCTTGCCGGCTGGCTGGGCATGCCCATCGAGGAAGTCAGCCGATACGTCGGCGCGGCCGCTAAACGGGGGACAAGCGGCAGCAACCCTGCAGGCAGCGGCGAGCAAGCAGCAGCCGCGGCAGCACCGCCGTCGGGCGGTCCGGTGTTCAACCGTCCCAACCCCCGCGACCCCGTAGCGGGGATGGAACGCCAAGCACTCGAGGTGGTTCTTCAGGATCCCGCAGTGCTTGGTGGAGTGGCGTGGGACCGCTTTGCGGCTACGATGTTCGCCACGCCGGCCTATGCTGCCGTCCATGCGGCGATCCGCGCCACGGGGCTCGGCCATACGGCAGACCCGGTGTCGTGGGTGGAGCAGATCCGGCAGGAAGTACCCGAGCCCCTGCGCAATCTGGTGTCCGAACTTGCTGTGACACCACTGCCCGCCAGCACCCCGGAAGCGATGCAACGGTATTGCCGGGATATCCTGGCCCGACTCTTCGAGCTTCAGATCACCCGCATCAAGGCCGACAAGATGGGGCAGCTCCAACGGCTCGACGCTGCCTCCCAGCCTGAGGAATTCCAGCGGCTGAACCGTGAGTTGATGCAGCTCGAAATGGAACGCCGGGCGCTGCGCTCGGACGGCTGAGATCCTCGATTTCGTTTTCCGGCAGCCCCCTGTTAAGCTAGTAACCGCTTCATTCCTCCGTAGCTCAATTGGCAGAGCATTCGACTGTTAATCGAAGGGTTACTGGTTCAAGTCCAGTCGGAGGAGCGCACAATACCCCCGTTCCGGTTCGCCGGAGCGGGGGTATTTTTATACCCCCAGGGGGTATCGCCGGCCGATTTCACATCCGGTAAAACCTTTGCTAAAGTCATAACCGCTTCATTCCTCCGTAGCTCAATTGGCAGAGCATTCGACTGTTAATCGAAGGGTTACTGGTTCAAGTCCAGTCGGAGGAGCACAAGGGCCCCGTACCCGCCTAATGGCTGGTGCGGGGTCTGCTTTTTAAACGAAATCCATCTCCACCTGGAGGAAGCGCGCGGCTTCCGCCACAGCCGCCATGAACGAGTCCTGCTCGGTGGGAGGGGTCCTGGGCTCACGCGGATGCCACTCATGCGGCGCCGAGTAGACTCTCGTGAAACCGCCGCCCGGAGGGGCATAGAAAATCCCGAACCTTTGGACCGGCCACTCCGGCGAGGTCTCCGGAGCGACCAACAGTGCGGCATCCGTTTCGGGGTTGTACCACTGGGCTATGGGCCGTCGCCGGTCGTCCGTGAAGAGTCCACCCGCGTACAAAGCGGCCGACGGCGGACTGGTCACCGAGCACAGGCGCTCCCACCACAGCGGGAGGATGCGGTCATCCTTGCGCTGCCACGGTGCCGGTAACGGGTTCAGCTCTTGCCAATGTGGCACATCTCAACTTTATCGCCGGTGGGTGGCCGCGAAAAGAGCTTCTAGCGGGACAGGCCCAG
>Ga0308160_10008055_pt1 | contig 10317 bp, 17 predicted proteins | sample PhyFR1_FD_201036 | JGI IMG/M metagenome (GOLD analysis project Ga0308160, IMG submission 201036) | Phyllosphere microbial communities from UC Gill Tract Community Farm, Albany, California, United States - DLSLF.R1 | ecosystem: Host-associated > Plants > Phyllosphere > Unclassified | place: USA...
CCGCCACCCCCGTTCCTTTCGCGGCAGCCCGGGACCAGTTCACGCAGCTTGATCCCGCCAAGGAATGGACGCAGGTGGAGTTGCAGGGCACCTACGACACCGACGGCCAGCGCATCGTGCGCAACCGCCCCCTGAACGGCCAGCCGGGCTACGAAGTGGTGGTTCCGTTGAAGCTGGCCACCGGCGAAACGGTCATCATCGACCGCGGTTGGCTGCCCATCGGCAACAACAACCCCGGCAGCCCGGACTCGGTCCCGGCGCCGCCCTCCGGCGAGGTGACCTCCGTCGTCCGCCTCAAGCATGCGGAACCGGAGCTGCAGCGCGGCGCCCCGCAGGGCCAGCTCGCCTCCATCGACCTCCCGACGTACGCTGCCCAGCTCGGCTACCCGGTGCTTACTGGAGCCTACGGCCAGCTGGCCTCGGAGACGCCCACGGCCGCTGAGATGCCAGTGGCATTCCCGAAACCGTCCACCGAAGAGGGCACCCACCTGTCCTATTCGCTGCAGTGGTTCGCGTTCGGAGTGCTCATGTTCGTGGGCTTCGGCTACGCGGCGCGGCAGCAGGCCCGCAACGCCGCCATCGACGCCGAGGAAGACGAGGCCGAAGAAGCGGGGACCATGCACGCTGCGGTGCCGTCCCGCCGTCGTACGCCTCCTGCACGCAAGCGGAAGAAGGCGACGGCCGAAGAAGAGGAAGACGCGCTGCTGGACGCGCAGGGGTACTGAAGCATGACAACGCACGACGACGGGCCGGTCAGCCGGGTGCGCACGGTACTGGTTGAGTCGGGCATCGGCGACACGGTGCGCCGCTTCCCTGCCGGCGTTCCCACTGCCGTTGCCGCGGCTGAGGCGCTGGACTGTGACGTTGCAGCCATCACCAACAGCCTCATCTTCGACCTCAACGGGGCGCCCCTGCTCATCCTCGCCAGCGGTGCGGCCCGGGTGGACACGGCTCTGGTGGCGGACCGACTGGGTGAAGGCCGCATCCGCCGCGCTTCGCCGGACTTTGTGCTCGAGCACACGGGCCAAAAGGTGGGCGGAGTGGCACCGGTTGGCCATCCTCGCCGCATCAGAACCCTGCTTGATGTGAGCCTGCGGTCCCATAACCTCCTCTGGGCCGGAGCGGGCGATCACGAGTCGATGTTCTGCATCACCTACCTGGACCTGCACCGGATCACCGGCGCCGAGGAAACCGCGGTGCGCTGACGCACCGGGGCAAACCGGCGTGGTGGGGTAATGCACGACTCACCCGCCCCGGGTGTGCACCGGCCTGGCGTTTGCTGGGGGTTCCCCCACCTCGTGGATGGTGTGGCCGCTACAAGCCGTCTTGGTTACGCTGGCCCGTTCGATGCGCGCGACGGTGAACCATCGCATAGCGTTGCGCAGCCGGCACCACCCCACCAGGTACCACTGGCCGTTAGTGGAGGCGAACAGCACGGGCTCAACGTCGCGGGTGGTCGTGGTCCCGTTTTTCGATGTGTAGCGCATGCGGATCACTCGCTGCCCGGCCATCCCATCCTCCAGCGCAGACTTGATGGTCCGGGAAGCGGACGGAAGTGCGTTGACCCAGACCCGGCTGCCCAGTTCGTCGGCTCGTGCCCGGGTCTTAGGATCGAGGACGTCTGGATACCTGCTGCTGCCAGATCGGCGTAGGGGGCGTCCGGTGCAGCGGACACGGCCGCCATGAGCGCCATCGCCTGCGCTGGGGAAAGGGTCACAGGCGGAAGAGATGCTCCTGAAGCCAAACCGTAGCCGCCGCCCGGACCCGGCCGAGACCATACAGGTGCACCACTGTTTTCCAACGCATCGAGGTCTCTCTTGATGGTGTGCACAGACACCTCAAACTCTCGCGCCAAGCGTTCGGCGGACACGCCCCGTTTGCCGCTACGGCGCAACATCTCGGAAAGGGCATGGAGCCGTTCCACCCGTTTCAACGTTCAGCCCTTGGCAAATTCATGACATAAATAGTGACATACCGTTGTCCGGAGAGCCTGCAAGGGTATGGGCATGACAACTACTGCAAATCCCCCGCTCATCCTCCTCATCGCCGGCCACTGGCTGGACGCCTGGGCCTGGGATGAAGTGCTGGGACACCTGGCACCCGGCAACGCCCGGGCAATCGCGATGACGCTGCCTGGTCTCGACGGGGACGACCCGCAACGTGCGGCGAGGACCCTCGACGATCAATCCGCAGCGGTCTTGGACGTCATCACCCAACTAGGGGTCACCGAGGATCAGCCGGCAACCCTGGTGGCTCACAGCGGGGCAAACGCCCTGGTCAGCCTTGTCCTTGATCAACATCCCGAGCTGGTCCATCGAGTGGTGTGGGTCGACTCCGGCCCCGTGGCAACGGGAAGCGCCTTCGGCCCGGGCCTACCGGAGGACGTGGAGGAGCTTCCGCTTCCCTCTTTCGACGTACTCGCACAGCAAGCGAGCCTCGAAGGCCTGAACGCAGAGGTCCTTGAGCGTTTCAGGGGCCGGGCCGTCCCTGAGCCCGGGCCAGTGCTTCGCCAGCGGGTCAAACTCACCAACAATGCCCGCCGCAAAGTCCGGACCACCCTGGTGTGCTGCTCGATCCCCAGCGCGAAGGTGCTGGAGCTGGCACGTGCAGGCCATCCCATGTTCGCCGAGGTCGCGAACATCGAGCACCTCGACGTCATTGACCTCCCGACGGGGCATTGGCCTATGTGGAGCCGTCCCCGCGACCTCGCCAAGGCCATTGTGTCGGCAGGCAGGTGGGCGTCATTCCCTCATCGCGGTTGATGATGACACCGCTGCCCTATCCCGGGAAGCCCGGACCCAACGATTGGTTCGAGGTTCGCGAACGCTACCTGCAGGGCTACCGGACGCGGCCATGACTGGAGCGCCCGGTTAAGGATCTCCTTATCCCCCTCCGAACAGCCGAGGTGCTGCGCAGCCTTACCCAGATCCACACAATGAAGCCCTTCCCGGGCCACCCGGGAAGGGCTCCATTGTGTCCAGGTTCAGGCTGAACCAATACTTAGTCACCACCACCGCCTCCACCGCCGTCAGCACCGCCACCACCACTGCCATCAGGACCGCCACCACCACTGCCATCAGGACCGCCACCATTCGCATCAGTGCCGCCACGTTCGTCAGAAGACGCAGCCGCACCTCCTACGACCACTCCGTAGTCACCGTGACCTCCGCCGGTACGGGCGGATGCCGAACCCCTGGAGGCCCGCCGGCGGCGCCGCGTGATCTCGCCTGAAACGAATAGCACCAATGCCAGCGCTGCCACCCCGATGAAGAAAGCCAGCATCTTCATTTCGCCTTCGTCCACGTCAGAATCCATTCAGAAAGTTCAGCGTGAGGACCAACCCCACCGTCCAAGTTTTACGTATGGCCTCGGGATTACACCGCCCCAAGCGGCGTGTTCTGGGTTGAAGTCCTGCGACTGGTGTGCGGTAGTGGATCCTCCAAAGGGCGCCCCGCGCGCTTTAGGAACCAAGAAATCGGGTTGGCCAGGCCCGCCTGACCACCGGCAGTATTTTGGTGACGAAGAAGGTTGGTTTCACCGTTCTAGCTGGTCAGGCTCAAAGGAGTTGCAGAGATGGATCATCGTCAGAAGCTGGCTGTTCCCGATCTGGTTGGGCAGCCTGTGCACATTGCCCAAGAGATGGCGGCGAACATTGGGTTTGGTCTCGCAGCCGGGGACCCTGACGGGCCGGGGCTCCGTTCGCGTACGTGGCCAGGACTGTTCTGGGCGACCTCCCAAGTTCCGTCCGCCGGGTCGGTCCTTGAGCGGGGGAGCCAAATTAGGATTACATTCGTTCAGGACGGTCAAGCCCGAAGCGACGTGCCGGAGGAGACGGGCGGGCCGACCCCCTCACTTAAGAGTCATGCGGAGGCTGAGAAGGACGAGTGAGCGATGTCCGGTGACGGATCCTTCATCGGACGCCGGCACCGTTGCATGCCAGCGGTCTCGTGAGGCTAGGGATTAGGACGAAGCGGGTTACGAGACTATCAACAGGTAGGCAGGCATTGACTTAAGGAAGGTATCTTCCTATTCTTTCAGCATGCCGCGACGAAAAGCAGGGGCGCTACTTCCGTTGGAACTTCGCGTCCTGGAAATCGCTCAGAATGCCGAGTTAGACCGCAAACCCATGTACGGATTTGCGCTTGCGAGTGCTCTGTCCGGAGATGGCGGAAAGTCACTGACGGGCCATGGAACCCTATACAAGGCACTGGCGCGCATGGCCGATGTCGGCCTACTGGAAACCGAGTGGGAAGATCCTGAGATTGCAGTGACTGAACGTCGGCCGCGCCGACGCCACTACCGCATTTCATCCAAGGGAGTCGCCGCTCTCCACGCGTCCCACCCCGCTCCAGCCACGGCACCGCACCCGATAGCTACCCTGCGTCCGGTTCAGCCATGATCGCTCTGTACGACATCCCCACTTCGAGAACCATGTCGGCAGTCCTCCGATGGGTCGACTTCTACACAAGCTTCGTTCCGGCGTACGTGGCGCAAGAAAGATGTCAAGAACTCCTCTCAGACATCTACGAGCAACTGGCGGACGGACAGCAACGGGAACTCTCACAAGGAGCAATTGACCGCGCAATAGCTAGTCGTGCGCTCCGCGGCCTGCCCGCCGACCTCATCTGGAGCAGGAAGCACCAACGAAAGGGCAAGAAGATGAACACATCACCGGCTACACCCCAACCCTCCATCGCGCCCGTGACCATCCGACTCAGCAGCCTTGTCTGGGTAGCCCTAGCAATTCTGGCGCTGTTCGGCGTCGCTACCTCAATCACCGAGTTTGTTGAATATGGCGGTAACCGCTTCGGCTACGTCCCCTGGCCAGGGGCCGGGAACATCAACACCACCGTCGTCCAGATAGTTTGCAGTGCAGTACTTCTAATCCCCGCCACATTCATCTCAGTCAAAAGGCTGATCCACCACAACGCCCGCCAAGCCTAAAGGGCTTCTATCCGCCCCATAGCGCTGATGTCAGCTGGGATGTCGCTGCCGCGAGCCCTGTAAAGGATCCCTTAGGGGCAGTCTCGCCGGCGGGGTTGTGGCCGGTCGATTATCCGATGGTGAGCTTTGCAGGGATGACTGTCCGAAGGTTCAAGGCGGCCAGAAAGGCCACCATTTGGTAATCGCCGGCAGACAGGTTCTTGAGCTCGGGATTATTTCGAAACGCTGGAAGCATTGTTTCCTGCCCTGGTTGGAGCGTTGGTAACAGTGGGGTGCTTCCTGTGGCGTACCAGCCGTTTCCGATTTGCTCGCCGTGTTGTGTCAGCATCAGGCCTTGGACGTGGGACGTGTCTTCCCCGGTGGGTGTCCACTCCTCCAATGATTCGTTGACGAGGACGACGTTGACCTCAGGGATAGAGCCTATTGCCATTGAATAGGTTGTCTTTGCCCAGTCCAGACGTAGCCCAACCCGGCGTTCCTCTCGGATGGGAATAGGCCCACAGCTGGAGAACGGCATAGCGAACTGCCAACCGTTGTCGTCTCGGGACAGCTGAACGAGCACCCACCTGTCAGGTTCCACCTGAGATGGGGCGCCCAGGATCATGGCCTCGTGGGCCCACTTCGGGTGAAAGGTGTGAACGATTCTCCAGCCATTCGACGGGAAGTCATGCGGAGCTCTCGGTGGAAGCCTGTTCTCCGCCGGCAACCAAGCGGAGACGATACCGTCCCAAGCAGCACCCGGCCCTTCCAGCAGCGAGAGCTTAACGTCCCAGTTCCCGAGTTGAACTAGTCTTGGCGTCCCGTCGTCATTCCCCATGACCTACATTCTGCCTCGTGACGACGAGGTGAACCGACCGTAAGCCGATCCTCAACCGGGCACCTATGCGGATGATTGGCGACTCGTTAAGGACGCCAGGGCCGCGCTCGGCTCCACGTCGTACCCCGTTACCCGGTTGCCGGACCAGTTAAGCCCGACACGTATACCGTCTCGTTCCAGGCCCGGCAGCCACTTTGCTCGCCACTCACCGAGAGGGATCATGACCTTTTCGAAACCGGCATAGTCCTGGGCATTGGAGATGATGCGCTCTGCTCGTGTACTTAGGGACCAAAAGGGCATACTACGGCATCCATCGCTTCCGAGCGGGGCTGGAAACCCGCTGGCATCCCTGATCGTCCAGACTTGCTGTTCGCGGACGACTTCCTCGAAGAACGCAGTCGCGTGCGCGCCACTAATTGTCATTGCAGCATCGTCTCAGACTGTCTGCAGCCATCCTCAGTCGGGGCCGGCCCCCTCGGTGAGGGGTGCGGACGATCTGCCATGGTTGGATAGCCACATGCCGGTTCTTCCAAAAACAGAAAGTTCCCTCTTAGTTCGCACGACCTTCGCGGACGAGAAGGCTTGGCTTAATGCGCTCTCAGTTGTTCTGACTGAAAACGATGACGGCTTTCGCGCCTATGTGGAAGTCGTAGACGATCCAGTGTGGGAAAACGTTGATCTGGATCGGCTTCGTGAAGCCGTTCTAGCGGCCGAGAATCAGGCAGCCGTCCTTTTCGTTGCCGACCAGGCCGCCCTGGAAACGGATTATCCGATTCTGGTTGTGGATCTTGACGAGGTCTCCCATGAGCCATTTCGGTGTGTAGCACATGAGCTTTGGGGCATCGATAACAACCTGAACTTGGCCAATATGGACTGGGAAGACTTTGCTGGAAACGTAGACCCCGACAGCATATTCAGGGGCTTCGCCTAGGCCTTTCGTTGCTCGATTGCTGCATCCGATCCCCTAACCGTCTCGAACTTTTCGAGACACATGGGCGCCCGTCGTCGTTAGCCGACCGGCCGCCTGGCGCCCACGCGCCCGTTTAAGGATCCTTTACCGGGCTGAGCGAGCAGTCGAACTAACGTGACTGCCCACTCACCCTGGCCCTGGCCGCGGAACCTTAGGAGTGCGGTGTCTCCACAAGGTTGGCCGTGCCGTAAGCCGTCTTTTCAGCAAAGTTATAAATAACGACGCTGCGAACGGGTTCGGGCATGGCTTCCCACATCCTGGGGTCCATGTCGATGCGCTGACTACTCGATCGGCCGAGCGGTAGCGGCCCCAGCTCAATGAGTGTCGACGATGACAGCTCTAGTTCACCACTGGGTCCTGGACGCACAGTCCCAGGGCTCAGCACGAGACGGACTCCGTCTCCGGGACCGGTGGCAAAGTCTTCGAGCTGCACGAATGCACTGGACTCTGTGACATGAATGGTTGCAGTCCCGGTGGTGGTCGCTCGTTGGGACTGAAACTGCCCTTGGAGGGTGACGGGAACGGCCGCACCCGTTGCGATAGAGGTCGGTGACGGCCGGCCCGGCTCGCTCACTTTGTCCGGCGCCGGCTCAGCATAGGTGCAGCCGGCGAGGCTTGAAACCAGCAGGCTAGCGAGCAGGGTTGATCGAAGAAGCTTCATTATTCCCCCAATGATTTTCGTCCATACGCACCCTACCCGAGAGGTATCTCCGTGTTCGTGTTCGTGTTCGTAAAGGTGATCCCTGACCGCGCGTCGCGTAGTTGTGTCGGGCAGAGTCAGTAGCTCAGGAGTGCTTACGTGTTGAACGTGTAGAGGCGACGCGCCGGTCTATTTTGATGCGTCCACGTACCATCCTAAAGTGGGTACAAAGTCCATACCCCATCCCGCTACAAGGCCGGTGACATTCTTATGTTCGGTGTAATCCGGAATGCCGTCCGTTAACGTGGGAATGACGCCCGCGTAGAACTCGGCCTTCAACGCCGTGAAATTCAGCGTCATACCTTCAATGACACCCATTTCAAGGCCAAGTTCAAAGCGGCCGCCCTCAAGCTGGGTCAAGACCCTATAGACCGGCCACGCATAGTTGCCTTCCTTGGCAGTTAGATCGCTCGTCCACCGAAGATCCGTGGCCCGACGCAGGATGAGAGCGCCACAATTGATCGATTCGTCGCCCACATACATGGGCAGCGTCCCTGATCGGAGTTCAAAGAGAACACCCACCACCAGACGCAGAGCGTCGACACGTACATCGAGGATCTGGGCATCTTCGAAGACTTCCTCGACAAAGAATGGGTTCTCCTCGGCCTTGCCAGGAAGACCTGGAACATCGTCGTGGAACAGATCGATGAGTTTCATTTTCCCATTTCCATGTGCGTGATCGATTAAGGTCCCACAGGGATAAGCTACTTCATCAGGCACGACTACGAGCCTCGACCGCAAGGGCATGTCTGTCTGCCCTGCGGTGCCCGGTGAGGATAGTCTTACGGACACCATCACATCGCGCATGCCTCGATCGGTTACAGTGCCTGCTTCAGTCACCAGGGCCGATGCAAAATGGTTTCCTTCCGACCGCCAAGGAAACCAGTCAACGTAGATGTAGCGAACTTATGGTCCGCACCCGCATAGTTGATTCGCGCTACCGTACGAACCACGCCGTTCTTACGAACCCATACATGTTCCTCGTACCCATCGAAAATGATTGCACGGAGAATTTGGCTAGCCTCGCTCAGAGATGCTTTGGCGGAGCGCTCATCCGTCAGCCCGAGTTCGATCCGCAGGTTAACTCCGAACAGAATTATCAGCTCTTCCCTGCTCTCAACCAGCTCTACGGCTTCTAGGGCTTCAGGACTTGGGCGTAAGACTATGATTCGGAGAGGCTGCTGAGTGGCAGTTTGACGACTACTGACCTCCAAGTCCGAAAAGTCAGCCTTCAAAAGCCCTATCAACGCATCAACGCGTTTGTTCCACTTCAGCTTGTCCGTGGGAACCTCCGAAAAAAGAAGGACTGGCAGCCGTTAGGCAACCCTCTCGTCAAGAATTTAGCTCATGGATTCGTCGCTGCAGGACGCCGTAGGCTTCGAAGTGCGGAATTGTCGCTGACCGAACACGAGTAGCCCTTCAGTGTCCAGTAAAGGATCCTTCACCGGACGTCTCAAACTCTGCCAGTTCTCACGGAGTTCCGAACCCGAGCGCCTCTTGGGTGCAATTCGATTCTTATCAGCGAGAGCCAACGACGGCGTATTCGCCGTTCAGTTCGTTCGCCAAGCGTTCGATGTTCCGCGTCGAGGGTTGGCCGGTTGCCATTTGGCTGAAATCTACAACCATCCAATTGATGCCCTGCACGAGATGAATCTTGCCCTGATGTGAGTCAGACAAGAGCTGGTAGCTTTCCTGAAGGGCATTCTGGTCCGGGTAGAGGTCCAACTGAACATTCTCGAAGCACAGTTTCTGTGCTGACGTCAGCGGGACGCCATCACCCATAGGAACAACTGGCTCACCAGCAGGATCAGATTCACACCCCAAGATGCCATCTACAGCAGTGTAGGCCTCATCAATGGAGCTGAAGGTGTTCAAATTCCCGCGCGATGGCTGGTCCAGGGGCGCACAGCCCGTAAGCGGGATTACCGCCAAAAGAGCCGTAAATGCAAGGTCTTGCAAACGTACACGCATCATCCTTTTACCCCCCCCCGGTTACGACGGCACTATTCCACATGGGCGCGAGCAGGGCTAGGTCTTGAACAGCCCGGTAGAGGATCGGTATACGGACGGCTATGCCTTCACCCTTCGCTGCCCCAAAGGACGGAATCTAGAAATCCGTTGCCATTCTCGATCGTTTCACTGACCGAATGAGCCTATAGGCGAGGTAAGCGGCAAGCGCCGCTACAACAGTCATAAACACCGGGCGAATATCGGGGGGAATGAGATAGAAGTCTCGGCAGAGGCTCGTACCGTCGACCGTGCTGGCATTGCAGCCATGACTCGCGATGCTGAGCGCAAAAGTGGCAACAGCAGACACCAATACAAGAGCGATGGTCCAGGGCCACCATTCTGTCCATGGCCACGATGCTGATCGTCGCGGTTGTCCCTTGTCCGTCATAGCCAGAGCCTAGACAGCTTTCCGAGAAGGGTAAACCACCCTCCGTTTGGGGATCCATCAACGTGCTACTCGTGACGACCCTGAGCAATCCGCTACTTGAATGGAGCTACCAAATCCGGTGCCAGGCGTTCTTGTTTCCCTGACCGAATCAGGAACAAGATACCCGTTGGAAGAAGAACAGTTCCTGATACCAGCATTACTGCATGAACAGGCGTCGACGGGCAGCCGGCGGAAGTATCGTCTTCAGCGCATGTGATTCCAGGCTGAAGGAAACCCACTGCGATCAGCCCTAAAGCCATGCATAACGTAGCTACCCCGATAAAGCCCCAAGCCCAGTTCTTCATCCGTCCATCAGACCATGCTTACCGCCGCGCGGAGACGGGCAAGACCCAGAATCGTCCATTTGGGGATGGGCTGTTGACGCCAACCGAAAATAGGGCCAGAAACGCCAACTGAAAATGAGGCCACTGACCATTATGGAAGGTGAT